>JACCEA011853974.1_pt1 | contig 12925 bp, 11 predicted proteins | sample 7449851 | NCBI WGS metagenome assembly JACCEA01 (sample SAMN15323453, study PRJNA562643) | freshwater metagenome | isolation source: river surface water | place: USA:Blue River Watershed | collected 2017-08-18 | reverse complement strand
ATCCATGGAAATGCATACAATACGATCTCGAACAAATACAATTTGGATCTGATTGAATTAAAAGTAATTCAAGTAGTAGTAAAGAGTGAGACATATTGGTGGATGTAACTCTTTAGTTTTCCCGCTGAAGTTTCAAGATTGGATATGACGGCCTTGCAAAGAAGATTGCTGGATGTTTTTTTGTGCTTTTGTCAAACTTGCATGTTAACTTGATATAATGAAAAAACTCCATAAATATGCATGAAATGATTGAATATAGAAGCAGTCCATTTAATATGATGCAAATGTTAAAATGTAGTAATGACAATTGTTAACTTACTAATAAACATCAATTATGATGTTCAAATACATCAATTATGATGATAATCTTATTTACAACGAACAAACTACTAACTATACACACACTACATACATATACACTACATAAAACTTCCAATACACACAAACTTTGCTTTTGCAATAGTGGCGGATTAGAAGCGGATCGGCCATGTACCCCTAATTTAATCTCCTCACTAATAAGACAGTACTATATCTACTAAAGTATATTATAATTAATGATTATCTGCAAATAAATCAAGAAAATCTAGAGAATCTTCATTGATAATCTCTTCCATTAGTACATGATTATGACTATTGATATGATAGTCTATCAAGTCATACATGCAGTCATCATCTACTATCGGTGAAGTTGTAGTAGGAAAGGTAGTAGTGTTTACACACTCCATATCCTCATCAACATCAATAATAGTGCTAGGGATAGACTTCCTCACCTTTTTATTACGAGCAGTCCCTGTACTAGTATTGGCTCTCTTATTACCAGTAGTAGCTACAGTCTTATTAGCATGGGTAACAGACTTCACACTAGTAGTAATATGCGAAGATTTATGCTTAGTAAAGCCCATTGGTAGATATTCCTTAGTGGGGGACTCATTCTTAAATAGAGTTTTTACATTGTATCCCAAGTCTTGTAGAGATGATCCACCATGAAAGATCACTCTGATTACTTTAATAATGGCATTCTTATTCTTGAGAATAGGGAAGGATTGTGCAGTGATGTAATTCTCAATATCCTCTGAAGAGATACTGTCTTCTTCAGCAAAAGTATTCCACTTCAATTTATTCAGATTCTATAATAGGCATGAGAGAGATAGAGAGATTGTCAATGGTAAGACTCTTTATCAGACGATAAATAGATACACTTACCTCAATAGCAATATCAATCCATTGACATAATTGATATTCCTTCGTATCCAGATAATCATCAACATTATTTTTCTTATTCTGTAAGTCAATATTCCACATACGTTGTAATTGAATTATCCATATACAAAGATCTACATAGTATTCAATAGGATTACTAAAGAAATAGAAGGGATTCGGTCCCTCATTATATACTAATCCATTTTGAGTGGGTTGAGTGATGGATATCATCTTCAAACCTTCATAATTCCCACTATTCATCAAATCCTGTAAAGATAGAAAGCGATGATTTGCTAAATATAGTATTTCAATTGTCCATAATGCATAGATTAAACCTTCTTTACCACTATTGATAGAGACTTTACCATGTGATGAGAGTGTAAAACCATTCATTTGAATACGAAATTTAAAATTCATATTTTGATAAATTCCTTTTATTGGTGTTATAGAACTAACGACACAATCTTCAGTAACACTATGAGGTACAGTTAACTCACGTTGTGCTTGATCTCTAGTATCTTGTTTGATACTGTCAAGTAGTGCATTTGTCTATGACGGGATACCAGTCAGTTCAGTCAATATATATGATAGAAAGTCAATTGACTTACCAATAGAAATAATTGAACAAATGTTGATGAAGCTTTACGTCTTATTGGATGATATGATATTTGAGGGAAGATCATCGTATCATAGTCACTCATCATTGTACTATTCTCAGAAGGGACCAACACAGCTAACGCAGTGGTATCATCAGTCATACCACATAGACTTCTCACTTCATTCAATGATTGTCTTATTAATACAACCAATGCTGACGAAGTTCTCACATATTGTTTCTTATAGAGTTGTAGATATCGTTTTAATAGTTGAGTGTGTCTTACCTCGTTATCTTTACTATCAAAGATTGCTTGTGACCATTGTACAACAAGACTCTCTGTCTCATCATCCTTATAATCACTCATAAAGGATAGCAAATCATTGATGTGTTTCTTACATCGTGGTTGTTTCTTGTAATCAAGAAATTTACGAAGGAATGAATAGGCATCCATTGTTGACATCGTTGGTATCGGGGTACTGATTGAACACAACAAGTCAAGAATGGAATACAGCAAGAGGAAGGTAGAAGAAAATTTCAATCGTTATGATTGAATGAAATCAAATCAATGTTTCGAAGAGAAAAGAAAATGATTTTCATCCACGAAGTCCCGCACCACCAATGGACGTCTAAACCTCTACTCTAAATATCTAAATTTGAAATTTGAACATTCAAATTCTATGACCTGTTACATAACAGAAACTAACTATTGGCAAATATATCTTTTTGTTTCTCATATGGAGCAAATTCACCACGGGACTTAAAGATATATTGATCTGATAACTCTTGATAAACAATACGTTTCTTTTCTTCTTGTTCCAATAAATATTCCTTCACAATTTCAGCAACCTGTTTCATTCGTTGACCAATATCTCTCTCATCATCGACACTGAGGGAACCATTCGCTACCTCTTTCCATTGATCACCGTCACTGCCATTATCACGACATGTTTGTTCTAGAAGATTCCTGAAATTTCGATAACTGAATTTCAATTTGTTTATAACAAACAATTCACAATCTGTCACAACATCAGGCCAAACATGCAATTGCAATGGGGTCCCTGTCATGTGTTTATCATTTTCTAATATTGCAAAGAGGAAATTTGGGATAATATCTTGTTTCAAAATTGATATATCGAATGCTGTTCGTAACCAAAACGAATAAGATTCTATCACTTTGTAATAAATAATGCAAATTTCTCCTTGCTCTGTAGTTTTTATACTTTCCATTGTTGCAACTATCAATTGAATGGCATCATGGATAGCTTGTAGCATACCCATATACAGATCATTGAAGCCATTCGGATAGTCTAATGAAACAGGCTTACGAATAGAATGTAACTTAAAGCGATATTTTAGTAAGATAATATAGAGTTCCATGACAGTTACATGCCTTCGAATAGCATGGTTACAGATAATCATCGCATTGTGTATGCTGTGATGATGTTGCCATTGCATGTAATCATGTAGATAGTCTCTCTTCCGATAAGAAGAATGCAAATCCTCCACATGTTTTATTACTTTGTTATACTCTTGAAGTTTGATCTCAACACCTGGTACTGGTTTGCGATGTCCTGGTCCATGATATATCCAAGGCTCATGACCATCGTCATCGTCATAATCGCTGTCACAACTCTCTACAAACCGATCATACTCTAGTGAATGCACACTAGTAAATCGCACTGGTTGTTCGCGTTCACATAATCTTGCAGTATCACGAATACAATAACCCAATAGAGTATATATCTTTGACACGAGGCGTTGGATAACTACACGCTCTCGGAAATATATCATTTGAGGATCGTCCTCAGACATGTGGTCATAATGACTTGTTCCCCGATGAACTATGTCATACAGATATCGTTGCACGATAATAGACTCTTCCCATGGTAGTAATGCTTCTGGTATACCTTCATGACAATTGTGAAATACATACTTATCAGACTTATGCAGAATCTTCAAATATGTTGCAAGTAGCTCATTTTCAATCACACGGTAGAGATTTCGTGTTATTGGTAGTTCGGACCAATAGGATATAAGCAAGGAACATGCGTCAGTAGTACAATGGTCAGAAATCAGTTGCCCGGGCGTGACATCATTTGCTCGTGAAATAATGTGATGTAGAAGTTGTACACTCTGACTTGCCAACTTAAACAATGATCTTAACGCAGTAGCATTTACCCCTAAGTGATTACTTAATGCGATGCTCTTGCGTACAGCATGATCCGCTTCATTCTGTCGCAAACTAGTGTAACGAATTCCAATATTGATCATCTTCTCAATTGTGTTAAGTAACAATCGATGATTTTGTTTAACACTATCAGTATTGTTTGAACTATCAATTGGATCGACAACAACAGACACGCATGATTGAGTCACATTTTCCACTTGATTGGATAGTTGTCGATGTAAGACTAGTGCAATATTACCCCACTGAATGCAGGTCTCAAGCATATGTATCTCATATTCAGTGATGTGGTAGTGGAGTGGACAATGTTGATTTTTCCTTATTCGCAAGCTATATAGCATATCGTAAAGAGTCGCCATAAGATTATAGGGAGGAGGTGTTGGTCCTCTGAATAATGGTGGATGAACTTGCATCAATTCATGAAATACTTGTCCTTTCCATCTCAACATACGTAAACCAGAGTCATCTTTCTCATATTCTAGAAGATGTGTTGCTCTCGTTTCTTCCCCAAACCAATTTCGTTTACATAACCATACTTCCTCCATTGCATTTTCCCAAATCTGATGCAAGGATTTGGTATCAACTTTAACATTACCACTGTAAATAACTTGGTTGCTACACATCGCAATTCCAGTTTCAATGGTAGTATTGGCACTGTAGATAGCTGACATTATCGACTGAAAGACACTTTCCACATCTGCTTCTAGATACAAATCGAATACTTCAAATCCCAATTGACTAAAAAAGTCACGTAACTTTTCTGCAAACTGTACTCTGGAAAAATAGCGATTTCGATGGCACTCGGTTGAGGCAAAATCATCTTGAAATATCCTTTTCTGTTCCAGTAACAAAGGAATTATTGCAAAGGAAAATACTGCCATCTCCAGAACTGCCAGTCTTTCAACCCATAGACAATAACTCCATAACTGTAATATGACCAATGATACGTTGGAATACTTATTTGCTTGCAACGAATAAAAGGATGAAACGTTACGATTCAAGTCAAGCAACTTCATGTTCAAACTACTTGTCATGCTGATGAGTTGATGCTGTATCATAAACGATATAGATTGCTCATATTGTTCGCGAAGTTCTCTTTGCCGTTGTCGAAGGAGCTCTTCGGGGTAGTCATTATTTCCGTGTCCATCACCTGCATCCTGTGAAACGGTATGAGACTGAAGACAATCGCATTAACCATAATTTCAGCATAACTCAAAACTTACATCATCTGGCAGTAAAGTCTCAATATCTAACTCTTGTGCTCTTTGCCGCAATATATTGAATTCGAGGTCATCAAAAAAATTTGGAATTGTTGACAGTTTGTAGAGTATGTCGTTCTTGACTTCACTTTGCTTTGCCATTGACATACCTTCAGCATCTAGTCTACCCAATCTGGATGATACAATTTCTTTCCTTATATCTGATAAACGTTCTTCCAAAACTTTAATGCTCCATCCAAAATTAGGAATCATCAAATGCTGGAGAACGACAGACAGTGCTCTCGTAGCAAGTGTACTTGTTTTCTCAAGCATGTTTGCACTGTATTTCAATCATTCATCACCTGAAATTTCCTGCAATAGCCTCATGAACGAAGGAAACCATCTACCGTTGGCGATGTTGAGAGGAATCCAGAACCAAGAATGGAGAGCACAGAAGAGCAGCAGAATCCAGAATGGGAGTCAAGCACATTTTCAGACCTATTGGGATTTAATCATGTCAACAGTATGCAATTGCTCTGGATTCCAATTATACCATCTGGACGGTATTCATAAAGCGGATGCCCGTCCATGTCAACAAGACAACGTTACCAGCATGATAAAAACGGTTTGACTATTTTTTGCGTTTTGAGTTGGAAAACTACAAGTTAGAATGCAGCTTCGTTACAGATCAATCAAACGGCATTAAGATACCAAACGGTATCAGTTGTTTGACTCAGTTGACAACCAACATTATTTGGACCAACGACATAATTTTATCCCTTAGCACATCAACATTCACTTCAGTTCACACATATCATGGATGCAGAGACAACCGTAGAATCTACCATTTCCACAACCTTTGAGGAGGAAAACCGCTTCCAAAATGATTCAGATAAAGATAATATACTTCCAGAATTATTTCATTTTACGAATGATATTCCTGTATCAATTGCTGCCCTCAATATCGTTCTGAACTATTGGATGATACCTAATGTTGGTTGGTCCATGGTTATATTTGAGCAACTTTTGCCACACATTCAGTCTACTATGTTTGCGACCCAAGCAACCTTCCATCTGACAAATGATTGTTTCCAACACATTGAAAACCTTGATGAAACTCATTTTCGCCCACTGAAAGATCATTTGTCTAATTTACAACTGCGTGATACTATTGCAGTAGCCGCAGATGTTAATACCATCGCTGTGGTAAGTTTTGTGCACCATTATCATCATGTCGTTGGTTGACATATGCCCATTTTTGTATTTAGTGTTCCGCAGAAGATTGTGAAAAGGCTTTGAAAAGTATAGTTATGAATTATCGAAATCCAGTCGTGTGTATGCTGGAGTATCAATCAATTGGATTTATCAGAGAGTTGCGGGGAAGTTATCTGCATCTTCACGATACAATTGTTACTTGGTTCAAGAACCAGCGATTGAAGTACAGAAGTAAGTCACTCGTTGTTTATCATCTTCACACATGGAATTGTTGGAAACAAAGCCTAGCATTGTTGGACATGGCAATATTGACCTATGTATTGATACCGTTGTTATTGCATTATGAGACTCAACAAGAGATAGCAAAATCCATCGCCGCACAATCATGTTCATTAAGCAAACTTGAAGCAAAATTTACATCTATGAAATTCTCATGCATGCAATTTATTCATAAGAGGCCAAATGAATTGTGTTTACGTCATCATTTTGTGAAGCTATATGATTTCATGGCCAACCTTACTTTCATGGTAGATCGTATGAATCGCTGGCTGGTGAGTGATATTCAAGGTTCTATCAGCTGTGGACTACCATTACATCATCGTCAATCAATTTCCCATGATATGTTTCATTCTACAACTTCAATGCGATCTAGAGAATTGATCGCAGTATTAGAAGGATTGTATTTGTCTATGAAATGTTTTCAACGTAGTAGCAAGCACCCGGAATTCTTGTTAGGATCACTCAACTCATTAGGGAGGGATGCGTCGAATTGGTTATTGTTTGCTGAAGGGAATATATATAGTCAACTCGCATGCATCACAGGCGGAATCCGCGACAGTAAACGAATTCAATCTATCTTTGTGAATATTGGTAAATTTCTGGATTTTAAATTGCAAGAGTCTTTAGTTCATACTCGATGCAGCGATTACGCAGTACTTGCTCATAAAGCTACAGAAGTGTGTGGAAAGTTCGCTAGACATTCGGTAGGATTATTAGACAACTTACTTTTCCACCCTGTTAAGGGCTTTACTTTTTATAATAAAAGTGTTGATTCTCTATTAATGAAAGAATTGGCGTCATATTGTTCTGATGTGATGAGAGTCATGGTGACCCTTATTAAGTGTCTTGATCCAGTAGTACATACGGGTCACTTCATTGAAAGTTATAAACAGCGTTGTATTGTAGAGTCATACATTTCCTTAACGTTGGAAGCCTTTGATTTCAAGCAACATCTAATCTCAATAGTTGTGGCAAGCTGCACCATATCGTCTATAACCATGAAAGGTAACTTGTTGGACTATTACGCTGAAGATCTCACCCTGCTGAAGCTTCAAGATGGTTTATCCACGACATATTCGTATTTGCTGAGTAATTTTCCTATCAGCGACCTGGGAAGTGACCGTGTACGATTGGGACTGGAAATTGCCTATCTGGAGATTGCCGTATTTAAACGAGCCAGTTCAACGTTCAATGGAGACCAACGTAGTTCCGTTTCAAATTCATTAAGAATGATTGTTGCTTCCTGCTATCGTTGCCTATGGAATGGATTGCTTACTGTGACTAATCAATCGGTCGTCATTTCCATAAGAAGAGAGAAATCGACTCTTTGCAACCTTCATGCAGATCTGGACAATCTCATCAACAAGTTTAATGGAAGGATGGATTTCTATCATTTTCGAGAAAGGAAAGGGTTAAAATTACAAATCATGGCAAAGTATTTGCAATATATGGTGGAATATTTTCTTTCAATGAATAAATCAAAATTTTATTCAATTATTGATGAAAGTTTGAGGAAGTTATATGATGTTGTTCAAAGTGTTTCTCTCATTCATTTACAAGAAACTATAGTTGCCATAGAGACAGACCAATCATTACAACAATATGCCGCTTCTGAAAACAATCTTAAGTTATTGGATGTGACCGTTTTCTGGCTCGAGAAAGCGTTAGAAGTTGTTGTAATGAAGATTGAATGCATCTCATTTATTTATGAAAGTGAACGCTTTTTCAAGAAACCGCTTATGACTATTAGAGAATTTGATGATATGATCTCGAAGGTATCTTTTGTCGAGGAAAAGCTGTTCATCGCTGTAAGTTGGCTGATGCTATCTCAAAGATTATCTCCCACTGTAAGAGAGTCAAAGCTGGAACTTAAATTGTTATTGTTGAGCAATCCGATGGAGCTGTTGCAGTCATTCCGGCAAGATCAAATTGATGTGCAAAGTACCTTGAAAAACTTTGCGCGGTCCATAAAGATAATTTTAGATTCCAAGCTCAATAATGATCGCATAGGATCGAAGAAGTATAAAAAAAGGCACTTGCCTTCGTCAAATTGCTTGTCATTGCTCTCAAAATAATTCCTGGTCATTGTAATAGGATTTTGTTTTAAAGAGAAGTATTGTTCATTAATTGCTTGTTAAAACATTTAATCTAAACTTCAATGCGAAATGAATGGATGCGAGATATAATGACTTTAAAATTAACATAAAAAAAAAAAAACAGAATAATACTATTGATTGAATTTGTGTTTATTTTTTTCGATTTGTTTCTGGATCCAGCACAAAAGAGAAAACCTCCAATGTTTTATAAACAACCATCGACATCAATAATAATGCAATAACAGACAATAGCGAAAATCCTAACGCAATTAAAATGATCCAACCAGTCAAACCTGTCACGAATATGAGAATGAGTAGTTTGTATGGAATAGCATCTCGTCTAGAGATGGGTTCAGGTGGTTGTTTGATGACAAATGCAGCAGCTACGAATAAAAATATACTAGCACCTTCGCCAGCAATGCTAAAATTGACAAATGGGGAATATGCATGGGGAACTTCTACATTATAATGCATCATCGTCATCATGGCGGAGTATACATAGGCCGTAAGATACGAATAGTCTGCACGTTGACCACGATGAATGAAGAGACTATTCATATATTGTACACCAAAATATGTATGTATGAAATTGAATGCAAAGGTAATTTCCATGGGAGACAGAACATAACGTTGATAGAGCCATTTTGGTTCGAAATAGTCTACGGGGCGATAAATGTTATCCACATAGTGACATGTGTGCACTAACACATGCATCAAATAGCATAGTAAAACCACTGCGATAACAAGATCATTTCCTTTATTATCTTTCTCGGGTGGTTTGGAGTGATATTGCAAATACATTCGTATTGTTTGAACTATGTTGTATACTCCAATGCAGAGAGTGATGATTATGAATGCCTTTCGTATCCATGGCAGCTCATTTCCCGGAAGGTTTTCCTCCGAGATTACTAGATGTCCAAGTGAAGACAATCGATACAAAGACTCAATCGCCATTTCAATATAATTTAGTCATACATACAATATTGCTTGTACAATAAATTTTTTTTTTACAATAAATAAAGCAAAGCAAGTGCAACCGCCCGCCAGGCCGTACGCCACCGCACACCATCATTCAGTCCGGACACACAAACGCACTCTAAGGAGTTTAGGATTTTGACACTTGCCCAGATAGCTAAAGAGCTTGTGTGGCTGGCTGGTGCACATCTGGCACCCCATCTGGCATCCCATTCAAACAACAGATCCCAGATCGGACGAGAAAAACAAATTAAACTTCGTTGAGAGACCATCCATCAAGTTGTTTTAATTTTTCTGAATTAACTTTCAAAAATGTCCAAGCCAAACAAGAAGGAATTCAAGGTTGGGATTTTTTTTCCATCTTATTTTAAACTCGCTCAATGAATTGTTCTAACTTCTATCTGCAATGTTTGTATATAGAACGTCCGCAAGGAAGAGGAAGAAGAAGAGGAAGTTGAGGAGGAGAATGAAGAGGAAGAGGAAGATGATGGTGAGGATGGTGTTGATCTCAGCGAATTGCCAAAGAATGTCTTTCGCCGTGTCAACGCTCTTCGTCAATTGCATGCAACCTACGAGGATTTGGAAGAGGAGTACCGCAAGGAAAGAATCGAACTGGAAAAGAAGTTCCTTGCCAAGAAGGAGGAATTCTACGCTAAGAGACAACCAATCATCTCCGGAGAGGTCGATATTCCAAAGGTCGAAGGTGAGGAGGAGGTCGGCACAGAGGAGACCGACGATAAGGGAGTTCCTCAATTCTGGCTCACTGCCTTGTCTTCCCACCCAACCATTGGTGAGACCGTCACTGAGGAAGATGTCCCAGCTTTGGAGACCTTGACCAATATCACTGTTGCTTACGATGAGGACTTCACTACCTTCACTTTGTCCTTCCACTTCGCCGAGAACCCATTCTTCAAGAACTCTGTTTTGACCAAGAAATACACTGTCACTCCTGACCTTCTTGATGACAAGAATCCTAACCTCTCTGCTGCTGAAGGTTGTGTGATCGAATGGAAGGAAGGCAAGAACCTTTGCGTCAATGAGATCAAGAAGAAGCAAAAGGCCAAGTCTGGTCGCAACAAGGGTCAAGTCCGCACTGTCACCAGAACTGTTCCAAAGCCATCCTTCTTCCACTACTTTGACGAGCATAAGGAAGATGAGGAGGGTGAAGAAGGAAACGAAGAAGAGGAGGAAGACGAGCCTGGACTTGGCCGCACTAAGTTCTCGGTTGAAGAGGATTATGATATCGGACACACCATTCGCACTTCCATCATCCCTGAGGCTATCCTTTGGTTCACTGGCGAAGCTGCTTACGATTTCGATAATATGATGTATGGTGATGACGAGGAAGATGATGAGGATGAGGAGGGTGATGAAGATGAGGAAGAAGAAGAGGAAGAGGAAGAAGCTCCTAAGAAGGGCAAGGGAAAGAAGCCATCTGGTGGGTTTGCCGCTGCTCCTGCTGGTGCCGCTGGTGCCAACGGCCAGCAACCTGAATGCAAGCAAAACTAAACTAAATCGAACACTGGGTTTGGTATTGGTTATGTTTTTTTGTATGATATCTCACCGTCTTCCATTCTTCCACCCTTTAACTCAATCGCTTCTTGTACAGACAACTCACTCATGATTCATTGTGAAAGGTTGTTCTACTTTTTGATGCATATAGTTACTGTTAAGTGATTTTTTTGAATTCCAATTGCTTGTTAGTTGCTAGTATGATGTCTGTGTAGATAAACAACCTTGGTCGCCATTGAAAGTGTAAACATATTAAAACTTTGATGGATGGTTTATGTTGGCTAGTAAAGCCTTCCTGTTTCTATTCCAAATAGTTTAATCGAATCCTTGATTGAACTTGACGTTGTCAAGTTGCTGATAAGTAGGATTTTGGATTTCCTGGATAAAAAGACACATTTCGTAGAAATTATTAATCCGTCGTTTTGATATAATAGTACATATTACTATGTGTTCGTCACTACTTTGTTTTGGCGTTAGATCCGCTTCTCGCATCCTGATGATCTTTGATCAATGCAGTGAAATTGTTGATGATAGTTTAACAATAATTTTCTATTCAGTGCAACGTTTTCTTGGAAAAAGGTCCAATCGCTTTTCTCAAGATATACTCTTTGGTTTAGAAATAGTTATCACTTGAGTGGAAGGTTTCGTAATTTTTATCATCTCTTGAAATCAATTACCGTTCAATCATGAGTGCCGAACCTGCTTTTGAAGAAAAGTTTGCACCTTACGCTGTAAGTTTGTCTTTCCCGTCATTACAACAATCTTTCAGAGAATATGGTTTGATTTACTAAATTTGTGCTTTTGTACAGGCTAAGATGCGCAGTGAAGGATTGAGCGAGGCCGCTATTTCTGCTTTTCGTCATTCATTCGCTGATTTAGTCAGCGGATCCTCTGGTATGATTCGTGAGTCTGATATCACTGCAGTTGCAGAGTTGCCTGATTTAGATGCTGATATCCGTGGCCACCAGGCCTTTGACGCCAGTCTCTTGCAACAGACAGTGGTGTTGAAGTTGAACGGAGGTTTGGGTACTTCGATGGGTCTCGATAAAGCAAAGTCGTTGTTGGAAGTCAAGAATGGCAATACTTTCTTGGATTTAACTGCTAAGCAAGTTATTTCCATGCGCAAGGACTTTAATGCCAATGTTAACTTCATGTTGATGAACAGTTTCAACACTTCCAAGGACACCTTGTCTTTCTTATCTAAGTATCCCGCATTGGTAAGTAACAAGGATTTGGAGTTGATGCAAAACAAGGTTCCAAAGGTGACGAAAGGATCATTTGCACCCGCTGAATGGTCAATTAATCGCAACTTGGAGTGGTGTCCTCCTGGCCACGGTGATTTGTACACTGCATTGTATGGATCTGGTAAACTCGACGCATTGCTCACTGCTGGTATCAAGTACATGTTTGTTTCCAACTCTGACAACCTTGGTGCCACCTTGGATGTTGGTAAGGATTATTGTTAATGTTATTGCTCTGTTGGCCAGTTTAAAATCTTTTTATCAGATCTGTTGGCCTACTTTGCCTCTCAAAACAAACCTTTCCTCATGGAGTGCTGTCGCAGAACAGAAGCTGACAAAAAGGGTGGTCACTTGGCTATTCGCAACAATGATCAACGTTTGATCCTTCGTGAGTCTGCTCAATGCGCTAAGGATGATGATGGATT
>JACCEA010942011.1_pt1 | contig 12928 bp, 9 predicted proteins | sample 7449851 | NCBI WGS metagenome assembly JACCEA01 (sample SAMN15323453, study PRJNA562643) | freshwater metagenome | isolation source: river surface water | place: USA:Blue River Watershed | collected 2017-08-18 | reverse complement strand
GACCGACACGGAAAGTGTGGGCGCCTTGTATTATAACATCGCCTATTATCAGGCTTCAAAGATTCGTACGAATGGGTCCAAAGAACCTTTGACTGAGGCAGAAGCTCTTCAATTATGCCAATATGTGCATGATTTCTTGATGAAGCATTATGGCAAATTGGATGTGAAACTAGGTGAATTTCAGCGTTTGGTGCGTGGGCAGGAAGATTGGCCACAGGCGGGTATGCCGGATGTTTTGGCTGCGGTTCAAACGGAAGCCTGGGGTGAATCCAAGCGCAAGATGAATAGTGGGGATGCCTACATCGGTTTTGTGAAATTCCCGAAAGATGGCGGTTTACCTTTGATTGAGACCGTAAATACCTTTGGGGCGAGTTCACTTCCAGAATCGAAGCACTTCGCGGATCAGCGGGCGATGTACCAGGCGCAGCAAACGAAGCGAATGACCTTGGATAAGGCCGAGGTGCTAAAGGCGGCGGAGCGGGTGTATCATCCGGAGTAAATTACGCGTGCAACAATTTCTTTAAGGTATCATAATGGACTTCGGCAATGAGGTAAACAGAGAATCGTTTATCGTCATTAGCCGTTTGTCGGACGATGACATCATCCATTCGATAATGCGCCCAGAAATAGCTGTTGATCCCTTTGATCAACTTCGCCCGCACCTGTCTTTGGGTTTCGTAGGCGTATGATCCGTATCCCATCATTTCGGTAAAATGTTGGGAGCTGAAAGTATGACCTTTCGAATAATGCAAACAGGCATTTAGGAATGCAGATGCACCAGCCGGTAGACCATCCAAAGGCTCAGCGTTACTTTCTTGCGCTTTTTGAGGCTTTCTTTTTCGATAGGCGTAAAAACCTACAGCCGTCAAGAACAAAATTGCTGCAGCACCAAAACACAATAAATCAGTAGGGTAGGGCTCGATGTAAAAAGGCCCTTTGCAGGTGCTGAGGGATTTGAGTTTCTCGATGGAGATGGAGTCGATTTTAATAGCAGGCGAAATGTTATTTTCACTTTTATCAGGTACATAGATATAGATCCAATTATTCTTTTCGCTCATCTCATAGTAGAAATTTAGATTTGAAAGCACATAATTCAATTGGTAAATCTCATTTTTCACAGGATCAGCTATTATTACCAATGGTCCTTTTGTGAAAATATATTTGCCTTGAAGAAATATTGAATCAAAGTTTGTTAAGCCCAACTTAACCAACAAATCAATGTTAATATCCCCCATATAATTCCAAATGTTCGATTTAAATGATTTTTCAAAGTATCGGTATGGTTGATAAATTTTACCTTCATGATACAAAGATGGGAATTCGATAATGCTCAATACATCACGTTTGGAATCAAATCCACCAAAATCACAACTTATATACTTCGGACCCTTTTCACTTGGAATATTTTTCAATTCCCATTCTTTAGATTTAGGAGAAAAATAGGTTTCAATATTATTGGCATGCCAAAAACCATTTCCCCCTACACTATACAAAGTGTCGTTTCGAACAAATTGTATCGCGCCAAAATTAAATCCACGATAAAAGGTCTTGTCCTGGCGAGTAATTTTCTTTTGATCCATATTTAATTGATATACTTGACCAGTACCGGCAATGGTCAATAGATAATATGGATGCGTGTAAAATGTATTAATAAGTGCATTGGCAGGGATTTCACTTATATCTACATTGACCAATTCGAATTGACCCATGTCTTGCCATACGTGTGAATTTTTCTCCTTCCAAAGAGACCCATCTTTAAAATCAATTCGATGATGAAGAATTTCATTGGGTAATTTAAATTGAATCTGACCAAAGGAATGAATTCGAATAATAACGAATAAAATAAGGAGAATCAATTGGCGCATAGATGAACAAAAATCTGTTGAACATCAAATTAATTAATTGTCTCTGACTTTCATTTAAATACCGATTAAAAGGTTAAGAATTTGTGTGTATTGCGTGAATTGCATATATGTAATGTTTAATTAAATCCACATTTATGAATTTTAATTTTTAAACATAATTTATAAATGAAAAAAATCTATTCTTTTGTTATGATTTCACTCATAACTTCTTCTTGTACCTTACAAGTGACATCTCTTACACCTGAAACTCCAGTTCCGGTGGTTACAACAAAATCGGGCAGAATTTGGATGGATAGAAATTTGGGGGCTAGTCAAGTTGCGACTAATCAAATAGATCAAAAAGCTTATGGGGATTTATATCAATGGGGTCGTAAAACTGATGGTCATCAATTAAGAAATTCAAAAATTTCTTCCGCAAGTCTTTCAAATTATTCAGTTAGTAGTCCAGATTTTATTATTTCATCAATTTCGCAAGGCAATTGGTTAGTTACTAATAATGATAATTTGTGGCAGCAACTAAACGATAACAATGTATGTCCAACTGGATTTAGAATTCCAACAAAAGATGAGTGGCTTTTAGAAATGTCATATTGGAATACTAAAGACGCAAAAGGGGCCTTCGAATCCGCATTAAAACTTCCAATATCAGGGGCGCGAAGTTTTGCGGACGGAGGGATATATGGTGTGAACGAAAGTGGATTTTATTGGTCAAATACAAATGCAGGTAATAATTTAGCAAACGATATGATTATAGGAGCAGGTACTGCCTACATAAATATTAATCCAAAGGGTGATGGGTTTGCTGTACGATGTATCAAAAATTAATTTTTCTATAATAACCTTATGAAAAACAAAAAATCCCCACGATCGCTCGTGGGGATTTCCTTTTCCTTCAAATTCAATTCTTATTTGAACCCAATCTCACCTAATCCTTTATGTGAAATTACAATAGCCTCCATCGGCGTTTCATTCACACAAGCATCTTGCTCTACGTAGTAATATTTCATACCAGCTAATTTGGCATTTGCCAATACACGTTTGAAATCGATATGTCCTTTGCCTACAGGTGCGAAACGACCTTGATCATCCATGTCTTTAACATGCCATAATTTGAAACGGCCTGGATAGCGTTTGAAGTAGTCAACTGGATCAGCACCTGCTTTCGTTACCCAATAGATGTCCATTTGGAAATTCACATATTTTGGATTGCAATGCTCTAATAAATAATCAATTGTCACAATGCCTTCAGCATCTTTCACATATTCAAAATCGTGGTTGTGGTACAATAACTCCAAACCTGCTGCATGACATTTTTCACCCAATTTGTCCAAAATTTCAGCCAAATTCTTCGCGCCACCTTTCATTGCCATTCGCTTGTTAACGGCATCATACGTAAATAAGCCCATTGGAGGAACTGGGACAACAAAATACTTAAAACCCGCCGTTTTCAAATCAGCAATTTGTTGGTCAATGTTCTCAAAGTTAACTGATCCTTGGTGTGCTGAAATCGGATTCAAATGCATTTCGTCCAACAAAGCCTTGAAATCAGCAGGAGAGAGGTTGTAAAACTTTCCATTGTTATAACCTGCAGATTCGATGTTCACATAACCCGCATCCGCAACCGCCTTGAGCGTCGCACGCGCATCTTTGCCCATCTCCGTACGCACGGTATAAAGCGCTAATCCACCAAAAGGTTTATCTGCAAATTTAAAAGATAACAGTGCAATCGATACGACCGCACAAAGGCCTAGCACAAAGCCCAGCGATTTGTTCATTTTCATCGTTAATAGTTTTAGGTTAAAATGAGTTACAAAAATAAGAGAATGTTTGAAGGGAAAAAATGATTCTCTGAATTGTAGGGACTTTTTATCAAAAAGATACAATTGGTAGGAGATAAGAGTGAAGAGTTAAGAGGTATCGTTACATTTAAGAGATCAAATAGATAGACGCAATTAATAGGCATATCCCTAACCAATGAAAAAAGCTTAACTTTTCTCGGTATAAAAACCGCCCCACCAGCAAAGAAATAATCATTTGGAATTTTCCAGCAAATACAATCTGCGTAATACTCGCATATTGATAAGCTACATGCAAAAGCACGGAACCCATCACTAGACAAAATGCTAAAATCTGAATGGGTCTTTGAGGTAAATATTCCAAACGAACGCCCTGAACCCATAAAAGTAAGCCTACCATACAGGTGACACTGAACTCCAATAGAAAAGTAAATCTCAAGACACCCAACCACGCTATAGGATACTTAAATAGGGTATAGGACACCCCCCAAAAAAACGAAGCCAACAGACCTCCCAACAAGGAACGAAAAAGCTGTTGCGATGATTTAAATCGCATTTCCTGCCAAAATATAGCGGACAAACCTAATAAAACAGCTAAAAAAGCCCAATTATAGACGTATTTCCAAGTCTCACCCAAAACCAAGACAGCTGTCAGTAAACCAAAAACGTTTAGAGAAGATAATGGAACCACCAGCGAAACATCAGATTCTTTGACCGATTTGACAAAGAAATACAATCCCATTCCACTGAAAAGACATAGTGCTATGCTTAAACCTACATGCGAAATTGATAAGGCTGGAGAAGCTCCCAACCAAGGTTCGAAAACGCTAAAATTTTCATCTATCAGACAACAAATTAAAAAGAAGCTACTCGAATAAATTCCCCGGTTAAAAATAATGGGCAGAAAGGGTCGATCGGCAACGACCATTTTCCAATAAGCATTGCTAAATCCATAGAAAAAAGCACTCAAAAAAACCATGAATATTCCTAGCATCGACTACAGATTAGCATTTAAATCATTCCATTGCTTATCTAGCCATGGATATAAACAAGAATATTTATACAAGGGATTAAATTTCTGCAATGCCAAAGCCATTTGACCTTTATTATTTTTCAAAAGCCAATACCTCGCCCTCAATAAATAATAGACATTTAAATTTTGCTTCTCAACGAACGTGAAAATAATTCTTAATTCATCAAAACGATAATGTTCAATCAAATCTATTCGTGTAATTTCTCTCCCAAAAACCTCCTGCAATCGATAAAAAAACACCAAAAAAAACAATTTGTCTTTTACTGTTTGAAGGCCTTCAAACAAGCTTAAACACATTTCACTGTCATCTTTCAGCATTAAATTCCATGCAGCCAATCGGCCCTTAAGAATCGGATGATAAACAACCTTATTTTCCACTATAAGCACATTACAACGATCTAATAATTCCATCGCAGGTGCATTTTGTTGCTGCAAAACGGCCAATTGAATTAAAAGTAATTGCTGGAATAGCTCCATATCTTCCACGAGGCACCAAGAAGCAAGCTTAAGCCAACGCCCATAATATCCCGTCAGCGCCTCCTCATCTACATAGAGTTGTAACAAAATTCGCTGAGCCATTTCATTCTCAGGCATTAACTGAGCAACAAAATCTATCACTGATTGATTACCTTGTTTGCTCTGAATGAAAATCGACTGAAAAGCTGCGCAGAGCTTCCATGTCGTTTCAACATTTTGTAGGTCAAATTTAGTTTCAAAAATAGCCTTCAATAAATCAAAGTTCTCCACCTCGATACACAAATCCACGATGGATTTCAATTGATAGACTTCATCCGTTGACTCAAACTGAAAATCTTGAACGATGCGTAAAATGAGCTGATCGTCATGTTGGATTCGTAAGCGATTTAAAATCAAGACATCATTAAAGAAATCGACTTCAAATTGATTCACGGCTAGCTGAAAAGCAGCAAAATCAGCATATCCTAAACTTTTACTGATGCTGTCCAAGGTAAATCGGGAGGCTTGACTGGAACCTTTAATAATCCCAAAAAGTCGACGAAGCGTATTATATGAAATTGAGATTCGAGCACGCGTTAAAAGTTCCTCACTGAAGCGTTGGCATGCATAGGCATCAACTAATTGAATGCCGTAAACTTCATGAATCAATTTTAAAAACCACTTTTTCTCATGGACAGAAATCGGAATTGATGCTGGCATAAATCATTTTTAGAACCTCCAATCAAGATACTATTTTTCATGATGATTTTGCTAAAAATTAAAAATAACAGAAGCTAAATAGCTGATAATTAGACCCGAAATTTTGCACTTGAACTCATTTGGACAAGCTTGGACTCATTTGGATTCTCTATTGTATGAGTCAAATGCTGCTTACCCTTTCGTGATTTTGAGATAATTTTGATAGGCTAGCACTTGAAAACGTTGCAATCCTCCAGAAACACTGTTTGAGCTACATGACACAACATTTACCTCATTAACATTGTAGGAATTCCCATGATTATCGCACCTAAAACGACCATTTACAAGGTCCCATGCACCTCGAATTCCTTGATGAGGACAACAATTGCTGAAGGCTTTAAGGGTTTTTTCATCGGTTCGAAGGAGTAGGACCCCAGCATCCAATATATTGACGTATCCTAAATTGTTTCCTAGTTTTGAATAGGCTGGATTTGAAAGGTTCACAAAAACCTGATTTCCTTCCTGAAAATACCCTTCATCGTTGTATTTGGTCGATACCCGTTCGAATTCTTGTATTTCAGACGTAGACAATACCATTACAGGTTCATCCGCTTGCACACATGCATTCGCAAGGGTCAAAACCGCCATGGAAGGGCATAAATATTGAACAAAATCGCGTCGCTTCATGTCGGCAAGAAACAAAATTATTTGATAAAATGAATCAAAACGTTCCAACGGACAAAATCAAACAACCCGACTTGGTTTCACTTTTCCAAAAGGAAAATGTGTCCTGGGAAAGCATCGGCCTCCAAAAAGACCGAAGCCTAAATTCCACCAAAGGCCTTAACGTTTACACGGGAGAATTTGGCGCTTCTCAAAAAAAACATTTACTCCAACGAACATTGATTGGTTATCGTCATGCTAGTTTTACCCAAATTCAAAACCTATCCTTGAGCGCTTGTGTAGACATGCTGCTAAGTCCCGAAAAAGCCTTTGACCTACCCATTAACGATTATTATTTGGATATTATCGACAACCCCGATGAGGTTAAAAATGATGTCGCGAGAGGTGCTGTTTGGGTAAATGCCTTGGAAGTTAATCAAGGGGGTGCGCGATGGGTTTCGTTGAAATCCTGGATGTTGAAACAATTTAACCAGCAGTCGACCTCCATACATTGGCGCATGGTGCTGTTCTACAACAACCTTTTGGTTAGCTCTATTCAAAATGCAGGTATCTCTAAAAATGCCTTTTATTATGTAAATACGTTGTTCAACTTATCGTTGGGCAATTTCAAGGAGTTGATTTACCAAGTTACGATTGATCCTTCCATGCTGATTTACTTGAACGGAAATCAAAATAACAAATATGCTCCTGACGAAAATTATGCACGTGAATTGCAAGAATTATTTACAGTAGGAAAGGGCCCCAATTCAAAATATACGGAAAAAGATGTGTCCGAAATGGCACGTCTGTTAACGGGTTGGCAATTCGATTGGGAGAAAACCAAAACGACTGAGGGACGGGCTATTGTCAAAAACAACCTGAGTGCCCACGATACGGGCGATAAACAGTTCTCAGAATTTTATGGTAACCGAAAAATCAGTGGCTCCACAAATCCGGATCGGGCCGATGGAGAATTGCGAGAAGCAATCGATATGATTTGTGCTACTGATGAAATGTCAAAATATATTTGTCGGCGCATCTACCGTTTCTTCGTCAACCCAAACATCGATCAATCTACGGAGGATCTCATCATTACGCCGCTTGCCAAAATTTTCAAAGATGCCAAATTTGAAATTTTGCCTGTCTTGCGAACACTATTACTCAGTGAACATTTCTATGACAGCATGTATTTCAAATCCATGGTAAAATCACCACTCGATTTCGTGGTAGGACTATTGAAAGAATTTGATCTTCCTTTGCTTGATAACAATTATAATCCTTTTCCAAAAGGCAGCGATGGTATCTATTATGAGTTCAAACGCTTTAATGGATTACAAAATGCCATGATAAGTTTAGGAATGAACATAGGTGACCCTCCCAGTGTGTCCGGTTGGCCTGCTTATTACCAAGAACCTGCATACGACTTGTTTTGGATCAATTCAGAAACGATTATCAAACGTGCGCAGTTTACTGACAGTTTATTTAACTGGGGACAAGGAGTCTACTACAATAGCTCAACAAAAACCTATGGACAACTCCGAGCAAATTTGGCGAACTATTTACGCCAATTCAACAATCCTGGCGATTTAGAGGGATTAGTAGACCAACTCGTCGATAGGCACATCGGAATGAGTATTAGTACTAATAATCGCCAACTCATTATCAGTCAAATCATGCAAGGAAATGCAAATTTGAATTATTGGACTGAGTTATGGAACACATATATCGCCAATCCATCAACAGAAAATAGCGCCACGATTCAAAACCGGATGGCAAAAGGATTAGGTTTCATTTATCAAATGGGAGAGTCCCAACTATTTTAATGCAGGGAATGAACAGACGGAAATTTTTACATAACATGGCCCATTTGGCGGCTATACCTTCATTTTTGCCCGGTTTAGGTCAATTAGAACTTTCAGATTTATTGAGTAGTACCGCGGAAGCAGGTAAAATTTTAGTGATTGTAAGACTCAATGGAGGTAACGATGGCTTGAATACCCTGATGCCCATGGAACAATATGGCTTACTGAAAACCATTCGGCCGAGCGTTATTTTGCCTGAAAACAAATACTTACCTGTCGAGGGTACTAGCTTAGGCTTTCATCCATCCATGGCAGGGATGAATACACTTTTGAGTGAAAAAAGACTGGCGGTTGTTCAATCTGTTGGCTATACTAAACCCAATTTCTCACATTTTCGATCAACGGATATCTGGATGTCGGGCACTGATACGGATCAATATGTAAGTTCAGGATGGATGGCGCGTTATTTGGAAAAACTACATCCTAGTTACCCAAACGCCTATCCAAATCAACAATATCCACATCCGCTTTCAATCGAATTAGGTGGCGAATCAAGTTTATTATTTCAAGGCCAAAACTCCTTCACTAGTTTAGTCTATTCCAATCCAGATCAATTCTATAGTTTGATGAATCCCTTTGTGAATAGCTATCCGGCCACCATTCAGGGTTCGCGTTTGGCTTATTTACAACTCATCGGAAAACAGTCACAGGTGTATGGTTCAGTCGTTCAGTCCGCCTTTCGTTCAGGTACTACACCTTTCGCCTTTGCAGAAAATGACCTGGGAAATCAGTTTAAAATTGTCCAAAAATTAATTTCGGGCGGATTGCAGACGCGGGTTTACATGGTCCAACTGACAGGATTTGATTCGCATAGCAAACAAGTCGACACGCAGGATTCGACCAAAGGACAACATGCTTATTTGTTGAAACAAGTGAATGATGCCATTGTAACTTTCATGAAAAACTTGGACGCCCAAAATTTAGGAGATCGCGTTGTAGGGGTTACGCTCTCAGAATTTGGGCGGACAGTTCATTCTAATGGAAGTACGGGAACGGATCATGGTACAGTGGCACCGATGTTTGTTTTTGGAAACTCAGTGAAAGCCGGGGTAATAGGAGATAATCCCAAAATTCCTTTGGATTATAAAATCAGTGATGAATTAAGTGCTAATTATGATTTCCGACAAGTTTACGGCTCCTTGCTGAATCAATGGATGGGCAATGATTCAGCGGCAACCAATCAGGTTTTATTCCGGGAATTCCCAAAGGTTCCACTCATCAAATTATTCAATGATTCAGACGGTGACGGAGTACCCGATGCACTCGATCTATGTCCAGCAACACCGATTGGGGCAAAAGTCGATGTTAATGGCTGCGAAGTATTTAATATGCCAGTGAATAACTATGTTTTACAAATGCTCGCTACCACCTGTCCAGGTATGAGCAATGGAGCAATGAAAATTGATTTTGTAGATAAGAAATATACGTATCTATTGGATGTCAAAGGGCCTTCAAATTTCACTCAAACGATCAAATCAAGTGTCGGTGTAAGTCAATTATTAGACAAATTGGCTATTGGTACCTACCAGTTGAACATCAGCATTGAAGGACAAAAAAACTACAGCCAACGATTTGATTTTCAAATCACAGAACCGGCTAGTTTGATCGTGCAATCCGTTATAAGTGCGGATAAAAATAGTATTGAATTAGCATTATCAGGGTCCAAACAATATTACATTCAATTGAACCAAAAGATCTATGAAGTTAAAGGAGATACATGGTCTGCTGCATTAGAAAAAGGGTCCAACCTGATTAAGGTTTGGACTGATCATGCCTGTCAAGGAAACTTTTACAAGGAAATATTCCAGTCGGAGCAAATCCGCTGCTTCCCCAATCCCTGCGAAAATGACTTAAACATTTATATAGGTGGCCAAGATCGCGAGGTTCAAATTACCATGTTTAATCTGAATGGGTCACAAGTCGTTTCGATGCATCTTCAACCTGATGAGAATAGGGAAGTCAAATTAGACCTAAGCGGTCTATCCGCTGGCATTTACCTCGTTCAGGTAAATGGAAATACTGTCAACCAACAAGCCAAAATTGTCAAAAAATGATTCGATATAGCATTATCCTAGTTTTCTGTTTTTTCATGATTTCTTGTGGGTCGGCGCCATCAGAAGCGCCAACCCCAGTTACACCAGCGCAGCCGGAAAAAGCACCTGATGCAGTGGAATTAAGCAAACCCTTGAATAATACGACCTGTTTGGAGGCGGTGAATACAAATCAAGTTCAGTTAACTTGGACACCGGTAACATCCGCAACAAGTTATGAAATCAAGATTACGAATTTAAAGACCAATGTAACCGAAACGAAAACCGCAACGACCAGTCCGGCTTTAATTACTTTGACGGCAGGGGAGACCTATGCTTGGTCGGTAGTCTCTAAATCAACCAAAACAAGCCTTACAGCAACATCACCCGTTTGGAAATTTTTCTTTGCAGGTACTGGAGAGAGTTCGCTGGCACCCAATCCGGCTCAACTACTTTCTCCCGCATCAGGGGAATCTGTTGATGCGGTCAGTGGCCAAATAAAGCTTAGTTGGAAAGCCACAGATGCCGATTCCCCTTTTGAATCTTTAACCTATGAAGTCTATGTAGGAGAAGATTTCGCCAAGGTCGCCTTGGGTGAAGTGCCTAAGATAAAGTCTACCTCAAGTACTATATCTGTACCCGTACAATCAGGTAAAATATATTATTGGATGGTAAAAACCATGGATAGCAAATCGGCGAGTTATTCGTCGGTGAATGGTTTTCGCGTGAATTAAAAGGCTTGGAAATTTCCAAAATAGACTGTAAAAACAAACACAATGGTCCGATAATAAGCAAAATGACCGTAAAAAGCGACCAATAAATAAATATCAGAAATCTTTCTTTTTTTATTTACTATTTTTTTTGCAATTTGAACTCCCCGATGAAAAAATAAATTCATCGGAATCTACAGAGTAAGCAGTTCAGCTGTTTGACTCCCTAGTTCCTCCCTTAAAACATGTAAAAAATGGCCTAAAAGCCCATTATCACAGCGATGTGGTCGTTTTTACTATTCCCCCTAGTTCAGTTTTAATACTTTTTATTTTTTTCAAGCCAGCGCATGAAGCATCATGCTATGCTTGAATGTTTACCTCAAAAAATGAAAAAATTGCATTTTTTGAGGGTTAAAAAATATAGCCCTAAAAAAATTACTCCATGTTCAACCAAAATCGTATGAAAAAGCACTTCACACAGCTTATTGCCGTATTTGCACTAACCATTAGTGGATTATTCGGCTTCCAAAATCATGTGCATGCACAAGGATTTACTGTTTCAGATCCCACATTAACAGAAAGCGGGGATTACACTGTCATTGTTTGGAAAGTAGAACAAACGACAAACAATACCGGACTGAGTCATTTTGTGATACAAAATTTCTGTCTGCCTACGGGAAGTAACATAACTATAGAGAACTCTTCCGACAATGTCAACTGGAATACAATCCCAAGCACCACGGCAGATGGAAGTACACAGGCTTGTCAAACCTTTGGATCTTTCTTGAAATTTTCAGGATCTTCAAATGCTAAAATCAATTATTACCGGGCGACCCTAAAAGGCAAATACATCCTTGTTGATGGCCAAAGTATTCTCAAATTTGGAAACGGCCAAGGAAGAAACAATGACGAATCATGTATCGTTGTCTCTACCAAAGTACCAAAATTAGCATCCAATATCGCTGAAACTCAAATCAAACAAATTTGTGAAGGCGGATCGATTAATTTACAAGCTGCTTCTGGGTTTACGAATTATGTCTGGAAGAAGGATAATGCTAGTGTATCTAATAACTCCAACACATACAGCATCACCAATGCAATTCCGGGAAGCTATCAATACCAGGTTACCTATCAAGTAAGTGATTGTGAATCATTTACCGAGAAATTTACGGTGATTGTTGACGCCAAACCTAGTATTAGTTTAAGTCCTGCAAGCTTTTGTGCAGGTGGATCTACCAACTTAAGTGCTCTCATTAGCTCTGAGAAAAAAGATGGTGTTTGGTCAATAGCGTCTGGAACAGGCACTATAAGTGACGGAAAACTATCTTCGTCAACCGCTGGAGACGTTAATTTAACTTATACTATTTCTTACGGAAATGGGTGTACGACCTCAGAAAATGTGAAGGTAACTGTATGGGCTTTGCCGACTGTCGGTGCAACGGCTAATCAAACTGTTTGCTACGATGCTTCAGTAACATTGGCTGGATCAGGAGCTTCGAGCTATACTTGGGATAACGGTGTTTCTAACGGCATTTCATTCCTTGCGAAAACAACAAAAACCTACACAGTTACAGGAACGGATGTAAACGGTTGCGTGAATACAGCGACATCGATTGTGACTGTAAATGCTTTGCCAACAGTTATAGCAACTGCCAACCAAACTGTTTGCTACGATGCCTCAGTAACGCTTGCTGGATCAGGAGCTTTGACCTATACTTGGGATAATGGTGTTTCGAACGGTGTTTCATTCCAAGCGAAAACAACCAAAACATACACCGTTACAGGTACCGATGCCAATGGTTGCGTGAATACAG
>JACCEA011353009.1_pt1 | contig 12929 bp, 3 predicted proteins | sample 7449851 | NCBI WGS metagenome assembly JACCEA01 (sample SAMN15323453, study PRJNA562643) | freshwater metagenome | isolation source: river surface water | place: USA:Blue River Watershed | collected 2017-08-18 | reverse complement strand
GGGCGTGCAGCAGATAGTTGTTCTGCGCTGCATTCACCCCCGTCAACAACGCCGTGTTCACGCTCTCGGCGCTGCCGTCGCCCGTGAGCGCACCGGCCGCGGCGCTGACCACCCGCACGAAACTCAGCGTCTCTTCCGTTCTGGCCGGGTCACCCGTCGGGTTGATCCACTGTGCCGCCAGCTCGCCTACCGTCGCGCCAATGGCGCCGCTCGTACACCCCTGGCTGCCGGATCCCGCCGCACCGGCCACACAGCCCGCCAGCGCATGCGCCAGGGCCTGCCCCGCCCCGCCCAGAACCGCCTGACCTGTCGTCGGATCGGGCACAGTGAGCTCGCCAATGGCGTTGGCCGTCTGCGCCGCGCCCGCGTTGACCACCGCTCCCAGTAAAGCCGTGCGCAGACTGTCCTCCAGCGGCACGCCGGTGACCGCGCTGGTTACGGCCGCGTTGGCCACGTTAGTCACCACATTCCTACCCACGTTGGCCACGAAACCATCGGCCGTCTGGATCTCGTTGAGGTTCTTGCCTCCGATCGAGACACTGCCCCCCAGCTCGGTCACCATCCCGGCACCCACCATCGCCAGCGCGATATTGCGCAGGCTCTGGCTGCTGCCCAGCTCCTTCAAGGTGCGGCCGATGTCTCCACCGTTGTTCACCAGCGCCACGCCAGCCTGTGCCGCCAGGGCGCTGAAGCCCGCGTTGATCGCAGCGCCCGTGGCAGTAGTCGAGGCGGCCCCCACCAGGCTGGATCCCATTCCCCCCGTTGCCGCCGCAATGGCCACGCTGAGCAGCGCAGCCCCCGCCGGGGTCAGCCCCTCCTGGCTGTAGCTCCACTGCTCGCGCGCCAGCTCGATAGCCCGCCAGTCCACCCTCGGGTTGGATTGCAGGTCCCGCAGGTACGACAGGCCCGGCTGCTGACTGAGAGCCTGTACCTGCTGCACGGTAGTCTGTCCCGGCGCCAAGCCCAACTGAACCGACACCTGCAGCGACGGATCGAATGTCAATCGTCCGTTCAGGTGCGTCTGGCGGGCGGTTTGCGTGATCGAGCCGCGGCCCGCCTGCGCCTGCCAGACCCCGGCTGTGACGGTCCGCTCCGTATGGCTGTCCTGTGCCACGTCAGTGGACACGCCCAGCACCAACTGTCCGGGCTGGCGGGTATCCGCACCTTGGCTGCGCACGAAGTCGATCTGCGCCACATCCACCGAGGCGCCCCGCAAGTCTGCGACCGAGCCGTCGCCACTGCGGATGGCCTGATCGGACTGCAGGTGGGCTTCGATGGACCGGGTCTGGAGGCTGCTGTCGCTGGCGTCGCTACGGCGCGTGGTGATGCCCAGCACGCGGGTCCGCTCCTTGCGCTCGCTTTGGCGCTGGTGCACGTCCTGCGCCGTGTACAGGAGGGTCTTGTCGTCCCCCTCCACATGCAGCAAGCCCCTGGACTGGAAGTTCGTTCCCTCGCTGATCACGTTACGGCCCAGCACCTGCACCGACTGGCCAGACAGCGTGTTGGTGAGCGCCTTCACGTCGCGCGACTGTTCGCGGGTGGTGATGGTGGTGCGCGACCAGGGGCCACCCCCGGTGCGCTGGCTAGCCGCATCCAGCGTCTGCGTCTCCTGGCCAGCGGCCAGGTAGATATTTCCTTCCGCCAGGACCGCCAGCGCGCCGCCAGCCGACAGGTCAGTTGCATGGAGCGTGGCATCACGCCCCGCCTGGATCAGCAGCGAACCGCCAGAGGAGATATCCGTGCCCACGTCCCGGGTGCTGGACTGCCGCAGGTGATTGCGGCCGTCCCACTGGAGCTGCTGGCTCTGCCCCGTGGTGACCACACCCAGATTCACGTCCCGTCCGGCCCTCAGCAAGGTGGCGCCCGATCCCGTGTTGTGCACCTGGGCGGCGATGAGGTTCAGGTCGCGCCCCGCGTTGGCCACCAGCACGCCGTCCGGGCCGGTCACGTACAGGCTAGCCACCCGGTCGATCGAGGTCTGGGTGGACTGGTGGGCGCCGGCCTGCCGTTCGGACGAGCCGGTGGTGGTGGCCAGCGTGATATCCCGGCCGGCGAAGAGCTCCGCGGCGCTGTGCGCCTGCAGACGGCCGCCGGTGCTGTCGATGTCCTGTGCAGCGCGCAGGGCCAGGGTGTCGGCTCCCATGAGGCCGCCGAGGTTGCGGATGTTGTCGGCATTGATGCGCAGCAACTTGCGGCCCGCCACGGTGCCGCTGTTGCGGATGTCGCCGGTGAGATCGAGATTCAGCTCTCGCCCGGCCAGCAGGGTGCCCGACCCGTCCACGTCGCCGGGACGGACGCGCACGTAGACCTGGGGCACCAGCACGCTGCGGCGCGTGCCGTCGGGCAACGTGACCTCCCGCGCAACCAGCCAGACGATGTCGGAAGTGAGCCGGGTCACCTGCTCGGCAGTGAGGGCAATGCCCGGGCGGAGGCTCCACGCCCGTGCCACGGTAGCGCCTGCATCCATGAGCGCGCGGTAGGCCTGCTCGTCGCTGGTGAAGTCCCCCAGGAACCGCTGGCCGGTGAGTCGGAGCACCTGCTCGCGGACCAGCCGCTGTTCGTAGAACGCATCGCCCAGCCGCGTCTGGATGTGGGCCGGATCCAGCTGCAGGGCCTGCAGCAGGTAGTCACTGCCCAGCCAGGTGCGGTGCTGGGTGAAGCGCGGATCTGTTTCAATGAGGTAGCCGGCGGTGCTGTCCGGGACCTGCCGGAAGAGGCTGCCCTGGGGCAGGCGGATGTCGGGCGGAAGGGTGCGGATGGGGCGGTCATCCGCACCCTCAGGCAGGCCCGGCGGGCGCGTGCCAGGTACCGTGGTCGCGGAATCCGGCGCGGTGAACGCGTCGAGCCGCGTGACATGGAGCGCAAGTGTTTCGGTCCGCTGGGCGGGCGCATACGGGTCCGTGCGGGCATCGTGGGTGTCCGATCCGCTGCGGCGACTGCGCCACACCGAGGTGACCGCCCCGTCCTCCGAGGTGACGCGCACGCCGGTCGCCTCCACGTTGTTGACTTGCGTGCCCTGCACGTCGAGCGCGCCTCCGGCCACGATGTGGCTGTGGTCGTTGGTGATGGTACGTGCGGTGAGGGCCATCCCCCCGCCGGACAGGATGCGTCCCGGCTGGCTGTGGGTGACCACGGTTTCGATCACGGTGCGGGTGAAGTCGTACCGCCGGTAGGCATCGCTGGTACCGGTGCGGGTGGACATGCACAAGGCCTCGCAACCGAACAAAGTCACCTCGTCGGGCGCGAAGCGCAGCCCGGGGTCTCCGCCACGGAAGACATCGCCCGGGGCATGTTGGTATTCGGTGACCGCCTGCTGGCTGATCTGCCGGGCTGCGGTTTGGAGGCCCGCGCTTGCATTGGAGATGCGATCAGCCGTGATGCGAAGGTGGCCTGCTGCATCCACCATCCCGCCGGTGTTGTTGATGGCCTGCGCGGTGCCGATGACTCGCAGTCCGTCATCAAGGCTACCGCCGATAGCCATGTCTCCGCCACTGAGGATCAGCGCATCGGGGCCATTGTTCAGCGTGCGCACGCCGATGTCGACGCTCTCGCGCCCGGCCACGGTGGCGGACCGCGTCACGCCGTCCAGCGTCTCATCCCGGTTGGCCAGGAGTCCAGCCGAGATGACCACCCGGTCGCCATACACACGGCCGGTACCGCTGTTGTCGACCGTGCCGGCCCGGATGCGGGTGTCGGCACCGTCCACCAGGCCCCGGTTGGTGAAGGTGTCTTCCACGCCCACCTGCGTCACTTCTGTGGCGAGCAGTGAGCCGCTCGCCTCGTTGTGCAGGTCCGCAGCGCGTACGACGAGGGATCGGCCGGCCCGGACCTCGATCGGGTTGTTCAGGCGACCGCCCGTCTCCAGAGTGAGGTCACGCCCCGCCTGCAGCTTTCCATCGAGGATGAGGTCGCCCTGGATATCCAGGCGGAGATCGCCCGCCGCGCGGAGCTGGCCTGCGCGGTTGCTCCAGGCCTGGGCCCGGGCCTCGACGCTGCCGCCCTCCACCGTGGCGCCATCGGTCGCCAGCGCTTGCGGCGTGTGCATCACCAGCCGCGAGGTGGCCAGGATGCGAGCGTTCCTGGCCGTGAGGCCACCGGCGGTGGCACCGAGCACTGCATCCCGCGCCTGGACGTCGGCACCCGACAGGTCGACGGCCGCCCCCTCGATGCGCAGGGCCTCGCTGGCCACCACCTGCCCGGACGACCGGACTTCGCCGTCGGCACGCACCTGCAGCGCCTGCGGGCCGGCCAGCTGCCCGTCGGTGGTAAGGCCCGCAGCCCAGAGCGCCCCCTCGCTGGCGCGGATGGACGAGCCGGGCCCGGCAGCCTCGATCTGCACGTCTCCCAAGGCCGCCACCGTGCCGCTGTGGGTCTGGCCACCCTGCGTGGAAAGCCACACCCGCCGGTCGCCATGGATGGTTCCACCCTGCACAAGGTCACCTGCCAGCCGGACGGTCACATCGCCGCCCTGGGCCTGCAGCCGGCCAGTGTTGCTGAGCCAACCCTCGTGGCTCACGATGAGTGGACCGGCGCTGGCAAGGACCTGCCCCGCATTACGCACGCCGAGCCCGGCCTCGGTGCCCACCAGCGTGATGCGGCCAGCGTACAGGCCCCCCAGCTGCGACACGTCCAGGGCGAAGGCCGGTGCTGGCCCGGCCGGCGCCAGGCGCGTGGCCTGTGGCGCTCCGTCCGTCAACCCGCTGTCGTGTGCAATCGAGAAGGCTCCCAGGAGCACCTGCAGATGCCGCGCCCACAGGCCTGCGTTGACCTCGACCGCCCGGCCCAGGATGGCGGTGTAGTCTACGGAGCGGGCATCCAGCCCCGCCCCGTCGATACGGATGGTGCCACCCTGCACCTGGTGCCCTGCCAGGGCGCCGCTGTTCACGATAGCTGCCCCGGTGGACAAGGTGACGCGGTAGGCATTGATGAAGCCGCCGCCGTTCACCGACAGGCCGGACGGGTTGGCAATGACCACCTCGGCCCGCTGGCCGGCCACCTCCACGGTTCCATGCAGGAGGCTCGGGGCACTCGACTGCACCTCGTTGAGGATGACCCGCGCGCCTCCGCCGGCCAGCCAGGGGTTGCCCTGAACCCAGCCCCCGAGTTGGGTCGGGGTGTCGGTGCGGCTGTTATTGAGGATCGCACCGCCCGCGCCGACATCGAACTGGCGATAGAGGTTGCGGCTCACGCCCGCTGCGCTGGGCGTCTGGATGTTGACCACGGGGATGCCGTTGCCCGCACTGAGCACGATGGGTTGCTGGAGCCGCGGTGCCGTCGGGCTGGCGAGTATGCGGGTGGCCACGGTTTGCGCAGACGCCACGGAAGGCCAGGCGCCATGGATGGCCACGACAGTGACGAATGCCAGCACGGCAGCCTGCGCTCCCGCACCGAGTGGCGGCTGCCGCGGAACACAGAGGGTCAGGTCCTCGATGGAAAGGACACATCGGGGAAAGCCATGACGCATGAATCAACCGGTGCTCAGATCGGATCGAAGCCGCCGAGCGTAGGTTCATGGCATAGGCCATGACACCAACAAGACTGACAGTGCGAGTGGCTACGCGCCGATCCAGCCCGCCGCGCCCTCTCCTGCCACCCGCCCTGTCGCCATCGACGCCGTGAGCAGGTATCCGCCGGTCGGCGCCTCCCAGTCGAGCATCTCCCCGGCGCAGAACACGCCCGGGCGCCGGCGCAGCATCAACCGTTCATCCAGCGCATCCCACGCCACGCCGCCGGCGCTGCTGATCGCCTCGTCGATCGGGCGCGGCGCGGCCAGGGCGATGGGCAAGGCCTTGATTGCCGCGGCCAGGCGGGCCGGGTCGTGCATCTCGTCCCGCGACAGCCGCTCGTACAGCATCGCCATCTTGATGCCGTCCAGCCCGAGCCGTCCCTTGAGGTGGCTGGACAGCGAGCGCGAGCCGCGCGGGTGGGCCACCTCGCGCAAGACATCCGCCTCGCTGCGATCGGGCAGCAGGTCCAGCAGGAAACGGGCTTCGCCGTCCCGGGCGATGGCCTCGCGCAGGTCGGCCGAGAAGGCATAGACCAGGCTGCCTTCCACCCCTGTGGCGGTGGCGACGAATTCGCCCTTCTGGCGCCGGTCGCCGCAGGTGATCGCCACCGACTTGAAGGGCTGGCCGGCGTGCTTGTCGCGGAACAGCGGGGTCCACCCGCCGGCCACGTCGAAGCCGCAGTTGGCCGGCTGCAGCGGGCGCACGTCCACGCCCACCTCGCGCAGGGCCGGCACCCAGGCGCCGTCGGAACCCAGCCGTGCCCAGCTGGCGCCGCCCAGGGCCAGCACCTGCGCGTCGGCCGCCACCGGCACCGGGCCGGCGGGAGTGCCGAAGACCAGGCGGCCCTCGCCGTCCCACCCCTGCCAGCGATGGCGCATGTGGAACTGCACGCCCGCCGCGCGCAGGCGGTGCAGCCAGGCCCGCAGCAGGGGCGCGGCCTTCATGTCGACGGGAAAGACCCGGCCCGACGTGCCCACGAAGGTCTCGGTGCCCAGCGCCGCCGCCCACGCGCGCAGGGCGTCGGGAGAGAAGCCGCGCACCGCCGCCTCCAGCACCGGCGCCTGCGGGCGCAGCCGGGTGAGGAAACGCTCCAGCGGCTCGGAGTGGGTGAGGTTGAGGCCGCCTCGCCCCGCCAGCAGGAACTTGCGGCCCACCGAGGGCATGGCGTCGAAGACATGGGCCTGCACGCCCGCGCGGGCCAGCGCCTCGGCCGCCATGAGTCCCGACGGACCCGCGCCGATCACGGCCGCCTGCACCTTGTCCACTTCAGCCGTCATTCGATCGCCTTCGCCACGCGTGTTCATCCAGAGTGGGCGAAGTATCGGGCATACCCTGCTAGCGGTCGGACCGGGCCGGGCCGGTCCGGCCCCGCCTCAGAAGCCGACTTCGCGCACCAGCACCGCCAGCGCCTGCCGCACGTAGCGCGCCGCGGGGCTGGACCAGTCCGCATGCAGCGTGAGGCGCCCGCGCCAGGCGACGGACTGCAGGCCGACCGGCATGTCCTGCACCTCCAGCGCCACGCGGTAGACGGCCCGCTCGGGCACCAGCTGGCCGTTCTTCTCGCGGGTGACCACATGGCCGCCCAGCGCGCTGGCCAACTCGCGCCGCGGCAGCAGGCGCGCCGCGTCGCGGTCGATGGCCACCACCTTCAGGCGCAGGAGCTCGCCGGTGGCGCTGTCGATCTGGAAGGTGGCGCCCTGCCCCACCCGCGCGCGCGCCACCTCCTCCTCGTCCAGCCACGTCTCCACCCGCCACGCGGTGCCCTCGCGCACCAGCACGCCCAGGGGCTCGCGCCGGCCCACCCACTGGCCGGGCGCCAGGTCCGGGTCGGCCACGAAGAAGCGGCCCGCATACGGCGCCCGGGGCTGGAACTGGCTCTGTTCGGCCTGCAGGCCCTGCCACTCGGCCTCGGTGGTGGCCAGGGTCTGCTCGGCCACCCTCCAGCGCTGGCGCATCTCGGGGTTGAAGCCCGAGGCCGCTGCCAGCCAGCGTTGCTGGGACAGGCGCGCCTGCAGCGCCTGCTGGCGGCTGGAGAGGTCCGGCACAGACAGCACGGCCAGCACCTGGCCCTCCTGCACCACCGCGCCATGCTGCAGGGGCAGCGCCTCGACCCGCGCCGCCGCCGGGGCATGCACCGGCCAGCTCTCGTGCGGGCGCAGCACCCCGCTGGCGGTGATGCGCCCGGGCCAGGGCACCACGGCCAGCAGGCACAGGCCCGCCACCGCCAGCGCGGTGCGGCGGCTGCGCGCGCGCTCGCGGATCTGCGGCCAGCGCGCGCGCCAGACCTTCAGCTCCGAGCGGATCGGCCAGAGGATGAACCAGGCGATCTCCACCGCGAACAGCAGCACCCCCAGCAGCTTGAAGAAGAACACGTACACCAGCACCGCGATGCCCAGGAACAGCACCAGCCGGTACAGCCAGGTGGCCCAGGCAAAGGCCACCAGCGCGCGGCGCTGCGGCGGCGCGAAAGGCTCGGGCGCCTCGTCCCCCAGGCCGAACAGCCACTCGCGCAGCTGCCAGCGGGCCAGCGCGAAGCTGCGGCCATGCAGGTTCGGCATGTCCAGCGCGTCCATCAGGATGAAGTACCCGTCGAAACGCATGAACGGGCTGGCGTTGATCGCCAGCGTGGCCACCCAGCTGGTGGTGGCCAGCACGAAGGCGGCCGACTGCAGGCCGCCCTGCGGCAGCAGCGCCCAGGCCAGCGTGGCCCACACGGCCACCACCAGCTCGGTGGCGATGCCGGCGCTGGCCACGCGCAGGCGCTGGAAGCGGTCGGTCAGGCGCCAGGTCTCGTTGGTGTCGGTGTAGGCCACCGGCCACATGACGAGGAAGGCCACGCCCATGGCCGGCACCCGGCAGCCGAAATGCTTGGCGGTGAAGGCATGCCCCAGCTCGTGCACCGCCTTCACGCAGAACAGCGCCACGCCATAGGCCAGCAGGCCCTCGAGGTTGAAGGTGTCCACCAGCGAGGCAGTGAACACGTCCCACCGCCGGGCCACCTGGGTGAGGCCCACCGCGAGGGCCACCAGCGTCAGCAGGCCGAAGCTGCGGCTGCCGAACCACCGGGCCACCGGCAGCCAGCGCGTGAGCCACGCATCGGGCCTGACCAGCGGCACGCGGAAGAACAGGTAGTGATGCAGCAGCCACTTCAGCGGCGTGCCCTCGAGGCGCGCCAGCTGCGCGGCCAGGCGGGCAGCCGGCCGCGCGCCGTCCGGCGAGGCGGTGGCGCCCGGCTGCAGCAGCTGGTGCTGCGCGAGGAACTGCACCACCGCCTCGACGTCGTCCGGCTGCAGCTGCAGGGTGGTGCGGGCGCAGACGTCCGCGGCGATGCGCGCGGGGTCGTCCAGGTCCCAGCGCTGGAGGACTTCGAGGGTGGGCCAGTCGATGCGGAAGAACTGGTTGCGCGAGGGGTCGTGCAGCGTCCAGCTGGGTTGGCCATCGGGAAGCGTGGGCCCGGGCAGCAGGTCCAGCTCCTCGCGCAGGCGGGGCAGCGGCATGGCCTACCAGCCCACGGTGGCACGCAGCGTGGCCAGGGGCCGGCGCAGCGCCCAGTAAGACAGGGTCACCCAGCCGCCATGGAGCTTGGCGGTGCCCTTGAGGCCGACGCGGTGCGAGGTCTTCTCGCGCAGCGTGGCGCGCACGCGGTAGGCCAGGCTGCCGTCGGGCCGCTGCACCGCGTCGTGCGCCATGTAGCGCAAGGTGGCCGACACCGGGGACAGCGGGCTGGCGCCCAGGTACAGCGACACCGCGTCGCCCGGCACCAGGCGGATCGCATCGGCCATCGGCACCCAGGCCTCCACCTCCACGTCCTCCAGCGAAGCCAGGCGCAGGATGCGCTCGCCGGTGGTCACCGGCCGGCCGATCCACTCCGACGGGTCGTCCATCAACACCACGCCGGCCTGCGGCGCGAGCACCCGCGCGCGGGTCAGCTGCGCCTGCAGCGCCTCGATCTCGGCGCGGCGCTCCTCCACCTTGCCCACCAGCAGCGCCAGCTGCGACTTCGAGCGCGCGTCGGTGAGGGCCTGCTGGCTGGTCTGGCGGTAGTCGGTCTCGGCGGTGGCCAGCGCCTGCTGCGCCACGTCGAGGCGGGACTGGATCACCAGTTCGTCAAAACTGAACAGGGGCTGCTGCGCCTGCACCGCCTGGTTCGGCTGCACGTGGAAGACGTCGATCACGCCGTCCAGCGGGGCGCGCACCACCACCGGGTTCGCCGGCACCAGCTCGCCCGGCGCGAGCACCGTCAGGCGGACCGGCCAGAGCACCACCGCCAGCACCGCGCCGGCTACCTGCAGGCGGCGCTGGCGCCACCAGGGCCGGCCGGCCTGCCAGGCCAGCGCGCGGGCCAGGCGGCCCCGCAGGCCGCGCCAGCGCGCCAGGCGCGGCCGGTGCAGGGCCAGGAAGGCATGCCACCACACGTCGGACCATTCGGCCAGGGCGGCCATGTCGTCGGCCTGCCAGGGGTCGTCGCGCACGAAGATGCCTGCGCCGGCCGGGGCGCCGAGCCACAGGGCGTGCCCTGGCCACCACTGGGCCCACTCGGCGGCCAGGGCGGGCGGCAGGTCCGCGGCGCCGAAGGCACGCGGGCCACTGCCGGCGGGCGTGGTCGCCTGCAGGTGGCGGCTCACTGCATCCAGCCACTGCGCATAAGGCACATTGGCATCCACCTGCACCACGCCCGAGAGCGACCACACCCCGGACTCGGCCAGCCACAGCGCCGCCTGGCGGTACGGCGCGAGCGCCAGGGTGTCGTTGACCAGCAGGAAGCCCAGCTCCCGATCGGAAGCGGCGTGGCGGGCCTGCCGCGAGAGCTCGCGCAGGCCCGGCGTGCCGGGCGCGGCCTGCGTCATCCGGCGCGGGCGCGCATCGGCGCGACGGCTTCACGCACCGGCGCGGCGGGCATGCCCTTGGCCACCGGCACCCGGTCCACCGGCACCAGGTCCACCGTCGGCCCATCGACCGCGCGCGGCACCACCAGCGGCCGCTTGCCGGCCAGGCGCAGCTTGTCGCTGAAGCTCTCGCGGCTTTGCGGCCGGCTCTCAGGCCGGGGCTGGGTCTGCGGCTGCTCGCCGATGAACATCTGGAAGATGGCGGTGGCCTCGCGGCCGTCGTCGTCGCGGGCCATCACCTTCAGGTCCAGCTTGCCCTTGAAGTCCCTGGGCGGGTTCACCTCGAACACGCCGGTGGCCGGGTCGAACTGCACCCAGGGCGGCAGCGGCGCGTTGTCGGCCTGGCGCGCCTCGAGCTTGATCACCGCGTCCTTGTTGGAGTGCATGAACGCGTCGAACGGCATGCTGACCTTGGTGGCCGTGGCGGTGGATTCGACGAACTGGTCGGTCACACCGCGGTTCACGGTCAGGCCAGGGGGCGCAGATTCGTTCACCGGAATCTGGTAGCCCGAGCCGCTGGTGACGGCATCGCCCAGCGGCACGGGCGCCGGCGCCGGGTCAGCCTGCAGCGGCGTGCGCGCCAGGGGCTGCAGCGCGGAGGAGAAGCCCGGCACCGGGCGCGCGGGCGGTGGTGGAGGCGGCTCGGCCGCCGGTGCCGCCGGCCCCGCGGGCGGCGCCTGGGGACCGGATCGCGACGGCGCAGCGCGCGGGCGGTCGTCGTCCTTGGCGGAAGACGTATCGGGGCTGCTGCTGTCGGCCGGGTAGATGTCGCCCGTGCCGTCGTCCACGATGGTGCCGAAGGCCGAGGCGCTGGTCTGGCCGGAGGTCACCACCAGCTGGAACTGCTCTTCGCCCTCGTAGACGTTGTCACGTTCGTTGCTGATATCCACCGACACCAGCACTGCCACCGAGCCGGCGGTGAAGGCGCCGGTGTAGCGGGTCCAGGTGGCGCCGCCGTCGATGGAGTAGTAGATGCGCGCGGTGTCCAGCGAGTCGTTGCCGCCGCCCTCGCGGTCGCCGGTGGGGGCCTTTCCGGTGTCGGCCACGTCGCGCACGTCGAGCGTGAGAGAGGCGCCCTGGGTCGCGTTCACCGTGAAGACGGCGCGCGGCGAGGCCTCGTTGTAGCGGCCGCCGGTGACGGTCAACTGCGTGGCCTGGTCGTTGTCCAGGCCCGAGGTGCTCTCGTTGGGGCCGGTGCCCGGGGTGTAGTCGGGGCCATACTTCGTGCCGGTGCCGTCGTCGATGATGCTGGTTTCGCCGGTGGCGGACCTGCCGGTGTTCGTCGTGTACGCCGCCTTCAGCGCGAAGCCCTCGGCGCCCTCGCGGGTGCTGTCGGCCTCGCTGGTGACGGTCACACGCACGTACACCTTGCCACCCGCCGGGACGGTGGGCTTGGTCGCGGTGCTGCCGGCGTTGTAGGTCGACCAGGTGCTGCCGTTGGTGGAGTACTCGATCGTGGTGAAGCCCGAGTACGTGGCCTCGGCATCGCCCACCGCGGCCGTGCCCTCCAGCGACAGGTCCAGCTTGTAGCCTTCATTGCCCTCCACCATGAACATGGCATAGGTCGAGCCCTCGTTGACCGGACCGTAGGGGGTCACGGTGACGCTGCGATCGTCGTCCAGGCTGGTCGTGCTCTCGGCCGGGCCGGTGCCGGGGGTGTAGTTGGGGCCGTACTTGGTACCGGTGCCGTTGTCGACGATGGTGGTCTCGCCGGTGCCGTACTTCGCGGTGTTGGTGGTGTAGGCCGCCTTCAGCGCGAAACCCTCGGAGCCCTCGAGCGTGCTGTCCGCCTCGCTGGTGATGGTCACCCGCACGTACACCTTGCCACCGGAAGGCACCACCGGCTTGCTGGAGCTGCTGTAGGTGGTCCAGGTGGTGCCGTTGGTGGAGTACTCGATCGTGGTGAAGCCCGAGTAGGTGGCCTCGGCATCGCCGGCCGCGGACGTGCCCTCCAGCGACAGGTCCAGGCCGTAGCCCTCCTTGGCGTCGAGCGTGAACATGGCGTAGGTCGAGCCCTCGTTCACCGGGCCGTGCGCGGTGACGGTGACGGTGCGGTCGTCGTCCAGGCTGGCGGTGCTCTCGGCCGGGCCGGTGCCCGGGGTGTAGTTCGGGCCGTACTTGGTGCCGGTGCCATCGTCGATGATGGTCGTCTCGCCGGTGGCGTACTTGGCCGTGTTGGTGGTGTACGCCGCCTTCAGGCCGAACCCCTCGGACCCTTCGAAGGTGCTGTCCGCCTCGCTGGTCACGGTGACGCGGACATACACCTTGCCGGCTGCCGGCACCGTCGGCTTGCTGGAGCTGGTGTAGGTGGTCCAGGTGGTGCCGTTGGTCGAATATTCAACGGTGGTGAAACCGGAGTACGTGGCCTCGGTGTCCGTGCCGCTGGCGGTGCCCTGCACGGCCAGGTCAAGTCCGTAGCCTTCGTTGCCCTCCACCAGGAACATGGCGTAGGTCGAGCCCTCGTTCACCGGGCCGTAGGCGGTCACGCTGATGCTACGGTCGTCATCCAGGCTCGCGGTGCTCTCGGCCGGGCCGG
>JACCEA011825126.1_pt1 | contig 12936 bp, 11 predicted proteins | sample 7449851 | NCBI WGS metagenome assembly JACCEA01 (sample SAMN15323453, study PRJNA562643) | freshwater metagenome | isolation source: river surface water | place: USA:Blue River Watershed | collected 2017-08-18 | reverse complement strand
CGCAATGCGCGGTAGGACGAAAACAAAAGGATCAAGACATGCGTAGGATAGGAGTGGCTCTGCTGGCCGTGGTTAGCCTGTGGGCACAGGCGTCGACCAAATTCAGTGGCGGTTATTGGTATCAAGACGGCCAGTTTGTGGCACAAACTTGGTATGAAGTGGATGGCAAACTGACGCAACACGCGCCAACTAAAGTGGATAAAACATTGGATTTAAACGGCGGTTATGTGGTGCCGCCTTTTGCAGAAGCGCACAATCACAACTTACAAAATCCCTGGCTGGTGCAAAACTTTCACCCGCGTTATCTGCGGGATGGCGTGTTGTACGGTTTGATGATGTGTGGTGATCATTCAACCTACCAGGCGACCAAACAAGCGCTGGCGGCCTTACCGATGAGTATCGACATGGTTGGCGCTTGCATTTCCAGTTCGGATGGCCACCCATTGCGTATGGCGCTGCAACCCGAGCCAGGGCAAGCCGCACCGAAACCGGCAGAGGTGTACGATCGCTCCTATATCGTGGTGGATAAGGTGGCGGATATCGCCGGCAAGTGGCCGTTGTACAAAGATAATCAGGCCCGCTGGGTCAAACTGGTGTTGGTGCACTCAGAGCAAGCTGCTCGTCGAGGCGATGCTCAGTTTTTTGGCGTCAATGGCTTAACTCCTGCGGTGGTTAAACCCTTGGTGGAATTTTTACATCAGCAAGGTGTGCGGGTGACTGCGCATGTCGAATCCGCCGCCGATTTTGCTGTGGCGGTGGACGCTGGCGTGGATTTGATAGCGCATCTGCCGGGTTATCAGTGGTGGCAAGGCTATGCGCCAGAGCTGTACCGCTTGTCTGACGAGAGTATCGCCATGGCGGCGAAGAAACAGCTCGCCGTGGTCGCTACGGCGGGTGTGACACCGATGTTTTATCAAAAACAGCCGGAGAAGTTACCGGCGGTCAAAGCATTACAACGCGATAACTTAGCCCGATTAAAACAAGCCAAGGTCAAGGTGCTGATTGGGTCGGATCGTTTTGATGCGACGGTGCTCGATGAGATCGATTATCTTCGCAGCATAGGGCTTTACAGCGATGCAGAGTTGCTCAGCATGTTCGTCAGCGACACGCCACGGCTGTTGTTTCCAACTCGGCAGATCGGCGCTTTTGCCGAGGGGTTTGAGGCAAATCTGTTGGTACTGCGCGCCAACCCCTTACAAGACTGGCGCGCGCTGCGGCAAATTCAGCTGAAAATGTGGCAGGGCAAGCTGTTGTAAGAGTTGAGCAAATGGGCAACGTCTAATAAATTTCTTTGGCCAAGCGCAGCATGCGTGCGTTGAGTTGATAGCCTTGGCTTCGGGCCAAGCTAAGGTTGACGCGAAATGCCAATTGCCTTGGCTCTTGGATTAAGCCAAACACGGTGCCAAGCTGATAAAGCTCGGCGTTGGCGGCAATGGATAACAGCTGTGGGTTGCTTAGCAGTGGGCGCCAGCTCGCGTCAGGTGTGACCTCGCGACCCAGATACAGCACATGGCACGGCTTGGCTTGAACTGGGGTGTGGATCAACCGCACCTCGGTGATGTGTCCAAGCAGCTGTTGCAGGGCTTGCTGCACCAGTTCATCCCCTGCCACACAATAAGTCCAAGGCTCGCGAGCGGGCCACTGGCTGAATTGCACAAACCGATAAATCAATCCGGCTTCAAGTTTCGGCTCTGCGGCGTGCAGCGGCCCGACCAAGCCAAGCGTCATCACCAGCCCACCAAGGCTGCGCCACAGAAACCGGCTCATTCGTGAAAACCCCAATGTACACTCAGCTCAATACTGCGGCTGGGTTGCCATAGTGGCACCGCGGACGGTAGAGGAGCATCAAGATGACGTTTATCCGTGATATTTTTCATGCTGAACAGCACTTGCCGATGTAGATCCAGTTGCCAACGCAGCGCCAGATCGTGGTTGGCAAAACCACCAAGCTCGGTCAGTGGCGTGCGGCGTTTGGAGGCGGCGAACAGTCGGTAACTGACAAATACCTCGTCGCGCCACAGCGGTTTATCAAACGACATTTTGAGCATCTGCTGCGGGGCATTGGACAAGTCGGCTCCCGCTTGGTCGGTCGCTTGTTGCACACTCAATGACAAGGATACATCGGTTTGGTCGGCAAAATACCGTTGCACTGATAGTTCTACGCCTTTGGCAGAGACGGGCGATTCGTTAAAAAATGGCACTAGAGTGCTGTTGCCAAGCGCGGACGTGATCAAATGACGTATATCGTTTTTGTAGACGCTGACATTGCTCTGCCAGCCGCTGAGCCATTGCCGCTGCCAGCTTAGTTCGGTGGTGGTGATTTGCTCTGATGCAGGCGTCGCTTGCTGATAAAAGCGGTTGGTTTCTAATTCATACTCATTGGGCGCTCGAAAGGCACGGCCAAAATTAAGCCGCAGTTGGTCAGCCGGTGTCCACTGCCAAACCCAACCCAACTTGGGGCTCCATTGCTGTAATTGTTCTTGGCTATGGTCATACCGAAGTCCAGTGACCAACGTATGATGGGGCGCTAGTCGCCATTCATGTTGACCAAACCAGCCGATACGCAGGTTGTCCGATGCGGCGGCTGAAATCACCGCCACGTCGTTCAGTGCATACCGGTACGACTGATGATGGTCGCGTTGCACATCGACACCAAACAACCACAACTGCGAGGCACTGGCTTGGTAGCGCAGCCGTTGGTCAAGATTGGTCCATTTCCCCTTTGCTACAAAGACTAAGCTATTGGCCGGTTGGCCAGGGGGGACAGGCACTTGCTCGGTTGGGGTTATCGTTTTATACAGCATGCTATTGGTCGACAGGTGGCCAAACCATTCGAGTGTGCTGGTGAGTTGTTCGGCATAACGAGCCGCCACAAACGCGTTATCACTTTGTACAGAGCCGTTGCTGATGCCACGGCTGAGTTCAAGCGGCTCTAGCCGATCCCGTTGCACACCGGCGAAGGTCAGGGCAAAGCGCCGATAACTGTAACTGCCGGCGAGTTTGTTGTTGTGGTCAGAATTTTGCGAGCGAGCTTGTTGCAAGGCCGCCGAACTGTTGCTGTTGACGATGGGAATATGCAGTCGTTGGTTACGGCTGAGCGCCACATAGCCTTCATGTCCATCGTCGTTGCGCAGACCATAGGACAATAACCAATCCTGTTGTTGGTTAGACACCGAGCCAAAGATCTGTGCGTCTTGCAGCTGGTGAACCTTTTTGCTGATGATATTCACCACGCCTAAGTAAGCGTTATTGCCGTAAAGCGCCGAACCAGTTCCAGGAATAAATTCAACGCGTTCAATCAGTTGGGTATCAAGGTAGAAGTTGCTGCCAACCAAGCCGGCATCATAAATGTTGTCATTGACCCGAGTGCCATCGACTAAAAATAATAATCGAGAGTTGTAATCGCCTGGTCGGCCAATGCCTCGAGCGGTTACATAACCAAGGCTGCTATCACTGCTGACATAAAGCCCCGGTAATAAACTTAATACTTCGCCTAAGGTGCGAAGATTCAGCCGACTAATCTCATCTGCGGTGATCAGATAAGTCACTTGGGCCGATTGTGCGGCAGATTGCTGCAAGCGGCTGGCGGTTGACACTTCAATATCTGCTGCTGACCCCGTGCTGGGTTGTTGCAGCAGTTGCTCCAACGATAACGGTTCAGGCGTTTGTTGGGCTAACACCTGCCAACTGAGCAGCAGCGCGCTACTCAGCCATCGACTGAGTTTGGTAGATGTAATAGTCATTTTTCCCTGCACGTTTTGCGACATACATCGCCTCATCGGCGTATTGCAATAAAGTATCTGCTTGGGTGGTGTGTTGCGGGCAGAACGCCACCCCTAAGCTTGCGCCGACCGGCATGACCTGCCCATGCACCACCAATGGCTCGCGAATTTGTGCTAATAACCGGTGGCATACCTGCTCACAGTCCTGTGGACTCACTTGATTCGGCAGCAATACCGCAAATTCATCCCCGCCTAACCGACCCAAAAAGTCGTCGCTGCGCAGCACTTGAGATAGGCGCTGGCTGACTAAGATCAACAATGCATCGCCCGCATCATGGCCGTAGGTATCATTGACGTACTTGAAATTGTCCAAATCGATAAAGACTAACGCCAATAGTTGCTGATGCTGCACGCTGTGGGCGACCCGCTGACTTAAGGCCTGTTGAAATGCCAACCGATTGCCAAGCCCTGTCAGACTATCGTGCAGCGCCAGCTGACTTAACTGCTCGCTTTGTTCATTGGCATGTTGTAATTGGCTGGTGAGTTCGCCTTGCCAGATCTCTGCACGTTTTAGCAGTTCATTAAAGCGTTTGGTTAAGCTGCCTAACTCATCTGGGTAATACACCCGACCCCGCAACGCAAAATTACGTTCGGTCGCAACGCGTTCAGCCAATGCTGAAAGCTCGACTAAAGGTTGCAACGCACGTTGTTGAATTCGCACGAGAACGCGTGCGCTCAAAACATACAACACCGCCATGATGCCTGACATCAGCAGCAGCCCTTGTAAAAACCACTGCATCAACTGCTGCATCCGTTCGTGCAGAACCAGATAGCCGACTATTTCTTGTCGTTCACGGATCGGCACTTGCAGTGTAATGGTTAAACCGTGATAGTCACGTTGCACGGTGTCGGTGGCCGCGACAAACAACGGCTGCGGTAAATTGGTATGTGTAAATAACTGGCCTTCAGGATTAAAAATGGCGACGGCCGCTAAATCACGCCGACTTGCCAGCAAGTCAAGTTCGCGCCTAGCTTCGCTTTGATCTTGAAACACCAGCATGGCGGCTAGATTGGTCGCGGACTGCAAGCCCGCAAGCTCGGCGGCATCGGCCTGACGTTCGCGGGCGGTAAACCATAAAATCACCCCAATCAACACAAAACTCATCACCATGCTGCTAAACAACACGGTGAGGTTTAGGCGTGTTAGCCGCCGGACCAGCGATTGGCTGTGCGCGGGTTCCTGGATGGTCACTGTATGTAAGCCCTTGTTACGTTAATTATTTTACCAATGAGCGCGATACCTGTTTGTTTGAAGATAGCGCTGGGTGGCAAGCTTTTCAACGTGGCTGTCCCGTTTATAGCGAAGCTGGTCGCGGCACAACAGCTGGCTCTTCGCGTTGATATGGCGTGGTTTGCAGTAAGACAGCGCTATGATGCGTGACAAAGCGCTTGCTTTCTGAGCAAAACAACACATGCTAGGTACAGGGCATAGGGCGAGAGTTTCATGAAATATAGCAAACGGATGAGCTGCATAAGTGCAGCCTTGGGCATGGCCGTGCTGCAGGCTTGTGCGGTGAGCGCCACTGAGTCTGACGCCACTTCGTGGGACGCCAGCGGGTTTGGCTCTGTGGGGGTGGCTCGTAGTACGTTAAGCGAAGCGAGGTATCGCTTAGCGCCTTCTTACCAATATGGGGTGTCGGACGCGTGGTCCAGTGTGCTCGATACTCGGCTTGGCGTGCAGCTGCAATACAAGTGGAATGCAAGGTGGCAGTGGGTGGGGCAGGCCGTATGGCATCGCACCAGTCGGGATGACCTCACGCTAGATCCAACGTGGTTTTATCTCAAATATCAGCCGTCCGCCGAGCTTGAGATCTTAGCCGGTCGCGTGCGCCATTCGTTGTTTATGATCACCGATGAATTTGATGTGGGTTTTGCTTGGTTGTGGGTTCGACCGCCGGTGGAAGTGTATTCGTTAGTGGCAGAAAGTAGTTTTATCGATGGCGTGAAGGTGCGGCATCGCCGATATGTCGGCGACTATTTGCTGACCAGCGAAGCGCATTATGGCGTGATGACGATTGACCGCGAACCGCGGGTGCATATTCACAACAACTATAACACTGGCGTGGCTCTAACCTTGGCGGGCGAGTATTGGACGGCGCGGTTGTCGGCGGTGCAAGCCAGTACCGAGTTGCGCTCCAGTCGGCTTGATCCATTGGTCCAAGCAATGGCCACAGTGTCGGCCACTATTGCGGCGGAATATCAAGTGGCTTCATTACCCACACAGCGTTATTTCAATGCGGGGTTGCGCTATGAAGATGGTGCCTGGTGGGCGCAAGCGGAGTATGTCAAGTTGTGGCTTGGCAGTCGGTTTTTACCGAATAAACAAGGGATGTATGGCACGCTTGGTTATCGGTTTGAGCAGTGGACGCCTTATCTCAGTGTCGCCTCACAGCAGGTGGATCTCTCTGCTGCAGAAACTCGGCTGCCAGAGCCGCTGCTGACGCAAACCAACCAAGTGTTACGCGGCTTAAATTCAGCGCAACGCAGTTATTCCCTTGGCCTGCGGATGGACCTTTGGAGTCAGGCATCGCTCAAGGTGCAGCTGGATCAGGTGCACCAAGCTGCTGACGCGACAGGCTTGCAAGGCGCGTATCTGACCAAACCTAGGTTTTGGGTGCAATCAATGGTGTTGGATTGGGTGTTCTGATGAAACAATGGCAATGGATCACGCTCGTTATCGCTGTGCTGCTTTGCGCAGCACCTAGTCAGGCCCAAGTCGATAGTGGCCGGACACAGGTAAGTAGCGCTGCAGCACAACAGCTGCTGATTATCGTCAGCCAACAAAGCCACTTGCAGCAGTTAAGTGCCAGTGAGTTGCGCGATGTGTATTTTGGCGTCTTGCCCAAACGCGAGGATTTGCGTCAGTTGCAACCGATTGATGCAGAACCAGGCGAAGCGCGCGATTTCTTCTACCAATATTTAGTCGGACGTAGCCGCAATCAAATGCAAGCCTACTGGTCGCGCGCACGCTTTACCGGTCGCGGCGAACCCCCTGTTAGCATGACATTGGATGCGGCCTTAGCCCATTTGCGCACTCACCCCAATAGCATTGTGTATGTTCCCGTGGCGCAACGAGACGCCTTGCCAAGCAAGGATGTGCGCCAAGTATTGGTGATCCCGTAGTTCAAGAGTGCTGTTGTGAGCACCAAGCCCACCCGTTGTGGGCTTGGTCATCCAGCGCGCGTTAGATGAGCCGCATACCGATTTTAAGTAAGCTCACGACCAGCAACAAAAGGCTTAAACCACCGACGTACAACATGAAAAACCAGTGATCGCCGGGTTGCTGTAGTCGGTGCCATAGCCGTTGCCATAGCCGTTGCTGAGTGTGTGATTTGGGATGTTCTGCGTGCGGCGTCATCTCAATATCCTTCTGAAAAATCTTCAACTTTGCCGGCAAAAATGCGGTAGCCCCAGATGGTGTAGGCCAAAATCAGCGGTACAAAAATCAGCACGCCAGGCAGCATAAACTCAAGGCTGGCGCTTGGCGCGGCCGCTTCGGCGTAACTCAGTTTTCCTGGCAAAATGGCTGGGAATAAGCTGACCAACAGACCGGCAAAACCAAGCACAAACAAGCTAACGGCCAGCCAAAATGGCCGATCTTCATGGCGACTGCGTGGCAAGCTGCCGGCGCGCAGGCTTTGTTGCACGCGGCCTAAATCGCGGTGTAAGCGTAGCGCGGCGAGCAGTGCCAACAGCGGTAATGGCCATAACCAGACGAAGTGACCATCCGCGAACCAGCGCTGCCAAATGGCGTCGCTGCCAAGGGCGGTGGCGAGACTGACGATTGCCATGGAAACCATCATCACCCAGACCAAGCGTTGGCCGTAACGTGCTGCTTGTTGTTGGCGCGGTCCTTGGCATTTCATCACCAGGTAACAACAGCCGAGCAAAGCGTAACCGGCCGGTACCGCCAAGGCTGTAAACACAGTGAACGGGGTGAGTAGCGACAGCGGCGATGCGCTGTGCTCGGGCGTGCCGCCAATCAAAATGCCCAGCATCAAGCCTTGGCAACAGGCCGCTAGCGTTGAACCGGCGGCAAAGGCGCGGTTCCACCAGCGCTTGGAGGTGGTGGATTTAAACCGATACTCAAAAGCCACACCGCGGAAAATCAGGCCAATCAGCATCAGCATAATCGGCGCATACAAGGCCGACGTGAGCCCTGCGTATGCGGCAGGGAAGGCGCCAAAGAGGATCACCCCGCCAAACACCAGCCAAGTTTCGTTGCCGTCCCAGACGTGCGAAATGGAGCGCATCAAGGTGTCTTTGTCGGCCTCATTGGGAAAGAACGGGTACAAGATGCCGATGCCTAAATCAAAGCCATCCAACAGCACATACATCAAGATGGCAAAGCCGAGTAACAAGAAATAAAACAGCGCTAAATCAAATGAGAGGTTCATCAAGACGTCCATTAGCGATCTCCTGCGGGGCTGTGCGTCGGTGTGGCGGTGCTGTTGGTAGGGCTAGCGGCGCTGGGGTTGTTAACAGCGGCGGTATCCGTGGCCAGTGTTTTGGTCAGGGCTAAGGCATAACCGCTGGCTTCAACGCCAATAAGGTGCTGTTGTAAGGACTCCAGCGACGGCGGGCCTTTTTTTATCAGCTTGCGGAAGAAATAGATCCACACGCCAAACAGCAGGCTGTAGGTCACGACGAATAAACTCAGCGACAACGCGACCCGTTCCGCCGGCAGCGGCGATACCACATCCATGGTGCGCACCAGGCCATACACCAACCAAGGTTGCCGACCCACTTCCACCACATACCAGCCGGCCAAAATGGCGATCACGCCCGTTGGTGCCATGTAACTGCATAGCCATAAGAACTGGCGCTGCGCATACAGCTTGCCGCCACGGCGCAGCCACAGGCCCCACAGCGCAACAAAAATCATCAGCATGCCAAGGCCAACCATGATCCGAAACGAGAAAAACACCACCGGCACGTTGGGCCGCTCATCCGCAGGCACGGATTTCAGGCCTTGCAATTCGCCGTCCCAGCTGTGGGTCAAAATCAAGCTGGCAAGGCCAGGGATCGCCAGTTCGCCATGGTTTTGCTCGGCTTTTTGGTCAGGAATGGCAAACAGCAGCAGCGGTACTTGGCTTTCCCGCGCTGGCCAAATACCTTCCATCGCCGCCAGTTTGATCGGTTGATGTTCTTTCACGTTCAGGCCATGCAAGTCGCCGACAAAGGCTTGCAGCGGCGTTAAAGCAAGCAGCCACCATAAGCAAAACGACAGGCCTTTTTTGGCAAAATCGACGTGCAGGCCGCGGCGTAAGTACCAAGCGCAGGTGGCGAGCACCACAAACCCAGCGGTGATGAGGGTGCCCAGCAGCATATGGCTTAACCGATACGGCATCGATGGGTTAAAAATCACCGCCGACCAGCTTTCCACCACAAACTTGCCATCGACGATGGCGTGGCCGGCGGGGGTTTGCATCCAGCTGTTGGCGGCGATGATCCAAAAGGCCGAGATCCAAGTGCCGACCGCCACAGTGCAAGTGGCAAAGAAGTGCAATTTGGCGCTGACCCGTTGCCAGCCGAACAACATCACGCCCAAAAAGCCAGCTTCCAAGAAAAACGCCGTCAGTACTTCGTAGGCCATCAAAGGCCCAAGCACAGCGCCGGTTAGCTCCGAGAACTTGGAAAAGTTGGTACCAAATTCGTACGACAAGACGATGCCCGATACCACCCCCATACCAAAGGTAATGGCGAACGGCTTGATCCAAAATTTGGCCAGTTGCAGGTATAGCGGGTTACGGGTTTTAAGCCACAAGCCTTCCCAAATAGCGATAAGCGTGGCCAAGCCGATGGTGATAGACGGAAAAATAATGTGAAAACTAACGGTAAACGCAAATTGAAGGCGCGACAGCAGCGCGCTATCCAGTGAGGCTAGTTCCATGGTGAGCCTCCCACACGGTCGCTTGGGTTGGGCTGTTGGGCGGGCTGCCGGCGCAATTGCAGCCATAGGCGCGGTTGGATAACCAACAGCGGACAAATCAGCAACAGCATGGCGACAACAAACGCCAGTTCAGACATAAATGCGGGCCAAGACATTAGGCCTCCTCAGGTGATGCAAAAATCAATAAGGGTGCCAAGCCAATGCGATTGTTAGGCCAAGTTGGCAAAACATCGCAAAAGCTTGATCTGCATCAAATTTTTAATTTAGGCTTGAGTGGGGTGACAAGCTGGTTTACGCTTGCGATGCCGGCAACTGTCAACGGCGTTGACATAACAAGAGCTAAAAAGTGGGGCGTAGTGGCATCGCATCGGGCTCAATCAGCGGCTGACGTGTCGGCCAAGCTCAGCGCAGCCTTGGTGGCGTGTTGTTAGCGCCTGATGGGATGTCGTTGGTGCCTAGTTGTAGCAACGCAGTCCGAGGTGCGGGGCGGTGCTCGAAACTCAGCAGCCACAGGCTCTGAACCAACGCCGCGTCGCTGCCGTTGATTCAGCCAGACCGTTGCTGCATGCATACCCGGTCATACTCAAAGCCGGTGCTGCCTAATCGCAGCGCCGAATTGCCAAACCTACATCACTGAGAACCACACCATGAGCCTTGATGTTGATTTTGCTGTGTTGTTTCAAAGCTCGTTGCTGCTGACCAGCATCAGCGCCTTGTGGACCGGCGTCTGGTTGTGGTGGCATAGCCGCTTTCAACCCAGCTTAAAACCTTTGGCTGGTTTTAGCGCCATGATGGCGGTATGGAGCGCCGGCCATTTTGCGATGCAACATGATCAAGTGGCGCTTGGCCATGCGCTTATTTTGGCCAACCCCTTGATGCCGACCTGCTTTTTGTTGTTTGCCTTGTTGTATTTAGGCGACTCGCCGCAGCCGCGTTGGGTGCGCTTGTTACAGCGCAGTAGCCCGCTGTGGCTGCCATTGTCGAGCCTCGTGGTGCTACTGAGCTGGTGGTTGCCATCGTCGACCGAAGTCAGCTTGCACCAAATGCAGTTGTTTTTTGTGTTTAGTGGTTTTGGTTGGCTGAACCTTGGCTACACCGTATTGGTGGGTATGCTGGCGCATGGCGTGTTGTGGCAAGGCCGCCACGCCTATCAAGGCACCAAAGGTTTTTCGATTGTCGCCATTACCATGACCGCCGGCCTTGGTTTGCTGCTGGCGACCAGTTTTGTGTTTCCATCGTTTGGGCTGGATTGGTACCCCTGGCCGATGTTGTTGCTACCTGTGTATTTAGTGCTGCTGGTGTACGCGGTGGTGCGCTATCAAATGCTGGCGGTGAACGCCTTTGCCAGCCGCGCCCTGGTGTACTTAGTGATGGCGCTGCTGCTGTTGGTGCTGATGGGCCTGATCAGCGCCTTGTTTGGCCAGCTGGGCATGCCGGCGCTTACCGCTGTGCCAGGGTATCAATTGTGGCTGTATTCAACCTTGTTGTTAGCGCTGGCTGCGGCAGCCTATCGCCCGGCCAGCAGTCTGGCTGAGCGCTTGATTTACCCCGGAGTACAGCTGAACAACGCCATGGTGCAGCAGTGGCAACAACAGCTTGCCAGTGCGCAGGATTGGCCGGAATTGGCCAGTATCGCGGCCGAACTAATTGCCAAACCACTCAAACAACCGCTGCAAATTCGTCTGTTGCAGGTTCGAGAGTCGCAAGGCGAGCAGCTGTTGGCGCAATCGACGCCTTGTGCGCTGCAATTGCAGCTGCGGTTTTACACCGCAGAGGCCGGCAGTCGTGACGGCGCCGCGCTTGATGCGACAAAGCAGGGTGTGGCACATCAAGGCTTGGCAAATCAAGGTGTGACGAATCTGGCGGGCGCTGGTTTGAATGGCAGCAGTCGTGCCCCAACTCCGCAAGGCTGGCAGTTTGAACTTGTCGGCGATAGCGCGTTAACGCCAACGCTTCGCCTAACGGCCGAGGTGTTCGCCTCGTTGCTAGTCAGCAGTTGCGAGCGGCTGCAGTCGGCGTTGGCGCTGGCGAGCGCGAAAAAACAGCAGCTGGCACAGCAACATCTGGTTGAATTGGGCGCACTGGCGGCAGCGATGGCGCACGAGCTGCGTAATCCGCTGAATATTATTTCGATGGCCTCAGCGGGTGTGGATGCTGAGCTACGCGGCCATATTCAAAGCCAACTTAAACGTGCCGATCGGCTGATCGCCGACATGCTGGTGTACGCCGGCCGCTTGAATTTGCAGTGCCAGCTGTTTCCGCTCAAACCCTTGGTGCAAAGCGTGATCGAACGGCAACTGGCGGCGCACGTTGCGGTCAATAGTGCGTTTAATAGCGCGGCCAACACTGTGGTGAACAGCGCGGTGAACAGCGCGGCGAATGCCAGCCATGCATTATCTCCAGTGCAAATCACGTTGGACATCGACGATGCGCTGCAGCTGTATGCCGACCCTTACCGCGTGCAGCAGGTGCTGCAGAATTTAGTCGACAACGCCTTGGCGTTTTTATTAAAACCTGTCGCCACCAACGGCTTAACCGCGAACGCCCATGGCACCAGCCAGCCGCAGCTACGGATCGCCGCCCAGCCGATGGCAGGCAACACTAAGCGCGTGCAGATCTGGGTGCAAAATAACGGCCCGGCGGTCGATGCCTCTTTGCTCGATGGTCAGTTATTTCGGCCTTTTATCAGTAAACGCCCCGGTGGCAGCGGCCTTGGCCTGGCGATCGTGCAACGTATTGTGCAGGCGCATGGTGGCCAGATTGCTCATCACGGCCAACCGGCCCAACCGGCCCAACATGGCCAGCTCGCCGACAACCCATTGCCGGTGAGTCAGGGCGAGCGGCCAGCCCCTGAACACGGCCACTGGCCGGTTGAATTTGTGTTTGATTTTGCAGGAGCCACAGCGCCATGAGTTCCACGTTTTTTGACAGCACGCTGTCGTCAGTGACCCAGCCAGACGGCGCTGCCCTACAAAGTCCGGCGATGCCAAGCCCGGCGATGCCGCTCGAATCATTCCAGCGCAGTCGTGTGCTGCTAGTTGATGATGAACCGGCGTTTCGGCTGCTGGCCGAGCGGTTTTTAACGCAACAAGGTCATCAGGTGCTGCTGGCGGCCGATTTAACCCAAGCGCGGCAGCAACTGGCGCAGCACGCCGTGGATTTAGTGCTGCTGGATTTATCCTTACCCCCCAGTTTTAACCCAGAAGATACGCTCGCGGCGGTGCCGGAATTGGCCGGCCAACCGGTGATTATTTTAACCGG
>JACCEA011746241.1_pt1 | contig 12937 bp, 9 predicted proteins | sample 7449851 | NCBI WGS metagenome assembly JACCEA01 (sample SAMN15323453, study PRJNA562643) | freshwater metagenome | isolation source: river surface water | place: USA:Blue River Watershed | collected 2017-08-18 | reverse complement strand
GATGAATTAGGGTAATGCGACGCAGAATATTATGATACGATGGATTGTGCAGTTTTGATACCCGATAAAAAAGCACCTTCGATGTTTCCATTTCCAAAACCATCGCCAGCGAAATAAATAGGTGTAGCAAAAGTATTATCTTTGATAAAATATTCAGGATATCTGTTTTTTGCCAAACTATATTTCCAGCGATGTACTTCGAAACTTTCAATCGATGTGGCCGCTATCCATTCTTTGGCTTCTGCTAATAATTTCTCCCCAGCAAGCCTTAAATCAGCCTCAAAATATTTCTCGCTAAATTCAGGACTAGCATGAATAGTGGCAGAAAAACGAGGCGAAATCCCCTTTTTATAGTTATCTGCAATCCAAGAAAAAGACTTATTTTCAAAGCTTTTTCCTCCAGGATTCGGAATATTCGTTGCTTCATTAAGAACTGCCATCACCGCAATACAAGGATAATATTCGATACTTGACAAGCCTTGTATGGTATTTTCTGCCAAAATTATTCGACTATTTTTTAACAATTCCATTGCCTGAGGGGCAGGAATAGTACATACAACAGCCTCTGCGAAAAAAGATGCACCAGATTCACAAATCGCTCGAACCTGATTGGATACAAGCTCGAGTTGAACAACTTTTTCATTGGTTTTTACTAAAAGCCCCTCAGCTATGCTTTTCGGGATTTGATTCATTCCGTGTTTACCACAAAATCGACTATGGCTAAAAGTAGAGTCACCCTGCTCCAAATGCCACTCTTGTATGATATTTTTTTTAAATAAATCATCGACAAACAACTGAAAATCAGAGGACTTAGCAGAGAAAAACTGAGCACCATGGTCGAATTTCACCTCATCAACTCTTCGGGTTGCCATTCTTCCACCAACCCCTCTTCCTTTATCCAACACAATTACTTTCAATCCCTCCTCGGTTAATAGTTTTGCTGCTGATAAACCTGCCATCCCAGCTCCAATCACTAAACAAGTACGCATATAACAATTCCGAAATTAATGGTTTTAGAATATAAACTCAAAAACTCGCCAATTGTTATTTTTTTTTATGAAGCCACCGATTTGCACGATGCGAAAGCCATGCCGAACCAGCTCCTATCACAGCTCCAGCGAGTAAATCCGAAGGATAATGCACACCCGCATGTAACCTAGAATATGCCACTCCTCCAGCCCAAAGATAAGCCGGCACAGCTATATACCATTTTTTGTATTCCAATGCCAAAGTGGTAGCAGTGGTAAAAGCAGCGGTGGTATGTCCAGAAGGAAAAGAGGAATCATGCTCCTCCATTTGGGGAAGAATGAAAGGATATTTATCAGCGGGCCTTGCTCGATTGATTGTTTTTTTTAAAACATAAACAGAACCCATTGAAACAATTAATGAAGAAAAAGAAGACAAACTCCGCCATTGAAGAGATTTATCCTTGCTTAAAAAGCCAGCAACACCCAATCCCAAAGGAAGAGCAGCCGACAAAGGATAAGCAGTGTTTGTCCACAATTTCATCGGTTTATCCAAATTTGTATTTCTATTCACATTGACCTCTTTTAGAATGTCAATATCAAGATTTTGAGCATTTGCCCCCAAGATAAATAAGTTCAATAGTAGAACTAAACGCCATTTGAGTACTTTCATGGATTCATTAAAATTTGAGGATAGCTCGTTCATTGTCAAGTAAATGCAAGCTTTTTTCGATTTCTAAATTCGACTTTTCTTGAATAAAATCTTCTTTATACAACTCTCTGATTTGTTTTCTTTTGATGGCTTCCAAAAATCGACGGACATCGCTTTCGCTTTCTAGTTCGAGCATAGGGACTTCAGTAGGTTTTCCAAAATCATCTTTTGCAACCATCGTAAAATAAGAAGTATTGGTATGTTTTTGTTGCCCTGTTTTTACATTTTCCGAAATCACCTTGATACCAACAACCAAGGAGGTTCTTCCTACATAATTCACACTTGCATGCAAAGAAACCAATTCCCCTACCTCTACCGGTTGCAGAAAATTCACTCCATCAACCGTAACCGTAACGACATAAGTTCCGGCGTGTTTGGAAGCACAGGCATAAGCCACCTTATCCATTAAAGAAAGAAGAATACCACCATGTATTTTCCCGCCAAAATTAGCATAAGCAGGAATCATCAGCTCGGTGATGGTTGTTTTTGAATAAGAAGCTGGTCTTGAATTTTGCAACATAATATATTTTCGACAGAATTGCCAAAGATACCATAGAAAATCAAGAAACAAAAAAGCCACGACCAATATTGTCGTGGCTTTTAACAAATAACCCTAACCCATAAAAATCAATAATACTTAAAAAGTTTTGTAATCTTTATATAATATATAGTGCAATCATTGTGCCAAAAAACAAAATTTAGAGAGATTTTATGGCAAGAAAAAGAATTATTTCTGAGCTTTTTCCAATTGATTGACTTTCGCCTCCAAGGCCTCTATTTGCTTGTTTGCTTTGATGAGATAGAGCGTCAGTTCCTCTATTTTTTCCATCAATTTGGCACTTGTTTCCACCACATCTAATCCATTTTTTGCCATTTCTTGAGCTGACGGAACATTTGGCAAATGGGCGTGATGGTCGATAAAAGTTTCCACCTCTTTCAAAGGCATCAATCTATAATCTTTCTTAAATACATAATCTGCCCATCTATCAGAGTTTGCTACGGCCACACGAATTTTTTCTGTCATGATTCCGTCTTTCACAAACAACTGAAATCCATCAGGATAAGAATTAATTCCCGTTCCTATCACAACTTTGCTATTATTATTGGCATTATGCAACCTCCCATCCACAAAATTCCAAGTTGCGGCAGGTAAATTCACCGTAGGAGTATTCACCAAAATTACATTCCCTCCCGTATCTACCGAAAGGACTTTATTACTCGTTCCTGATGCCGCTGCCCCACTTGTCAATTTAGCTAAATTCAAGGTATTGTTTATCGTAACCTTGCCTGAATTTTTATTACTGATGTCATTCCCAGATTCATTCCAAGATGTACTTCCTTGGATATCAGGCACTTTTACATAAATAACCTTTCCATTGGCATCAACCGAAAGTACCTTATCAGTAGTGATTGAAGTAGCAGAATTACTATTGACTGAAGATAAATTCAATGAACCATTAATCGTTACTTTCCCTGTATTTGTATTGGCAATATCTGTACCCTCCGAATTCCAAACCGATGCCGTTTGCCCCACTATTGGAATAGATACTCCTACAGAATCCCTCACCAAAATCACCTGCCCATTCGCATCAACCGAAAGAACTTTACCAGACGAATTGGCGGCTTGGTTTGAGAGTTTCAGTTTGCTCAACACAATACCACTCAAATTATTATTAGAGCCACTCGTGACCAAATTCCCAGACTCAATCGACAAGCCATTTTTGATGGCAACCTTCCCTGAATTTTTATTCGACAAATCATTATTATTCAGCACCCATTGGCTATCCGATACTTGCTGAGAAGTACCCACCGAATCTTTCACCAAAACGACATTACCACTCTCATCCACCGTCAGAACTTTCCCGATTGACTTACCGACTGGCGAAGAAGCCTTCAATTTGTTGAAGACCAAACCACTCAAATTGGTCGCATTTCCATTCGTAACCAAAGTTCCAGCATCTAATGTCAAGCCATTTTTAACATAAACCCGACCAGAACTCGTACTCAACAAATCATTGTTTTTAGAAACCCAAGGATACTCCGGCAAATTCGTAATTCCTACGGAATCCTTCACCAAAATAATATTTCCACTCTCATCTACCGACAAAACCTTACCAAAAGCACCAGAAGTTTTCTTCAAATTCCCCAAAACAATTCCACTTGGATTGGTATTTGGACCATTTGTGACCAATGTTCCTGCATCTAAAGTCAAACCATTTTTGATATAAACCCGACCAGGATTTGTACTCAATAAATCATTATTTTTTAAAATCCAAGAAGAACTTTGTCCAGAACTAAGAGAAATTACTCCTACCGAATCTTTGACCAAAATGACATTTCCGCTATTATCTACCGACAATACCTTACCGTTAGAATTAGAAGCACTAGAAGATAGTTTCAATTTATTCAATACAATGCCACTCAAATTGGTCGCATTTCCATTCGTAACCAAAGTTCCAGCATCTAAAGTCAAACCATTTTTCACATAAATCCTTCCTGAATTAGTACTCAACAAATCATTGTTTTTAGAAACCCAAGGAGAACTTGTTATCCCGACCGAATCCTTCACCAAAATGATATTTCCACTTTCATCGACCGACAAAACCTTACCAAAAGCTTTTCCAGCCACAGAAGCCTTATTGAGTTTATTCAACACAATACCACTCAAATTGCTTGCAGTACCATTTGTGACAAATGTTCCCGCATCTAAAGTCAAACCATTTTTCACATAAATCCTTCCTGAATTGGTACTCAACAAATCATTGTTTTTTAAAACCCAAGTAGTTGATTGACCCGAAGAAGAAGTAATTCCCACCGAATCTCTCACGAGAATGATATTTCCTGCATTATCCACCGAAAGAACCTTTCCGTTCGGAGCAACCGCAGTGGCAGAAGATTTCAAAGCACCTAATTGAATCCCCCCGTTGATTAAAATTTTTGAGCCAGTATTATTCGACAATACATTAGAACTAAGACTCCAATAATTCGTTGTATTTGATACGGTAGAAGACGTTCCGATAGAATCTTTCACCAATACAATCATACCGTTGGCATCCAAACTCAGCACTTTTCCATTTGATTTTCCCGCATTTGAAGTAGATTTTAGATTTTTAAATCTCAAATTACTCACAATGACATCTCCCGCATTCGTATTTTGAATGGCACTGCCACTCAATCCCCAAAAACTTGTAGAGCCGCCTACCAAATTCACTGTTCCGACAGAATCACGTACCAAAATCACCTTCCCATTTTCATCTACCGATAATACTTTTTGATTCGGTTTTCCGGCAGTCGATTTACTAGTCAATTGCTTAAATTCAAGACCACTGATACCATTTTGTTTGCTATCTATGGAAAAAGTACTTCCAGGAGTTTTGGTATTGATACCTATTTTTGCATTTTCAAATTCGCCATAAATCAAAGGCACGGATTTCAAAGAGTTTTCGATATACAAACGATTGCTACCAGCTTCGGTGCTACCAGCTTTATATCCGATAAAAACATTCCCATCACCTTGAGCCATCAGACCCGCCTGATTACCTATCGCCACATTTTTCAATCCACTTTGCAAAGTTATCATTGTGTTTGCCCCAATAGCCACATTGTCGCTTCCACTTTTCACCGATGCCATTGATTGATACCCAATTGCGATATTATTTATTCCACTTCCAGCAGCATACAAAGCATACGAACCCAATGCGACGGAATTATAGCCTGCATTCTGAAAGCCTGCTTTATACCCAAAAAATGTATTTCCAAAACGATAATCAATCAATCCAGAACGTGCATTATTGACTTTCATGACCAAAGACGTGGTATCCAATGTTCCGATAAAATGAGTACTACTATTCAATCCTGCATTTCCATCCACATTCCAAGCAATTCCCTCCGTACTAGACGAGCGAAGATTTGAGTTCGCCAAATCAGCACTCAAGTTTTTCCATAAAACCCCATCGAAATAATAAAATCCAGCTTTAAAATCAGTTTGATAAACCAACAAACCAACCGCAGGGGAATCAATTCCTAAGCGTTGAGCTAGCGACATTCGAGGTGTTAAAAAACCTTTGGATAAAGAGAAAACATCTAAAACAGCAGATTTGTCAGGAGTTTTAGTGCCAATTCCTACGTTTTCATTTTGAGCGAATAATTGATTGCAGTTTGTTAGCAACAACAATAAGAAAGCACCGACTCTAAGTCGGAGATTCGCTAATGGTATAATTTTTAACATTTTAAATACATTGATTTTCATAAAAATGCAGTTTTCAGGCTAAACAGTAAGTCGTTTTCATTAAAACACATTACTGCAAATAGTATGCCAAAGCCAAAAATCCGAGTAGGAAAGTAATTAAATCTTATTAATGGGTGTCATTGTTATATTCATCACATTTATAGTCAAACTAAAAAGCCAAAAGCGTTAAGCGAATGAAAACGACTTTATTTAGAATTAATTTTATCCAAACGAATTATTTACAATTAATTCTAAAAATATTCATATATAGAAATATTATTTTGAGAAAATACAATAGTACCGAACAATATTACAAAGGAATAATATTTAAAATTTGGGAGAAATAAATAAAAAAATTACTTTTGTGAAACAGAGCTTTCTGAAAATTTGTTTCTCATTTTTTGTTATTGAAGAAATACTAAGCATAATTAAGAAATATAAAGATGAAAAAAATTGCAGTTTTTACATCAGGTGGAGATGCCCCGGGTATGAATGCCTGTATTCGTGCAGTCGTTAGAGGAGCTATTTATCATGGTTTGGAAGTATATGGTATCAGGAGAGGGTATAATGGGATGATTGCCGGAGATATTATTCCGATGAATTCTCAATCGGTCAGCAACATTGTTCAACGTGGTGGAACAATGCTGAAATCCGCAAGAAGCAAAGAGTTCATGACACCTGAAGGAAGGAAAAAAGCTTATGAAAATTTGATGAATGCCGGTATCGAAGGTTTGGTGGCAATTGGTGGGAATGGGACTTTTACAGGTGCTGAGATTTTTTACAACGAATATGAAATCCCAACAGTCGGTTGTCCAGGAACTATCGACAACGATTTGTATGGCACGGATTACACCATTGGATTTGATACAGCCGTGAATACTGCTTTAGAAGCCATTGATAAAATCAGGGATACAGCAGATTCGCACGACCGTGTTTTTTTTATTGAAGTAATGGGCAGGGATTCTGGCTATATTGCGATTCAATCGGGTATCGGTGGCGGAGCAGAAATTGTAATGGTGCCAGAAACACATACCCCTTTGAAAAAAGTCGTCAGTACACTAAAAGATGGCTGGAATCGTTCAAAGTCTTCTTCTATTGTGGTTGTGGCTGAAGGTGATGAGGAAGGACATGCCAGCGATATTGCCGAAAAAATCAAAAATCAGGTAGCAGATAAATTGGATATTCGAGTAACAACACTCGGACACATTCAAAGAGGTGGAACACCTACGGCTTATGATAGAATTTTAGCCAGTCGTCTCGGATTAGCAGCAGTGGAAGGTCTAATCAAAGGAAATAAAAATGTAATGGCTGGAATAGTAAATAATGAATTAGTTTATACGCCATTCATAGATACCATCAAAAAAACTAAGCCAATCCACGATGATTTGCTTAGAATGGTTCATATTTTGAGTTTGTAATGGATATTTTAGATAGAGCGAACCACCAAAATTGGCAGTTCGCTCTGTTTATTCTTCATCTTTCAAAAAATGCCTTTTGATAAAATTAGGCTGATATCCAATTCTTTTAGAGATTTTATCTAGGGGAATATTTTGGCTAAACATTTCTTTGGCAATTTCTTTTTTCACTTCTTTCATTAATTTTAATCCAGTTGTGTCAAATTTACTTAATTTTCGATTCAATTGCACGGTGGATGTTTCAAAGTAATCGCTCAACGCTTCTACACTAATGATTTGTTCTTGCTCAAACATAATCTTTCGGATATTTTCAGGTGTGATTTTTTCGGATTTTTTTAATTCATTAGACATTACCTGATTTTTCTTTCTCAACAAATAATAAGCCCCCAAGGCAATCACAATGACAAACGCCAAAGCCATTAGTAGATAAGGATAATAATACTCATTTCTAATCACCACAGGTTGTTCGTTCTTTAGAATGTTTTTAATTATATAGTCTTTATTAAGTATGTATAATCCTTCAATCGAACCCGCTAAAATTTCATTGTTGTCTTTAATTAAAGCCATCCGATTAAATTCAACATTTGGAATTATTTCAAAAACTTTATTCTCTAAAATTGCATAAAAACCATCAAATGTTGTCAAAAAAATATAATTATCTATCAAAATACTTTGAATAACATCGGGATGCTCAAATAAAAGAACAAATTCTTTGAATTGTTTTTTTACCTCATATAAACCCTTTTCTGTTGACAATAGAACCCTATTTTTACTTATACAAATATCATATATTGTGGTATTTAATGTATAATCTGCCTTAACTATTCCATTAAGCGACAAAATTAATAGTCTATCATTAGTAGAAACCAACAACTCATTTTCATTCATGAACTCGACATCGTTTATTCCATTTAAATCTTTATATATAATTTCTTTGATTGTCTTATTTTTCAAATCGATTTTACCGATGGTTTTATTTGCAAAGAAATACACTTCACCGTTTATTTTCAACAATCGTCTATACAACATATCCTCCTTTAATGGCATAATTAATTCCCAACGATTATCAATCAATAGATAGAGTCTGTCTTCACAAAGAAAGTACTTATCGTCTATTTTCGATATTTCTCCACTTGAATAAGAGGCTCCTGGGATTACAATACTTCCGTTATTTTTTACATTATAAATTCCCGAATAAGTAGCCAATAACTGAATCGAATCATCAATCAAAACATGTCTGATTGATTCTTTTCGATGAATAATTGAATAAAATCTATTGATTTGATATTCCAATAATTTACCTCTGTAATTCACGAAAATCTTATCCCCCAACATTCCTTTTGTAATCAAGTAATGATACCCACCAGGGAGCAGTCGTTCCATTTCTCCTTGGTTTATATGCTTCTCATGATAAGTCAAGTCAGTATGATATAAATCCAATACATCTGTTTTATCTTCCTGCTTAATCCATGTATAACGCCCTGAGAGTTTTCCTTTGGGGCTTATGTCAATCAAATTACCTTTATCATATCGGTACACGTGTTGCGTCGTTCTTACGATTAAGTTTCTCCCATCTGAATCTATATTATTGACACGCTCAGGCAATTCATAAGACCTTACGAATACGGTATCTTGTGCATTCAATTCAACACATACGTAAAGCAAAAAAAATATTTTCCAAAATTGCACTTTCATTGTACTATTTTTAGAAAAAAACAACTTTAAAACATATTTCATACAAATTGTATCAATTTAATACACAAAAGTACGAATTTAATACGACTTAAAATTGCTCTTTCCTCTCTTTTAATATTGTTTTGTATCTGAAAGTTAGAACAGAAAATTGCCCACTATTATTAAAAAATCTACTATTTATATGTCACAACAATATCCACCCCAAAAAATGATTTACAGAATTGTAGAACAAAGGATGGCATCCACCTTGGGGGAAGAAACCATTGTATTGGATTACATGAATGGTGAATACTATGAACTAGACGAAGTGGGAGGATTCATTTGGCAATTGCTCCAAAACGCTACGGAGTTAGGGTTCGATGAAATTGTATCCGAACTTACCAAAACATTCGAATGTACAGCAGATGAATGCAAAGAAGATGTAGTCAAATTTTTGAATGAGTTGGTTCGTGCCAAGCTTATCGAAGAAATTTAATCTGGTGTGTATGTCTAGAATTAGTCTTGTATTGCTTGTAGGTTTCTGTTTGAGTGTACAGAGAATTGCCTTGGCTTTCTTGCCATTTAACTTCTATATGAAGCTAAATAATTGGTTAGTATCTAAAATTGACCAATCGCCATTTTTACTTTCGGAAATGACTTGGGCAATCTGTGGAATAAGTCGTCGTTTTTCAATATTTACTTGTTTGACCCAAGCTGCCACCTTGCGACTATTATTGGGCAAGCAAAGTAATTCTAAAATTGTAATCGGAGTAAAAAAAGACCAATCTGGGAATTTTCAAGCCCATGCTTGGCTTGTAGAAGACAAGAAAATAATATTGGGAGAAGACCGTACCTTTAATACTATAGCCGAATGTCCTTAAATCATTATTACGAAGCATACGGTCAGGTTATTGGCTCTGATTTTCCGTTGCTGTATTTAAAAAATACTTCGGCTCGCCAAGTAGATATTTCATTTGTTCGAGGGAAAATTGATTTAGACAAGGTTGATTTTCAATCCACAAAAATTAGAAGAAAAAATCTTCAAGCTGAGATTGCATTTGATAACAGCAAGAATCCAATCTTAAAATGGGAAGATTTGATATCTTTCCAATGTATATCGAAAGAAAGCAAAGTTATAGTGGATTCTTCTACTGAAGATTCCCAAGTTCTCAGTTTGTTTGCACTAAGCGAAGCTTTAGGAATCGCTTTGTTTCAGAAAGGCTATTTCCTTTTGCACGGTAGTGCCATTCATCTAAATGGCAAATCCGTGTTATTCTTGGGAGAACCTGGGGCAGGGAAATCAACTACTTGTGCCGCTTTGGCATTAGAAGGTTTCCCGGTAATGTCAGATGACCTTGTTTGCGTTGAGGTAAAATCTGCTTTAGATATTTATGTTTTACCGGCTTTCCCTCAAATAAAAATCTGGGAAAGCTCCGTCAATGGTCTAAATATTGACAAAATCCACTTAAACAGAACTTTGGAAGGAGTAAATAAATACTCCTTGGAATCATCAATTACTTTTGAAACAAACAATATTCCACTCGGAAAAACCTGTTTTCTGAGTGAAAATACCCTAGAAATTATGGAGTATTACGAATTGACGGAAAAAGAATTTGCCATTGAGCTAATCAAATATTTTCCATTGCCAAGTCAACTCCTTTCTGGGCGATTATTGAGGGATTATTTTGAAAAAAGCATATTAATTGCCCAAAACCATCAAGGGATAAATATTTTTCGACAAAAAAACTTTGAAACAATCAAGCAATTTTCTCGCCTTTTAATAGAGGCAATTCAGTAAATATATGTTAAACTTTTTTACATTCAATAACAATGAAAACTATCTCAAAAACAAACAAACGCCAGTACAAAAAACCAACCCTCAAAAAATTGGGGAATGTAAGTAAATTAACCCTAATGTCGGGCAGTGGGAGTTTTGACTCTTCAGGGACAATGCGTGTATTTTAATTTTTAAACAGTAAACACCATGTCGGGAATAATTGGTTTTATAGGTACTATTGAAAAAGATATTTTTTTAAAAATGTCTGAAAGTATTTCTCATAGAGGTATTGATGGGATTAGCCATATTTATGGTCTAAATTATTCATTTTCAGCCCTTTCGATGTATAATTCACCGGAATCTAAACATGATTTGCCTATCATCGAGACCGAAGCATATATTTTACTTGCCGACGCCCGAATCGATAATCGAGAAGAGCTAATGGACGCTTTATTACCCCAAGAAGACCCTATTCCCGACAATAAATTCCTTGCATTATGTTTTGAAAAATGGGGGGATAAATTAGTAGATTATATTATTGGGGATTTTGCGATTGCTATTTGGGATAAAAAAAAGCAGAAATTATTTCTGATTAAAGACCATTTAGGCATTCGACCGATTTTTTATTGTTCCATAGATAATAAATGCTTTGCGTTTGCCTCAGAGCCAAAGGCATTGTTGCAAATACCAGAATTATCTAAAGCAATCAACTTTGCTAAAATTGGCACTTATCTACTTTGGCAGACCGATTTTAGAGGCTACCAAAGTGATACTTTTTTTACATCCATCAAAAGCATTTTACCAGCAACAATAATTTCGGTAGAAAACTATGCCATAATTGAAGAAAAATATTATTGGAAACCTCAACTTGACAGATTTAAAGAGTACCAAACAGACGAAGATTTTGTACAAGCATTCAAAAAATATTTCACACGTGCCATCGAACGACGCATTCGGTCTGATTATGAAATAGGCTCTCACCTCAGCGGGGGGCTTGATTCAAGCTCGGTGAGTGCCGTTGCCAATCAGCTATTACACCCCAAACAAAAGAAACTTTACACCGTTCACTACGACACCCAAAATCCATTAACAGATGAAACTGCATTTGCCCAAGCAGAAATCGATACACAATCCTATATACACTTTTGGGTGCCAATGGCGAAGGATTTTATACAAAATCTGAGTTTTTTTCATGAAATTTTGGATAAGCCCGACCCTTTTACCGTCCCTCTCGGAATGTACAAGCTGAATGAAGCAGCTTTTTTTAAAAAAAATAATGTTCGAACACTACTGACAGGGGTTGATGGAGATACCGTGGTCGATTCTGCTATTTTTTATCATGATTTATTTATAAAGAAAAAAGACATTAAAACATACAAAAAACTTATTGTCAAATACTTGTCTATCAAGGACTTATCTACCAATTATAAAAATTGGAAAAAGTGGACTGATGACGAAAAAGCAAGGGTTTTCGCTACCGAAAAACTAAAAAAACTGATTCGCACAAATCTGCAAGATGGGAAAATTATCTTTTGTTTGGAATTGATATATTTATTCCAAAAAGAAGGACTTTTGAGTATTTCTATTTTTATTCAAACAATCAAAAATGTCCTATTAAAAAAAACACTACAACGAAAAAAAGACAAAATTGAATCTAGTTTGGTCAATATCAATTTTCAAAAAGCAATTAAACTCCAAAATTATTCCCAACAACAACTACGATACCAGCAAGCTGTCGATACACTAGAAGGAGAAGAATTAAATCATTTTTTAAGAGTTAATTCAGGAGGGCTAATAGAATCGGTGGAAATATTAAACTTCATCGGAGCAAAATTAGGCTATGATGTTTGTCATCCATTTTTAGACAAAGATTTAGTAGAACTATGTATTGCCACCCCAACACATTTGAGATATTTTGATGGGAAAGGAAGAGGGCAGATGCGATTGGCGATGGAAGGAATACTGAGTGATAAAGTATTAAATCGAACTTGTAAAATCGAGTTTAGTCCAATTATGAGAGATAATCTTTTGTCAATCGAGCCATCGGTTAGTAGCGAAATAGCTAAGATGAATGTTGAACAATATCTTGATATGGAACAAATTACCTCAATGGAGTCGAGATTGAAACAAGCAGAAGATAATTATTTCAGACCACTTGCCTCCCTC
>JACCEA010916692.1_pt1 | contig 12944 bp, 6 predicted proteins | sample 7449851 | NCBI WGS metagenome assembly JACCEA01 (sample SAMN15323453, study PRJNA562643) | freshwater metagenome | isolation source: river surface water | place: USA:Blue River Watershed | collected 2017-08-18 | reverse complement strand
GTTAAGTACGGGTTTTGTGTCTGCAGGCGTAGACAGAACGGCTGACAATCCGGACCGAGGTGTTTTGACTTTTGTGAGTAAATCAGGTGAGTTGAAAGATCGCATTTTGATTGATAACCATGCTTCGGTATGCTTTACTTCAATTATAAGTTTGCAGGACTTTATTTATGTTGCGGGCTTAGTCAGCGAAGTTGGAGAAACCAATCAGAAGTGTTTATGGAAATTTGACAAACAAGGTAAGCTGATTTGGGAAGAACCTTTTGGGGAACCAGCAACGATACTTCATGACAACGAATCTCCTAAGTTGTGCTCAACGCAGAATGGTATTTTGGTTGCATCTTCAGCTTTTGATCAGACGTTTGGTACGCAAGCAAGTGTTACCAAATTTGATTTAGAAGGTCATCTCTTGTGGGAAAAATGGTTTACCCATGAGCAAAATGTATTATACAATGATGTGTTTGTCAAGGCTGCTCCGTCGAAGGATGGAACTTTACTCATCATGAAAAGCTCCTATGACCCAATTCCGTTCTTACCCAATCCAGAAATGGTGAAGTGGTACATCATCAAAATTGATTTGAATGGGTCGGAAATATGGAGAAAACAAACAACAGATATTTCTTTTGGTACATTGGATATTCCTGACACTGAAAATGTGCTAGCCGGAATTTCTTCAACATCTGAAAATGAAGTAATAGCCATTTATTGTTCTGAAAATAAATTTGGTATAAGCGAGCAATTGATCCTGGCCTATTTTGATCAAAATGGAGAATTACTAAATGCAGTTTCTACATTAGCAAATAGAGATATCGACCTATACGATTTAGCCATAAACCAAGACGACGAGCTTTATATTTTTGGATTGGACAACACTAATTTTGGTACCAATACGCAACTTGAATTACTTGTTGCAAAATTGACTAAAGCTGGCGAGTTAGAATGGGAACACACTTATGGGTATGAGAATAGTTCAGATTTATGGTCGGGTGGCATCATCACCAGAGACGGCGGAATCCTTACCGGAGGAAGCAAGTTTCGTTGGAACCCTCCGTTTGGCTACGATCATTTTTTGGTCAAGACCAATTGTTATGGCGCAATTGAGGCTAATCAAAGTTGCCAATTAGATACAAATCTAAACTTGACAATTTATCCAAATCCAGCTAGCTCAGCGTTCATCATTGAAATACCAACAAATGAACTGCTCGACATTGAACTGATTGATCTTGCCGGGCGCCGGGTTGCTTTCTATTCTCAAGTTTCGACTTATGATGGGTGTCAGTTTGCTATTCCCTCCGTACTTGCAGGTCAATACCAGGTAAAGGTTACAGGTAAAACTCAAGATTGGCTAGCAAGATTGGTAATCTTTTAAAACATGATAACAGTACTTTCGACCTGAGAAACCAACCCCCGGGTGTTTACTTTGCACATATTTCACAAGGTGAACAGCACTGGGTGAAGAAGTTGGTGGTGAGGTAAACTTCCTTCTTAGTACTTTATCAACTTGAAATTTGTCAATACTTCATTATTCTTGACAACGCGTAAGATATAAACGGCGGCTCTCACTTCGGGCAGTGTTATTGACGTTTCCAATTCACTATTATTTACTTCGCCCGCAACGACTTTTCGGCCACTCAAGTCATAGATTTCATAGGAACATCCTTGCGCTTGTGTTTTGTTGTTGTGCGTCAAGACGAAAGCGCCGTTTGATGGGTTCGGAGCGATACTGAAAGTGATGTCAGGACCATCTGGAGGCAGCGGCACCACTGTAAACACAGCCGTAAAGGTCTGGTTGTTTTGGGTAACGTTAACATCGAGACTATCCATTAAGGTGTCGGAAATACTGAAGGTTGGCAACCAATGTGAGAACATATAACCCGGTTTGGCAACAGGATACATTTGGATCGGCACGCCGTCAAAGTAAGTTCCAGACCACGGGTAGCTCGTGGGTTGAATGGTATTCAAATGAATTTCTCCGGCCTCAGCAGGTTCAACCGCAAGGTTGACTTGTACTTTTTTGGTCAGGTTGAATTGCAAGCGCAGCTGATTGAAGACAAATGTGGAACGACACAACAATTGCTCCTGGAAAATTTGGTGGTTCTCTTCAAAAGTAGCCATTTGCCCAGCAATATTGTTGGGGTCGCCCCAGCGGGCAAACTGCAGTGGCATTTCGGGTAGCATCGATTCGTAAAAAGCCTGTTCGGTGGCTAGCAATTGTTCTTGTCGGTAGCTGGTGTTCATTTGGTCTGCAAAGCGATTGATGAAGTAATTGCGGTAGGCTAAATTCTCAATGCTTTGTTTCCAGATATTGATATACGGGTTGTCTTCGGATTGCCCCATCATGTAGGCGATGTGGTTGTCTGTGCAGTTGGTCCAGCCGTTGGGTTGCATGGATAGCTCTAGGTCGATGAGTGCAAAGCGCCAACGCTTTTGGCTAGCATCTGAGCGGTAAATTTTGATGTTGTTGCCAGGCCAATCTACGTTGCCCATCCAAGACTCTGCAATGATATAATCGGTGTAGTGCTTGAGGTCAAAGTATTGGTCGGCATCTTGCCAATAAGTTGGCGACGACGGGTCGAGGGCATTGAAGTTGCTGTAGTCTGCCCAAAAATGGTCTACATCGCCCTCCACAGCACGCAAAACAAGATTGTACCAATAACTAAGCGAGAGCAGTTCGATGGAGTCTCGGGTGGCGTTGTCGTGTTGCTCGAAGTATTCTTGATTGTATTTTTCGCGCAGTTCATAGAGCCCAAAATAGGCGCCGTTGATATAGACACTTACAGGTCTATAACTTGTGTAATAGTTGTCAGAACCTTCACTCATCATGCGCACCTGACTAGCGTCTTTGTAGGGCAAATTGAGGAATTGATTGGAGCCGTTACGCAAATAAATATCGCTGTATAACGCTCTGTTTGGTCTGTCTGGTAATAGTGGAAAGGAGATAGGTTTATCGCCAAACGCACCATGCGTGAAACTCAAGCGAAAGGAATGCTGTGGTTGTGAGCGACTGCCGCCTGCCCCGCCATCCATTCTGAGTGCTGTTTTGGTTTGGTGCAAAATTGGGTGGGTTTGCCCGGTATCTAAAAGCACAGCATACGCCGGCTTGACCCAGTCTGTCCACCAGTTATCGAAAATTCCGGTGGCGCCAAAAAGGTTTTCGTTGGGTGTATTGACCAATAAAATAGGGGTAGTGTGTGAAACCCCAAAAAGATAGGTAGCAACCGCTTGCTCGCTAGGTAAGAGGCTATTGTTGTTCAATGGAAAAACTTTTGCGCGCAATACTTGGTTGCTACTGACCGAAATTGGGCCAACATAAGTCGCAGAATTGATGGTAGGGTCTTGGCCGTTGATGGTATAAACGAGCTTGCCTATTGTATTAGGAATAGCCGTTGTAATTTGAACACTTTGCAGGCCGTTGTAAATGCCGCTAGCCAAGCTAATTTGTGGGCGAGTTAAGGTATCTGAATAAGTTTGGTTGCCGTTGTTGCTCAGGCCTGGGCTCGGGCTCATCCAAGTGAGGTTTGTGCTGCCATTCGGAAAGCGCCCAACTGAAATATCTGGCTGCGGGCAAACGATTTCTAGCTGATCTTGGAGTTGATTAGTTGCATTGAAAAGATAGACATGCTCGCCGGTACCATCCAATTTAAAGTCGGTGTGGAGTTGTTGACCTTGTAATGGTAGAAATTCGGCATTTAGTTCGGTGAGTAAAGTCTGAATAAGTGCAATGTCGATGTAATCATAGAACTCTCCGTTGGTGCTGGCTACCTGAAAAGAAAGTGAAGAAATAGGGCCTGCATTGAGGCCTGCCGCTTGCAGTTCACTCGCTAAAATGAGCATTTGATGTCTAGCGCCCCAATACCAGTTGCCGTAGGGTGCTGGGTAGTCTGTGTTGCTGTTGGTAATGGTTCCTGTGCCAATAATGGCATTATTGAGTTTGATATTAGGTCTTTGGTTATGAGTTTGCCCGATGTTATTGCTGCAGGCCGCAGGAGATCCGTCTACAAAGCTTGCTACACAAGATGTAAATGGCGTTGAGCTTTGGTAAAAAACGGAATTCTCGGTATAGCCCGAATTATTGTACGAACAAACATTGACGATGATATTAGAGCTGCCATCCCAGTTGAACGCTTGGCTAAAAGGGTGTGTGTTCCAGCTAACCACAGGCTGAAAATTGGTGGTGTTGGCTGTTGGTGTAAAGGGCGGGCTCCCGTAGCGGTCTTTACCACTACAAAAAACACGCATAAATGATTGTGCAGGGATGCTGAGATTCGGGAATATCCATGCATTGAGACCGTTTAACTGATCTGCTAATTTCCAATTCTCGAGATTCACGCTAGTAGCGCTGTTGTTGTATAATTCTATCCAATCTGGGGCATCGCCGTTTTCGTCTTGCACGGCAAAGGCATTTTTATTGCATCCTTCGTTGAGCAACACTTGGGCGTTGACAGAACCGAGAAAGCATAAAATGACTAAAATTTGAAAAAATCTCATAAGGCGAATTTACGAAAAAAAAGCCCGGCATGCGCCGGGCTTTTCAAAGCAGTTCAAACACCCTATTAATGGATGAGCTGAATGGCTTTGCGTACAATAGCATCTTCGCTTTGGAGTTCTAAAATATAAGAACCGTTGGCAAGCTGATTGGTCAAAACTTGGTATTTTCCTTCGCCAATTGTAGTCAATTCTAGAGCTACTTTCTGACCATATTGATTATAGAGTACTACAGAATTGAGTGCAGGGCTAGCAATAAAGAATTGGCCGTTGCTTGGATTCGGGAAAATTTGTACGTTGTTCAGGTCGTTGATGTCGAGACCCACCAATGAGTTCACCACGATAGAATCTGTGTAAGTACAACCTACAGAGTCAGTGATCGTGACAACGTAAGTGCCGCCATCGAGGTTGTTGAGGTCTTGTGTGGTGGCGTTGTTGTCCCAGCTGTAGGTGTAAGGGCTAGATGCTCCGCTGACAATAATGTCAATTGCGCCGTCGCCACCAAATACCGCTGGTGTTACTGCTGCACTCACAGACCATGCTGCTGGTTCGCTGACGCTTGCCGAAGCAGCTGTGCTACAACCATAAGCATCTGTAACTACAACAGAATAGCTTCCTTCGCTCAGACCTGAAAGTACAGTTCCTGAAGTCAGTGAGCCTGCCCAGTCATATGTGTAAGGGCCTGTTCCGCCAGTGGCAGTTACGGTTACACTACCAGTACCAGAACCATAGCAAAGTGGATTGGATGCAGTGGCTGCCGCAGCTAAATCTGTTACGGCAAGAACGGTGCTAACGGTATCTGTACAACCTAATGCATCGGTAACAATACAAGTATAGGTACCGGCACCCACAGAGGTTACGTATGTGCTGGTATTGCTTGTGCCGGTCCATTGGTATGTGTAAGGCGCTACACCATTAGCAGCTGTAATTTCTAAGTTTCCTGTTTGTGAGCTGTTACAAAGTACGTCTGTGCCGTTGGCAACTGCTGCTAAGTTGGATAACTCAGTGAGGGTATTCGAAATAATGACCACACAGCCTGTAGCATCTGTTACAGTACATTCGTAGGTCCCGGCTGGCACGTTGCTCAAAGCAGGCGTAGTTGCAGGGTTTCCTGTCCAAGTATAGGTATAAGGCTCCACACCTTGGCTTGCATTGAGTGAAATGTTACCCGTAGACTGACCACCACAAGTAACATTCTGTGCAGTAGCCGCAACCGTTAGGTTAGACAAGCTCGGAACAATAACGCTTACTGTGGCAGGGCAGCCGTTGATATCCGTTAAAATACATGGGTACTGGCCAGCGCCTACACCACTAATGTTAGAAGTGGTCACACCGTTAGACCAAAGGAAGTTAACTGTTCCCGTTCCGCCTGTGGTAGAGATACTTGCAGCACCATCATTAGCACCACAAGATGCGGCAGTTGTAGTAACGGTTTGGTTGTAAGCCACACAAGATTTAAAGATCGGGTTGACAACAAAAGAATAGGCTGTAGCGGCGTAGGTTCCGCCGTTGCTACCGGTCCAGCGGTAAAATACAGTGTTCGGAGAAACATAATCTGTAGAAGTCGCCAAACGGATGTTTCCGGTTGCTACTGCAGCTTGGTACACACCAAAGTAATAAGTGCCCGGAGCCATATTGAGCGTACCCGTTGCGATTGGCAACTTGATAACAGCACCGTTGAGGTTGTCTGCGGCGGTTGTTGTGTAGGTAATTGTAGAGGCAAGAGCAGTTGTGTTCGGAACCATTACTCCTGTTGCATTGGCAGTTGTTCCGTAAATATTGACACTTGCAACATATCCAATTGGTGTTCCTGGATTCAAAACAAACATAACGGAGTCTAGGTAGTCGTTTTGAGTAAGGGTGTAGTTGTTGCCGAATTCGATGTTGGTGGCACCGGGCGCGCTTGTTGTACTGACACCCAAAGAACCTGTAATCCCAACTGTGCGAGACATTTCGCCAGTGGTGCGGGTAAAGGTGGTTGTTTTACTGTTGTTTTGCGGAATTTGGTCTCCGATGTTGTTGAAAACGTATTCGATGCTGTAGGCACCCAACGCCGTAACATTGAAGTTGGCTACAGTAAAGGTGTCGATTTGCGTTGGCGCAAGGTCTTGAGGAGCACTTGTAGCGGTATACAAAACTGCGTTGCTTGCATCTTTCACCGTTACGGTCATGGTGACACCCGTTACTGCTGCAGTTCCGGTATTGACACCTCTTGCCCAGAAGCTAAGGTCGTTTCCAGTGAGCGACTGACGCGTATGGAGTTTGGTGCTTTGCCCACCTGGGTTGGCATTGTTCAAGAAAGCGATTTCGTTTGAAGGATCTGTACCAAATTTAGGGCGGATCATGAAAGCTGGGCTAACGCCGTATGCTTCAACTGGGTTCCAAGCACCAGCAGCACCTGTGCGCACCACGTTTTTACCTGCGGTAAACAAGTTGAGGTCAGCACCTACAGGGAAAGAGGTTGTTCCTGTTTTTTTAATGGCGATGAGGTACTCACCTGCAGTCACAGGAATAGGTGTAGGGAAGGTATGGTATTTCCAGCCTGAACCATTTGCAGTGATATTGGCAGAGGTATACAAAGGAGTTGTGGCTACAACACCTGCTGTAACTTGAAATACTTGTACGGTATAAACCTGAGTAGTGGAGGTACTTTGGATGAAGTAAGCCGCGCCTGTCATGTTGTCTGCACCGTATACAGTATGGATTACCCCTTGTGTGTACTCAAGTGTAGAAGACCAGTTGTAGGCAACTTGATACACATTATTGTCACGGGCAGTATAGTTGTAATCAATGGTAAGGTTTTGGGTAGTTTGGTCATTGGTGGTAACGCCGTCTACCTCGGTTTGTGTTTTGATGTACTTGATGAGGTAAGATTTTGAAGAGGTAAGCACTGGCGCCCAAGTACCGGCGGTAATAGCTTGTTGAGCACCAATCCCTAAAGTTTGGGCTGTGCTGGCATAGGTCTGAATTGGCGTTGTGGTGTTGGGCAACTCATAAATTTCTGTAGTCAAGACCACATTGGTGAGTGGTGAGCCGCTGAAGTTCTTGACGGTAGCGCCCATTGGAATTCCATAGCTTGCTTGCGAAATAGCCACGCGGGTATTGCGGTTGGTAACAGCGGTAATTCCAGCATCGTTGTTGGCAGGAAGCGCAGCAAAGGTAAAGCTCCAGGTAAAACCAGTTGCTTCCCAGACGTTGTCCCATTCAAAATAATACGTGGTGCCTGCCATTAAAATGACATTCTCAATTTTGGATGCATAGGCGTTGGTTCCTGTTGAAATACAGCCTGTGAAATCGTCGTTATTGGCAACAGGTGCAAGGGCTGTACAAGCGCCAGACCAAATCCAAAGACGGGTATCAGAACCGCCACTACAAGAATTGATATTCAAGATACCATTCGAAGTGGGTGTGTAGGCATACCATCCTGCTGCAGTGGCAGTCGTTTGGGAAGGTGTGCCGACAAGGGTGCTCGCGGTAAATGTACCGGGCGTAACGGGTAGGGCCGACGCGCAAGTTAAACCCTGCGCATGGGTCTTGAAGCCTACACCGAGCAGTAAAATACTGCACAAAATGTGTACTAATTTTTTCATAATAGGTTGTTTTAGTGGTTAATGGACCACAAGTTAACAAAATATTATCAAAAAAGTTTAAAAGTTTTGAAGGATGATTTTATTGCGCAACAATTTAATTTCGCCCTTGGTTTCCAGCTGCTTGAGCAGCCTAGAGATGACCACCCTTGAAGAATGTAAGTCGTCTGCTACTTGTTGATGGGTATGATTGATTTCCACACTGCCGAGAATTTTAGCTTGATCAGAAAGGTATTTGAGCAAGCGCTGATCTAAGTTCATGAATGCAATGGCATCAATAGACTCCATGAGTTCTAACATGCGCGTGTGGTAACTGTCTAAAATGAATTGGCGCCAAGATTTATAGTGGTCTAGCCAACGCTCCATGAATTCTGAAGGAAACATCAAGAGCAAGGAGGGCTCCATTGAGGTAGCTTTAATTTGAGAGTCGATTTTTCGGGTACAACACTGCAAGGACATCGCGCAGGTATCTCCGCCTTCCATATAGTAAAGTAGCAATTCGTCTCCGTTTTCGTTTTCTCGAGAAATTTTAATGGAGCCTTCAATGACGATTGGAATCATTTGTAACTGATCGCCCACATGAACCACCACCTCGTCAGTGGCGGTCTCTCGGATTTTAGCTACTTCAGCCATTTCTTCTAGCAGGGCCGCTTCTAGGACATAGCCTAAATGAGCCTGCAGCATTTCAAGTTTACTTTCTGGTCTGAGCATCTTTGTCGTACTTGATAAACATATTGGCCCAAATGATTTTGGAGAGGGCAAATAAATAAGGTGAAAGCACAATAGTGAAAAAGACAACTAAACCAATCTGACTCCAGGCACTGAGCCAAGGAAACCAGAGGTTACAAGAAGTCCAAACGGTAACGAATAAAGCGACTCCCAACGCGTAAGAAACATACATAGCGCCATAATAAAAACCGGGCTCGCGCTCGTATTTCAAATGACAAACATCGCATTCCTTCTTGACATCGCCCAAATATTTAAAGTCGTAAGGGTGTGAAACCAAGAATTGACCTTCGTGGCATTGCGGACATTTCATCTTGGCAATGCTATACATTTTTGTTCCTTTTCCAAATATCATAAATCAAAGTTACAAGCTTTATCAGTGTATTTAGGTAACCTATGTTACCAATGTCAGCAAAACTGACAAAAAGACATCTGGAAAGGTGTGAAATGGATCAAAATGTCATAAAAGTGCAGCTTTTTTCTGCTGGCACAATACTTGACAAAACCTAGTATCAAAAATTAAAAATAAAATGGGAAAAATAATCGGAATCGACCTCGGAACAACCAACTCTTGTGTTTCGGTCATGGAAGGCAATGAACCAGTTGTCATTGCCAACGCAGAAGGTAAGCGCACCACACCTTCAGTTGTTGCTTTTGTAGAGGGCGGAGAACGCAAAGTCGGTGACCCAGCTAAAAGACAAGCTATCACCAACCCAACCAAAACCATCTCTTCAATCAAACGCTTTATGGGCTCTAGCTTCGACGAATCTTCGAAAGAAGTGTCGCGCATGCCATATCAAGTAGTGAAAGGCGACAACAACACGCCGCGCGTCAAAATAGACGACAGAATGTATTCTCCGCAAGAAATCTCTGCCATGATCCTTCAAAAAATGAAGAAAACAGCAGAAGATTACCTCGGGCAAGAAGTAACTGAAGCGGTTGTTACCGTACCGGCATACTTCAACGATGCACAGCGCCAAGCTACCAAAGAAGCAGGCGAAATCGCTGGTCTCACCATCAAGCGCATCATCAATGAGCCTACCGCTGCAGCACTTGCTTACGGCCTCGACAAAAAAGGTATCGACCAAAAAATCGTTGTATTTGACTTCGGTGGTGGTACCCACGACGTTTCTGTTCTTGAATTAGGCGATGGCGTTTTTGAAGTATTGGCTACAGATGGCGACACCCACCTCGGTGGCGACGACGTCGATGAAGCAATCATTACTTGGTTAGCAGAAGAATTCAAAGCCGAAGAAGGCCTTGATTTGCGCCAAGACCCTATGGCACTTCAGCGCTTGAAAGAAGCCGCAGAAAAAGCAAAAATTGAGTTGTCTTCTACTACATCTACAGAAATCAACTTGCCTTACATCATGCCGGTTAACGGTATTCCTAAGCACTTAGTGCGCACCATGCAGCGCGCCAAATTTGAGCAACTTATTTCGAGTATCGTGGAGCGCACCATCGCGCCTTGCCGTTCAGCGCTTTCAAACGCTGGCTTGCAGCCATCAGACATCGATGAAGTAATCCTCGTTGGTGGTTCTACACGTATTCCAATCATTCAAGAAGCTGTTGAGCGTTTCTTTGGCAAAGCGCCTTCTAAAGGAGTGAATCCGGATGAAGTAGTTGCTGTTGGTGCCGCTATTCAAGGTGGTGTCCTCACGGGTGAAGTCAAAGATGTTTTATTGTTAGATGTCATTCCACTTTCTTTAGGTATCGAAACCATGGGTGGTGTTTTCACCAAGCTTATCGACGCAAACACTACTATTCCAACCAAAAAATCTGAAGTATTCTCTACAGCTGCCGACAACCAGCCTTCAGTAGAAATCCACGTATTGCAAGGTGAGCGCGCCATGGCCAACGACAACAAAACGCTTGGTCGTTTCCAACTCACAGACATTCCGCCTGCACAACGCGGTGTGCCGCAAATCGAGGTTACTTTCGATATCGACGCAAACGGCATCATGAACATCTCCGCCAAAGACAAAGGTACTGGCAAGCTCCAATCAATCAAAATTGAAGCTTCTAGCGGTTTGTCTGACGAAGAAATCCAACGCATGAAAGCAGAGGCAGAAGCCAATGCTGACGCCGACAACAAGCGCCGCGAAGAAGCTGAGTTAGTCAATAAAGCAGACTCTCTTATCTTCCAAACAGAGCGCCAGTTGAAAGAATACGGAGACAAAATCCCTGCCGATAAAAAGCAACCAATCGAAGATGCATTGGCAGCGCTTAAAACGGAGTTTGAAGCCAAAAATATGGCCAATCTTCAGCCAGCTATGGACCGCCTCAACGAAGTATTTAGTGCAGCGTCGCAAGACATGTACAACGCTTCTAACGATCAAGGCGCCGCTTCAGGTCAAGATGCTGATGCCGGTTCTGGTTCAGCTCAAGACGAAGTGACAGACGTAGACTTCGAAGAAGTAAAAGATAAATAAACCTCTTTATTTATATAATTCATGAAAACACCCGTTTTGAACGGGTGTTTTTTTATTTTTGCACATGCTCTATTCTAAGTCTTTTTTGCACCGCAGCTCTGATCAATGGGTTGTGTTTGTCCATGGGGCAGGAGGGAGTTCCTCAATTTGGCACAAACAACTCAAAGATTTTTGTGAGCGCCACAATGTATTGGTACTCGATTTAAGAGGGCACGGCAAGAGCCAAAAGGTCAGTGCATACAATCAACAATATTCTTTCGAGCTCATCGCCTCTGATGTCATTGCACTTCTCGATCAAAAAGGGATCGCACAAGCACATTTTGTAGGCGTTTCTTTAGGTTCTATTGTCATCAAATCTCTGCGTTCACAACGACCAGATCTAGTCAAAAGCATGATCTTCGCCGGCGCCGTTACCAAGCTCAATGTGCGTTCGCGGCTGATTTTACGATTGGGCCGCATGCTATACAGTTTTTTACCTCAAATGTCTTTGTATCAACTAATGGCGCGCATCATGATGCCGCGTGCCAATCACAAAGCATCTCGTCACTTATTTATCAATGAGGCTAAAAAGGTGATGGACAAAGAATTTCAGCGTTGGTTCAAGCTCACGGCACGCCTCACCGCCTATCTCACGCGCATCAATGCCGCTCCAGAAACCATCCCAACTTTATATGTGATGGGTGAGCAAGACCACATGTTTTTAAATCCTGTTCGGGTTTTGGTGAACCAAGATAAAGCATCGGAACTGCGTGTTGTTCCGCAATGCGGACACGTTGTCAATTACGAACAAGCCGAGACCTTCAATCACTTAGCGCTCCAATTTATCTCGCGTCACTGCGTTTGATGGCATTTAATTAACATTAGTAGCTTAGATTGTTAAAAAACAATCCTGCTTAAATGCAGCTATCGACCGAATTTAACTTAAATTTGTGCTCAATTTGCAGCGAAGGTTTCGCTCAAAGAAACTAGTAAATTGAAGCCCTTATGCCTAAAGATCTTTCGATCAAATCCGTTCTCATTATTGGTAGTGGTCCTATTGTAATTGGTCAAGCCTGTGAATTCGACTACTCTGGTTCTCAAGCAGCACGCTCGCTGCGCGAAGAAGGAATTGAAGTTACACTCATCAACTCCAATCCAGCCACCATCATGACCGACAAAGTGGTGGCAGACAACGTCTACCTTCAGCCACTTGAGCCCGAGAGCATTATCAAGATCCTCCAAAACCATCAAATTGACGCCGTTTTGCCAACCATGGGCGGTCAAACTGCACTCAATCTTTGTATTCAGTGCGATGAAATGGGCATCTGGGAACAACACGGCGTGCGCATCATTGGCGTAGATATCAATGCCATCGAAATCACCGAAAACCGTGAAGCTTTCCGCGAACTCATGCTTCAAATTGGCGTGCCAATGGCGCCCCAAAAAACAGCTAAGTCTTTTTTGGAAGGCAAAGAAATCGCGCAAGAATTTGGTTTCCCGCTCTGCATTCGCCCGTCCTATACTTTAGGCGGTTCTGGGGCAAGTATCTTACACGAACCAAAAGAATTTGACAACCTCCTAGAGCGCGGCTTGCAACTTTCACCGATCCACGAGGTCATGATAGACAAAGCACTCTTGGGCTGGAAAGAATATGAGCTAGAGCTCCTGCGCGATGCCAATGACAACGTCGTGATCATCTGCTCCATCGAGAACTTTGACCCAATGGGTATCCATACTG
>JACCEA012362143.1_pt1 | contig 12951 bp, 7 predicted proteins | sample 7449851 | NCBI WGS metagenome assembly JACCEA01 (sample SAMN15323453, study PRJNA562643) | freshwater metagenome | isolation source: river surface water | place: USA:Blue River Watershed | collected 2017-08-18 | reverse complement strand
GCAGGACTTATTGCAGGTGGTGTCGCAAAGAACCCATTTGATTACGGTTTCGATATCATTACCACGACAACCCATAAGACACTCCGTGGTCCTCGAGGAGGAATGATTCTAGTGCGTGAGAGTGAAGAGCTTGCGAAGAAGATAAATAAGGCAGTGTTTCCTGGTCTTCAGGGTGGCCCGCATATGAATGTAGTTGCAGCAAAAGCAGTTGCGTTTGGAGAAGCGATGACTGATGGCTTTAAGGTATATGCAGCTCAAATTCTTAAGAACGCAAAAGCGATGGAAAAGGTATTTCATGGTGCGGGTATTCGTATGCTTGGAGGAGGTACATCAAACCACCTCATACTCGCCGATGTGTTTGGTTCGCTTGGTGTTACGGGGAAGGAGGCTGAAGTTGCGCTTGATGCTGTGGGAATTACCCTCAATAAAAATATGATTGCAGATGAAACTCGTACTGCAATGGATCCTTCAGGTATCCGTTTTGGTACTCCTGCAATGACTACGCGTAATATGAAGGAGGCTGAAGCAACACGTGTTGCAGAAATCATGGTTGCACGGCTTACTGATATTACAAATGAGGTAAAGGCAAAAGAGCTTCGAGAAGAGGTTGAGACGCTGTGTCTTAAATTTCCTGTGCCTGAGATTTTTGTATAGTTAAAAAGCGAGAAGCCTTTAGCTTCTCGCTTTTTAATTTATTACACGTATGCGGTACAATAGCGCGTATGGGGAATATGAAACACCTTACTCAAAAAGTCGCCACGCGTGCTCGGAAGCACTGGCTTACTGTTGCATTCATTGCAGGATTTATTGTCGACAATATCACGCTCAATCGCGTTGATCAGCTTTTTGACAATCTTCTTTTGTTTACCTATGTGGTACTCGCGATGGTTTCTATTACGCTCTTATACGCTGGTATTGCCGAGCGCTTCAGTGATCGCGTTAATGAGTTTCTTAAGAAGTGGGCACCAATACTCATGCAGTACGCCTTTGGAGGGCTTCTCTCGGGCATGCTTATTTTTTATGGTCGAAGCGGTACGATAGCCGAAAGTTGGCCATTTATCCTCATGATACTTGGAGTTATCTATGGTAATGAGACGATCACCAACAGACAGGGGAGACTTGTATACAATCTCGTAATTTTCTTTGTAGGTTTGTTTGCATATATTGTGCTCGTGGTGCCAGTCCTTCTTGGAAAAATGGGTGCGTGGATATTTGTAGGGAGTGGGTTTCTTGCGCTCTTTATCATGTATTGGTTTTTCCGGTTTTTGGAAAGGATTGTTCCAAACTTCATTCAGCTTCAAAAGCGGAATGTGGTATTCATTATTGGTACGTTGTATATCGCGCTTAACGCACTCTACTTTGCAAATATTATTCCGCCTATCCCACTTTCAATGAAACATGTCGGCGTATATCACGCCGTCGAACGTCTTGAAAATAATACATATGAACTCACCTATGAAAAGCCAGCATGGTGGGTATGGTATCGCAACTCAGATAGTACATTCCATTACGCTAAGGGTGAATCTATCTATTGTTACGCTTCAGTATTTGCACCCTCTCGACTTGAGACAAACATCTATCATCGTTGGGAATATTATGATGAGGTAAGTAAAGAATGGAAAGAACATGCGCGTATCGCATACCCAATTGCAGGAGGTAGGGGGGAGGGGTATCGCGGGTATACAAAAATTGATTCATACAGAGAAGGAACATGGCGTTGTCGCGTAGAGACGGCGCGGGGGCAGGTGATTGGCTCGGAGACGTTTGAGGTGGCAGATGGTGTACGTAAGGCATTGGTGACGAGGGTTGAGTAACCTATCTATGGGGTTGGTTTCGTAATTTCAGGTGGTGTAGTATAGTCTTGTGTATTCATATGGAATCAGAAATTAGAAAGGCAATTAATGACGTGCTTGAAAAACTCGGGATAGGAGAGGTTGATTTTGTCGTGGAGCATCCAGCGGATTTGTCACATGGAGATTATGCGACGAATGTGGCGATGGTGTGTGCAAAGAAGGTAGGTAAAGCTCCGCGAGAAATTGCAGAGCAATTTCTCGCGGAGCTTAACGGAGTGATTCCACAAGTTACAAATATAACGATTGCAGGTCCAGGTTTCATAAATTTCCATCTCTCTCGTGAATTTTTCTCCGAAAAAATCGCGCACATCCTCGCACACCCTAGCGACTGGGGAAAGAATGATTCGTGGAAAGGTAAAAAGGTACTCGTAGAATACACCGACCCAAATCCATTTAAAGAGCTCCATGTTGGACATCTCTTTACCAATACTGTCGGTGAGAGTATTGCGCGTCTTTTTATGATGAGTGGTGCTGATACTAAACGAATTTGCTATCAAGGGGATGTGGGACTCCATGTGGCACATTCTGTCTATGGAATGCGTGAGCTTGGTATAACCGCAGACAGTGAATTTACAGCAAGTGACCTTGGGCGTGCGTATGCGTTTGGGGCAACTGCGTATAAAGAAAATGAAGATGTGCAGAAAGTAACGCGCGAGCTCAATAAAAAAATATATGAGCGTACCGACGAGGCGGTGAATGCGCTTTATGATGCAGGAAGAAAGGTTTCGCTTGCGTATTTTGAAAGTGTATACAAGGTCATTGATACACAATTTGATGCGTACTTTTTTGAAAGTGAAGCAGGTCCAAAAGGGAAGGAACTTGTACTCAGTAATCCTGAGATATTTGTAGAAAGTGACGGTGCGCGCATTTTTAACGGTGAGCAGTATGGGCTTCATACACGCGTATTCCTAAACAAAGAAGGACTCCCTACGTATGAAGCGAAAGAGCTTGCACTCGCAAAAATGAAAGAAGATCGGCTTGGAACATATGACCTTTCAATTGTTTCTACATCAAATGAAATTACCGAGTACTTTAAGGTGCTTAAGAAAGCAATGAGTTTTGTGTATCCAGAACTTGAAGCAAAAACTGAACATATCGGGCATGGTACGGTAAAACTCCCTGAAGGAAAGATGTCATCACGCACCGGCAATATTATTCGTGCAATTGACTTTATTGATGAGGTTGCCGATACTGCGATGGCAAAGATGGATGAGGGAGGGAAGACTACTCCAAGTGAGGCGCTTGCAGTAGATATTGCGGTTGGTGCCATTAAGTACGCAACGCTTCGTGGAAGTATTAAGCAGGATAGTATTTTTGATAAAGATAAAGCACTTTCATTTGAAGGTGATTCAGGCCCGTACCTTCAATACACACACGCACGTATTATGAGTGTTGCTGAAAAGGCTGATGCAGAAGGTGTTGTAGTATCGACCGATGTAGTACCAGAAACTCCATATGAAATTGAGAAATATCTATATCAGTTTCCTGAGGTTGTGCTGAAGTCTCAAAGGGAGCGCGCACCACATCATGTGCTTACATACCTCACATTGCTTGCGGGTGCATTTAATACCTTTTATGCGCACGAAAAAATCGCAGACACAACTGACGAGTATGCGCCGTACAAGCTTGCTGTAGCGCAGGCGGTGCGCATCACACTCAAGAACGGTCTTTGGGTACTTGGTATCAAAGCACCTGAGAGGATGTGACCGGAAAATAAAGAGCTATAGCGACTATATTTTGCCGAGTCCGTCTGTAAATTTCATTCCTAATAAATTTTCAGACGTACCAACTCAATTTTAGATTTTAAAAATATTATTGCTTAATTAAATAGAAATACCAGAGCGCAAGCGACAATGTCGAACTTTTACAGGAAAATCGAGATTAATTTCGAGAAACACACGAGAAATTTATCCGATTTTGTCGTATAGGAAAATAATAAGCAGAGTTTATATATTTTCTGAGTCCGTCTCGATTTTATCCTGCGTGGATAACGATTTTCAAATAAATTTGAAGTTTTGAAAAGTGTGTGGCACAATATTACTTTCCGCATTAAGAAGTTACGGAAAAGGGGTTTTCATATATTCAATATTTGAATTTGAAAAGGAGAAGTACCTTGAGTAGTTCAAAAAAAGAAAAAAGGAAAGAAGTGGAAGATGTACAGGATAATTTTTGTGTCCTGTATAAACCAACTGGTTCGGATAAGGTCTATACCTTTGTCGACGCGGTATGTCTCGCGTTTGATGAGGTGAAGACTCATTGTGGAAAGGCAGTTCGTGAGATGTGTCAAAGTGACGCATATCTCTTTAATTCAGGACACTTTATCCTTGGGTATGCTTTCGAGGGGCATATCATTGAGAGGGATTTCACTCGGGGGCATTTATGGAACTACCATGGTAGACCAGACTCCTTCTCTCATTTTTTGCGAGATAAGATGCCACAAGCATTCTTCATCCCAAAGTTGAGAAAGGAGTTAAAGCGTCAACTGTGTATGAACGCAGCTTGACGTAGTACTATTGATGAAGCCTGTGCTTGTGCAATATATGCAAAGTGCGGGCTTTATTTTTTGTGTTATGATGCACCTACTCGTCTGATATACGAGTATTTATTATTTATGTCTGATATACATAACCATATGGATACAAAACATACTGAAAAAAGTGAAGTTGCACTGCGCGAAGAAGAAATGCTTGCCTTTTGGCGTGAGCATAATGTTTTTAATACATCAGTAGATACCCCAGCGAGCGATACGCCTGTAGGGGATTTTGTTTTTTATGATGGGCCTCCATTTGCGACAGGTACCCCGCATTATGGGCACCTTTTAGGAGGAACGCTTAAAGACGCTATCCCACGTTTTTGGACGATGAATGGGTATCGAGTAAAGCGTACATGGGGATGGGATTGTCATGGGCTCCCACTTGAAAACATCATCGAGAAGCGTCTTGGTCTTGCAACGAAGCGAGACATTGAGGCGATGGGAGTAAAGCAATTTAATGAAGCGGCACGAAGTGCCGTGCTTGAGTATGCGGACTATTGGAAGGAAGTAGTCCCACGTATGGGGCGCTTTGTAGACATGGAAAATGACTATCGCACCATGGACTCTACATACACCGAAAGTGTGTGGTGGGTATTTAAGCAACTCCATGAAAAGGGACTCGTGTATGAAGGATTTAAGTCAATGCACCTCTGTCCACGTTGTGGAACAACACTCTCAAACTTTGAGGTGAATCAAGGGTACAAAGATATTAAGGATATTGCAGTCACGGTAAAGATGCCGATTCTTGATAGTGAAGGAAAGGAAACTGACACATCAATACTCATTTGGACAACGACACCATGGACCCTTCCAGGGAATATGGCAATTGCGGTGAACAAGGAGATTGAGTATGTGAAAGTAAAAGTGACATATGGAAATATTCATGTTGATTCTCAGGCTGAAAATTCAAGTTTAGAAAATGTAAGATATGAAAATCTAATTATTGCGAAAAATAGATTAATAACACTTGAGACAGGTTGCGCGGCGTATACAGTTGTAGGAGAAATGAAAGGCCCTAAGCTCATCGGTCTTTCATATAAGCCACCATTCGAAACTTTCACGAAGCAGGATATAAAAGGCAAGGAGCATGCATGGAAGATATATCACGCGGACTATGTGTCGACAGAAGACGGTACGGGCGCGGTGCATATTGCTCCTGCGTATGGAGATGACGACATGCAAGTAGCAAAGGAACACAACATTCCTATCGTACACCACGTCGATACTGACGGACGCTTTAAGGATTTTGTGGGTGAGTGGGGAGGACAACTTGTAAAGCCTAAGGACGATGAAGCATCGGGAGTAGACCATAAAGATGCAGACATCAAGATACTTAAGAAACTTCAAGAGACGAATGCTTATTTTAAAAAGGAACCAGTAAATCACAGCTACCCACATTGTTGGCGTTGTGAGACACCACTTCTTAATTATGCGACGACATCGTGGTTTGTACGTGTTACCGATTTGAAGGATAAACTTGTAGAAGAAAATGCAAAGGTGAAGTGGGTACCAGAGCACGTGGGAACAAATCGTTTTGGAAAGTGGCTTGAAGGTGCGCGTGATTGGGCTATTAGTCGCCAGCGCTACTGGGGTGCACCACTTCCGATTTGGAAAAATCCAAAGACTGGAGAGTGCAAGGTATTTGGTTCACAAAAGGATATGGAAGCGTGTGTACCAAAGTCAGGTAATCGGTATTTCCTCATGCGACACGGGGAGTGTGTATACAATACTCAGGGCATGCTCAATGCACAGCGTGATGTAAAAAACGGCCTTACCGAGAAGGGTGAGATGCAAGTCATGGCATCCGTAGAATCCCTAAAGGGTAAGGATATTGATGTTATCTACTATTCACCGCTTGAGCGAACAAAAGAAACTGCATTCATGGTGGCAAAAGAGCTGGGACTTCCTCCGAGTGCGTGTGTTGCGGACGAGCGCTTGCTTGAGATGGGCTTTGGTGAATTTGAGTGCCGTCACGTAGATGAATACCATGCGTTTTTTGATGGAAAGGGAATCAATAGATTAAAGATGACTCCCGAAGGAGGTGAATCGTGGACAGATGTTAAGCGACGTACGGGGGAATTCTTGTATGAAATAGAAAAGAAGGAGCAAGGCAAGCAGATACTCATTGTTTCACATAATGGCGTTATGCAGACGTTGCAAGCGGTTGCGAAAGGAATTGATGCAGAAACCTTTGGTGATATTATTGAACAAAATGCATTTGATCTTGATAATGCGGAAGTGCGTGAAGTTGAGTTTGTTCCATGTCCACACAATGATAAGTATGAACTCGACTTCCATCGTCCATATATAGATGAGATTGAACTTATAGACGAAGATGGGACAAGGCTTGTGCGTGTGCCTGAAGTGTTTGATTGCTGGTTTGAGTCGGGCTCAATGCCATATGCACAGCACCATTATCCATTTGAGAATGTGGAAGGATTTGAAGGTGGAAAGTTTCCTGCACAGTTTATTGCCGAAGGTCTCGATCAAACTCGAGGTTGGTTTTACTCACTTACCGTACTTGGTGTTGCACTCTTTGGAAAGTCGCCATTTGAGAACGTGATTGTAAACGGTATTGTGCTTGCAGAAGATGGTAAGAAGATGAGTAAGTCACTCCAGAATTATCCAGACCCAATGGAGCTTGTGAGTCGTGTAGGTGCTGACGCGGTGCGTATGTACATGCTCTCGTCACCGGTAGTAAAAGGGGAGGATTTGAACTTTGTAGAAAAAGAAGTGCTTGAACTACAAAGAAAGAATATCGGGCGACTCCATAATGTGCTTGCAATGTACGAAATGTTTGCAGATGGTACTGAAGCAAGAAATGATTCGACACATGTACTTGATGTGTGGATGATTGCACGACTCAATGAGGTAATCGCGCAGATGACTGAAGGGTTTAAAACCTATGAGCTCGACAAAGCTGTACGACCAATCGAGGGGCTTATTGATGACATTTCTGTGTGGTACTTGCGCCGGTCTCGAGAACGATTGAAGTCTGAGGATGGGGAAGATAAGAAGCGTACGCTCGGGACACTTAGGTATGTGCTTAAGAACCTTGCACTCCTTATGGCGCCTGTGATGCCATTCTATGCTGAATATCTTTTCCAGCGTGTGAAGGAAGAGGGGGATGTGTTGAGTGTGCATTTAGGGAAGTGGCCAAGAGAAGAAGATGTAAATGAAGAAGTGATACAAAAAATGTTAGACGTACGTGAAGTTGTGACAAAAGGCCTTGAGGCACGCACAAAGGCAAACATAAAGGTGCGTCAGCCACTTTCTTCCTTACATATTATGGTAGATTTTCCTGTTGAATATATTGACCTTATATGCGATGAAGTAAATGTAAAATCAGTAATTAAAGGTGGACAGCTTCATGATGGGGTAGAGTTAGATACCGAAATAACTCCCGAACTCAAAGCAGAAGGCGATGTGCGCGAGCTTATGCGTGCTATTCAAGATACACGAAAGAAGATGGGGCTTAACCCACATGACAGGGTGGTGCTTGTGGTGAATGAAATGATGAGTGCACTCATCGAAAACTTCAAAAAAGAACTCATATCGACCGTGGGTGCTGACGAAATTACAATAGGGGAAGCAACACAGAATCAGGTGGATATTGATGATGTTGCGTATGTATTCGATGTGGTAAAAGTGTAGATACAAACCGCGCGCCGTAGGCGCGCGGTTTGTATCATTCGTACCGATATGGCGTATCAAACCTACATTACAGAAGCATTGGTCTGTGGAAGTTGGCATCGTAACACTGCTGACAAAAGCATACTGCTTTTTGCGCGGGAGGCAGGAATGGTGTATGTGCACGCAAAGAGTATTCGAGAGGAACGCTCTAAGCAACGGTATGCACTTCAAGATGCATCGCATGTTCGCGTAACACTTATACGTGGTAAAACGGGGTGGAAGGTTGCAGGTGCAGAAATGATTCAAAGTTTCTATGCAGAATCGAGTACACGCGAGTCGCGCGCATTTTTACGAAATATCATTCTGCTTTTACGTCGTGTAATGCAAGGTGAAGTGGCACATCAGCATATTTTTGATGATGTTATTCAGGTTATGCAAGAGGGGATGGAGTTGCCACAAAAGCAACTTGAGGCGGTACTGTCGCTCCGCATTCTTGAGTCACTTGGGTATGTCGCACGTGATGAAGAATATACATCATTACTCGCACCAACATTTCCATTTTCAGATGTACAAAATCTAAGTGATGCGCTCTTTGCGCGATGTCTAAAAACCATTGAACACGGACTTATACAGAGTCAGCTTTAGTGATTGTAGATGGTGGCACATGCTATAATCAGCCTATGCAAAATGACGAAGAAGCCCAAAAGGGAGGTGACGCCAATGCATCAGAGACTGTAAAGCGCCCTACTTTTGATGCACACGAAATTGAAGCTTTGCGCAAGCGATTGTATTCGCGCGGTTTAGATAACCCTCGTATGGTTCGTCACGGAGTTCCTCCTCGTACAAATACCGCTTCCGTACCAGTCCAGTCTACCTATACTCCACAAACCCCTCCGACACCCCCTGCACAAACAGTAGTACAGGAGGTGGGGGTTTCTGATACCATAGTAGATATGCCAAAAAGCACACGAAATAAGTTCCGTAAGTTAGCAGCCATCGTCGCGGTTGTATTTTTTGTGTGTGCGACAGCAATATCGACAACACTCATATTTTGGGGAGGGAATACTATCTCCGGAGAAAATATCTCGATTACCGCGTCAGGAGGGATAGCGGTGGGCGGCGGTGAAGCGTATGATTTTCAGGTATCAGTTGCAAATCAAAACAACGTCGCTATTCAGTCTGCAACTCTCATTGTAGAGTACCCCAAGGGTACACGCTCACTTGAGGAAGGTGCAAAAGAAATAAGTATTGAGCATCACGTACTCGAAACTATCGAGCAGGGGCAGTTGGTTAATGTTCCACTTAAGGCTCGCATATACGGTGAGGAAAATGAAGAAAAGCAGATAAAGGTATGGATTGAATATCGTGTCGCTGGCTCTAATGCTACATTCGAAAAGCATGCAAACCCACTTCTCTTTAAAGTGACTACTTCTCCCGTCATTATTACCCTCGATACCGTTAATCGCATTTCATCAGGACAAGAAGTAGAGATTGATATGGTGATTCAATCAAATTCTCCAACTCCACTCACCAATCTTCTTATTAAGAGCGCATATCCTGAAGGTTTTGATTTTACAGAATCAGATCCTGAGACTTCTTCAGGTGAAGATACATGGAAAATCAATTCCTTAAAACCAAATGAAAAGAAAACCATCACCATAAAAGGATTGCTTACGGGGTACGAAGATGATGTTCGAAAGTTCAGTGTTGCAATCGGCGTTCCAAAGGAAGGTGTAGAAAATACATTGGTTTCACCGCTCGCGTCTACATTTGCAGAGATTACCATCGAACAGCCATTCCTTGATGCTGAGGTCCGCATTAATGGTAGTCAGACAGAAACTGTCGTTGTACAAAAAGAAAAGGAAATTGATGTTCAGATTGAATATAAAAACACACTGAGTACCACTATATATGACGGTAAGGTACAGGTTACTCTCGATGGAAGTGCGTTTTCTGGATACGACATTTTCACACAAGGTTCGTACACAGAAGACTCAGGGGTGATTTCTTGGGATTCTTCAACTGAAAGCGGACTCGAAGAGGTACTGCCTGGAGAATCAGTTCCTCTCAATTTCACACTCAGTCCGCGCGATGTGTCATTGCGTACACCGCAAATTAATATGTCACTCAACGTATCAGCAAAGCGTTCATACGAAAGTGTAGAAAGTGATACGCTTGTTGGAGATATTTCTCGAACAATTAAGATTGAAAGTGTCCCAAGCTTGGTATCCCAGACCAACTATAGTGAAGGACCTTTTACCAATACAGGACCGCTCCCACCAGTTGTAGGGAAGACAACACAGTATACGTATCTTCTCACCGCAAAAGCTGATGCAAATGATCTGACCGCGGTCGAAGTTACGGCAGTCCTTCCGCAGGGTGTGACATGGCTTGATTTGGTAACGACAGATGATGATGTGTCATACAATCCAACAACACGCACTATGAAGTGGGTGATTGGCGATATGAGTGCAAATACTGAGGTTGGGATGGGGGCACAAGTTTCTTTTGTGCCAAATGAAAATCAAGAAGGGAAGATACCCACTATTCTTGAAGTGCAACGCTTTAAAGCAACGGATCGATTTACAGGAACTGCAGTGCGCGCTGAGGCGCCTGCACTTACCACTACTTTGACCGGTACAGAAAAAGATCTTGCACGCGTAAAAGGGGAATAACAAGCATGACTTGAAATATCCTTAGTTTCTCTATATTGTAGCTAGTATTCTAATAGATTAAATAACACCCACGCATGATAAAAGATAAAAATACGATGGAAAAGATAGTTTCGCTTTGTAAGCGACGTGGCTTTGTGTTTCAGGGGTCTGAGATTTATGGGGGTCTCGCGGGTGCATGGGATCTTGGTCCTCTTGGCGTTGCGCTCAATAACAATATCAAACGAGAATGGTGGAAGATGTTTGTGGATGGTCGAGAGGATATGTACGGACTTGATGCCGCTATTTTAATGAATGAGAAGGTATGGGAGGCATCGGGGCATACAGGTGCGGGGTTCTGTGATCCGCTTGTAGAAGACCTAGAGACAAAGGAGCGCTACCGAGCTGATCACTTAATGGAAGATAATGGGTATGACGTAGAGGGGAAGACTCCAGAACAAATTGACGAGATAATTGAACGGGAAGGAATCAAGAGTCCGAATGGAAACCCTCTTTCGAAAGTGCGAGAATTTAACATGATGTTTGAAACTAAGGTGGGGGCACAAGGAGATGTTCGTTCATATCTTCGTCCTGAGACTGCTCAAGGTATTTTTGTGAACTTCAAGAATGTCGTTGACTCAATGAACCCAAAGATGCCTTTCGGTATTGGACAGATAGGGAAGGCTTTCAGAAACGAAATCGCACCGCGCGAATTTCTCTTCCGTGTACGTGAGTTTGAACAGATGGAGATTGAGTATTTCGTAAAGGAAGAAAATTGGAGTGAACTCTTTGAGGTGTGGCGACAGGATATCTGGAAGTGGTTTGATCACATTGGTCTTAGTCGAGATAATGTGCGTGAATTTGAAGTGCCAGAAAACGATCTTGCGCACTATAGCAAGCGGACGATTGACTTTGAGTATAATTTCCCGGGGAAAGGATTTGATGAACTTGCTGGATTTGCATATCGAACAAACCATGACCTAAAGAGCCATATGGACGCAAGTGGCGAAAAGCTAGAGTATATCGAAGCTGACGGAACTCGCTATGTTCCGCACGTACTTGAACCGTCTTTCGGAGTAGGAAGAGCGCTTACCGCAATTCTTGCAGAAGCATACACTGAAGATGAAATGGGAGGAGAGGTGCGTACATTCTTGAAACTTCCTGCACACCTTGCTCCATATCGTGCTGCAGTATCACCACTCCTTAAAAATAAGCCAGAGCTTGTTGCTAAAGCTCGAGAAGTATTCGCGGTCCTTAAGAAGGAATTTGGGAATGTTGCGTGGGACGACAACGGAAACATCGGAAAGCGCTACCGACGCCAAGATGAAATTGGTACTCCTGCCTGTGTTACTATCGATTTTGAAACACTGGGGCAAGAAGATCCTTCTCTTAAAGATACGGTAACGGTACGAGACCGAGATACAGGTGAACAAACGCGTATACACATTTCAGAGCTTGTTGCGTATCTTAAGAAATAATTCATGAAAGCAAAATACATCACTACCACATTGCCGTATGTAAATGCAGATCCGCATATCGGGTTTACGTATGAGCTTCTTCAGGCTGATGTACTTGCGCGATACTGGAGACTCTTAGGACATGAAGTGTTTTTTAATACCGGCACTGATGAGCATGGACAGAAGATTGCACAGAAGGCAGATGAGAAAGGTGAGGATAGGCAGGCGTATGTGAATCATTTTGCAAATGAATTTGAGAAACTTAAAGGAGGACTCAATCTCTCATTCGATAACTTCATCCGTACGACAAGTGAGTCTCATAAAGTTGCGGCACAAGAGCTATGGAAGCGGTGTGCAGCAAATGATGATATCTATAAGAAGAAGTTCATTGGACTCTACTGTGTTGGGTGTGAGTCATTTAAAGTAGATTCAGATTTGGTGGACGGAAAGTGTCCAGATCATAATGCTGTACCAGAACAGATAGAAGAAGAAAACTATTTTTTTAAACTTTCGAAGTATCAGTCATACCTCGAGGAGTATCTCTCTTATGAGGGTGTGGTGGTGCCTGAGTGGAGGAGAGTTGAGGCGCTCAATTTTGTGCGTCAGGGACTGCAAGATTTTAGTATTTCTCGCGAGAGAGCTCGTCTTGATTGGGGTGTACCGGTACCAGAGGATGACACACAGGTAATGTACGTGTGGTTTGATGCGCTCACTAACTATATTTCAACACTCGGATGGCCAACTGAAGAAGGTGATTTTACGAAATTCTGGAAGGAGGGAGATGTGATGCAGGTAGCTGGAAAGGATCAAGTACGATTCCAGTC
>JACCEA011641927.1_pt1 | contig 12953 bp, 14 predicted proteins | sample 7449851 | NCBI WGS metagenome assembly JACCEA01 (sample SAMN15323453, study PRJNA562643) | freshwater metagenome | isolation source: river surface water | place: USA:Blue River Watershed | collected 2017-08-18 | reverse complement strand
GCTTACCGACATTTAATTTAAATCAAACTTTGGATGGCTTGGGCATTGCGGTCGCAGAGCGTAAAAATAAACCGTTATTAAATAGCTTTGCATTTAGTGGTGGATTTAATGCGACTCCTACAGCGGCGAATTTAAGTAATGTTAGAACTAGTTTTGGCAATAATTTAAGTGCTAGTTTAGGTAAACTTGCGATTCAAGATTTTGCTAATCCCAAAGTTGCAGGCGATATTAATTTACCGACCTTCTCATTGAATAATGTGATGCGCCAATTGGGTATGACGCCACCAGCATTGTCTAATCCTAAGTTATTGGATAGTTTTGCTTTAAATAGTGGTTTTGTGGCAAGTAAAAATAGTTTGAATTTAACTGGCATGCATTTTAAATTAGCAAAATCCAATCTAAGCGGTAATCTTAATTTGAGTTCATTTGCGCCGGTCGTGTTTAGTGAAAATTTAACCATTGATCAAGTTGACGTGGCTGATTTTAGTGATGTGAGTGGTTATCGTGTGCCGATGCAACAGCTTAAACTGAGTGGAAATTCGTCAATTGCGAGTAATTTGAATTTTGCGACCCTCAATGGTAAACAAAATATTCAAATTGGTAATATTCGGGTTGAGGGCGTGAGCTTGGATAAATTGGTCATGCAACTGAATAATACGATTAATAGCTCGGGTCAAGGCAATGATAATGTGGTGAAATTATTATTAAATTCGGCACAAGTCGCGCAGGCGGTGAATAATATGAAAAATGATGTACAAAAATATAGTAAACCTGGCAAACGTGATTTGAGCCAAGTAACTAATTTAGGTACGTTTAATGGGAATGTTGCAATTGTGAATGGCGTGATTAATCCATCGCAGTTTAAATTGGTTGGACCAAGTGTGGCATTAAATGGCAACGGTTCACTGAATTTAGTGAGTAAAGCGCTGAATTATCAAGTGAATAGCCAATTATTAACCAATGGAATTAATCCAATTTTCAAAAAACTGGTGTTCCCATCGACCATTAGTGGCACGATTAATAATCCAAGTGCGAGCTTGGATTGGGCTTCGATCCAACAACAATTGCTGAAATACATGGTTGAAAATAATAAAGGTCAAATTCAAAATGTGGTGAAACAGCAAATTAATAATATTATTGGTAATCCACAGGGTAATCAACAACAGAATACACCGCAAAATACGCAACAAAATCAAGCTGTCGATGCGGTGAGTAAAGGTGTAACTAATGCGCTGGGTAAATTATTCGGCGGTTAAGAGAAATGATGAAATGTATTTATTGAAAATTAATTAGAAAAGGATTAAAAATGCCATTATTAGAAAGTTTTACTGTAGATCATACAATTATGCCAGCTCCTGCGGTGCGTAAAGCCAAAGAAATGCATACCGCACATGGTGATGAAATAACAGTGTATGATTTACGTTTCTGTCAGCCGAATCAAGCTATTTTGTCGGAAAAAGGCATTCACACCTTGGAGCATTTGTTTGCGGGATTTATGCGGGAACATCTTAATTATGAAGGTTGTGAAATTATTGATATTTCACCGATGGGCTGTCGCACGGGCTTTTATATGAGTGTAATCGGTCGTCCTACTGAAGAGCGAATTGCGAATGCGTGGTTAAATTCAATGCACGATATCGTTAAGGTACATAAGATTCCTGAAGCTAATCAGTATCAATGCGGAACTTTTGTAATGCATTCGTTGCCTGAGGCTAAAGCCATTGCTGAGAAAATCATTGCGGATGGCATTGGTGTGATGAGTAATGAAGCTATTCAGCTTGATTTGGCGAAAGTGGAATAAATTTTTCAGCTCTGCTGACTAGGTTATTTAAATAAAGTGTGGTAATTTTACCACACTTTATTTTTGCAATAAATCAATAATATTTACGTTCAATGCTTGCGCAATTGCCTCTAAATTCATGACTGAGATATTAACTTCTGAGCGCTCAACTTGCCCGATATAATTTCTATGTAATTCAGCTAATTCAGCTAGATACTCCTGACTAATTAATTGTTCATGTCTGTAATACTTAATATTTTTAGCCAACAATGCAATTGTTTTAGATTTTGTTGGATCGGTGTTTTTGGGTTTGGTAGGTGTTTTAATTTTCATACTAGATTGTATAAAAATACCATATATATATCTACAATACATATATTGACAATATATATGTTGTATAATCATTACCGATACAAAGGTGTTTATCTGAATTTATTTAAATAAACTTTAACCCAATCAAGAGTTAAGACTACATTAAATAAAGACGATATTGACTTCAATTAATAAAAGGTAAGCAAATGACAAACTCAAATTCAGTGAAGAAAATCTTAATTACATTATCAACATTAGCTTTAGTTGCTTGTAATGGTGGCGGTGGTGGTAGTTCTGGCGGAGATACTCCAAGCCCAACCCCTAGCCCAAGTCCATCTCCTACACCAAGTGTTTTACAGGCATTAACTATTACTCAAACACCTTTAAATATTGATAAAGTAGGACAGCATCGTATTTGGACATTGACTTTAACTAATCCAAATAATGTTCCTGTAACAGTATCAAGATCTAATTTATCTCAAAATTACTTTAATGTTGATGCAAATACTCCAATTGGACCAACTAATCCAATTCAATTTGCAATGGCTGGTGGAAACAATAATTGTTTAGATACAATTAATAAAGAGTTACCTCTTGCAGCAAATCAATCTTGTACGTATCAATTTAATGCTATGTGGGCTGCTAATGAAGAAAGTACAACAAATTTTAGTTTTAATTTAACTTATTTCTTACGCAATACGAATAATGATATGTTTTATGTTCAAAAAAACTGTTCTCCAATTATTATTCCACCAAGTGCAACAGCAACACCTTGTGCAACTGGAACAAATACAGCAATTCAATACAGTTTATTAAATTTAACATCTAAAGCTAATATTGATGTATCTGTATCACCAAAGATTAGCATTGATGGAACAAATATGTGGACAGCAAATTATAATAACAATACAGCAAATCGTTCCACTTTAACATATGATAATATAAATAATTCATTAAATATTGGTCAAATCAATTATACGATTGCCTCTGGAACTGGACCTACAACTAATTTAGCCCTTAACACATCTGGTTTAAGTGGTTATCATGGAACAAATGTTTATGGAAATAATGCTGGAGTTATTACTCCATATAATGGAAATTATGATAGTCTTCAAAATCAAATTTATGGTTTGGATGGAATTATTTATTCAGGAACATATTCTAAAGGAATTAACCTTCCACAATATGTTTATACTGTTAATCAAGCTACAAATCAAATTACAGCTCCATTACCAGCTCCATTACCAGCTCCCGTTGCTTTTGCTGGATTATATAGTGCTTTATATGCTGTAGATAAAGATAGTAATATTTTTGGACTAAATGGTGATAATGATGGAATACATCAAAAATGGGGTTGTTTTACTAAAAATGGCGCTGGATATAATAATTGGACTGATATTAATGTTAATGGATTATTGGATTTTAATCCAGCGGTTGGAAGTTATATTATGTCTACAACTCAAGGACTTTATTCAAATGCAAGAAATGATGCATTTGGTTTAAATAACGATGGATATTGTGAAATGCAATCATTTTTTAATGGAAATTGTTCAAACTCAATTACATCAGCTCACTTAATTGATTTAAATAAATGTGAAGTAAGTAAAACTAATTATTTAAGTGGTTGGAATCGAGTTTATGTTAGTACTCAAAATTATATTTTAGTATTTACAACAAATGATAATTATTATGTATTATCTTCATTAAAATTGTCAAATGGATTAGAGGGACAATAATTGCATTGATGAAGAAAAAGAGCTAATTAATATTAGCTCTTTTTTATTTAAATTTAAGGCGCAACAGTTCTTAATGTATAATGTGGAATTGTATGAGCTGCATCATCCCAAAGCCAACATTTATGTCCAGCTGTTGTCATACAATTAATGACCGTTAATAATAGACTAATTTTTTATTGTAAATAGTTGATTAATCAATGTGTATAGACTTCTTTTTTATCACCTATTTTAATAATAAATACTGTCATCTTATTATCAGTAATTTCACAGATTAGCCTATAACTTCCAACCCTGTATTTCCAATACTCACCTAGTTTACTGCCTTTTAGTGCTTCACCTATGGATCTTGGGTCATCAGAGGTTGCAATTCTTTCTTTCAAAAACTTCAAAATTCTAACAGCCATAGGCTTATCTAATTTGTTAAGTTCTTTTAGAGCAGATGGATCAAATTCAATTTGCCAAGTCATAATTTTTTAGTATTTCATCAAATGGTATAGTTTTGGTTTTTCCTGATCTAATGTCTTCCATTCTTTGTTGAGCCATATACACATCTTCTAAATCACCAATATATTCAAGGATTGCTTCTCTGGCATAATATGTTTTAGTTCTACCTGTGCTTTTGGCTAAATTTTCTAACCTTGTTTCAATGTCAAGGGGTAATCTAATTGCTAACATAATATCCTCCTATGTTGCTATACTTGTATAGTATAATTCTAACATATTGATTTATTTTATTGTAAAGATTTTTTATCACTTTCTAAAATATTATAAATTGTGCTCCTGCTCACTTGATCTTGCTTGGCTATTTCTGTTATTTTTAGAAGAAGCGCATATAAACTCTAATGATTTATTAGATATTGAATATGTGGAAAGTACTCAAACTATAGTTATCAAGAAAACCAGTAAAAGATCTGCACGAATTGGGTGGAATGAAGCCTTTAAAGAGTTTAATGCCAAAAGTGCAAATAATATGTTCATTCCTGACATTTTTGATGATGAAGATTTGTGTAATGAAACAATTTAAAATATATGTGGCAAATCTAAATCCAACAATTAGAACTGAAATCAATAGACCAGATCAGTTGTAATTATCTCACCCGATGAAATGAATAACTTTTTAAACACTGTGATAATTACACCAATTATCAGTAAAGTACATTCAAAAACTCCAACAAGAATTGAAATTGAATTAAATCAGACTGTCAATTATATACTTGGATTTGGCGAAAGTAGAGTAACTTTATGAAAAACAGCCATGTGTAAAATGGCTGTTTTTGCAATTACTAAAACATTAGAAACATTGAGTTACATAGCGGGCGGAGATTAAATCTGCAGTACCTTTGTTGGACTCGAAGAAATCTACATATTCATCAGGAGTTGCACCGTACTGTGGGTTGTACTCAAAAAGAGCGTAGGCTACATCATAACCACCATTTGCCGAAGGTAAGATGATGGTTTTTTGGAAGGTTGTCATATTTTGCCCTACATATTCCTTATCTTGCCATTCTTGCTTGTTCTTGCACCAGGTTTTTATATAGATATGCTCACTATCGGAACCATTTACATCATTGGTGATTTGTAGCCCTCTGGTTCCAGATGGATAATCAATATACAACTTTTGATTAGCGGCAGTTCTACCAAATCTGGACTCATGGCCGCCAGTTTGGCCAATAACTGAGTATGAACTAATCCCTTTACCTGTGCTGCCACTACAATCAGTGCCAGTTCTGTAGTATCCCCAGTTATATTCACCCCACCAGCCACAGTTGTCCCAGCGATCGGTACCAATCTGGTATTCAAGTCCAGACCAGAATGAATTACTGGTTCGATTAGCAATACTATTGTAGAAAGTTCCAGAAATTCCATGACTAGTTATGGCATAACATGAGAGTAGTAAAATTAGTTTGAGTGTATTCATTTTTTTCATGATAATAATCCTTTTAATTGTGATTAGGCAGTCAAACGATTAAAGTTGTTCTAGCTGCCAAATATATTACTGTTGCGGTAAAATAATATCCGGTTTTCTATTCAGGAAGCTATAGCCATTATCTTTTTGTAACTGTGATAACTCATTGTTATGAATTGTCTTGCTGGTAGCTTTTAAGGTTGTTTGCAAGGAGTTTTGTTGTGCACTTGGATAAACGCAGGTTAGACTACCTTGGGCACTATCATTGACAAAATAAACTGAATGAGAAACTGTACGATAGGTCTTGCCTCCGGTGGATAAAACCTGTGGTTTAACATCTAAATAGATGGTTCCGGTTTTTGCTTGCTCGAAATATTGATCGGCTACAGTACCAGGTTGATAGACTGAATCCAGACTCGCTTTACCAACGGCTGAGATTTTATTAACCGAATCATTTAATTTAAAAACGATCGGGAAAGAGCTGGTAAGTTTTAGTGGGAGTTTTCCTTTATAGAAGAAATCACTATTTCCTACGGTTGAAACAACGATAGCATGTTTTCCTGGTGATACTTTAATCGAGGCATTTCCCATATTAAAGGTTTCGGTTTTACTACTGTTCCAGTTTTGTGAGGAAGATACTTCATATTTCTTGGTTGCCGTAACCTCGCCTTTAAATCCAGCGATGTCTGCGCCTAATTTGGCGGCAATATCCAAACCAATTTTTTCACTAAGACCCCATGAATAACCTTCGGTACTTGACGAACTGATTGATGCAGTATTGAAAGTCTGATCTATATTGGTGTTATTGCAAAACTCAGTCAAGATGATAGTGTCGGCTCGATTACCTAGGTCTCTGCTAATTACGGGCTGCACCTGATAATTCGGGTCATTAACATCATAGTCAACTTGCTTGGCAAATGTCGAGGAAACCTTATTGAACGTATCGCTAGACAAGGATGTAGCTAACAATGATTTAAAATTATTGTTATTAAAAAACGATTTAACCAGTGGATAATCACTTAAACTATTATTGGAATAACGTAACGGAGTCCAATTGCTACTTTTAACAGTTTGTAAAATCCGGTTTTGAAAAGCATTAACCATGACATTATTAAAATCATAGATATTTTGTTGATTAATGGCAACATTGCTATATGCGAGCTGATTGGATTTTATTGTGCCGATCTGCGCATAAACATTATAGGTTGTCAGTTCACCGATTTCCTTGTTAAAGATAATTACGCCATTGCTATTATCAAATACAATTGGCATCGTCGGAGAGAACTGTGTTACTAGTCCATTAACTGCAGTTTGTAAAGGAATGTTTTTGGTGATATCTACTTTGGAGCCATTTTGTAAGAGTAGATTGATTTTATATTTAATCTCATTGCCTACAAAATACTTGTCTTTTTTATCGGCGGTCAGTTCCAGAGATTTGAGTGGCGATAAAGATACCGCAATTGTCACTGGCGCAATAGTCATTAGCGGATTTGGTATATAGCTAACATTTATCAGATTTTGCCCTTCTTTTTCTGCAACCTGTTGGAATGTGCATCCAGTCTGGTTTAGATTATCTGCGCGGCTTTTGATATCGCAGCTTAGCTGATCTGGTGGAATATCGGTTATGGTGCCATCAGAATATGAGGCCGTAGCAGTTATTTTGGCTGTTGAGTTGATGTAAGGGGTGAGTACAAAGTCATTTTTGCTTAAGTTAATTGCCAGCATCGTTGCGGCAGTAACTTCACCATCCAGCATTGTATAAACTCCATCTAATTGCGCTTGAATTTCAAAATTACCAGTGTCGTAACCTGTAATGACTCCAGATTCATCTATTTTTACCGGACCATAAATCACGGCATATTTGACAATGTTAGTAACATTGGCGATAGAACCATCGGCATAGTTGGCGCGGACTAGCAGATTATTTTTGTTCCCTTTTGCTATTTTAGGGTCACCATAAATATTCAGCGATTTAACTAGTACCCGATCTACGATGATATTTCGTTCAAAAACCTTATTGGTGCCTAGACTTGCAGTGATGGTGGAAGATCCTTTAGCGACACCAGTAAGTAGTGCACGATCGATCTTGATTGCCGAAGGATCCGAAGATAGCCATTGCGCTGAGTTAGTAATATCAACTTTGCTGCCATTTGAGCAATTGGCATACATCGCAAGTTGCGCTGTTCCTCCAACAGGTAATGAGACGATATTTGCTGGTTCAACACTAGTACTAATTAGGCTAGAGCCAGTTCCGCAATATGATTTGATAACGGCGACTGATTTGGCGATCCGCTGTCCTTGGTACGTAATGTTGATGCTAGTATTACCTATTGTTTTGGCAGTAGCCTTACCCTTATCACTTTGATTATTGATATCAATTATGTTGTAATTACTGCTGCTCCAGTTGCTGTCATAAGAGATATCGACCGTGTCACCATTTTTACAGATCAGTGCTGCCTGATAGCTAATGACATCACCGATTTCAATCGTGTCTGGTCCGTTAAGCTCCATCTTTTGTGCCTCAGCAAGGGTACATCCAGACCATCCCAGACTCACTGCAACCTTATTAAGTGTTTTATTTGCTGTGCTAGAATCACCAACACAACCGCTAATTAGTCCGCTAAGACATATAGCGGCATAGAGGATTATTTTATTGTTTTTCATTTTACTTTCCTTGAGTTTAAATTATATTATCTAACTCTTTGCAAGATAATTATATTCTGTGATTTTTAAGATATAACACTATGGTATAAATTAGAGGAATAAATGATTATGGGAAAGAGATGTTGGCACGACTTATATCGGTGTGTAATTCAAAAGAGTTTTTATATTGATTGAGAAAATTATTTTGATGAAAAAGGGTAAAGTAATTTGATTGGACTATAGTCTGAGAGGAATAGAATGTTTCAACTGTTCTTAATACAGTAATAAATATAATAAAATTGTTAAATTGCAGGTGCAATGCTATTAATTCAATTTCGATTAGAAATTGCTTATAGAGATGAAACAGATCACATAAATTATCAAGTCTTAAACTAAAGATATAATGATGGCTAAATTGTAAGATATGATAGGTTGTATTAAAATTGCCATCACCTAGGTAATCCCCTGATAAGATACTAATGACGATAAATAATAGCCATGGAATAATAGTAATTCCGTATTTTTGTGTTTTCATGATTGTTTGAGAAAATAATTTAATTACACTATTTTATCTAGATAGCAAGATTAATATTGTCTCTTAAAAGGACATTTGTGAGCCATTACTTTGATCATTTGACCATATCTTGTGAACTAATACACAAATATGGGTTTCATCTACTATTTTCATAATTAGTTCTTTTAGCCATTTCTTTAATCCTTTTTACGAGTTACATTATTTTATCTTAACTTGTTTCTATTGGCATTGTCCTAATTATAGAGTGAACTATAGTTGTAATTTGGCGCGTTTTAAATATCAATGAATTTTAGCTGTCAAATATCTTTATTAACGTGTTGTCCCATTATGGGACAGTTCTTTTATCGGTAACTAGCTAGAATAGCGAGTATTAAAAAATAATATTTAATAAGTCAATCATGAAAACATCGTCAGTCAGAATAAATTTATACAGAATAATTACGGGTTTATTCGGCATGATTTTGATCGACTATCTATGTGATGGTAATTTAAATACTACATGTCATTTATTACAGGTTGGGCATAATTATTTTTTCCACTTGAACCCAGAGAATCTGCTTTGCTATTTTCATTTGCACAAACAATTATTGTTCACTATCGATGCGTTTGTTCGCCAAATTGGGCTAAATAATATTGTCCTTATTGTTCTTGCTAAATCATTAATAACCGCTTACCGCTCATTACTTATTTTGAAATTTAATATATCTCATCAACGTAATAATTTTAGCCACCAATATAAAAATTCATTTACTCTTCATACTGATATTAGTCAGGCTAATATTGCACTGCCATAATTACTTATCTGGCAATTTCTATCTTAACTTACCCTTATTTTACTAATTAGCAGTGAAGCAGCACTTTAAGCCGCTGCTAAGTCTAGTAGTTACATCTATTTTAAATCATCTTACAAGGATATTTGCAATGAAACCGCGTAATAAAAAACTGTTACTGATCTTAAATTCACTCGTTTTGATGTCCTGTAATAGTGGTGCAAATTTATCAAATATGGCGCTCCAGTCAGAAAATGGCACTCCTTCATTACAATTTGAAACACTGGAACACTATGATGCCGCATCACAAGTAAAATTACACGACTGCAACGGTATAGAAAGTCAGTTTAATGGTAATAAATGTCTGGTACTGAAGTTGCCAGTAATCAGCTTGTCATATGCCGACATGGTACGTTTAAGTGGCGACTATATTGGTAATCCAGATCCTGGTCGTAATATTGGGCAACAGGCAGACTTAGCACAACGAGAAGCTAATTTTATGGTTAATTTTGATGCCTACAATAATTCAACCTATCAGACTTATCTGATCAAATATCTGACAAAAATCCGCAGCATGGATGAACGAAACAAGTTTAATAAACAAAATCAGCGACCACTTGAAATCAGCGATAAGGATAACTGTGATTTCAACGAAATTTCTGGAGGCCTTTGTGTGGGAAATATTCCGGTTTCTCTGGGAGTTTATCTTCAATTAGCCAACAACAGTAATGATCATTTTGATAATAATGCCATTCAAAGTTATTTGGCTGGGCATGGTTTGGCACTAAAGACTGCTTATGCCGGGAATTTAACCTTGGCATATGCTTATGAAGGATTTGCTGCACACTTTGGCAGTGATTCATTTGCTGCCGGACATACCAGAACCCAAAAGCAGCAGATTCAGGATCGTTGTCAAAATGAAGTAGAAGGGCGTAAATTTGGTGGACTTTTGGTAAAAGAAGCCCATGATTTCAGCAATAAAACTGGAATTACGCTGATTAATAATAATGGAAAGCAGTGGGTGGCATTGGGCGATGCATATTTCTTTACCTCAGGAAATGCCCAGAATAAACAGCTGTTAATTGAGACTCTCCAAACTGGCGTTGACCAAATTTATGACATATATCAAAAGCGTGCTCTTCTCAGTGCTACAGAGTTTTCTAAATTAAGTCAGGAAAACCTGAAAATTATGCAGGGTATGCTGCCAAATCCGGATTTAACCCGAAATTTAACCGTGAATCAGCCTGCAATTTTCTCGCTGCAAGATGGTGTGCTATGGTGGAGAGATTTGCGCTATAACAAAAATGAACCAGTTTCCAGTTGTATTAATGCTGCCAGTTTTTATCATTTATGAAAGGAGGTGCCAAATGTATAGAATTATTAACAGATATTACGTCTGGCGTATTATGTTTAGAGTTTGGTTTCAGTTTTTAGTTGAAATTAAACTATGAAACAACCAGAGTGCGTAACGTCATTTATTAAGCAAATATATTTTAACTTTAGTCATTTTATTTATTTAAGGATCTTATCATGAAAAAAATTATTACGTTAATTGCATTTATTTCCATCCCGGCACTAGCCTCAGCACAAACTGAGCAATTAAATTGTCTGCAAAATGAGTATATTCATATCAATCTGGCAAATAAAACCTTTGCCAATAATCATCTAAGGATTGAGCAGTGTTCCCGTGATGTCAAGCAGGGCCGTGAAATCAGTTACCGCGATTTTCCGATAGACAGTGACAAAACCGGTCATCTTGACTTTAAAGATAATTTTTCAGATCACCCAGAGGTGAATGTTAGCTGTACTTTAGTGGATGTTGACCCGCGGACCGGTGGTAAAACTACCGTTGGCTACCTTCAAATGTATGCCGATAATCCCTGTACTGGAGTTAACTCATTCCAAACGCTGTTGTTTGATGCTTCTGGATTAATCTATGATGATGCTCCATGGTTGGTTAATTATGTCACTAATGGGGATCGTTCTTTTGATTGGTCAATTGATGTTGAATTAAAAACTAGATAATATGTCCAGCATAAAGGTCACCAATTATATAGGGGGTGACCTTGATTGAGGATTATAAATTTTGGAGAAAATCATGAAAAATATGGCTAGGTACTCGAAAATTAACCGCTGTCTAAAATTTATCATGGCAAGTACATTTTGGTGCTGCGTGATAAACTATGCCGGCGCCGAAGGGATTTTACTGGATGAAAATACGATCAAAACGGTAATTGAAACAGGGCTGAATCCACAACGATGGCAGGCTCCAGATTGGCCAAATTATAAATGGCCATCAGGAACCAATCGCTGGATTGCTGGTGAGGCGACGCTGGAAATTAATGGGGATGAAAATGGTTCGCTGGCAGAACTTGTTGGAAAAGCAGCTTATTCGGATGCTGGTTCGATTTATTTTGGTAAAAATACTTTGATCAATAACTTGGATACTCCGCAAAAATTAACTACGTCATCCTACAGTAAGTCTATCAGTAATAGCGTAACTACCTCAACTACGCGAGGCTGGAAAATTGGCAATAAAGTTACAGTTAAAGGTGGAATTGAGATACCATTTATTTCCAAAGGGGAGGTTGCCGTTGAAGTAAGTGGTGAATATAATAGCAGCTCTACTGATTCAAAAACCATTACGACAGTTGAAACTTATACTATACCGCCACAAACAATTGAGCTAAAACCGCACGAGGAGGTAATCGTTTCAGTTTATTTGGCTCAATCACGGGCAACTGGTAAATATCGCTCCTATCAGTATGCGAATGGGAATGCTTCGGTACCTTTCAGAAGTTTCACTGATAAAAATATTCCCAGTTACTGGCAATCAACTAATTCGATATATAACTATCTAAAATATAGTAGTTGGTTACCGGGTGAATTAATTGGAATTACCGATGATCAAATTAAAAAAATCAAGGTTTTCAGTGAGGGCTCTTTTGTTGCTAATGCTGGTGTTGAATTTAACGTTGTGATTACTCCGGTAGATCGGGTGACTGGAAAAGTTAAAACTACTGAAGCCATAATCCTCAAAGCTAAACCGCTTAATTTAAAAAATAGCAGAACTGCTGGTTCCGGAATCAGGTTTTGGTAGAGGGTTTTAGATAAATAGGGCAGACATTTATAAGTTTGCCCTATTTTTTTAGGTGCGCCAGACATGGCGCACATCTAGGCGGTGCAAGTCCGCTGTTAGCCCCGTCGATGGGAATAATGAGCCTATGCAAGGGTGTTTACCGTGAGGTAGAATCTGAAGGAAGCAAATGGC
>JACCEA011062392.1_pt1 | contig 12953 bp, 9 predicted proteins | sample 7449851 | NCBI WGS metagenome assembly JACCEA01 (sample SAMN15323453, study PRJNA562643) | freshwater metagenome | isolation source: river surface water | place: USA:Blue River Watershed | collected 2017-08-18 | reverse complement strand
TATATTTGATTCAGATAATGCTATTAAAATCATTAACAATTCTGATAATAAAACTAAAACAATTTATGATGAAAATACCGCGAATGATATCCCAGCACTTGATGTACAATCGGATAGCGATGATACTAATAGTTGTGATGATGAATTCGAACTTAATAATTAAATCAAATAGAATATTTGATTTTTTTATCTCCGATATTATTTAATATTTTAGAAAAAAATAAAAACCAAAAAACAAAAAACACATCAGCTACTATAAATGAATATAGTAGTTGACGTGTTTCCACGTCAATATTATATCATATTAACTCTGACACTTTAACAATAGTTTGCAGGTGGTGATATAAAAATATTGACATAGGTATTTAAGGCATAGAAAATCAGTTTTTTATTTTTTGACATGTCAATACAACCAAAATTACTATAAAAGTAATATAAATATTTTGTTAATGTATATTAAAAAACTATATAAGATGTTAAAACTTATGGTTGATGATAGAGAACAAGCAGTTATACCATATTTCAAAAATAACTATTCGAATGTGACAGTTGAAATAAAACGTATGCACATAGGTGATTATTCCATTATTAAAAACCAAAAAATTTTATTTTGTATAGAAAGAAAAACATGGAAAGATCTTAGTGCATCTATTAGAGATGGTAGAGATGACAACATTAATAAAATGATAGAGTTGCGTAAACAAACTAACTGCAAATTGCTACTATTGATCGAAGGCAAGTCGCGATATAGTCCAGATAGAAAAATCGGCCGTATACCTTATAAAAACCTCCAGGCAAAGTTAGACCATTTGATAGTTCGGGATGATATCCATATCATATACTCTCAGTCTTGCGAAGATACTACAGATCGCCTTATAGAATTTTGTTCTAATTATATAACTCTAGGAAACGATTGCAAATCCCTGTTAGAAAACACAATAGTAGTTCCTGGTGACAAAATTGTTGTAGGAGATGGAGATTTTGACGGTGGTAAACATTCGGCGGTGGAAACTCTAGAAGAGAGCAGCTCTGTTGGCAACCAAGTAGATATTTTAACAACAGTAATCAAAAAATCAGATACACAAGTCATAAAAAACATGTGGTGCTGTTTGCCGCAAATTAGTGCGAATACTAGCAATGTTTTTATTTTAGGTGATATCCACATAGCTGATTTTTTAGCTGGCAAAATAAAAAGTTCTGACATTGAAAATATGAAATACGATAATGGAGTTGCCATAGGTCCAAAAAGAGCAGCTAAGATTTGTAAATTATTTCAAAAAACCTCAAAAACCTCAAAAAGTAATAATAGCGATGCCGAAAGCGATGATGAAAATAACAAAAATTATAAACATTATTGCAACGTTCTTGCAGAAATCCCAGGAATTACAAAAAAAACAGCATCTATTATTCTTTTAGAAACTACTTTTGAAGATATTTTAAATGGCTCATTTTCTATTGAGCAGTTAGCAAATATACAAAAAACTCCTAAATCTAAATTGGGTAAATCTGCTGCTGGAAATATATATAAATACTTGGTCAAGCAAAATTAAAAATTAGCACAATTTTTCTAGTTATGTGCAGTGATTTCGCCAAGAGTTTCACGGTCATCGTCATCTCTTTCCATAAATTTACGCATATATTTAGAACCCATCCCACCTATTGATTTTGTATGCACAATTTCTAGGCCATCTTTATTATCATATTCAGTAGTGTTAATACCACTCATATAGGATGTTATAAGATTACCACGTCTCTGATCAGATATTTTCTGAGACTTCTTATAATCTTCCCATTCGACACTATCATGATTCTGTGGCTTATTAATAATCATACTGTCAATAGTTTTTTTGTAATTTGCAATCTTATAAGAGTCACCTTTTTCATGGTTTGCTTTTGATTGCCATAATAATTCATTTTTGATTTCTTGATGATTTGCTGATTTATTATTTTGCTGATGTAGAAAATCATTCATATCTGCGGATTGTTTTATTGCTTCGCGAAGATCGTCTAATTTTTTTGTATTCATAGTTCTGTTAACCGACATCATTTGCTTTACAATATCTATACTAACATCTGATTTTGCCATACGATTAGCATCAAGTTTGGATTTTACCATACCTCCAGTAACATGCTGACTGCGAACACCATTAATATCAGCATTGGCGGTCATAGGTTGAGAGGCATCTGTTTCGTTGCGCTCCATTGCAGAAAGATCGGCATTGCTAATTTTTTTATAGTTTTTACCACTTTGTTGTTGGGATTCTTCAAAGTGTAAACTTTTTCCATTAATAATATCATTTTGACGTTTTTTTGATAAATCAATCATTTTAAGGGCTAGTGATTTAGCAACATTCTGATCTCTAAATGCAACAGGTATATCCATATCTAAAGTAGCATTAGAACGATTTTTATTTACGTTATCATTCTTTTTATTACGTACAGATCTGATATGACCATATCTAGCAATTTGAAATCTATTATCAGTTGTCCTACGCCAGCCAATACTTGTGTTATTTGATAAGTCGTTAACTTTACTGGATCTATTATTACATATTTCGTCACGCATATCGGGATGTTTGGCGTCTGTTCTTTGCATACATTCTCTACTAGTTGTTATTTTATGTACGCTAGCACCACCATTATGCATATTATTCATTGATTCCTCGAATATTTTCATACGATCTTTTACTTGGTAAAAAGATCCTTTAATATCCTTTATAACCTGCTGTGGTGTTCTACCTTCACCAGGCACACTATTATCCTCGTCATTGTAATACTTAATGAATTTACCACGCGCCTCCTGCTGTTTACGATGAGCCATCATATTTGGTTCAGTTGCCGTCCCACGGGGGTCACGTGCCATACCATCAAAGTCCAAAAAGGTGCCATCTGGTAAATATGGTTCGGCAGTCGATCTACTACCATATGCACGCATATTTAGATAATCGGCACTAAAATTTTCTCTACGAGGCTGATCGGATTCAAACATAGGTTTATCGGGTCTAATATCTTTTAGTGATGCTCTATTATAATTATACATCAAATCTGAGTCTTCATAAATACATGTTTGTTCTATTTTTTGTAAATACATTGCTATTGGCATTTCACCATATCCATTAGTAGATTCTGAAGCACCGGGCATAATATATTATCTTAATTATAAAAAAATCTTTATATAAACCAAATTATATAAACCAAATTATAAAATTAAAAAAATATCCTATAAAAATTTTATAAGATATTTTGAAAGCTACGAAAATATATTTTCTTAATAATGATTTTATTATCTTTGAAAAAGATTTCTACGCGATTGTAAAGGTGAATTTATAGGAGACGAAAAATACATTATTGTATTATTTTTTATAGGAGTTTGCGATTGTAGTACATCCATATGTTTTATTCTTTTAAATGTATTTATTTCGCTATCTTTATCATTATTTTTATCACCATCTTTATCATCATTTCTATCATCATTTTTATTATTTTCGGCTGCAAAATTATTCTTCTTAATATATTTTTTGATATTATTTAGTATAATATCATTATTGATATATAGGTAAATTGTTTTGTTACGCATATATCGTTTGTTATAAGTAGAATTTGATAGAAATAAAGTATTAATGCTTTGATTAATACAGAGTGATCTATTAATATAGTTTATAAGTTCAACGGTATTACAATTTGTTTTAATTTTTTGTATAGTCCGTTCATTATTTTTGTAAATACTTTTGATTGTTTTATTAACACGGCGGAAATTTTCTAAAGTAATTAAATCTTCTATATATCCAAAAATGCGCAGAATAATTTCTGCGGGCAACTTTTTCATATAAGTATATCCAAAAAGTATTTACAGTTTATTAAATATAATATAATTCATTTTTAGTATATTTTTCATTGATGATTTTTTATTTGTGGTATAGTTATTTATGATCGAAAAATAATATAAACTTTATTCTAGATTACAGTTAATTGTATAAATGGATATTATAGACTATCTTAAATCTAAGAACTATAATGGGTTAGATGATAAACTTGCTATCAAAACAGACTTGCGTAGCTATGACATTACTGTATCGTATGACAACACTGTAAATAACGGAAAGCGCCGTTTTATTTTTACTAGTTCTAATAAGACAAAGAAAGCATTTAGCCACAAAATTTGTGTAGAGGCTAATGGACTAATTTTGGAAGCTCCTGATTGGAATATTTTAGTTATGCCAGTTTTTAGCAGACGTTCTGATGTTGATACTACGGTTATGAATGACATTCTTAGTAAACAACTTTTTGATATTTCTTATATTGAAGATGGATCTGTAATTAATCTTTATTATTACAAAGATAGAAAGGGCTGGTTGATGGCTAGTAATAAAGGAATCGATATTGAGAACAATATCCTTAACACAATGACTTACACTCAGATGTTTGATGAAGCGCTTACCAAAATGGGTATCACTCCTGATACTTTTTACAATTCACTGGATAAAAATAAATCATATACTTTTGGATTTAAACATCCAGATATTCATCCATTTATGGAAGGTAAACAAGAAAAAATTTATAAGGTATGGTTTGTACAGGCAGTAAATATAAAAAATCTAATTCCGTCCGATACTGATGTAGAAAAAACTATATGCGCTATCTATCAGGAGAATATAATTAAAACATCACCATTTGTAGAAATTCCTACCCACACTCCTATTAAATTTGGTTTTAAATCTATGACAGCTCTTTATTCTAAACTAAAAAAAGCCTTTGATAACTTCATGGACTATCAAACAACAATGTATGGATTTTTGTTAACCGCAAAAAATTTAAATGGTTTTGAAAATAATATGGATTACTGTTCCATCCAGCTTAATAGCAGTTTAATGAATTATATCAAAAGACTATGGTATAATAATATATATGTAAAGCATAGCAAATTGAATAATGTTAGTCGTCAAAACATCATTCTTATAAATTCTTTCTTGGATAATAATAGACATGAAATTTTTAATATTCTATTTCCGCAATATAAACCGGAATTCAAATTGCTTAATGAAATAGAATATGAACTTACGGAGAAAATTTATGATAAGCTACATAAAAATAGCTCTGTAATCAATGATATTACTCCTATCGATAGAACTAAGCTCGATCCAGCATTAACAGTACCATTGGCAGAATCTGTAAATAATCCTATAAATACCACAGAGCCATCTATTGTTACGGATGATATCATTGATATTCTATGTAATCTAGTAACTAACTATATTACAATTTCTACACATAGTAGACCAAAACAAAAAATTAGAGATATTATTCATACGCTTCATAGTGTAGACTATTTCTATGCTCATTTCTCTAATAAAAAAATACTACAACATTAGACAAAATGTTATACTCTTTATAGAAAATAGAATATTCTAAAATTTTCAAAAACTTTATAAAACTTTATAAAAATAATAAATCCTAAAAAAAATTAAAAACTTATAAAAAAACAAAAATATAGCTAAAAAAGACAATTTAAACTAAAATAATAAAAAATAACAAAAACTGAAAAAATATAATCAATATTAAAATTTAATTTTTTTATTTTTTGTTATTTTACCACTTTATATTTTGCCGTAATAATATATGATCGTATATAGAGAAACTATTGATAAAGATAAAAAAATATATAAATATACCGATAAAAAAGGCAATATAATAAATGATAAAAAAATTCTGGAATATATAGATTCCTTAGTGATACCACCGGCGTATCACGATGTAGAAATATTTTATGAGAAATCTCCAAAGATTTTATTTCAAGGGCTCGACAATAATAACAGACTACAGCAAATATATTCAAAAAAGTGGCGAGAAAATGCTGACAAACTAAAATTCAAAGCTTTAATAGACTTTGGAAAGAAATTACCGGCTATGAATACTGAAATAATTAAACATTTAAAGTCACCGCGGAAATCTAAAGAAAAAATAATAGCTATTATATTACGAATCATAATTTGCTGTGGCTTTCGCGTAGGGCAAATGAAATATTATGATTTATACGGCTCTATTGGCATTAGCACAATTATGAAAAAACATATTAAATATAAGACAGGTGATCACAGTCTTTATATAGATTTTATAGGCAAGAAAGGTGTACAAAACGAATGTACTATTAATGATAAACTGCTTGTAAGCGAAATCTTGAAATATACAGCTGATAAAAAACATCACGAATTTATATTTACGTATAATGATGGGTCCTCAAAGACTGAAAAGAATATCACGGCTATAGATGTAAATAATTGGTTAAAAAAATATAATCCAGAGTTCACAACAAAATTCTTCCGCAACTATTTTGTAAATATTTCCTTTATAGATACTATGCGTAAATTATACGAAGAAACAAAATTCACCACATTAACTGAATCCCAGCGTAAAAAGATTGCTAACACAGTTATTAAAGACTTAGCATGTACTATTAATAATACACCTGCAATATGCAAAAAAAGTTATCTAGATTTAGATATTATAAATATTTTTATAGAACAACCACGTAAATATGAAAACACATTTATCAAATCTAAAGCATGCTCTGAAGAATTATTCATAAACTTTTTAGAAAAAAAATATAAGTGATTGTTCTTATATTTTATCTTTTTGTTTATTTTTTTTGGTTATCTTTTTTTGATTTTTTAATCTTTCTATCTTTTATATCCTTTTCGTTTACTTCTTTTTATACTTCTTTTTTTGATTCGATTGCATAATTTGCTTTAAGCTTCTACCGACTTGCTTTCTCTTTTTTGAGAACGCTTTTCAAGATAATCATTGTATGCATTGTAGCTCTTTTGGATGAATTCAATTGTCTTGGTGTAGTCGATGTTGTATAAGATATGAGTGTTAAGAACCAATGCCTTAATGATAGAGTAGTTAACAGTCTTAACATCTCTAGTCAATACTTCTACCTTCAAAGCGTTTCCGAAAATATGCAACAATTCAATAATAACATCACTGCAGAATTGGTTGAAGCGCTTGCTGACTGAGGTCTGATTGTACTTAGATAGCAATGGATCAGCTTCCTCATCAGAGGCAGATAAAGACATACGAACATCACGGCATAGTTCAGCTACATAGTATTTGAACTGAAGTTTGCGGCTAGTAGATTCGTCATCTTCCTCATCCGCAGCAGGCTCTTCTTCTTCAACGACAACTTCTTCAGAAACTTCCTTACCAGCAGATGCTACAAATGCCTTATATGAAGATGTATTGGCAATGAATGGGAACATTGTAAAATCAGGAGAAACTGTGTTAAGAGCATGCTCTAGCTGAATAATCTTTTTCTTATCAGCGATACAGTTGACAGTACCATTGACGATAAGCTGCTGAATAATGTATTCAACGAACGCGGTAATGAAAATCTTTGACTCGGAATTGAAACGAATTTTGCTTTTAGTAACAAGATTGACGCAGTGAATATAAAGTAAATCATCAACAAGTTCTTTCCATTCTTCACCTTGTTCTGCCATATTAGCGTAAAATTCTGGATCGTATTCCTTATTGAACTTAACAATATCAAACTTCTCTTCACCAAAGAGGTGGGTGTTCTTTTGAGACTTGTAGAACTCAGTCATAGCCTGATGCTTCTCAAATTTGTATGCCTTAAGCTTATCCTTTGAATAAGTGGCAGTTACATCACTACCGTATTCTTGGATGGCAGTCTCAGTGATACTGGCATGGCATGCTTCTAAGAATGATAGAGATTTCTCTGAAATATCGTCGACTGATAGCTTAAAGCTAACAACCTTCTTTTTGTTTTCGCTATCATAAACAACATCTTTTCTGCTAGCCTTCAAGTTCTTGAGGACTTCCATGATTTCCTTGTTAATGCATAGGTTAGAAATAATGTTCTTAACTTTTGCTACAGACAAGTTAAGACCTTGAATATCAGCAATGGTTGGTTTAATGTTAATCTTTTTAGGTGCCTTTGGGACCTTTTCTACCTCTACCTTCTCCTCAACAACTGCTTCTTTTTTGCTCTTTTTCTTGGTTTCTTTCTTTTCAACTACCTTCTTGGTTAATTTTTTAGCTGGTTTCTTTTCACCATCCGCTTTTGTGGCCGCTGCTGCCTTTGTTTTCTTAGGAGCATCGACTGACTTCTTTCGCATGGTCTTTTTCTCAGACACTTCTGCTGATTGTGCTTTAGCTTGGGCTGCCATATGTATTGATATAATTATTATACTTAATTAGTTTAATATAAATTCACTTCAAATGTTTTTAAATCTTTATTTTTAAAACTTTTAATTGAAAAAAAAATAATTAATACAATGCATATTTATAATAATTAAATATATTTAATTATTAGCCTGGTCAATAAATTTTTGCATTAAATCTTCATCGCCACCATCTTCATCAGTAGAACTAGATGCTGTATTATCTTTCATAGTGTTTGAAATAAATTTCTCATCCGTTGTATCAATTTCTTCATCTACATCATCCGTATTGAATTTATTTTCATCACCGGTTTCCTTTTCCCCGACTTCTTCAATCTCTTCTTCTGGCAATTCTTCAATTTTACTTAGTTGAGACATTTTTTTAAGAGTATCATCCAAATCTTGTTTTGAGGGCTCTACGTAATTTCTTGGCTTTTTAACACCCATGGATACACTTGCCATCATAACTGGTGGTTGCATTTGTATTGGGCCGCTATTAGGTAGTGATTTATGTACGATATCGTTGCCTTGTAATTGATGCATAGTAGGCTTAACCACAGACTCTGGTATAACTTCTCCGCTAACAAGATTGTTATAATTAATTACGTAGTATATTATGATCATAATAAGTAAAATAATAATAACAGAAAGAATAATAATGATCCAAGAAGTTCCTTTATTTTTTGCACCATTATCATCGGCTATAGTTTCTGTATTAGCAGTCGCTTCTTCTTTAGTATTAACTGCTTCCATCGATAATACATCAGCTTTTTTGTTAATAAATTGTTGTACATCAGGATCTGCGCTCTTTGAAAAAATATTCTGCTCTGGTTTGCCTATTGGTTTATTAATAGACTTATTGACTGGTCTATTAACCATATTTTGTACATTAGCTGAAGCATAATTGTTAATATTTGGTCTTACTGGTAAGTAATTTGGGTTACTCATTCTACTTATAATACTTACTATTTTAATTATCTTTAACTTAAAAACATATAAAAAAATAAATTAAATTTTCTGAAGATAATATATATAAAAGTTTAAAAATGCTAGAGCAAAAAGAAAATCAAAATAAAATCTTTAAAGAATTCATACCATATATACAATCTATTCATGAAAAAATAACGGAACAACTCTCTAAATATACAAATACGTACAATGAATACAATATTCATACAACATTATCAAATGTAGGAATTTCTATTAAAAAAATACAAGAGCTTTTAGATATTGCACACAAAGATACTAATAATGAAGATATGTTAAATATTATTGAAAATAATGAATGTTTACATAAATTTTTTATTATCATTAAGAATGGTATTCTTAAAATTTTAAATGGCGATGTTTACATTACAAAGAATATACCTACAGCGTATATTCCAGATATGCAAAAAGAATTAAGATCTATTATATCTAAATTTAATAAATTAGAGACTGAATTTATTGCATTATCAGAAAGTATAAACAATGAAGTTATTGAAAAAATTACCACTAATATATCTGATATTACTGATATAGATCAAGCTAAAGACTCTTTTTTGAAGTTAAGTACTATATTTAAAAAGAATAGATATATTTGGCATATTTATGTAAAAATAGCAAATATTGTTTTGGAGAATTATAAATTATATGATAACATATATGCGGCAATATTACATATCAATGATAATAATAAAAATTATATTCTTGCGCAAACACAACTAACCAATACACTTGATAATAAGTCTATCAACAAATCTGTCAAAGACTCTACTAATTATAATAATAATTTGTCTAAAACCTATAATATAATACCAGTTAGTGATATTTTAGATATTAATGGTATATCAGGTTTAATATTTGAAATCACGGCTAAAAATATAACAGATTTTACTAACATTTGTAAGTCTAAAAATGTTGATTTAGTATTAATCAAAAATATAATCGGTCGCGGAATAAAATATAGTATTCTTGATTTGATAGATTATAAAAAAACAAAAGAATATGAGCTTAAGACCAGTATGACGGATGGTATAACTGTTGACACTATAAAAAGATTTAATACTATTTCTTATATAGGTGATAGTTCAAGTTATCAGAATATTGATATTCAAACAAAATATTTAAATAAAAATGAATTAAACGAAGATGTGTTGATATTGATGGAATTATATCCTGAGCAATTTCATATAATGTCGACCACTTTAAATGAGATGCTTACTAAAAAATCTTTTATAATACATTTTCTAGATAACATAATCGCATCACAAGAAACTCGTATTAATAATTATAACAAATTAATTAATAAGAAAATCATGACTAATATGTTCTTAGATAATAAACCAAATATGACACTATTAGAAACTAATTCGGCAATTAGTCAAGAATACATACGATATAATACACATAAAAGATTAATGGACGAATTTACTAAACAGCTTGAAAAATCAAATAAAAAAATGGATGTTACTAAATTTTCAGATTTTATACATTCTGAAAAAAATATCCAAATATTTTCTGACACAATATTTGATATGTATTATGAATTTCTTGATACAAAACTTAAAAATAATATTATGCCTATTCAGGTAGATGCTTATTTAACACTTTTGCACAAATTGCACGAACTAACACGTAACTTTTCCAAATATATTCATGATGAGTTTATTAAACGTATAGTAACTATAGAAGCTATACTAGCAGAAAAAAATAATGAAATTGCTATTACGAATTTGTTATCGGATTTAATAAAGACAGTAATTAACTTTGCTGTAATTGATGATAATGGATTATTTTTCAATATACTTTTTAAATCTAAATATATGTCAACTGCTTTTAGTATTGTTTAAATCTAATTAATAAACGTGCCTGTTATTGGACATATATGTTTATATTTTTTCATATTATGTATCTTACCGATATTAAATAATTCTTCGTTGATTATTTCGATTAATTTACGAATCTCTAATAAATAGAGTTTATGAATATATGAATTAGGTTGATATTCGCTAAAATGTTCTTTATAGATGGATATAGACATTTCTATATTTGTCTCGGTTGTATTATTTTTTTTATCACTCACATATTCATTACATAAGATTGGGTGGTTATATTTAATATATGATAATGTTGCGTCATATCTATGGATAATTTCTGTAACATTGATAATAAATGCAGATATTATTTTTTCAAATTCTTCATTTTTTTTATCATTTAAATATTTATTAAATAGCATTGATTTAAACTGATTAACATCTATTTTTTTAATAGCATATTTATAATATATTTTTGAATAGATATTAGCACTTTCTGCTATTACAATATGTAATTCATTCGTTAATTTTAATAAATTACGTATAAGCATGTATAGTTTATGCATATATGGAATATAATCAACATCTTGAAATATGTATATATAAACATGATTTATGAATTTAGAATATTTGTCATTTTCTTGATAAATGTCGATTTTATGAACTTGATACGAAAAATCATTTATAAACCGAGAATCTATTTCACGACCACAGATAATATCATTTGGATTTCTATAAAGATTAGTACTATTAGCTCTAATATAGTCTGGGTTATGTTTTCTCTCAATTATTTTTCTAGTTTCCCAATCGAAAAAGATATTACATATAAGACACCACATATCATTACAACCATCAACTTTTAATGTATATACATGACAACTAGGGCATGATTTATATTCATTAGAATTTTTTGAAAACATATCCATGTTTGTTTTTACATCATCGTTACATACATGATCTCCATTTATTATAGTATCACATTGTTTGCATATTTTAATATTGCATAAAGTACATTCATTCTTATTAGTTAAAAATCCCATACACCCATTTATATTGCAGCTTATATTAGTAATATAATCTAGATCTATATCTTTAATATCTGGTTTTTCTAAATACCTTGCTGATGTATAGTTCTTATATAAATACTTTATATAATTAGAACTATATTTCTTTGTATATAGCATTTCGTAAAGAAAATTTATAAAATATTTATATACTATATCCATATTTAATGATATAGTATCATTAATTTTCATTATTGATTCGTTAGTGATGCTTTCTAAAAAACCTAAATCTTTACATACACTCGCGTCAAACTTTATTTTTTCCAACTCACATAAATGATTTATGCTATTTAATTCAGGTAATTTTATAGAACTTGCAAAACTAGTTTTTAGTAAAGAATTTTTGCATTTTGCACATTTGTTTGCAATTTTTTCAAATTGCTTATCACACTTTATACCATTAATAATAAATGGACACTGACGTTGATAGTATTCTTTTAGTTTTCTACTTTTTAACAAATATGCTCTGATATTATTTGCTATATCATATTTATTTTTTAATTCTAACAAACGCAATTCATATAATAGATAAATTTTTTCATATTCTATTTTATAAAGCTCATTTTTTACAAAAATTGCTGATTTTGTAAAAAGTATATCTCCTATATGTTTTTTATATTTTCCGTTAATAAACTGTTTACCAAAATTATTATATAAAAAGGCTATACTATAAATACGTTTACAATTTGTAAACATACATCGCGCCTCACAAGAGTTTAATAGAATATAAGTTTCGATACATTCTTGACAGGCGGTATTTTTGCAATATTCGCATTTTACAGGAGTATTACTTTTTATAAAAGTGTTCCCGCAAATTTTGCAAGTATCGTCCATTTATTATTATATTTAATAAATGTTAGTTTAATTTTCTTTATTACTTTATTCAATTTTATTTTTAGTGTATTTTCTTAAAC
>JACCEA010058852.1_pt1 | contig 12957 bp, 11 predicted proteins | sample 7449851 | NCBI WGS metagenome assembly JACCEA01 (sample SAMN15323453, study PRJNA562643) | freshwater metagenome | isolation source: river surface water | place: USA:Blue River Watershed | collected 2017-08-18 | reverse complement strand
CATACAATTTCCTTTGGTAAATAAGATGCAAAAATACGAAAAAGAAAGCAAAAAGATCTGCTTCGTTTGTAGTTTCGCAATTCCAATTCGATAACCATTTTTCATTGAAGACCATTACGACCATTTCCGAACTTCAAACAACGATTTCGGAAATTAAAAAACTTAACAAAACCATTGCCTTTGTCCCCACGATGGGCGCACTACACCGCGGCCACCTTTCTCTATTTCAACATCCTTCCCAGGGAAAAGCTGATGTTCTGTTTGCTTCCATTTTTGTAAATCCAAAACAATTCAATCAACCGGAAGATTTGGAGAAATACCCTAGGACATTAATAGAAGATGAAAAGCTCCTTCAAGAAATTGGGGTTGATTATTTATTTGCACCCAATGTTGAAGAAATGTATCCACCGGATTACCAAGAACCCGGATTCTCGTTCGGCTATTTGGAAGAAATCCTTGAAGGAGCATTCCGACCTGGGCATTTCAAAGGTGTTGGTGTGGTGGTTTCTCGCTTATTGGAACTAATTCAACCTAATTTTTTGTATATGGGTGAAAAAGATTTACAACAGTGTAAGGTTGTTGCTTCACTCCTACAACAAATGGAGTATCCCTCTGAAATTTTGGTCGTTTTGCCCACGGTAAGAGAGGAAAGTGGATTGGCCATGAGCAGCCGAAACATGCGATTATCCGAAGCAGGAAAAGAAAAAGCAGCGATCATCTATCAAACCATGAATTGGGTGAAAGACCATTTTTCTAGCATTGATGGGGAATCGCTTGCCATTCAAGGTAAAGAAAAATTAGAGGCCGAAGGTTTTCAAGTAGAATATTTTGAAATTCGACACTGGAACAGCTTATTACCCATTCAAAACAACAGTCAAAAAGGGGTCTTGTTGGTTGCCGCCTATTTAGAAGGCATTCGCCTTATCGACAATTTGGCACTTTCTAATTAACTTTGTCAAAATTTTCGGGATGCTCATTCAAGCTTTAAAAGGAAAAATACATCGTGCCAGGGTTACCGAGGCGAATTTGAACTATGTTGGATCAATCACGATCGACGAGGATTTGATGGATGCTGCCGGGCTTGTTGAAAATGAGAAGGTTCACATTGTGAATATCAACAACGGTGAGCGGTTTGAAACTTATGTTATCAAAGGAGCTCGAGACAGTGGAATTATTTGCCTGAACGGCCCAGCAGCTCGAAAAGTGCAAGTAGGCGACTTAATCATTGTTATCGCCTATGGTATTTTCACTCCCGAAGAAGCAAAAAATTATACCCCTCAATTGGTTTATCCCGTTGAGAATAAATTGCCATGAAAAAGGGAATTTTCAATGTTCTGAAAATTGCTATCCCATTGGCACTTGGAATTTTCGCTATTCAATATGAGCTTAAACAATTAACGGAATCAGAAAAAGTACAGCTTTTTAATTCCATCAAATCTGCGAATCCGCTTTTCCTCATTTTATCTGGCATAACCGGCTTTATTTCTCACATTTCTAGATCAATTCGTTGGAAATACACCTTGGAACCTTTGGGATACCATCCCCGATTAAAAAATAGTTTCAACTCAATCATGTTGAGTTATTTCGTTAACATTTTCATTCCCCGGGGTGGAGAATTAACCCGAAGTGCCGTTTTATTCAAAACTGAAAAAGTTCCACCATCCAAAAGTTTCGGCACCGTTGTTACAGAACGTATTGCCGACTTATTTTGCCTTTCATTGATTGTAGGAATTGTGTTGTTGTTGGAAGGTAAAATTTTATCTTCCATTTTATCCGAAAAATTGGGTTCATCAAAACCTGGACTTGGCCTTCTTTTCGGATTTTTATTTTTCATTGCAATGGCATTGACAGGAAATTTCCTGTTGAATAAATGGAAAGAGAAGGGGGGTTTCAAAAAAATTCATCAAATAAAGGAAGGATTATTGCACGGCGCTCTATCCATATTCAAGATGAAAAACTCTTGGGCGTACATCGGTCATTCCTTATTCATTTGGGTTTGTTATGCCCTGATGCACTATTTATGCTTTTTAAGTATTCCTGAGTTGGCATCAGCGGGAATCGGCCCTATTTTAGCCTCTTTTGTGGTAGGTGGGATTACCTTAATTATTTTATCTGGAGGTCTTGGAGTTTATCCAACCGCTATCAAAGACACGTTGGTGATGTTCGGTTTTTTACCCATTCCATCTTATGCTTTAGGTTGGGTCATTTGGATCACTCAAACGTTGATGATCATCCTTGGAGGTATTTTTTCGGGCATCTCCTTTATGTTTTTTAGTACAAAAAATGATGAGGTCCATTGAGTCAAAGATTTTCACTTTGGAAGAACTTATTAACGTTCGTTCCCAACAAAAAGGCCAGCGAGTGGTCTTTACCAACGGTTGTTTTGATTTATTGCATCGCGGACACGTTTCCTACCTACATGAGGCGAGAAATTTAGGGGATTTTCTCGTTGTTGGTGTTAATTCAGATCAATCGGTTTCAAAATTAAAAGGGCCTTCACGGCCAATTCAAAATGAAGATGATCGCCTTTTTATTTTGGCAGGATTGGAGTGCGTTGATGCCGTTGTACTTTTTCAAGAAGATACTCCCATCCGATTGATTGAAGCATTATTGCCCGATGTTTTAGTCAAAGGTGGTGATTATGTTATTGAAGAAATCGTAGGATTTGACAAAGTAACCCAAAATGGCGGATTGGTTACAACCCTTCCCTTTATCGATGGAAAATCCACCTCCAATATTGTGAAGAAAATGCAATAAGATTGCTTTTATTTTGGCATTTTGTTTCCTTTTTATTTTCTTTATGATTCAAAATTGATATGGACATGCTTCGCATAAAACTTATTTTTTCACTTTCTATTTTAGCTTTTCTTTCAACAGCACAAAATAAATCCTTCCATCAGTGGGTTATTGCACAAGATAATGAAATCAACTTTAACGGCCCTACCCCTGTAAATACGCGCATTAATGGATTTTCAGGTGATGAAGGCGGATGTGCTACCATCTCTGATTCAACTACGGGAAGCCGCTTATTTTTCACCTTCGGAGCATCTATTTACAATCGAAACAACGCACCAATGCCCAATGGAAGCAACCTCAATGGTGGAGAAAGTGGTTCTCAAACAGCTGTTATTGTTCCTAGTCCTCAAAGAAATGGGAAATTCTACGTATTTACCACCAAAAGTTATTCCTACAACAATGGGCTTTATTATTCCGTGGTTGATATGTCGTTGGACAATGGTAATGGAGATGTTGTTTCGGGTCAAAAAAACATCCCTGCAGTTTCTACTCCTGTGGTAGAGAAATTGACGGCTGTCATGATGTGCAATAATCGCGATTTTTACATCATTTCCCACGAATTAGGCTCTAATCGATTCATTTTTATTCCAGTAACTTCTACCGGCGTTGGAAGCCCTATTTACCTTTCCTCGGGTTCAGTTATTCCCAACAATGCCAATGCCTCCCGAGGGGTTATCAAAGTTTCACCGGATAAACAACGTTTGGTCTGTGTACAAAGTCTTCCATCCAATAACATCGTTGAGGTATTTAACATCAACCATGGATCAACCCCTACCCTATCTAACCCCATCTCGCTATTTACTTTCGGGGGTGAATTCGGAGCATCTTTTTCAACCGACAATTCAAAATTGTACACAAGTACTTCAAAAGACACCACCATCGGCGGTAATAGTGCAGTAAAAAATCAAATTATCCAATACGATTTAACTTCCGGCAATTTCAGAACAGGTCAAGTTTTGTTTTCAAAAATTGACAATCTCCCCTTTTCTGTTCCTGGATATTTTTGGTTTGGGGACATGAATATTGCCCCTAATGGTAAAATTTACATGACCTTCGGTCACAATGCTTATCTAATTGGTCTTTCGAATATTAATGCTCAAGTTAGCCAAGTAGCGATTGATTCAAATCTTCGTGTCGGAAGTACGGTTAGAGCTGGAATACCCAATGTGTTGACCCATCTTTATAATCAACCCTTGCAAGCCAAGTTCACTTCGAATATTGTTTGTTTTAATTTCCCCATGGCATTTACCAATACCTCCTACACCAATTATACCAATAGTTTGTGGAATTTTGGCGATCCTGCTTCCGGAGCCAATAACATTTCCAATGCTCAAAATCCAACGCATACTTATGTTACTCCAGGAAAATATAAAGTTACCTTAACCGTTTCAAATACATGTTCTGAGTCTGCTACTTTCTCAGACAGTGTCGAAATTTTCAGAGCTTTACCCTTGGAATTAGGAAATGACACCAGCATTTGTACTGGAAATTCGGTTACTTTTGACACTAAAATTGGTGGAGCAACTTACCAATGGTTTTTATTACCCGATTTAACCAATTCCATTGGTTCATCTCAAACCATTTCAGCAAATCGTACTGGCACCTACTTGGTGAATGTAAATACCTCCTCCTGCAACGGTACAGATAGCATTAAGTTACAGGTAGACTTGGTCAAACCCCGAGTAGCTTTCCCTGATACCTCATATTTTTGTGCTGATTCTACCTTGTTCTTAGATGCCACCAACAATGGCGCCAATGTAAATGCCAAATATGCTTGGTCGAATGGTGCTACAACAGGTAAATTAGCTCCAACGACTGCACAGAAATACATTGTGAAAGTAAATATTGGCGCTTGCGTAGCAACTGATTCAACCGTGGTTTTCCAAGATTCTCTCCTTAAAATTCGAGTAGCCGACCAATCCGCTTGTCCTGGAGATCAAGTTCCTTTCCGAATTGATCCCAATCCAGGAATTGCGGGAGTTTTGTGGAGTAATGGAGTATCAGGCTATGCTGCCGTTTATTCAGATTCTGGAAATCATCAAATCACCATTACATCAAAAACAGGGTGTGTACAACGTGATACGTTTTATTTACGTGGAAAATGTAAACCATTTTTTATCATGCCAACAGCGTTTACTCCCAACGATGATGGATTTAATGACACCATGAAAATCGTTTCATCGGGTGTTTCAGAGCTTCAGTTTGAAGTATACACTCGTCAAAATCAAATCGTTTTCTCCACTACAGACCCTACTGCAGGATGGGATGGAAATTATAACGGCAAAGCCTGTATGAGTGGTCGTTATTTTTGGCGTGCCTACTACAAAATTGATGTGTCTGACCCAAAAAGTATCATTGATCGCCCTCAATTTCAAACCAAAACTGGAGTTATCACCTTACTTCGATAAGTGAAAAAAATAGTTTTTTTAATTCTCGCAGCTGCCTTTTGGTGGCTGCTTTTTTTTAGGTTCGGGGATTCTCCTCGATTTTTCAAACTTTTCCTTTGGGGAGAATCCCCGCTCATCATCAGTATGGAAGCGGAACATTCTCGAAAATTTGAAAATTCGGTAGTTGGGAGAATTGAATTAAATGATTTTGGAGTTCCGAGAATAATAGCTCATCATGAAAATGACGCCGCTTACCTGCTGGGATGGATGCATGGTAAAGAGCGCCGATTTCAAATGGAAATGATTCGAAGAACGGTCCAAGGAACTTTATGCGAAGTGGTCGGTGAAAAAGCAAGCTCATCGGATCTTTTCTGGAGAAGATTTCAATTTTCTAAGAAGTGGAGAAGTTGGTATGCCCAACAACCCCAGGAGATAAAAAACTATTTTAGAGCTTATGCCCAAGGAATCAATGATCAATGGGCTCAACAAAAACCCAACGAAAAATCCATTGAATTCTTTTTGCTTGATTTCGAACCAATGATTTTTCTAGAACAAGATTTATTCTACCTCCTTCGGTACATGGATTATTCTTTAAATTACGATGAAGTCGAATTGGCGTTACAAGAAACTAAAAATCAACTACCCGAAGATGTTTATGACTTCTTCTATCCATCCTCCTACCCCATTAAATATCCTATCCTTTCCGATCCCATTCCCATCCCTAGAAATATTTCTCAAAAAAATGAGAAGCAATCCCTCGCGCGTGTTTTTTCAAAATCTTCAAGGAATTGGATAGAACCATCCGGTAAATTAGAATTGGGTTCGAACAATTGGGCGGTTGGGAGATCGAAAATGACCGGTGGTATATCTGCCCTTTCCAACGATCCACATTTAAAATTACAGTTGCCCAACACTTGGTATGAAGCCCTGATAGAAACTCCACACGGAAAAAAAGCAGGTTTCACCTTACCCGGTTCACCGTTCATCATTAGCGGAAACAACGACTCCATCGCTTGGGGAATTACCAATGCAACTTGGTCGTTGACCCATTTCTATCCTGTTTCTCAAATTTCGACAAATCAAATTTGCTTAAATAATAACATCATTCCCACCAAAATAGAAAAAGAAGTTATCGAAATTCGCGGGAGTGACCCAATTTTTCTGAACGTTCAATCCTGTGAATTCGGAATCGTTGATACCGTGAATGGAAAAAAACAATTAATCCAATGGGTAGGAAATGCCCCCGTATTGGCCAGCAACGAGGCATTAACTTTTTGGGGATTAGAACATAGCAAGAACATTGGAGATGCTGAAAAATCGCTTCAACATTACGGACATCCTCCACAAAATTTTGTGATTGCCGATCATTCAGGTCATATCTATCAAGCTACGTGTGGATTCTTAGGGGCAACTTTCCCAAGTTCCCCAATTTCATGGATTAAATCGCAAAACCTCTTGAACGAAAAAAATCCATCGCGAGGATTTATCTATTCAGCCAACCAAGCTCAATCGAGTCATTCCAGTATTCATCAATTATCGCACAGTTTTGCCCCTGAAGCTCGTGCAAAAGGAATCGAAACATTTTTGGAGCAAAATCCAGTAACTCACCAAAGGCTTTTGGCCCTCCAAACACGAACCAACGACGAAGAGTGGAGGGAATATAAATCGAAGTTTTTAGCCCATATTCCAAAGAGTTATGCTGCAATGAAACGTGATTTATCGCTGTGGGATGGGAATATGGTGGAATCCTCGGTTTCAGCCACCTTTTTTTCCGTTGTTCGTCATTTTTTGCATCGAGAATTAATACAGGTCTGCTTAGGTAAAGTAGCCTATTCCCCTCATTCCGATCAATTGAACTATATTTTACTTCAGAAAGAAAGCGTCCCTGGAATAAATGGTGTCGTAAATATCTCCCACATTTGGGAGCATTCCATGATCATGGGAATCGATTCTTTAGTGCGAATTCATGGAAAAAATTGGAGAAATTGGACCTATGGGAAAATGCATCAATCTGAAATTCAACACATCACCAAAATTTCAGCCTTGGGAGCAGGCCTATGGAATTTCCAAGGTTCTCCCCGAAGCGTGAATGTTTTACGAATCGGTAAAGGGATTCACGGCGCATCCATGAGAAATACCGTAATTTTTACCGATTCAGGTTTTATTCGTTACTCCATCAATTTTGGCGGTCAAAGTGGACATTGTTTTTCACCGCATTACGCCGACCAAATTCAACCCTGGAGAGATGGACTTTATCGAAAACACTTCAGCTCCCATTTTAAATCCAACCTTGTTTATGAATTTCATCCTTAAACACCGAATTTTTATTTTCTGGGTGATTCAAATTTTGATTTTTGCTTCGGCTTATCATTTCTATCCTTCTTGGATGACCACCTTGATCGCGGCAATTTTTGCCGGAATTTTGAGAACAAACCCTTGGAGCTGGTGGAAAACTCCCCTAGCCCATGGATTGGGATTACTCCTTGGCGCAACTCACGACCATCTATGGAATGTAGCTGAAGTTGTTTCATCTATCGTTGGATTACCCTTTCCCTCTTTGTATTTAGGAACGGTTGTTATGGTTACCACCTTGGTTGTTTCACTTACTTCCCACGCCATTTGGTTGTGGATGCCTTATCAAAAAGAGAGCAAATCATGAAAAAAATTTTATTTCTAAGTCTGCTTTTAGGAATTTGGGCTGGATGTGCAAGCAACCATCCAGGAAAAAAAAGTAAAAAAAAGAACGATTGTGGGTGCCCAACTTTTTCTGGACAACCTCAAAAAAAGCGCCGATAATCAAAAATTATTTAGAAAGTTTCCAAATAATTCCGACTTTTGCAAGATGAAACTAACCGATTTGAAAATGGGTCAAAAAGCCACGATTGTGAGCATCGACGACGCCATTTTTTCAAATCGTTTATTGGAAATGGGATGTTTACCGGGTGAAGAGTTGGAAGTGATTCATTTCGCTCCTTATGGAGATCCCATTGCCATTAAAATCCTAGGATATTCCCTCGCATTACGCAAATCGGAAGCCGAAACCATCGAGGTCGTCCCAAGCATTGTAGCATGAAAAAAATTGCTTTGGTTGGAAATCCCAATTGTGGGAAAACTTCCATTTTCAATATTCTCACCGGATTGAAGCAAAAGGTGGGAAACTATCCAGGAGTTACGGTAGAAAAGAAAACTGGAACCTTTTCAGCCCAAGGAGAATCTTACCTATTGGAGGATCTACCTGGGCTGTATAGTTTGCACCCCTCCTCTCCCGACGAAGAAATTACCACTCGAAGTCTACTCGAGGAAACTCCGCATGTGATCATGATTGTTGGCGATGCCACCACCATGAAACGAAATCTTTTACTCATCACCCAAGCCATCGATTTGGGTATTCCATCCATGTTGGTACTCACGATGGCCGATGTTGCCGAAAAAGAAGGCATCGTAATCGACACCGACCGAATGGAAGAGCTTCTTGGCATTCCGGTAGTGCTTATGAACGCACGCCAATCGGATTCCTTATTGTGGTTAAAAAACACCATCAAACAAGCTAAAATTGGGAATATTCGCATTTCATCCTGCGGAAATCAAGATACCTACCGAGAATTCTTACTCAATTCCTTGAATCATCAACACGAAGAAACAAGGAAAGCCAAATCGCTAGAGGTCCTAGATCGATACAAAATCATCGCTGGATTAATCAAGAAAATTGAAAAGCATCAAGAAGTTACCCGTCGAATCAAATCTTCCACCTTGGATCGATGGATCCTTCACCCATTTTGGGGATATGTCATTTTCATTCTCATCTTCTTTTTGCAATTTCAACTGATCTTTTCCATTTCAAGCTATCCGATGGATTGGATTGAAACCGGCTTTTCCATCATTTCAGATAAAATTGGGGATATTTTGCCTGCTACATGGTGGAGCGATTTAATTACCCATGGTTTACTGAGTGGAATTGGAGGCGTGGTTGTATTTGTTCCACAAATTGCTTTGTTATTTTTCTTTCTAAGTATTCTTGAGGAAAGTGGTTACATGGCTCGTGTTAGTTTTCTCTTGGATCGTACGCTACGTCGATTTGGGCTAAATGGAAAATCCATTGTTCCACTTTCGAGTGGAATGGCATGTGCGGTTCCTGCCATCATGAGTACCCGAAATATTGGAAGTTGGAAAGAGCGCATCATCACGATTTTAGTTACTCCATTAATGAGTTGTTCGGCGCGACTTCCTGTATATACCGTATTAATTGGCTTATTTACCCAAACCGAAGATCAATCCTGGTGGATTTTCGATTACCGAGGCATGATGCTTACTCTGTTCTATCTTTTGGGAATCGTTGCCTCGTTATTCATGGCTTGGGTTTTTCATTTTTTTATTTCGGACCGATCTATTTCTTTTTTCATTTTGGAGCTTCCCATTTTTCAGAAACCTCGATGGAAAAATGTATTTCAAAATGTTTTCGACAAATCGATGAGTTTTGTGGGCGGAGCGGGAAAGGTAATTTTATTGATTTCGTTGATTTTGTGGGTTTTGCAAAGTTTTGGCCCTAGCGACCGATTCAAAGAATTACAAAAACTACAAGCCAAAAATGAAAGCCATGCCCTGCAAATTTCCAGAGAAAAATTAGAATTGTCGTATGCAGGGCAACTGGGAAAAGCGATAGAACCGGTCATTCAGCCGCTTGGCTTTGATTGGAAGATTGGCATTAGCCTCATTACGTCGTTTGCGGCGCGGGAAGTATTTGTCGGAACCATGAGCACTATTTATGCCTTGGAAGAATCGGAAAATTCCGAAAAATCACTCACCGAACAGCTTCGGAATGAGATTAACCCCAAAACGGGAAAACGAGTTTATTCCGAAGCTACAGTTTGGTCGTTGCTTATTTTTTACGCTTTTGCCATGCAGTGCATGAGTACCCTTGCCATTACCAAAAAAGAAACCAATTCTTGGAAATGGCCCCTCATTCAGCTCGGATATCTAACTACTTTGGCCTATCTTAGTTCCTTATTGGTTTACCAATGGCTAGCCTAAACATCGAAAAATTGCGTTCGGGATTAACTCCCTATCTTCCTACAAGAACATTAGAGCCCCTCGCCAAGCTGATCTATGATCATCAAATTTCCATTCGAATTACCAAGAATCGAAGCACGAAATTGGGAGATTATCGACCACCCTACGACGGCAAAGGTCACCAAATCTCCATCAATGGAACCTTGAATCCATATCAATTTTTGGTAACCCTTCTTCACGAAATCGCCCATTGTTTTACATTCATCCAATACAAAAACACCGTTGCTCCGCACGGAGAAGAATGGAAAAACCAATTCAAAAAAATGCTTGAACCGTTTATCAAGCATCACATTTTTCCAAACGATATTGAAGACGCTCTCATCAAGCACATCAAAAAAATGAAGGCATCCAGTTGCTCCGACCCCAATTTATTGATGGTATTAAAATCCTATGATGAACTGGACGAGAACCATCCCTTTGTCCATTTGGAATCCCTTCCTGTGCTCATGCGATTTGAATTCAAAGAAAAAACCTACGTCAAAGGAGAAAAAAGAAGAACTAGAATCGTTTGTACCGAAGAAATTTCTGGCAAACAATTTCTTTTCCATCCAATCGCCGAGGTCATCCCTATTTTTGCAAAATGAAAATTCTAATCCTGACATCTGAATTTCCACCTAATGTTGGAGGAATTGGGAATCATGGATACAACGTTGCTTTGAATTTTTCAAAAAACGGACATGAGGTGTTGGTCATAGCGGATTCTTTGACTCAAAATCGGGAGAATCTCAGGATTTTTCAAGAAAAACAACCCTTTCTCATCGAGTGGATTCCCCGAAATCCCATCGTCATTGTCACCTACCTCCATCGTATTTTCAAAGCCATTCAACATCATAAGAAGTATGATTCCGTTTTATGCAGTGGAAAATTTTCGCTTTGGACCGGAGCTATCCTTCGACTTTTAAGTGGTAGGAAATCCATCTTTGCTGTTGTTCACGGTAGCGAATTGGACCTAAAAAATCGGTGGCTGAAAAAGCTAACGACGTGGAGTTTGTCGAAAATGGCGGAAATTATTTCCGTTTCTCATTACACGGCGCAGTTTATTCCCAAGGAAATTCAAAATCAAAAATTGATTACCATTGTCCCCAATGGAATTACATCGGAGGAATTTCAGGTTGAATTGAATCGGCAACAAGTTAAATTGCCTGGAAATCCATCCCTCATCACCCTGGGAAATGTGAGTCAGCGTAAGGGCCAAATGAACATCATTAACGCCCTACCCGTACTTTTAAAAAAGTTTCCTTCCATTCATTACCACATCGTAGGAAAACCGTCCGAGCGAAGTAGTATGGAGAAGAAAGCACTTGAACTAGGAGTTTCTTCATGTATTACCTTTCACGGCATGGTTTCTCGGGAAGAACTCATGGAAAAACTTCACGGTAGTGATATTAAAGCCATGTTAAGTGATCATACGCCAAGTGGTAGTTTTGAAGGATTTGGTATTGCCGTTTTGGAAGCCAATATTTTTGGAGTTCCAGCCATTGGAAGTAACAATTCCGGCATAGCCGATGCGATTGATGAAGGGAAAACTGGATTTTTGATTGATCAAAAAAACAGTTCTGAATTATTGATAGCCATTGAAAAAATCATGGGTAACCATACTGAATTTTCAAATTCGGCGCGAGCGTGGGCCGAGAAACACGATTGGTCGCTTCTTATTCAGGAATACGAAGCCATTGCTTTGAGAACCGCGTCTACCGATAAATGATGCATGCAATGGCAAGGGGCATCTCTTTTGCCTAAACATTTCAGACAATCTCGATCGGGGTAAAGTACAATTTGACGTTCATTTTCAGGGTGCGCCCATTTCCCTCGATAATCGCTGTTTCCAAACAAGGTGATGTTATCTTTTTTGAGCAAATTTGCGATATGAATTACTCCAGAATCGGCACCAACTACCCATTTTGAATCTCGAACGAGGGGAATGAGTTGAGGTATAGGAAGATGTACAAATGTCCCTTTCCCCCATGATTTGATCCATTCTTCTCCTTTTTTCCGATCCTGAAATCCGCCAACAACGATAATCAGCAGGTTCGAATATTGACCTTGTATTTGTTGGCCAAGTTGGATCCAATATTCATCCGGCCACCGATTGGCTACCCCTTTCGTGAAAGGAGCAAAAACCACGTAATTTCCTGGTTCAATACTTGAATTCACCTCCTCTATTTTCCAAGGTAAAGGCAAATCTATAGCCGCCTTTGAGAATTTAAGATCGGTTAATAGACTTTCCAATCGTTGCATTTCGGAAGGGAAAATGGTATTTCGAAGGTGTTTTTTTGCAAAAAAAGTTGTTTCTTTTTTCCAACCTCCTGCATGTTTTACTCGGGCAAGTTTGACCAAAAAAATCGAAATCAAATTCCATTTAAGGGAAGCACTGTAGGGTAATAAAGCCAAGAGATGTTTTGCTTTACTTTCTTTGATTTTTTGGAGCAATTGTGCGAAATTCCAGTTAGAACGATCCCAAATTTCATCAACGACTCCATCTTCCAAATAATCTTTAAAATGAATACCTGGAATTCCATTGTTATGGGAAAGAAGAATGATTTTGGCCGTGGGAAAATTTTGACGAATTCGAATCAAGGATGGAAGCGTTAACAAACCATCGCCGAGATGGGCATCGCGCCAAACGATCAAGGAAATGGGCTGGGACGTTGGCGCAATCGGATGAAAAAAAAGCTTTTGAAAAAAAGACAACAACAACCGATACCAT
>JACCEA011838637.1_pt1 | contig 12961 bp, 12 predicted proteins | sample 7449851 | NCBI WGS metagenome assembly JACCEA01 (sample SAMN15323453, study PRJNA562643) | freshwater metagenome | isolation source: river surface water | place: USA:Blue River Watershed | collected 2017-08-18 | reverse complement strand
ACTTACAAAATATAGTCCCTCTGGATTATGGAATTTATAATTTCTACTCATGCTTGTTTTTTTATCAAATATAATAAAAATCTGTTTTATTTAGAACCACGCGAAGGGATTCGCGCGGGAGCGGGGGTGCCCCCACGGTTTCACTTTTACATAAAAGGTTCTTCTCCCCTTACTACTTCTACTAATACGCTTATCAATCACCTCCGTTTTATATACCTTAGGTTCCGAATAATCAAACGAACAATTCACGGCTACAACCGCACTATAACTGTAGATGAAGAAACTAAAAACAATCGAACCATAAATCCACCACTTGTCTTTATTAGAATCCGAAATTTGTCGGTGCGTAAGCAACAAAAAGGCACAAATCCCAACAAAGGCAATCGTGCCCGCTGTAAGAACTGCTACATAAGAATCGGTCTCATAATCTAACAATGTACGGACAACAATTACCCAAGCCGGTAAATCGATAAAATCGGCTACATCGTATTCGTTTTTAGCATTGCAATCAATTTCTACTAACGAAGCAATACTGGGCTTGTTCAACCCATTTAAAAACATCCCCACAAAAGGCAACAACAATAACGCCACCAACAAAAAGTCATACGGTCTAGGATAAAACAAAAACCACAAGCATAATCCAATGGAAATATACTCCAACCAATCGAGTTTGTGTAGAGTATAGACTTTATTCTTTGAATATTTTTTATTGTGGGTTGTGATGGTTTTCATTTTTCTTTATTATACTCTGTATAGATTTATAGAAATCACATCAGTATTATGTTAGCTTAACTAAACAAACGATTAATTATATTAAATTCATTTAAAGCATGTAGATGGATTAGAAAATTAAAATTACATTAAGCATATAAATACTTTTGAAAATCTATAAAAGTCTCTCTGATATTTTCAATACCACCTAATGTTTGCGCTGCATCACTTATTGATTGGTATTTTAATAACAATAACTGAGGCAATTTTTCTTGATCTAATTCATCAACACCAGTTTCTGCATATTTTGATAAAACAAATTTTAAGAAATCTTGCTGTTTATCACTTAATAAAAGTATGTTGTCTTTAGCTTTTACTACACGTTCAACTCTTGTTAATGGTTGAATATTAAAGGCAACGTATTCCAAAACATCAAATAAATCACTCTTCTCTGCTTCTATTAATTGTTGAAGACCTACTAATTCATCTTTACCATAACCTGCATCACTAAGCTTATTTAAAAAGGCTTTTCGAGTAATAGGATTAGACCAAATTGCTTTCAATTCCTCTTCGTTTTTAAAGAACTCAGGCAATTTACCAAACAAATTTTGAATGAATTGTTCTGCTGTAATTGGTTTCCCGTCAGCACTCCAAAATGAAGTTGAAGTCATGCTTTTAATTTCACGAAGCTTACCATCAGCCAGTTTAATTTTTACTTTTTCTCTTTTTGGTCTATCAATTGGTTCTCTTGGTGGTTCGTGAACGCCTCCTGGATTAATTCCTCCAATAGGTTTTGGAACCGTTGGTTCTGGTTCTAGTGGCTCTCCGTCCCATTCAGGGTCTAAGAAATTTTTATAAGCGCCTACAAAATCATAAATAGTAAAATAATCTTTTCCATCAAACATTCTTGTACCTCTTCCTACAATTTGTTTAAATTCAATCATAGAATTAACAGGACGCAACAAAACAATGTTTCTAACATTACGAGCATCAACTCCAGTAGACAGTTTTTGAGAAGTAGTCAGTATGGTTGGAATTGTTTTTTCATTGTCTTGAAACTCTTTCAAATATTGCTCGCCCATTGCACCATCATAAGCTGTAACACGAACACAATAGTTTGGATTCTTAGATTTACTTTGTTGATTGATTAAATCACGAATAATTGCAGCGTGAGGCTGATTAGCACAAAAAATAATTGCTTTTTCATTCTCATTTGCATCTTCTAAATACAATTGCACACGTTTTAGCTCACGTTCTTTAATTTCAATATTTTTATTGAAATCACTTTCTTTATATACTTTTTTAGTATCAACTTCACCTTCAACAATATCGTCATCTGGAGTGTAAATATATTCGTCTAATGTAGTCTGAATACGCTTTACTTTAAAAGGCGTTAAAAAACCATCGTTAATGCCTTCTTTTAAAGAATATACATAAACCGGTTCTCCAAAGTAAGCATATGTATCCACATTGTCTTTACGTTTTGGTGTTGCTGTTAATCCCAACTGAACAGCTGGCGAAAAGTACTCTAAAATTTTTCTCCAATTTCCTTCATCATTAGCACCGCCTCTATGGCATTCGTCAATGACTATGAAATCAAAAAAATCATTAGGATATTCTCCAAAGTAAGGTTCTGGATTTCCTTCTTTATCCGTTCCGCTCATGAAAGTTTGGAAAATGGTAAAAAAGATACTTCCATTAGTTGGGACACTTCCTTTTTTGCGAATTTCTTTAGGGTTTATTCGCACTAAAGCATCTTCTTGAAATGCAGAAAAAGAATTGTATGCTTGATCTGCTAAAATGTTTCTATCCGCTAAAAATAAAATTCTAGGTCTGCGTTGTCCGTCTTTTTTTAAATTCCAACGGGTTTGAAATAGTTTCCATGCAATTTGAAAAGAAATAAAAGTTTTTCCTGTTCCAGTTGCTAATGTTAACAAAATACGTGGACTGTCATTTGCAATGGCTTCCATAGTTTTTTGCACAGCGTTTTCTTGATAATAACGAGCGCCTCTTGCTCCACCCATTAATTCAAAGGGTACAGCATTAAATTTATCACGCCATTCATTAGCTACTGCAAATGTCTTATTCCATAATTCATCTGGTGTTGGAAAAGAAGTAATTAATCCTTCTTCACCACTTTCCATACAAATTTGATAGATTTCTTTTCCGTTTGCTGAAAAAGTAGTTTTCAATTGCATTTTGGTAGCGTATTCTTTGGCTTGCATAACACCTTCGCCAACACCTAATTCAATGCTTTTTGCTTCAACAACAGCTAACTTAATCCCTTTGTAAACCAATACATAATCTGCAATTACGGGTTTTGCACGTTTTCCGCCAGTTTGTATGCGACCTTCAGTGATATTGTGTTCACGTAAGATTTTAGTATCTATGTTTACATCGGTACCCCATCCGCTTGCTCGTAGCTGTGGGTCTATATATTCGGCTCTTGTTTCGGCTTCGTTCATAAATGAAGTATATAAATAAAAAAAGCAACCCGGTTAGGTTACTTTAATTCTACTGAATCTATTGTCTTTATTGTTACATCCTCTTTTACCATTTCTGTAACATTAATTGTTGGTAACAAAAACATATTAAAAGGAGTATTTTCTGTTTTTGCATGTAAAACACCTCTCAGAGTCCCCATTGCTAACACCACTAAATGCCTTGCTAAAGCAATTGGAATTTTTATTTCTTTGGTATCTTCATCATACAAAGTTTTCCAATGTTCTGGAATTATCTCAAATAAGCAACCAATTTCTAGAAGTAGAAAAGGGCCTTTATCCTGATTAAATTGAACCGAAAGTAAAACCGTAATAACTCTTTTTTCTAAGTTAAAACCAAATCGAAGTCCATTTCCTATTTGGATATTTTGATTGGCTTTATCAAATGCACTTTCTATAATTGCAAATTGCTCAGTTGTGATTTTTCGTAATCCAAAACTGATTTGATCTTTATTTTCCATTAGGCTGCTAATGCGTAATTATTTTCTCCTGCAACACCTTGTATATTATCTACCACATAGGCTGTTGAAGTTACAGAAGAAGGTTTTGTCAAATTTGCTTTATTTATATCTAAAAACCAATTAAAGAATTCAGATTGTAAATTTTGTTTTATTTCTATTTTAGGAACTTCAATTAATGCAATACCTAAAATACGACCTATTTTACAAATTGTTTCAATTTGTAAATTTTCTTGTCCTTTCAATAGTTTATTCACATATTGAGCAGAACATCCCATTGCTTCGGCTAATTCCGCCTGATTTTTTGGGTATACATTTGCCTTTTTATTTGCACTTAATGTTGAAGCAATTCTTAAAGCAATATCAAAAGAAATATCTAACCAATCTTCGTTTTCTTCTTGCCATTTTGCTTTTTCAAGCCATCCTGATTTTTTATTTGAAACGTGTTTCAAAAAATTGTCGATGTTTTTATTTTTTTCCATAATTAAAAGCATATTTCAATGAAAGATTCTAAATCATAAACTCCTATTGATTTTAGATAGTCACGGCATTGATTGATTTTATTTCTCTCAAATTCTCCGTGTGGTCTATCTTCCATGTTTTTTGTTAGTTTTATCATTCCTCCTGTAATAACATAAAGGTCTTCTTTATCTTCTTGGGATATTTTTAAGGCGTATAAACGTAACCAGCTTTGTTTGGCTTTTTGGCGTTGAAGTTCAGATGATTTGTATTCATTATTATATAAATTAGCAAAAAATTCATTTAATTGATGCGGATTTGCAGTTGCTAAATCTAACATTCTTCTTCTAAATTTTTTAACTTCTCCTTGAGTTTTCTTTACCGCTTCTTCAATACTATGTGAACCTTTTAAATCGGCTTCATTTTCTGTAAAAAAATCAAACAGAAATAATTGCAACTTCCATTCATCAAATACACGCTCTAACTCGTCAAATTCCTCATCTGGGAATTGAAAGGCATATAAATTTGGTACAAATGTAGGAACTATTTCCATAAAATCAACTTACAGGTTTATTTTTTTGCTAATTTTTAACTATTTAGTTTATTTTGACTACTATATATTACAACTCCCCACTAAACGCCTTTTGCAAAACACTCTTTTTTAACTCCTCTAAATCCTGTAATTTTTGAGTATATATCGCTTCTAACTTTTTGGTTTTCTCTCGCAAATCATCAAGTTTGGCGACGATATTTTGTTGTTCTTTTATGGATTTTGGAAACCAAACCATTTCTGAATGAACATTATTTCTATTTAATGTTGGAACACCAGCACCTGAACTATATTTACCTAAATCAAATTGCTTTAGAAAATAATAAATACATCTTTCAAAATTACCATGAAACTCTTTTATGTATAGAGCTGTATTCAATGGCCAATAATCTTCTTCAATGTAATGAACGTTTCCAATAGTTCCACTTCGTCCAGTAACAACTCCAGGTGCTTTTACTTTCCATAAATCAATTCTATCAGTTATACCGTTTGAACTAACTAACGGATGAGAGCCTTTATTTCTCGAATGAGTTGGCAAATCAAATCCTCTTTGCAATACACAAATTTCATCAAATCTTTTCTCAACCCAACCATCATTTTTCTCACTAAAAACTCTTTGCAACTCACTTTCAAACAACTCCTTTGCATTTTTTAAATTTTGCTCAGTATTGGCTTTAGCTTTATCAATAGCGGTAAAGGCTTCATCTAAAATGGAAACAATGCGTTGTTGTTCTTGGAGTGGTGGTAATGGGATTTCAAAGTTATTGATTTGTTCTGTACTTAAATTTGGTTGCGCTGCTCCTGCTGCAATTCTAAGGCTTTCTTCAACTTTAGTTGATAAGAAATAATATAGATATGTTTTAGATAAATTTTCTTTTGGTATGAATTTCCCAACACGTTGATTTAAGTAAAATACAATATCAGATTTATTTATACCTAACTTTCCAGTAGTAGCACCAGACATAGCAATAACTAAATCATCTTTATAAACTTTAAATCGATCAAAATTTTCTTTGTAATCATTTTCATGAAAGTATACCAAATCATTAATTTCAAGTAACTGATTTTGAATATTTGTTATTCTCAGAATTGGTTTTCCGTCTTCTTTATATGTTTTGCTTTTAAACGCAAAGCCATTTTGAAAATCACATATTTCTCCCAATTTCTTTACCTCCCAACCTTGCTTCATAACAATTCCAAAATTGAGTTCAAAATACTATTCGTTTCTGCATCCAAAGTTTTCATTTCTTGTAAAATGGTTTGTGGTGCACGCAAAGCCGCTTCTTCTTTTTTGTTGGGGTTTTTGGCACTTAGGTCAAAAGTGGTAGCATCTAAATCGGCTACTTTTATACTCCAAGAGTTGTCGCTATCGGCAAAGGTTTTTTGCAGTTTTATAAACTCGGCTAAATCTTTTTCATTCAAGGGGTTGGTTTTTCCTAAATTACGGTCAAGATTCAGTTGATAAAACCAAACCTTGTCAGTAGGCATGCCTTTTTCAAAAAACAATACAACCGTTTTTACTCCTGCACCTGTAAAAGTTCCGCCTGGTAAGTCTAAAACCGTGTGCAAATTGCAGTTTTCCAAAAGCATTTTACGCAAACTTACGGAGGCATTATCGGTATTGCTCAAAAAGGTGTTTTTAATTACTACTCCTGCTCGTCCACCTGCTTTCATCATTTTTACAAAATGTTGCATAAACAAAGAAGCGGTTTCTCCTGTTTTAATAGGAAAGTTTTGTTGTACTTCGGCACGTTCTTTTCCGCCAAAAGGTGGGTTGGCTAATACTACATCAAAACGGTCTTTGTCTTGTATGTCGGCAAGGTTTTCAGTAAGTGTGTTGGTATGCACAATATTTGGGGCTTCTACACCGTGCAATATCATGTTCATAATCCCAATAATATAAGCCAACGATTTTTTCTCTTTACCGTAAAAGGTGTTTTTTTGTAAGGTTTCAATATCGGTAGTGCTTAGGTTTTTGGCACTTCGCATATAATCAAATGCTTCGCACAAGAAGCCTGCACTTCCAACGGCACCATCATATACTTTTTCTCCAATTTGTGGGTTTACAACTTTTACAATGGTTTTAATTAAAGGACGTGGTGTGTAATATTCGCCACCATTACGTCCAGCGTTCCCCATGTTCTTAATTTTGTCTTCGTACAAATGACTCATTTCGTGCTTTTCAGCGTGTGTACGAAAACGTAATTCATCAATACGGTTAATTACTTCGCGTAAGTTGTAACCACTTTGTATGCGGTTTTTTAGCTCGCTAAAAATTTCTCCTATTTTGTATTCAATTGTGTCGGCACTTTCCGCAGATGTTTTAAACTTTTTAAGATAATTAAACAGTTGGTTGTTTACAAAATCGGCTAAGTCATCACCCGTCAATGCAGTATGATGGTCAATTTTTCCGTCTTTGTCTTTTGGAGCTGCCCATGTATTCCATTTGAATTCGTGAGCAATAATAGGCTGGTAAGTTTTGCCTGTTAATAAAGCTTCGTTCTTTTTGTCTTCTTCTAAATCATCCAAATATTTTAAAAACAATACCCATGAGGTTTGCTCTACATAATCTAACTCGCTCCCGCAACCTGCATCTTTGTGTAATATGTCGTCTACGTTCTTAAAAGTTTGTTCAAACATGGTGTGTAACTAATTGGTTTTTAACTTTACTGAAAAAAGTATTTTAAAATTCGATAATCCCCCAAACATAACGAAAAAAAAGGACTCATACAACCCGTAAAAATACCTGATTTTAAAACCAGGTATTTTTACGGGGGTACCTTTGGGAGCTAAAGTAAAAAAAGGGGTTGAGAAAAAAATGTGGAAATCCGTATTAAGAATGTTAAATAGAAAAACGCTAGAAACATTTTTTTTATAACGAACAAATTGTAAGGCTTTTATTAAAAAAATAATTAAAATACAACAATAAAAAAGTTGCAATTTTCAATGTTAAATTTTAAAAAATTAGGTCGGCAGAATAAAAAATAATACTATATTTACACTATAATTTCGTTAGAGTAGCTGGAACTACTCGAGGTCTTATTACAAAATTACGCTCAAAAATCGGGGTTCTAGCCAGTTTTTTTGAGCTTTTTTTATGCTTTTTAGTGACTAAAAATTCGATAAACGGTTAAAAAAATCGTTCAAAAATTCAAAGCAAAACACTTCTATTTAAAAAAAAAGCAAGAATGTTTTTTTAATAGACAAAAAAATATTTTTTTTTAGTTGGTCAGCATGAAAAAAACAAAACATCAAGACGATAGAAAAGGTTCATCAGGACAAAGTAAATCGTTTGTCCTGATGAAATTGTTACGTTTATAACAAAAAAAAAGACCCCGAGCACTGGAATACTCGAGGTCTTATTACAAAAATTACGCTCAAAAATCGGGGTTCTAGCTCGCTTTTCTAAATGACAAGTCATTCAATAAAGAACGTAATCTTTTACCAGGACGGAATAAAATTCGTGTTTTGGTAATTGCTCCCGAAGTTACTTCTTCTGCAGTATCTCTACCTTCAGAGCTTACCCCAATTTGAAAATTACCTAATCGCCCTAATTTGACAATTCTGCCTTGCTCTAATTCGCTAATGATGTTACGTTCTAAGGACAACAATACCGCATAGCAATCCGATTCGGTTACCGTACATTGATACGAAATTTGCTCGGCTAATTTGTCTAAATCAACTTCACCATCTGCAATAGCAGCGGCATAAAACTTTTCAGGCGCTGTTAAGTCCTGAGGGTTCTTTCTAGGAAGAACTTTGTACTTTACACTCATATTTTTTAGTGTTAAAAGTGAATAAATATTTTTTTGTCATAGTGCACTAACTTCGGAATTCATGCCTAACCGACGTTTACAAAGTTTATAAATTTGTAGGAAAAAAGAAAGTCAAACTTATTCACAATTGGAGCAAGTTTTAAACAACTTTAGTGATTGTCAGTAAATCAATATGGTTTTTTAACCTATTGAATTTCAAATAATTAAATTTTTACAATTTACATATCATATCGCCCAGACCATCTGAAAAATAAGGCGGTTGCAAAATTTATGTCCCTTTAAAAATGAGATTATGTTTTTCAACACATTAACGCTATGTTTGCTTTTGCGAAATTATGTAACGATAATATTGAAGGCAAGAACAAATTCAAGAGCAATGGCAAGGACAACTTCAATATTCAACATTCGTTATTGATTATTCAATATTCAAAAACAAAAGAAATACTCAATAGCATAACAAACTACACATCTATTCAAATTTGAACTATGCCAAGTGCAGCGCCTTAAATCAACACTAACAAAATCTATTGTGTCTATGTTGTTAAAAGAAAATCCGCCAACACCAGCGCTCCGCCTAGTCGGACCCGTGTCATCCGCGTGCCAACTCAAGAGCAACTTCAAGAGCAAGAACAACTTCAAAATTCAAGAGATGCTTAACAGCATGACAAACTAAGCGTATACTCTAATGTGAACTATACTAAGTGCAACGCTTAAAAATCAAGACAAAGAAAATCTATGTGTCTATGTGATTGAAACATATAAGTCATATAAGCTTTTCAAGTTGAATTGGATTACGCTGAAAAGCACATAAAAGATTTAAAAGATTATTTCAATTTCTTTAATCCGTGCTCCAAAAAAATCCGTCACCATGCGCGTTTTGCGCAAGCAAACCCGTTTCATCCGCGTGCTAAATCAAGGGCAAGAACAACTTCAAAATTCAACATTCGTTATTCATCATTCAACATTAAAGAGATGATTAACAGCATGACAAACTGCGCGTGTAAACTAATGTGAGCTATGCTAAGTGCAACGCCTGAAAATCAAGACAAAGAAAATCTATTGTGCCTATGTATTTAAAGAAAAAACCACCCACTAAACCAACTATTTTAAATACTTTTCACTTATCACCTTGCGTATCGAAACAAAACCAATTTTATCCAAATCAATTTCCGAACGTTTCACCCAAACCAACTCCTGAATTTCGTCTTCAGCAGCTACATTGATAGCATCTGAAGGCAAGGCACATTCATAAAAAATATCCATCGTTCGGTAGAGCACGTTTTTGTATAAGTAATTATTCGGTGAAGTCGTAACATACTTTAAATCCGAAGGCTGCAAGTCCAAGCCCAATTCTTCTCTAATCTCTCTACAAGCCGCTTCTTCCGCCGTTTCATTCGGGTCAATAAAGCCACCAGGCAAATCCCATTTCCCTTTATCAGGATCCACGTTTCGAACCGTAAACAACACCTTGTCTTCAAACGTAAAAACAAGCGCTACAGCCGCCGCAATATTATGATAATAAGTAAACCCACAATCCGCACACAAAAACCGACGATTATCAGGAAACGAAAAATGCGTTGAAGCACAACTAGGACAAAATTTGAAAAAACTCATTTTTTAGTGATTAGTGATTAGTGATTAGTGATTAGTGATTAGTGATTAGTGATTAGTGCAAATTTACTTTTAAATTTTCAATCCGCATACCAATTCAAGGGCAAGTTCAAATTCAAAAATCAAGTACAAAAAGAGATTCTGAAAAGCATGATAAACTATGCATGTATTCTATTGTGAACTATGAAAAGTGTAACACCTAAAACTACAGAAAACACAATCTGAAAAAACTATGTGTCTATGTGTTTAAAAATATCCGCTAACACCAGCGTTTTGCGCAAGCAAATCTGTTTCATCCGCGTGCCAATTAAAGGGCAAGTTCAAATTCAAAAATCAAGTACAAACCCGCAACACCCCTGTAGTCCCCTCAAGGGGACAATTCCTATAAAGAACTTAAAACGTTATAACTTTTCATAAGAAATCCGTAACCATCCACTAATTCATCGTCATCCGCGTTCCCATAAAAGTGCAACACCTCTGTGTAACTCTTCAACACAAACCACTTCAAAGAAACTCCGTGTAACTCTGTGCAAAACTTAGTGTTACTTAGTGTAACTAAAAATCCGCCACAACCAGCGCTTTGCGAAGCAAACCCGTTTCATCAGCGTGCCAGTTCAAGTGCAAAGTCCTAAAGAAAATTAAACATATAAGTCATATAAGTAAAAATTACGCTGAATTAAGTTCATATAAGATTTTAAAGATTATTTTAAATTTCTCCAATCTGTGTTCCAAAAAACTGAAACTTGAAACCTTAAAACTATATAACTATATTTGCCCCATGAAGCACTTAGTCATCATCGGAGCCGTATGGCCAGAACCCAATTCAACCGCAGCAGGAAGCAGAATGTTGCAACTCATTGCCTTGTTTCAAAAGCAAGACTATGAAATCACGTTTTTGTGTTCAGCTATGCCATCGGATTTCTCATTTGATTTAAGTACCATTGCAGTCAAAACCCAAGCGATTCAATTAAATGACAGTTCGTTCGATACCCACATAAAAGAATTAAATCCTGATGTCGTACTCTTTGACCGATTCATGATAGAAGAACAATATGGTTGGCGTGTCATAGAACAATGTCCGAATGCCTTACGAATTTTAGACACCGAAGATTTACATTTCCTAAGAAAAGGCAGAGAGGTAGCCTACAAACAAAATCGCGAACTGGTCTTTGAAGATTACATTTCCGATGTTTTCAAACGCGAAATGGCTTCGATTTACAGATGTGATTTAACGTTGTTGATTTCCGAATACGAAATGCAATTGGCTACAGAAACGTTTAAGATTGATGCATCTCTTTTGTACTATTTGCCTTTCCTATCGGAAGAAATAAACCCAAATGTTCCAAAGTTGGAAGAGCGAAACCATTTTGTAAGCATCGGCAACTTTTTGCACGAACCCAATTGGCAAACCGTTTTACAACTAAAAAAACAATGGAAATCCATCAAAAAACAACTTCCTGAAGCCGAACTTCACGTGTACGGCGCTTATGTATCCGAAAAAGGAAAACAATTGCATAACGAAAAAGAAGCTTTTTTAATTAAAGGAAGAGCAGAAAGTGTAATAGAAGTCTATGCAAAAGCAAAAGTATTGTTAGCCCCAATTCCCTACGGAGCTGGTTTGAAAGGCAAATTATTTGAAGCCATGCAACAAGGATTACCTTCAGTAACCACTAAAATGGGCGCAGAAGCCATGCACGGCAATTTAGATTGGAACGGATTCATCACTTCAGATGAAAATGATTTTGTAGAAAAAGCAGTCGAATTATATTCCAATAAATCCCTTTGGGAAACCGCTCAACAAAACGGATATGAGATTATAGAAAAACGTTTTAAAAAGGAATTATTTGCAAGTGATTTTATCAATCAAGTAGAATATCTTCAAGAGCATTTGAAAACACACAGAAACCAAAACTTCTTAGGACAAATACTACAACACCAAAGCTTACAAAGCACCAAGTACATGAGCAAGTGGATTGAAGCGAAGAACAAATAGCAAGGGCAAAAATCAAACTTGAAAATTTAAAACATATAAGTAAAAAGAAGTAAACGTTACGTTTAATCAAGTTCATATAAGATTTTAAGATTACTTCTATTTCTTAAATCTGTGTTCCAAAATAAAAATCAAGGGCAAAGACAAGTTCAAATCTAAAAGTAAAAAAAAGTAAGCGAAAAACTTTTTACTTTTTACTTTTTACTTTTTACTTTTTACTTTTCACTTTTCACTTTTTACTTTTCACTAACCTACCCATGAATCGTCTCCGATTTCCCGTAACTCGCAATTACTTTAGCTTCAAATTCTAGCCATTCTTCCCAACGTTTTTTAACGTCGTACCCTTCTTCTGCTAATTCGTGAGCAAATTGCAAGAAAGAAGTATAATGATTGGCTTCTGAAATCATTAATTCTCTATAAAAAACAGCCAATTCTTCATCTTTGATATTATCGGATAACACTTTGAAACGTTCGCAACTTCTGGCTTCAATCATAGCAGCAAATAACATGCGCTCCACAATTAAATGCTTGCGATTTCCAGGTTTCATAAACTTGAACAAATCATTTACATAACTGTCTTTTCGTTCACGTCCTAAAACCCAACCACGTGCTTTGATAATTTCATGTACTTGCTCAAAATGATCCATTTCTTCTTTCGCAATCTTCGTCAACTCAGTTGTGATTTCCGTAAACTCCGGCAACATATTAATTAACATGATAGCATTAGAAGAAGCTTTCAGTTCGCACCAAGCATGATCGGTTAGAATTTCTTCTAAGTTTCCTTCTGCTATGTTGGCCCATCTTGGGTCGGTTGGTAATTTTAAACGAAACATTGGATAAATGATTTAGTTGTGCAAATTTAGGAAATAATACTTGTAAACGGAGAATAAGTTCAAGGGCAAGTT
>JACCEA012192008.1_pt1 | contig 12963 bp, 3 predicted proteins | sample 7449851 | NCBI WGS metagenome assembly JACCEA01 (sample SAMN15323453, study PRJNA562643) | freshwater metagenome | isolation source: river surface water | place: USA:Blue River Watershed | collected 2017-08-18 | reverse complement strand
TCGTAGGGAACTGTATCCGCAATCTATGGGTATGAATGAAACTGTTAATAAATATTTAGAGGAAGAATTGGTGAATAACTATCAATCATATCCTCTTGACAAGATGGATGACATGTTGACGGAGGAAGAACTTGCTATGTCCTACATGTTAACACAATTGGAAATGGAGAATTCTCTTCAACAAGATTATGGAAGTATTGTACTGGCAACAAAATCAATGGCTAACGAACTTCAAGAAACGATTAATGATTTCGATGAAACTGAGAAATCAGTAAGTGTTATACAATTTTCCAATATTGCACTTTTTGTAACTTTTTATTCTTGCAGGCAATTCGTGAGGACGGAAGCTGGTTCAACAAGCACAGAGATACTTTAGAAAGGCATGAACAGGCGCTTCATGTTACTTTAGATAAAGTGAGAAACCGTATGAACGAAGGGTATCATTTGCTTCAAACTCGGATTGAGTCCCTAGATTTTGATGTTGAGAGAGCAGCGGAGGAGGAATTGTTTCAAGGAAGTAGTGCGAGTAATTTGCTTGAACAATCCTCCACCTTTTCAAGGCGTTGATAGATAATTTCAGGAAATCATTTGTAAATATTGTATAATTGCCTTATCGTATTAAAAACTATCGTACTTATTTATTTTTACAATCTACTCAATTATAACACAAAAGATAGGTCCTAATGGTAGATGGTAACCCATTAGATTGATTTTATCGCCACTTCACGGGATCTATAATGGGGGAAAGACTTTTTAGCTGCGATAAAGACTCTTTTGTGATTACTTGAATTGGTGTAGAATAAAGAGCCTCATAAATCAAAATGAAACCGATGAGCAAGTATAAACAATTTCCAATGATATTATCAGACAAGTTCCCCATCGCATAAATAATGAAAGACACCAAAATAAAAATAATGACCGCGATAAAACTTGGAATCCGAAGCAATTCCATTTTCTGCTTGGGTTGATAGAGACAATTATACAGCAGCATGATTGTTCGAATATCCAGAATCATATGCAAATTATTATTGAACTCATTGGAACTAAACAGACATATTGCATTAAGTGAAACCAAGTAGAGTAGAAGGTCTAATTCCACAAATTTTACTTCTGCTGGTGCACCGAGTGCTTTGTAAGTCATAGATAATATCCCCGCAAAATATAGGAAGCCCGATACTGCTGCCACACTGAGATTATATGGATCATGGGGTAAATTGGATTTGGTATACACCCACAGCGTTACCCACAAGGTTGCAATGCAACCAGCAGCAACCATCCACAAAAGTTGTCGGCATGGTGTAGCAGAGTCCAAGGATATTGTTATGGATGTAATAAATGCGATTTGCATATATTGAGTCGCAACTTCATAGTGTTGCACCGCAATGATGAAATATAGCAATGCACCAATCGCTAAACTAACACAAAAATATTGTAATAGACGAACATAACGATTTGATGGCTTAGTTATATTGTATAGATCATCTGCATCGATATCAGGTGTTGTGGAATCATTGCTGCGAAGCACAAAACGGTTGATCAGGACCGTCCCATCGACATCAGTGCTGGGTGATGTTGTGATCGGAGTATCATCGTTACCTCCCTGCATTTCAAGGTCAGCAGAGGATTTCATTCAGCTAAACAAAAATGCTATGACAGTCATTGGATCGCAGCAAAAGTAAGCACTGAGTGAATATCTGACTGCTTAATAGGTCGGCTCTCGCCTACTATTATGGGGCTTGTTGCGCTGAATTCTGCCAATGATTAATTAAGGGGTACAAAGACATGCTTTCATACATAAAACGTGGCACAAGCGGCGTGATTCAATTTGGGATTTGCTTTTTATAATTTTAGTAACCCATGATATGATAAAAATGACGATATACGAAGTCAGATAGTGTGTAGAAGTATTAAGCAATTCCGAATTCAGGATAGGAAACAAAAAACCAATAACAACGTACCAATATTAAATATTTTTGTTATCACCAACAAAGAATGGATCAAAGTTACACAAACGCTGTATCTCATACAATATAAAATCGCTCACAGAAAGAAAACATATATGTGGCCTACAATCTAAAAATTCCATCACAAAAAAGGCAAATTTAATCACGAACATCCATGCAATAATCTGACTCCAACCTACAATTGAATGTTAGAAATTTCTTTCAAACAACGCAACCAGTCAGTGGTTTGTACAATAAGTTTGACATATTAAACCATACCATGGATGTACTGACAAGATTAGCAGAAACTGTCACATTAATCATGTTTTACAATTCCTTGATGGTGCAAGGTCAATTTATCAATCCTCGTGTAACCACTATCCATTCGACTATCGAAATCGATGCGATTTGTTTTCATATTCCAAAATATCACATCGCCGATCTCCGAAACCAAGCAATCTATTACCTCACCAATAAAACTTAAAACCAAATTCACTGCATGACTTTTGAATACTTCTATCATTATTTGTCAGCAGATTGGCTCATCAGAATCTGCATGATGTTATCTAATTTTTCATTAATATCTGACAGTTCCTTTTTGGTAGATTCATCTAATTTGGTAACCTTCTGTTGTAAAGCATCTCTGCGATGATTTGTGTTCTCAATCATCGCAATGATTTTGTCAGTCAAATTCAAATTTTCGTCTAATGCATTTTGAATTACTTTCACTTTATTCATCATGGAATCACTTGCATTAAAATTATGGGATTTATCAATTCTTTTCAAAACCTGAACCCACTCGGGATACCAAACTTCTTGATATTGGAGTTTCTCTGATTCAGCTGTGATAGTTTCATACTCTAAAACTAACTTTGTTAATGAGTAAGTGGCATGCGCTGCATACACTGCCTTCACTTCATCATAGCGATCTCGCATAATTGCGATAAGCATATTGAACAATATAATCAAAACAAAACATAAGAAGACTGCAAGCAGAAAGATTGCTAATCCTGGGGAGCTGGTTTGCTCCAAATCTTGAATGCGATATCCACCAAAGAAAAACGTATAAACAGTAAGCAACGTTTTTGGGTATGTTTCAAATCCGTTGTAGTAATAACCATCACCATGCCCAACTTGCTGACCTCTGAATAGCAGCATAAAACTACCGGCAAATGCAAACACTGTGATAATTAAAATACTGATAAAGTACCTGGTTGCTTTGCTAATTTCCATGATCATTCTAACTAGGGGTCCTGTGCTCTTCATACCACCAAGAAAGTACATAATTTCTAAACCAAGCATAGGAAAGGTTGCGGCTGCCAAACCTCTGGTAACAATTGTATAATATTCAACACCATTATCGTGTTCCCGATGAAGGCAACGGATAAGATAGATGTAGCGTAGTTGGCACACAATTGTGGCGACTACCAATGTATTTGCTCCAATATTTATGACATTCCACAGGTCTAGAATGTATTTGCGGATCGATTTGAAATGAAATCTACATTGTTCAATTTCATGGTAAACGAAATGAAGAGTAATCATCACATTAAATGAGAGTAAAATTAAACCCCATATAAGTTGTAACGTTGTAGCATCACTGCTGGCATAGTGATCAACAAAAAATGCATTCAATGAGAAAATTGTAAATAAAATTAATTTCAAAACAAAATCTCTCTGAAACTTTTTGTAACACATGTTTGACCATTTGTATTCCAATACCATTTTAACTATTTCATTGTCGAAAACTTCAAAGTGACCAGTCTTTCGAGCAGCATCCACCAAAGTTGGAATAAACATCGATTTCATACTACAAATGTTACGGATTGGAACAACAAATGGAGCAACGGGATAAGCAACTTTAGAAGAGTATCCCAGCTTTGAATCATCCGTTTCATTGAGTTCATCTTGTGTAGGTTGCCAGAATTCTTTGGGAGAACGGTCAACAGAACCACGTAAAATGTAAGGATCAGTTAAACAGTATCGTTCACAGGTAACTGTAAAGTAGTAATTCTGGACCGTAGTTAATCGACACACAAAATCTAAGAATAAATCAGGGGATCGCTTTGCAACATAGCATAAATCTGCAACATCAATCAAATCACCTAAATGAGGCAATCTTTGCAAGTTGGCATTTGCATTATTGCCCAAAAATGCCTTTGCAATCTTTATTTGTGGTACTTTAGATTGTTTCAAATTTTCGAAATTGGAATCGATAGATTCTGAGGTAGCAACCAATTCATTCGAGCGGGACATTGGATTATCGCTGTCCTCATCGTCTTCATCTTCGCTGTGCACATCTTTGGGCATACTTAATAAGGATAAAAGTGCGTCAAGAATAACTTTTATGCACAATTTCGTATTGAAACGAGCTGCTCGCTTAAGTAGACTACAGTTTTCATGCACTAACTCGTGACCCTTACTTCTACCATTCCAACCATATCGTTTGACCAAAGCGAGATGAGGCAGCATCAGTAACATTTCCTTAACAAATTCAGCAGCGTGCTGGTGCTTCACAGCATAATGAAGCAAACTGTCATAGCTCTCACCATTTTCAGGGTTTACAACAAACAACTCATTTTGCAATAAATGTAAATGCATATCTTCTTTCAGCCAATTGTGGCGTTTCCTTCGCTTCGCTGCATTTCGTAAATCTTCTTCGAACCATTTAAAATATTGCTGTTGGGATTTTACATAGCGGTTCACGGCACGAAATCCTTGGTTAGAGTAAATATTTCTGTAAGCAATTATGATCGAGTCATTTAAATAAATGCGGATTTTGTCATTGTTATTCGTAATAGAAACAAAGCTAATTGAATAAGGCTGTGAATCACTATTGAACATGGAAGATGACAAGTTATTCAGTGATCTTTCACGAACATTTTTAAATTTTTCAGGCAACTCAACGTTAGCAAGCGGTAACCCATTCATCGTATCCCATGCAGAAAAGCCATACTTATGGGCCAGCACAAAGAATGAATTATCGTTAGAAAGCTTCACACTCACAACCGTACCCATGTTTCCATTCGGCTTGAAGTCTGCAATAGATTCATTCATTTCAATGTCCCAAATAAAAAATCTTTCACTTGCATTCCCCACAACAGCAACTGTCCCATTCAGCGCCATTGCAATGTGCCAACAGTGGAGAAAAACAAAATTATTTTGCGGTAAAATAATAAAATTTTTATCTTGGGTTACCGGCGAACGAATTAAAAATGATCCATTATTTTCCGGTGACCAAAATATAACTTTGGAAGCATTGTATGAACAGCTAATTGTTACAAATGCTTCATCGTAATAGAAAAATTGTTCACAACTGTACAATTCTTGAACTTCATGGTAATTGGTGATGTTCAAATTTGTAGGATTGCTACTTGTACCAGTCGTTAGAGAGATTATACCAGGCTCTACACTTGAGCTCAAATTTCGCTTGATGTAAAATACTTTGTATAACTTTTCATCCTGATTGCGGAACAAAGAAGAATGGAAGCTATTTGTTAGAAAGCTAGAGCCATTCCCTTCATCATCCTTGTTCAATCGGCGAAAATACCCACAAATCAATATTGATGATTGATCGGGAGAAACAATAACCGTTGATTTCATAGCTAAATATTCTTCAAAACCCTTTAGAATATCCAACGTATCATTCTCCAGATCCCAGTACATTAGGCGATGTTTAAATGTGCAAACAATTGCACATTTTGCATCAGCGGTGATCACCTTTATGTTCTCAGCAAAGATTTTGTGAGGTTGCAACGACGCAACAAATTGATGAGATGAAGCGGTGTACAAACAATCTTCGCTAATAGATGCACGGGATGAATTAACATCACTTGCCCCCAATCCAAAACTTCCTATCATGCTCTGTTGTTGGAGCTTCGCGAGATTTTTGCCAACATAGTACCAAGAATCTATTCTGCGCACTATTTTTAAATTTGATTCATCCGTGACAGTAAACTTATCGTTCGTACAGGTACTCCAAATTTTCAAGAAAGATGTTTTCGAATCTGCCGATGCCAAAATAGTCCCATCTCTTGACATTGCAACTATTACGCCCCCACCTGAGTTTCCAGTTTGTGGACGCGAGAAGCGTAATTGTTCACCAGTAATACCGTCCCAAAGAATTACGGAGCCATCATTATGCCCGGTGAATATCAAACTACCATCGTGCGATAAAATGACTGAATGTGCTCTGCAACCTTCGATGTGATGCTGCTCTTCCCAAACGGACTCACCTTGGTTCCAAATCGTTATACTATGGCCAAAGCCCCAAGAAACGAGCCGAGAAGCATCGGGAGACATTACAAATCTAATTTCGAACGGAAATTTGTTCATGCTGTGCAATTTCACCCCCGTCACAGCATCCCAAACATTAATAATGTTAGCAATAGTCGAAAAAATTCTTTTTCCATCCATCGAAACTGCCACTGAATTTACCCTTCGATCCAATACGTCTTCCGTTTCCGACAGTATACGGGATGGTATGATACTAGAGATATTCACAGTGCTTTTATCAATAGAGTCTCCCATTTCCATTCCTGCTGTTCGGTCTTCCATTTTGGCTGTCACCGCAATTTTTTCACCCACATGTGGTGGTGCCATTTCCCAAACTATTACATTCCTACTCCCATCTCCACTGACAAAGAACCTTTGAGTTGGAGATATTGCCACTGACCAAATGGGGGAACTACTTCCTACTGTTGATTCCTTGACCAAAACCATTTTTGATTTTGTGGCCAAATCAAATAGATATAATTTACCATCGGAACATCCGGCGATTACAAATGAATCATCTGGAGCCAGTATGATGCAGTGAATATGAACGCGATCTTCTATGGAGTAGCTGTTCAATTCTTGACCTGTAATACAATCCCATGTTCGAATCATGCCATCATATCTACCAGAACTCATAATAAACGATTTTGTGGAGGAAATAGTAAGTGCCGAAATCCCTGTTCCCCATGCGGCTCGATGTGTGTAAGGGATAGAAACCACTAAACGAGATACATTGTCGAGGTTTCCATCTTTTTCGGTCAAATTAACAGGAACTCCATTCATAGTGCGGGCCCGACTAACCGTCAATGTATGTCCACTCGCCAAAGATGGCGGAGCGAAATGATTTGTCGAAGGCGCTTGATCAAGCATTTCTAACAATTCTTTTTCATACAATGATCGGGATGACTGTGGAGACCTTTGCAGCCTTCCAGATATTGAAATACCTGCAAATGACTCATCATTGGACAGACTAAGGACAGGGTTAGGATAGATATTATATTGACTTCGGCTTGTAGTTGCTAATTCTGTTGCTGCATTGGATGTAAAATTGGTTTTATGATAATTTTCAAAGTTATCATATGAAAGATCGGTAGATGCTGATGAGCTTCGAACCATCATCCATCCCTTTTGTTGATTGTTACTGTTACTAGTTTTGGATGAAACTGCTCCAGCAGCAGAAGTAATACCTGACATCAATCTTTTCAATGTACGTCGCGCTGATTTATTAGCAGAGGTATTCGGGGCACTGCTAATGTTGTTATTGCTGTTGTTATTGCTACTTCCGTTACTTCGGTTATTCTTCTTATAAAAACTTTCAGATTTGCTGCCATTCTCATAAAAAGATGGATGACGAGATCGATTTAACGAGTCATCGTGAATTATTACCATGTCTTCACCTGTTAACGTTACATGCTTGGAGGGAGATTTGGGTGTCATTGCAGTTGACTTTGTAGAGGAAAATGACCCAGCATTTGATGAATTATAAGAAGACAAGTCATGTAAATCAACTTTAGATGCAACAGTAGAATCATAATTTTCATTCTCCGATATTGTTGTGAGTGATTGAGACTTTTGTGAATCTTGCTCCATAAGTAGCATCATTTGCGCCTGGGAAGGCGTCCGGCTGATTGCACTTCCTGTTGGGGTCCTAACTGTCATTGAGTGATTCGATATGGTCCTTACAATATTCGCTGGTGATTTGTTTTGCTGAGATAAGATACTTTGCATTTGGCGAGTATTCAGGGCTGGCGGGACCAGGTGTTTTGGCGTTATCATTGATTGTCTTGGTACTGCCAACAAAGGAGTTTGAGCAAGCGCTGCGCTTGTAGGAGATGGGGGCTGTAATCCTGGAGCCAAAACTTTGTCAGAAGAGGACGATTCATTTGATAATTGGCGATTTGCTAATGATCGATCTTCCGTTTCCAATTGATTATTCGATCTAGGGGTAACGGGACCTGATTTTCTGGATTCCGATGACGGTTGCTTAGCCAAAACCGGTAGAGAATTTTGAGATTGATTATTTGGTTGCTGCACTAAATTTGATTTGTAAGATTTACTGCCTGCACTCTGTGTACTTGTGTTGCGAGCCAATGACGGAGGTGCTAATGAGTTGTTGATTGAACGCTGACTTCTCCAAGTTGAGGTCGATGACGAAAACCCAAGCCGTACACTGTTTTGATGCATTAATGGGTTGGACAATGATACAGACGGGGAAAACCTTTCTCGCAAGTTTCCCTCTATATCTGCAGTTGATTCTGGGTTAAGACCAGTTCGAATTGAAGATGATTTCGAAAAATGCTCGGGAATATAACGATCATCAGTGGCGTCAAACTTTATTGGAGATACACCTTGGAGAAGTAATTGTCGCTTCCTTTCTATTTGAGATACAGTGGTTTGTACGAATGACGAAGGAGATGAGCGTCGGTGAGATGGTGAAGGCGGAATATCATCGGTTGGAGGGGGTTCGATTCTATCCATTCTTAAAATTCATATGCGTCAAATGATGTATCAATTTTGATCGCACTCTGATTATAAGTCGCCATAACCCCCACAATTTGAAACAGTGGGCTGGAAACTAAGTTCTTTTTTGCACCAAAGTAATAAGTAAAAAGATGAAGTACTTCTGTATCAGCAGCAATTAATTGCCAAAGAGTTATTAGGCCTTAAAAATTAAAGGATAGTTTCTATCATTTTAAAGTTTACGACTCAAACTACTCATGTAATCGACTTGAAATTAAAAATGAACGCGTTTTTCAAGTACCGTTGGATTGGCAACGCACTTATTATTCACATGCTGCTTTTATACGAATATGGTATACGGTATACTTCTATTATGGATTATAGTAGATGGTACTTCTACATAGAACTACTTTAATACTTCCCATCTATTGTGATGCTGTTCTGTACTGTACTCTTTTGTTAGTGAATCGCCAATCCATTTTTCTCTCATCACGCGCATACAGTATTTGTAACATTTACATAAACGGACACATTGATGTGGGTCAGCCATGACATCATTGTCTTTTGCTGGAATTGGTGGAGCGTTCGTCGTTAAAAAACGGACCGATTATGATTTCATCGATGATGACTCCCAATCTCAATCAACCTCTCACTCAGTTGTTGATGAAGATGATGAAGATTCAGTGAGTGGTGAACCACATATAGAAAAAAATGATGCTGTAAAATTAGCAGAACTTATGTCATTACCGAAGACTATGCATCATGATATAAGGGAAGATGAATCTCCCATTCTATCGACCTCAACTCATTCCCCATCACTTTCCACAACATCATCACTGTCACTGCCCCAAACCCCTGCACCTTCTCAAACAGCATTAACAGAAGAATCCTTGAGTCTCTCAACTCTATCTAAAAAAGGCAGTGTTCGTTTCAGTATGGATTATGAAGAAGAAGAAAACGCTAATAAAAATAACCTATCTCTTGCTGTCCACGCATTGAAAGGCAGCCTCTCCGATTCCGAAGAAACGTCACAACCCATCCGTAATCTCAACAGTTCCACTGATCGTCAAGATAAGCCAATTTCATCATCGAAGTTTCCAGTTACTGGTCCCCATAAATCTGCATTATCAAAGCCTGTTTCATCGTCTAAAACCACCACAATTTCATTGCTTGATACTTCTTCATCAATACAAAGACCTCCTTCACCATCAGAAGAAAAACTGAACACTTTTGTTCCTTTGAAAACAGTCACCAAATTACAACCACAATCTTCCGCAAATCCACCACCAGCGCCTTTAGTGAGGAAGAAAAGCAATTTTGCACCGATTCTAGGAGGAGGGTTTAGTTCACCCAGTATAGATTCTAGTTTTGGTGGAGCATATTATCCGACGTCACGAAGTGCAGCCTACGTTGCTGTAAGTCAGCCGAATCTTCCAGCAGTTCAAAGTGATTACGGTGGACATTTGCCAAGTGTATCAACTTCCATACCATCACCCCAATCTTCTTCAATATCTTGGAAATCACCATCGATAATGCTTGACTTGGACCAAGGCTCTCGAGCTGTAATATCAATCCCAAATATTCATTCTGATGGTTGGGACGGTGGACTAGCCGGATTAGCAATCTCTCGATTCCGAGAATTTGTTGTCACGGCTGGCAGATACGATGCAAAGATTTGTCTGTGGAACACTGGAACTGGGCAATTGTTCGATACCTTTGAAGTACAAAATGAAGTTATTCTTGCAACAAATTCTTCTGAACAAATTTCTGAAGCATTTGGTCATGAAAGGACAAATTACTGGGACGGGAATCGTGAAAATGGAAGTTCGGTAGATTATGTTGGAGTCTCGAAATCGTATGAAGAAATTGACAGACCAGCCATATTCATGAGAGATAGGAGAGCTCCTCCGACTCAAATCGGATGCCTAGCTCTTGCGCCTAATGATTCATTTATTCTAGTTGGGTGCAATAATAGTTTGATATACGCTTGGAATTTATCAACACGACAGAGGCTTTTGATTGATGGGAGAAAAGGATTCGCTTCACGAGACCGCCGGTCCATTGAAGTAATCTCTATCGCAAACAATATGGAATATTTTGTTCATGGTGATGAGCAAGGTGTAATTTCAACATGGCGCATGACAAATCAATGCAAATTGAAAATAGATCCTGATGATAAAGATAACTATTTGGTACTTGGTATGCGGTTCAACAACTATAGTTTAACTCCTGATTTTACTTCTGGGATTTCAATATCAATAGTCCAATCCTGCATATATGCAATCGTCAATCATCGTGTTGCTGCCTGGGATTATTCCACTGGGAAAGATTTCTTTATGGAAGAAAATTATCTTGAGAAAGCAGACGATTGTATGCTTTCCGGGGATTGTCAAGTATTTGTTACAAGATATTTTGAAGATGGAACATCCATCATTCGTTTGTTTAATACTTCGAACTGGGAGAAAATTATCACAATTCAATGTCATGGAAGTAAAGTGTGTTCGTTGTCAGTTACTTGGGATGGAGCTCTGCTTGTAACTGGTCATGATGATGGCAGAGTTATACTGTGGGATGCTATGATTGGGGAGCAGCTTCTTCAGCACAATCTGCAGGAGAATAAAGTTTATAACCCCATAAAAGTATTAAGCAATATATTTGTAGCAATATCTCCTGATGGTGCCATGATTGTTGCGGGACATTGTAAAACTGGAATGTTGAAGATATGGAATACAACCTTTGAAGAGCAATATCGGGAAATTCATTTTGGTGATGATAGTTGGAACATGAATGAGCGTTGCATTTGCCGTTTGAACGATGAAATAATGGTTGCGAATGAAGAATGTAGAACATCTTCAGCGGGAGGAAGCATCAGTAATATGGCATTGTTTCGTGTAGATCGTAATTTACCAAACTCCTCAATCCCATATCGCATTCAAGGTTTACACCAGTTTCAAGTTCATGATTTGAAAGCTTGGTCTTCGGATGGTCGAGTTTTTGTAGTAACTGACTCCAATCAAAATTTGATGATTTGGCATACCACAACGAATGAACTCTCATTGTTGGAAGAGGATTTTCATCCATTGAATGTAGCGGATGCGATGATATGTCGTGTAGCATTATCGGGAAATGCTAAATATGTGTTTGTCTACTTGATATATGATCATGGAGATCCATCTCACGGCACTGGTGGTTTCATGATGAGCAAGGATGATGAGCATAGTGTACTGAGTAATATCAGTGATGTCAGTATTGGAGAGAAAAAACTTTTCGCTAGGGTTTATAAATGGGAAATTGTTGATCCTTGCGTTGGTCCAAGCCGGGGAATGAAAGGGCAAGACTTTCACAAAATGTACGATAAGATTATTCCTCATTTTGATACTCGACCTGGAAATGCCGATCCAGTCGGCACTATTTCTCCTTCAAGTATTTTGCCATTTCAAGTTTCTAATGACGGAGCGAAATTGGTTTTCTGGTCATCGGAATATTATGGTTCATTTATTGTAATGGATACCAGTATTGGTGAGGTATGTCACGTTATTCGCACGGGATGGACTCTTGCACAGTCTGTGGCTGTTAAATTGGCACAAGATGGAAAACATGTATTATTTGGCAATGGTCCTAGTAGTACCTTAACTGTTTACAGTATTGCAACAGGTAGTGTTGTTCATGAAGTCAAACATAAGCAATATAAAGGTGTAACACATTTGCGCTCCAGTGAAATAGCCGACGACAACAGCATATTTATCACCGTCAGTGATCTAATGTTCACAATTTGGGATATGAAAACTGGAAGCCATTTGCAAGATGTGGCGATTCCAATCGAAGTCAGCTACATTTCTCAAAAAAGTAATTTGGATAATGGAGGTGTATTTGGAAATCATATACAACGAAGTTCTTCTACACCATCATCTCCTCGAGTCGCTATGATGCTGCAAGAAATGAGTGTACTTGGCATAGATATAGAAGGTGATCCAGCTAATCATTCTGAGTATGGAAATTGGGGTAATGAAGAAGATTGTAAAGAAAGTGATTCTCCTCGATATGATAAAACAATTCCAGTGTACATTGAAAAGGTTGCTATTTCCAGTGATGGGTCCTACTTCGTAATGACCTTAACCAACCAACAAAGATTTCGATATGAAAATCTTTACCGTAATTATGGCTGTCGACAAGTTAACCCCAACGTCACATCGTTAACTTCATTGTATAAAGTGTTTCAGTATGAATTGGATCTTGTAAATACTCTACCATCATATCCATGGACAATCATGAAGCGAATGCTGTC
>JACCEA011429044.1_pt1 | contig 12964 bp, 14 predicted proteins | sample 7449851 | NCBI WGS metagenome assembly JACCEA01 (sample SAMN15323453, study PRJNA562643) | freshwater metagenome | isolation source: river surface water | place: USA:Blue River Watershed | collected 2017-08-18 | reverse complement strand
GCAGGTCCGTTGATCGGAACAGCCTTCCGGTTAGCGTGCGGGTAAACCTAGCAATCGCACTCTCTGGTGCACGATTGGATCAGAATGAAAATGAACTCGCACTTGCTGAATTGCAGATTCCTGAGCTAAATCCGGCGAAGGTCTTTGAATACTCACCTCCGTTGTTCAGAGCTTATGCCGACACCCTTGAGGTGCTTGGTCGACAAGATGAGGCTAAACGCTGGTTTGATCTAGCAGATAGGGCTGAATTGGCCCTTGCCGGTAACCCAGGTCCCGAAGACGAGGTTTTTCAGGTCCTTGAGGAGATCGAGATTCCTGTTTTTTCTGAGCGCAAGCCATGGGAACCATCAAACGACAGGGATCGCCCGCGCAACTTTGAGCCTAGAAACCCGCGCCGCGACGATGAACGACAAACGCGCAGTTTCTCCCGTGATTCCGATCGTCAACCACGTAGCTTCGGACCTGATTCGGGCAGGAAGTCCGGTGGTTTCGGCTCGGGTAATAATCGTGGTCAAGGGGATTCGCGAGGCAAGGGTGGTTTCGGCGGCGGGCGTCCGGGTGGTGCCCGTGGCCGCTAAGATTTGGGGTCAATACGACGTAGTGTTGTCGGACCTCGACGGTGTGGTTTTCGAGGGTACCCATGCGATTGCGGGGGCTCCGAGTTCTTTGCAGGCCATCGCTGATCTTGGTATTCCAGTCGGTTACGTCACGAACAACTCTTCTCGACGACCTGAGGTGATCGCGGATCAGCTGGCAGGTTTTGGCATTACATGTTCACCCGATGACATCATCGGGTCAGGTAAAACTGCCGTCGAATTGTTGGAAACTCTCATTGCGCCAAAATCAAAGGTCTTGGTTGTCGGAGGCGAGGGGCTACGCGCTCGTGTGCTTGAGGGTGGTTTTGAATTAGTCGCGGACTCTGATGCAGAGCCGGCTGCAGTGGTTCAGGGGTTTGCCCCGGATGTCTCTTGGCGTCACCTTGCCGAAGCCGCTTTTGCAATTCAAAAGGGCGCAAAGTGGGTCGCCACCAACTCAGACTGGACGCTTCCTCAAGAAAAGGGATTGGCTCCGGGCAACGGAACCTTGGTTTCAGCTGTACACACTGCAGTTGGGCAGTTGCCATTGGTTGCCGGTAAGCCTGAGCCAGCCATTTACAACACTGCCGTGCGCCACTTCAATGCACAGCGACCAATTTTCATCGGTGACCGCATTGATACTGACATTGTTGGTGCAAATCGTGCAGGCATTGAATCAGTCTTGGTTCTAACTGGGGTTAGCACTCGCAAAGAGGTCCTAGGGATCAACAAAGAGGGCCGACCGACCTACATTGTCGGTTCCTTGACTGAGCTCTTGAGTGACTACGATTCCCCCAAAAAGACCAAGCGCGGTTTTGCTTGCCGTGATGCAGAGGTTGAGCTTTTGGGTAACAAGGTTTTGGTTACCCACGGTGATCCGAAGAGCTTGGGTGCCTTGCGCGCCGCTTGCTCAGTGATTTACTCCTCCGAGGTTCCTATCTATGGGCTGGATGTTGAGCCTGCGCTTTACGAATAGGCTTAGGGTATGTCTGAAGATTTAGTTTCACAGGTTTCCGAGCAGGTTAGTCAAATAACAGATTTGCCGCTTGAAGAGCAGCCGGCCGGATTTTCTGCTTTGCGGGATCTCCTTGAGAACGAACTGAATTCTGCTTCGAAATCAGCGGCCAACTAGTGCGAATCGACGTAACTCTCGTTGAACGCGGCTTGGCTCGATCACGTAACCAGGCAGCAACGCTAGTCGAGTCAAGCCGTGTCTTGATTAATGGAAAAGCGGCCAGGAAAGCCTCTCAGACCGTTCTTGAAACTGACAAAATTTTGGTTCTAGAGGCAGTGGACTATGTCAGTAGAGCGGGTCACAAATTGGCTAATGCCTTAGATAAATTTGCTGATCTTGACCTAGTCGGCAAGACGGCCTTGGATGTTGGAGCATCGACCGGGGGGTTCACTGATGTCCTACTCCGGCGGGGCGCAGCATTGGTTTATGCGATTGACGTCGGGCACGATCAAATGGTCCCAGAACTGGCAGAGAACCCGAGAGTCATCAGTATCGAGGGGTTCAATGCCCGTGAACTATCAACGTCAGAGCTGGCTCTGCGTGCGGGTAAGGCCGACTCAGAAATCTCGATCGAAGTCGTGGTCGGAGACCTGTCGTTTATTTCACTCACTTTGGTACTGAAACAAATCTCAGATACAGCCCCGGAGGCTGAAATGGTCTTGCTGATCAAACCTCAGTTTGAAGTCGGTAAGCAATCTCTCAGCGCACATGGTTTGGTCACCGATCACCGTCTGCGTGCCGGCGCCATCAAACAGGTAGTTGACGAGGCGCACTCGCTTGGTCTAGGTATCCGAGGCTTAGAAAAGTCTGAACTTCCAGGCACGCACGGGAATGTCGAATACCTCCTGTGGATTAGTTCAAAAGAGCCGGTAAATCGGTCAAAATGGACAGAACGAATTGAAACCATCGCTAGGGAGAACAAATGACGGCACGTCGACATGTTCTAGTGGTGTCGCACACGCGCCGCGATGAGGCAATCTCCGCTGCTCGCGAGACGGTTCAGCAACTGATTGCCGCCGGCATTACCCCGGTAATGACCGAACAGGAATTTGTTGATTTCCAAAAGCACTCTCCCGAGTCTGGTCTTCTAGATCAAATTCTGAAGCTGGGAGTCGATGTTGACGCCAGCGAGTTAGAGCTCGCTATGGTACTCGGCGGCGACGGCACAATTCTGAAGGCCGCCGAAATTGTTCGCGAAGACGCCGTCCCATTGATGGGTATCAATCTTGGGCACGTCGGGTTTTTAGCCGAGAGTGAGCGCGACGGCTTGTCAGAAGCCGTCGATCGCGTGGCAAAACGAGATTACCTAATCAAAGAGCGCCTGACCCTAGATGTTCGAGTCTTTGTTGATGGTGTTGAGGTTTATAGGACTTGGGCGTTGAACGAGGCGACCATTGAGAAGAGCGCTCGAGAGCGAATGCTCGAAGTGGTGGTTGAGGTTGAGCAGCATCCTCTTTCAAGTTTTGGGTGCGATGGCATAGTTATCTCCACCCCGACCGGTTCGACCGCATACGCATTTTCGGCAGGTGGGCCAATTGTTTGGCCATCGGTTGAGGCTCTGCTGGTGGTTCCACTTAGCGCTCATGCGCTCTTTGCGCGACCGTTGGTAGTTAAGCCGGACGCACTTGTCGCTGTGGAGGTCTTGCAGCGCAGCGCTGGGCACGGAGTTCTTTGGTGCGATGGTCGTCGTACGTGGGAACTTCCTCCAGGCGCACGAGTTGAGGTTTTGAAATCTTCAAAGCCAGTCAGGTTGGCACGACTTCATCAAAGCAGTTTTACAGACCGATTGGTTAACAAGTTCTCGCTTCCTGTAGCAGGTTGGCGCGGCGTTGATGAAGTTTCGAGTTCTAAGAGCTAAATCGTGATTGAAGAAATCTACATTCGTGACCTGGGTGTCATTGAAGAAGCCCGCCTTGGGTTCGGCCCTGGGCTGACCGTCCTAACCGGAGAAACTGGCGCCGGAAAAACTATGGTCCTCACCGCTCTGGGATTACTACTGGGTGAAAGATCGGACTCTTCCAGTGTCCGAAGGGGAGAGCAGCAGGCGATTGTTGAAGGTAGATGGCTCCTTAGTGACCCGGGGGCCGTTACTGAAAGATTGGCTGCCGCTGGAATCGATCTAGATTCTGACGAATTGATCCTCAATCGTTCTGTTTCGTCGGAGGGAAGAGGGCGAGCATCGGCTTCGGGCCGTGCCGCACCGGTGAGTTTGCTTAGCGAGCTGGGTGAACAGCTCGTAGTTGTGCACGGTCAATCAGATCAAATTCGACTTAAGTCTGCCGTCGCCCAGCGCGAAGCCCTCGACCAATATGCCGGCCCCGACCTTGCCAGCTTGGCTGAACGTTACACAGTTCATTACCGACGGTGGCGAACTTTGGAGTCCGAACTCGTCGGTCTTGAGCAAAACTTGACGGTACGAGAAACCGAAGTTAAGCAACTTACCGAGATGCTCGCCGATCTTGAGCAGGCGGCGCTTCAGCCCGGCGAAGAGACGATGCTGGCGGAAACTGCAAACCGCTTAACCTTTAGCGAAGAATTAAGGCTCGCTGCAGCAGAGGCGCACTCGGCGATATCTGCAGACGGCCATGGCGATGACGTAGATGCCATTGGTTTACTTGGCAAAGCTAGGAAAGCCCTTGAACAGGTAGCCCACCATGACCCTCAATTTTCAGAGTTCGCCGAGCAGCTGAAAAACCTGGGCTACCAACTTAATGACCTAGCTGCGGGGCTATCCGGCTATCTCGCCGATTTAGAAGGTGATTCAGCGGAGAACCTCGAGATGGTGCAATCCCGCCGGGCCTTGATTGCTAACCTTTGCCGAAAATACAGTTGCACTTTTGAAGAATTGCTTCAACTTGAGAAATCAGGCGTTACCCGTTTGCTGGAATTGGAGGCCGGTTCATCCAGTGTTGAGGAGCTAGCCAACGCCATTGCAGATGAATTCGGCCGGGTTGAAACTCTGGCAGCAGAAATAACTGACATTCGAACCGCTGCAGCCGAGCGCCTGGCCGAGCAAGTGACCCTTGAGTTGGAAACTTTGGCAATGCCAGGATCGTCGTTGGTGGTCCAGGTGCAACCGGCCGAGTATGGCCCTTACGGTAAGGATTCAGTTGCAATTCTCTTGAGTTCCTATGCAGGCTCCGATCCTCGGCCTCTCGGTAAAGGGGCCAGCGGCGGCGAGTTGTCAAGAATTATGTTGGCTATCGAAGTCGTTCTGGCTAAGACTGAATCGGCTCCAACATTCATCTTTGATGAGGTTGATGCTGGGGTCGGTGGCGCAGCGGCAATCGAGGTTGGGCGGCGGCTGTCGGCTCTGGCAAACCGTGCTCAGGTCATTGTGGTCACCCACCTTGCTCAGGTGGCAGCCTTCGCTGACACTCACCTGAAGGTCTCAAAGACCAGCACCGATAGCTACACGGCAAGTGACGTGGTTGCCCTGCAGGGTGAAAGTAGAGTTAGCGAACTTGCCAGGATGCTTTCGGGTTTGAGTGAGTCGGAGTCGGCACGTCAACATGCCCAAGAGCTTGTCGAACTAGCCAAAAAATCTTAAATAACTCTGTTCAGGTAAGTCTGGGCGTGTTTTTTGAACCCGCAATTTGGTAGGCTGGTATTCCATGGTAGAAGCTATGGATTCCGGTATTACACGTCACATTTTCGTCACCGGAGGTGTTGCATCTTCACTCGGTAAAGGCCTAACCGCCTCGAGTCTAGGCAACCTGCTTCGTGCCCGCGGCCTTAAGGTCGTAATGCAAAAGCTGGATCCATACCTAAATGTTGATCCAGGTACCATGAACCCTTTTCAGCACGGTGAAGTTTTCGTCACCGATGACGGCGCTGAAACCGATCTAGACATCGGTCACTATGAGCGCTTCCTAGACATCAATCTTGGTCAATCTGCCAACGTAACCACCGGCCAAATCTACTCAACTGTGATTGCGCGAGAGCGCCGCGGCGAGTACCTCGGTGATACCGTTCAGGTAATTCCGCACATCACCGACGAGATTAAGCGCCGCATGCGCCTTCAGGCTCACGATGTGCCAGCGCCGGATGTAATCATCACCGAAATCGGTGGAACCGTGGGCGACATTGAATCTCACCCATTTATCGAGGCTGCGCGACAGATTCGCCACGATGTCGGCCGAGACAACGTCTTTTACGTTCACGTTTCTTTGGTGCCTTACTTGGCAGCATCCGGCGAACTAAAGACCAAGCCGACTCAGCACTCTGTTGCCACGCTCAGGTCTATTGGAATTCAGCCAGACGCAGTTGTTTGTCGTTCCGACCGCCCGCTACCGGCGTCAATCAAGAACAAAATTGCGCTGATGTGCGACATCGATGTTCAGGCAGTGGTTAACGCCGCCGACGCGTCGAGCATCTACGACGTGCCGACCGTCATCAACGACGAGGGGCTGGACAGCTACATCATTGAGCGCCTTGGCCTACAGGGCAAAGCCGGAGATGTGGATTGGAGTCGCTGGCAGGGCGTTCTGGACGCAGTTCACCACCCGCAGCACGAAGTTAACATCGGTTTGGTGGGCAAGTACATTGATCTTCCTGATGCCTACCTATCAGTGACCGAGGCCCTGCGTGCCGGTGGTTTTGCCAACATGGCAAAGGTCAACATCAAATGGATTGCATCAGACTCATGCGAGACCGAAGAGGGCGCCAAGGCTGCGCTCTCGAGCCTTGACGCTATCTGTGTCCCTGGTGGATTTGGTGTTCGAGGTATTGAGGGCAAGCTAGGTGCTTTGAAGTTTGCTCGTGAAAACCAAATTCCGACCCTAGGTCTGTGTTTGGGGCTCCAGTGCATGGTTATCGAATATGCACGCAATGTGGTTGGGCTCGAAGGAGCATCATCTACAGAGTTTGATCCAGAAGCAAAGTATCCAGTTATCGCAACGATGGCTGAGCAGGTAGACATTCTTGCCTCAGGTGATCTTGGTGGCACAATGCGCTTGGGTCTTTACACCGCAAAGCTGAAGCCTGGCTCGATTGTCGCAGAGGTTTACGGCGCCGATTCAGTTGAAGAACGTCACCGCCACCGCTACGAGGTAAACAATCACTACCGCCCTCAAATCTCTGAGGCTGGCCTAGTGTTCTCTGGCACTTCACCTGACGACAACCTCGTAGAGTTCGTGGAGTTGCCTCGCGAAGTTCACCCGTACTACGTTGCAACACAGGCGCACCCAGAATTCCGATCACGTCCTACTAATGCTCACCCGCTATTCAAGGGTCTGGTGCTTGCAGCAATTGCCCGCAAGGAGTCAAACCAGCTCTTTGAGGTAAAAGATGCCTAAAGATCAACCCGTCGAGTTTGGGGTAACCAAACGCGAGGTTGTTTTTTCTGGAAAAATCTGGGACGTTGTGCGTGAGACATTTGACTACCAGGGCGAACCACTGGTTCGTGAGTTTGTAGCCCACACTGGGGCCGTGGCTATTTTGGCCTTGAATGAGAATCGTGAAGTACTCATGATTCGTCAGTATCGGCACCCAGTCAGGGCCTATCTTTGGGAAATTCCGGCGGGTCTTTTGGATGTCCCCGGCGAATCGCGTCTCGAGGCCGCCAAGCGGGAACTGTTGGAAGAGACCGGGTACATCGCCTCCGCCTGGCAAGATCTAACGGCGTTCCACACAACTCCTGGCGGCAACGACGAAACCATCACTATTTTCTTGGCCGAAAATCTTCGTCTCCAAGGGCATGACCTCGACCTTGAAGGTGAAGAGCGAGACATGCAGCTGGAATGGGTTCCTTTACAACAGGCCTTGACGAGTGCTCTTGCTGCAGAAATCAAGAATCCGAGTGCAGTGGTTGGCATCCTTGCCCTCGCTCACAAGTTGGGCATCTCAGCTAGTGACTAAGTTGGGGCAACAAATCGATGCCTACCTAAGGCATATTTCGATTGAGCGGGGCCTAGCCAAGAATACGTTCTCAGCGTATTCAGCTGATTTGGTACGGTATCGAGAATTTCTGTTGAATTTTGGCGTAGAGACTGCAGAACAGATAACTGAACAGCAGGTGCAGGAGTTCGTTGAGCACCTTGGAAACAATTTGAGTCTTAGGCCAAGCTCGGTGGCCAGAATTTTGTCGGGCGTGCGAGGGCTTCATCGATTTTGGCTCATTGAAGGATTGGTGCCTAATGATGTTTCATTTCGTGTGAAACCGCCCAAACTTCCGAGAAACATGCCCAAGGCCATTTCAGTGAGCCAGGTCGAACAACTATTAAATGCTGCCGGACCAGATCCGCAGGAAGCATTGCCGGAGGCAGCCAACCTAATTCGGATTCGCGACCGAGCCATCCTCGAACTTCTTTACGCGACCGGTGCTCGAGTGAGCGAGATTACCGGAGTTGATTTGGATGATCTGCTCGATCCGACCCTGATTCGCCTTTTTGGCAAGGGGTCAAAGGAACGAGTGGTTCCAGTAGGTCGTTTTGCCCGGTCGGCCCTTGAGCAGTATTTGGTTCGCACTCGCCCCTCACTGGTCATGCAGGGGCGGGGGAGTGCAGCGCTATTTCTAAATCAGCGTGGTGGCCGCCTGTCTCGGCAAAGCGTTTGGCAAATAATTAGTGACGCCGCAACCGTGGCTGGTATAGAAGCCGAGGTTTCTCCGCACACACTCAGGCATTCTTTTGCAACACATTTGCTCGAAGGTGGTGCCGATGTTCGCGTGGTGCAAGAGCTGCTTGGCCATTCATCGGTTGCAACCACCCAGATTTACACACTGGTGACTGTCGACCGCCTAAGAGAGATTTACGCCACCGCACATCCGCGTGCCCGGAATTAGTCCTTCGAGACCGATAGGCTAGGGGGTAGCAACAAAGAGCGGAATTTCGGGAGGAAATCATGGCTGCAGCGAAGAAGAAACCAACGGATACTCGGTTTTCGACACCTAAGCCCCTCGTTTCGCATGGCCCAGCGCGCATCATTGCGATGTGTAACCAAAAGGGCGGTGTTGGAAAGACCACAACGTCAATAAACATGTCCGCTGCGCTCGCCGAATACGGCCGCAAGGTGCTTTTGGTGGACTTTGACCCTCAGGGTGCCCTTTCAGCTGGACTTGGCGTGAACGCCCATGATGCAACCACAATTTACGACTTGATGCTTGACCGCACTATCGATGCAAAGAGTGCGATTCAGCACACCGAAGTTCCGAATCTGGATGTAATTCCGGCAAACATTGAGCTTTCGGCAGCTGAAATGAAGTTGGTCAACGAGATTGCCCGAGAGCAAATTCTGGCAAAGATTTTGAAGCAGGTGGCCGATGACTACGACGTCATCATTGTGGACTGCCAGCCTTCACTTGGTTTGCTCACGGTAAATGCCCTTACGGCAGCCCACGGTGTGATCATTCCTTTGGCCACTGAGTTCTTCGCGCTTCGTGGTGTTGCAATTCTTGAAGACATCATCAGCAAGGTTAAAGAGGGGCTAAACCCGGCACTGCAGCTCGACGGAATCTTGGCGACCATGTTCGATCCGCGTACTCTGCACTCACGCGAGGTTCTTGAGCGCCTACACGATGCCTTCGGCGAAAAAGTTTTCCGCAGTGTGATCAATCGAACCGTAAAGTTTCCTGATGCCACGGTGGCTCAATCACCAATCACTGTATTTGCACCAGATTCAGAAGCGGCCAGTTCTTACCGCACTGTAGCTAGAGAGCTTGTTTCTCGTGGCTGTGCTCCATAGCGAGAACGCGACGGAAGTAGTCGAAAAAGGCTTTGCTGTATCCCTCGGAAATTTCGAGGGGCCTTTTGACCTGCTTCTCTCGCTAATTTCGAAGCATGAGATGGACATCACCGAAATTTCGTTGAGCCGGGTCACCGACGAGTTCATCTCGTACCTTAAGGGGCTAGACGACTCTGAGGAACTCGATCAAGCTTCTGAATTTTTAGTAATTGCTGCTACCTTGCTGGACCTCAAGATTGCGGGCCTGCTACCTAAGGGCGAGGTTGTTGATGCCGAGGACGTGGCGCTACTTGAGGCGCGAGACCTCCTATTTGCCCGCTTGCTCCAATACCGTGCCTTTAAGGAAATCAGTAGCTGGTTCAGCACTGCTATGGGGTTGGAGTCCAGTCGAATTGCTCGAGACGTAAGAATTGAAGAGCGGTTCCGCAAGCAAAAACCAGAGTTAGTTTGGAGTCTAACTTTGGAGGAGTTTGCCAAACTGGCCCAAGAAACTTTGACCCCAAAAGAAATCCCAACGGTTGGGTTAACTCACCTTCACGCACCGCGAGTGAGTATTCGCGAGCAGGCCAGCGAGGTAATTGCAATGTTGCGTCAAGCCTCGACTCTAACCTTCCGCGAAATTATTGGTTCAGTCCGCGACCGGGCAGTGGTTGTGGCCAGGTTTTTGGCCGTCCTTGAGCTCTATCGCCTTGCAGCGATCAGTTTTGAACAGGATGCACCTTTGGGTGACTTGAAGCTTGCCTGGCGTGCAGAGAAATTCGATGATGAACAATTAGCGACTCTAGGAGCTGACTATGACTCTTAGTCCAGATGGACTTGCCGTTCCGGTTGAAGGCGATGACCTTAGAGGTGCCGTCGAAGCTATTTTGATGATCACCGATGTTCCGCTGACAGTAGTTGCTCTCGCTACCGCGCTTGAATGCCCGGTAAACGTGGTTCGCGACCTCATTTCTTCACTGAAACTTGACTACGACGGCACCAACGGCTCAGCCCCGAGAGGTTTTGAGCTTCGCGAAGTTGGTGGTGGATGGCGAATCTTCGTGCGCCATGAATATGACTGGGCAGTGAAAATGTTCATCGCCAACGAGAATCCGACCAAGCTGAGCCAAGCCGCATTGGAAACTCTCGCTGTCATTGCCTATAAGCAACCGATATCTCGAGGGCAAATCGCCTCCATCCGAGCGGTAAACGTAGATTCGGTAGTCCGAACCCTTTTGAGCCGTGGGCTAATTACAGAGTTGTACACCGACTCTGAATCAGGTGCGATTCACTACGGCACAACTGAGCTTTTGCTCGAAGTGCTGGGCATCAACTCTCTCGATGAGATGCCACTTATCAGTCCATACCTACCAGACGCGAATAGTGATTTTGATGACAAACTTTAATGACGAGCCTGAGGGCGTAAGACTACAAAAAGTAATGGCTGCTGCGGGCGTTGCGTCCCGTAGGGTCTGCGAAGACTTCATTACCCAGGGTCGAGTAAAGGTAAACGGCAAGGTCGTTACCGAGCTTGGAACCAGGATCAACCCTGAGGTGGACAAGGTCACCGTGGGTGGGACCCCGATTCAGTTGGACAACTCGCGTGTGTATCTGGCGCTGAACAAGCCACGCGGAGTAGTTAGCACCATGGCAGACGAAAACGGTCGCCCCGACCTTACTCAGTTTGTGATTGGCTACGATCGGGTTTTCAATGTTGGACGTCTGGATTCAGAGACCACCGGTTTGATAATTATGACCAACGATGGCGACCTGGCGCACAAACTTGCGCACCCTAAGTTCGGTGTGACCAAGACTTACGTTGCCCGCGTTGAGGGAGTAGTTACCCCAGCGATTATTCACAAGCTTTTGAGCGGTTTTGAACTCGAGGATGGCTTTATTAAGGCAGACAAAGCGCACATTGTTGATGTTCAGCCCGAAGAGAGCTTGGTTGAAATTGTCCTGCACTCAGGGCGAAACCGAATTGTTCGACGAATGTTTGACTTTGTCGGGCATCCGGTAGTCGGCCTCGTTCGCCGCCAATTTGGCCCAATTCAGCTTGGCCCGCTCAAAGAGGGTCGTGTCCGTGAACTCAGTAAAATAGAGGTTGGCGCTCTACTAAAGGCCGCCGAGGGTAAGCAGGAGCGTGCACCAAGGCCGCCGAAAGGTCAAAAGGCAGCTCCAAGGCAGAAGAGGCGGTAATTATGGCGATTAGAGCTATCCGTGGCGCAGTCCAAATTGATTCCGATGAGCGCGAGCACCTTCTGAAATCCACTGCCGAACTTTTGACCAAGACGCTTCATGCCAATGACATCGATAATGGTCAGCTGGTCTCGATTTTGTTCACAGCGACGCCAGACATTACGAGTGAGTTTCCGGCAGTTGCGGCTCGGTCAATCGGCTTGACCGATGTTCCTCTGATGTGTTTCGTCGAGATGGATGTAAAGCACGCGCTGCCTCGAACTATTCGCATCATGATTACAGCCGACCTAAACAAGAGTCGCGCCGAGATTCAGCACATTTACCTTCGCGGTGCCACTGCACTTCGATCGGACATCGCTCAGTGAACCACCTAACCGGCACGGTCCGGATAGTAGGTGCTGGTTTGCTAGGAACCAGCATCGGTTTGGCGTTGACGAAGCAGGGTTTCGACGTCGTAATTTCTTCGCAATCCCCAAAGAGTGTCGATCTGGCTGTCGGCTACGGTGCGGGGCGAGTAGCAACAGAAACTGATTTGCCAGAGCTTATTGTGGTGTGCGTGCCGCCGGCTATGACTGCAAAAATCGTCGCCGATGAGTTGGCGCGCTACCCGAACGCGGTGGTCACTGATGTTGCCAGCGTAAAGGGTTCAGTTTTGCACGAACTTCAGGCCTCTGGCGCTCCGCTCGAGCGTTATGTTGGTTCGCACCCGATGGCCGGTCGCGAGCGTGGAGGCGCTATTTCTGGACGTGCTGATTTGTTTGTTGGCCGCCCTTGGGTCATCACTTCGCACGATGGTGCAGATGAGCGTGGCATTGATTTAGTCGCTGATCTTGCATCGCACCTCGGATCCGCTGTGGTGCGCGTCGGCACCAAAGAACATGATCGGGCAGTAGCGCTGGTATCGCACGTGCCCCAGTTGGTTTCCAGCTTGTTGGCTTCACGCTTGGTGACGGCCGCGCCTGAAGATATAGCGTTGGCAGGTCAAGGACTGCGCGACACAACTCGCATCGCGGCCAGCGACCCTGAGCTTTGGCTTCAGATTCTCGAGGCAAACGCCGACGAGGTGCTGCCGCTCTTACAGAGCTTTGCCGCTGACCTTTCCTCACTTATTTCAGGCTTTGAAGTTCGAGAGCCGCAGGCGCAAATCCGTTCAGTGATGGAAGCCGGCAACATTGGTGTGGGTCGCATCCCAGGCAAGCATGGTGGAAAACACACGAACTACGCTCAGGTAATCGTTATGGTCGAGGACCGTCCGGGAGAACTTGCTCGTCTGCTAACCGAAGTCGGCGAGATCGGAATCAACCTCGAGGAATTGCAACTAGAGCATTCGCCGAGTGCCCAAATTGGTCTAGCTGAGCTCTACGTTGCCCCGACTGAGGCAGAACGATTGACCGCGGACCTCGTTGCGCGCGGCTGGAGAATAGCCTAGTGAACAAGTTTGTAGTTGCAGTTGATGGGCCGGCTGGATCGGGGAAATCAAGTGTCAGCAAGCAGGTTGCTAGACAACTTGGTT
>JACCEA010399267.1_pt1 | contig 12970 bp, 10 predicted proteins | sample 7449851 | NCBI WGS metagenome assembly JACCEA01 (sample SAMN15323453, study PRJNA562643) | freshwater metagenome | isolation source: river surface water | place: USA:Blue River Watershed | collected 2017-08-18 | reverse complement strand
GGCCGAGCTCTATGAAGGGAATGCCCACATCGGCCAGCCGGTAGTGCAGCATGCGGGATTTCTGCATACTGACGAGGGTGCCCAGCACACTGAGCACGCCAGTGGGCATGCCCAGCTCGATGCCCACGCTGTAGGCGTGGCGCGCCCGCGTGCCGGCCCCGGTGCCGATGATCATCTGATGCTCCGGCAGCGCTTGCTTGATTTCGTGAATAAGCGGATACACAGCGCTGCGGCCGCGGTCAATGAAGCTCTGCCCCCCGATCTTGATGACATTGGCCTGGGGCAGGATCTGCAGATTCGGGGTGTCCCCGGTGCGCGCCAGCAGGGTCTTGTCGGTGAGATTGCCGGCGACAAGCGCGGCACCGAGTTCTGTCAGCAGTGAGGGGTTCATGGCGAATGGATCCTTGAGCAGAAAGTCAGCCGTTGCGACCAATCGGGGCGCATGGTAGTACGCGCGGCCACGCCGCAGCAATTCACAGCTGCACCACACGACCGCCGGCGGCCTCGGCATCTTCCGGGTCGTGGGTCACCAGCACGCTGGGCAGTCCCGCCGCCTGCAGGGTCTGGAACACCAGCGCCCGCACCTCGCGCCGAAGTGCCGTGTCCAGGCGCGAGAAGGGTTCGTCGAGCAGCACGGCATGCGGTTCGCTCAGCAGCAGACGCTGCAGGGCGACTCGGGACTTCTGCCCGCCGGAGAGCGTGGCCGGGTCGCGCTCGGCGAAGCCGGCGAGGCCGATGGAAGCCAGTGCAGTCTCGATACGGGTCTGTTTGTCAGAGCAGGCCGCAGGCAAGGCAAAACGCAGATTGCCGCCCACGCTCAGATGGGGAAACAGCAGCGGGTCCTGGAACAGCAGGCCGATACGGCGCTGCTCGGCGGGCAGCGGCAACACGTCACGACCGTCCAGCAGCACGCGGCCCGAAGCCTCGAAGGCTGGCGCCAGAAAGCCCGCCAGCAAGGCCAACAGACTGGACTTGCCCGAGCCGGAAGGCCCCATCACGCAAAGAATCTCGCCGGCTGTGAGCTCGGCGCTCAGGCGCAGCAACTCCCTGCCCTGCAGGCACAGTCGCACGTCGTCCAGCTGCAGGCGATGCGTCACGCGCAGGGTGCTTGCAATGTTCAAGGCGTGCTCCTCATGCCAAGTCGATGACGCCACAGCAGACGCGGCACCAGCAAGGCCAGGGCGAAGCCCAGCATCGGCACCGCCGCCTGCAACAGGGCCCAGACGGCTATGATGCCGCGATTGCCCCCGGCAGCCAGGGCGACGGCTTCGGTGGTCAGCGTCGGCACCCTGCCCGCGCCGGGCAGCTGGGTGGCGAGATATTGCCCGACACTGACCGCCAGGCCAACTGCGGCGGCACTCAGACACGGGCCAAGCAGCAGGGGCAGGCGGATGCGCCAGAAACGGCGCCAAGGCGAGGCGCCCAGCGTCGTGGCCAGCTGGGTCCAGCGCGGGTCCAGATGCCGCCAGGCTTCGGACAGCGACAGAAAGACATAGGGCAGCACGAACAGCAGATGGGCACACAGCACCAGGCGCGCATCCGGCGTCCAGCGCAGGAATTCGGTGGCCACGATCAGACCGAAGAGAAACGCGATCTGCGGCACCAGCAAGGGCAAGTAGAGCAGCCACAGCGCCGGTGCCAGGCGCCGCCCCTGGCGCCCCTCGGCCTCCAGCACCGCGAGGCACAGACTCACGGCGATGAGAGTGGAGGCTCCCGCGAGCAGCAGGGTATTGCCCAGCGGCGCGAGCACTTCGGGCAGGGCTCGGGACCAGGTCTGCAGAGTCCAGTTGCCCGGCAATGCGTCGGGAAAGCGCCAGAAGCCCGCCACCGAGTTCAACAGCAGGGCCAGCAGACTGCCCAGCGCAAGCGCCAGCAGGAACACCACGCCAAGACGGCCGGCGTGGCGCAGCACGGCCTCGCCCCGGCTGCGCTGTCCCGCCGCCAGCCAGTGCCGACCCGCCACGGCAGCCAGCGCCTCCAGCAGCCGCCACAACAGCATGGCCAGCGCAGTGACGCCCAGTTGCAGGACGGCGCCGGCCGCCGCCTGGAAACGCAGGTTCAGATCGGGATCGGAGAACCATTGCAGCACGCTCACACTGAGCGTCGCGGGCAGGGTCGGCCCGAGAATCATGGCCACGTCCACCGTCGCGCTGGCATAGGCAATCACGGCATACACCGGCAGTCGCAGCAAGGGGTAGAGCGCGGGCAGCACCGTGAGCACCCAGGCCACCGCGGGCCGATAGCCCAGCGAGCGCGCCAGCAGGACCCGCGGCCCGGGCTCGCACTGCGGCAGGGCGGCGAGCGCCATCAGCAGCAGGAACGGCACTTCCTTGAGGACCAGGGCCAGCATCATGGACAGGCCCCAGGGGTCGTTGACGATCAGCAGATCGGGCGGCCGTTCCCAGCCCGTCAGCCCAGGCGACACCAGGCGTGACAGCAGGCCTGCGGGGGCGATGAGAAAGGCGAGGCCGAAGGCGGCCGCCGCATGGGGCACGGCCAGCAGCGGCGCCACCAGACGGCGCAGCCAGCGTTCGAGGGCCGTGCCGGAAGACCCCGCCAGGAACATCAGCACGATGGCCAAGGCCAGCAGCGGCGTGAGCACGCCTGCCAACAGGCTGAGCGACACGCTGCGGCCGAGACCCGGCATGGCCAGCAGCTGCCGCCAAGGGTCCAGGCTGACACTGTCGCCGCCCAGCACGGGCAGATAGCCGAAGGCCGGCAGCAAGGTCAGCCCCACGCCGAGGGCGACCGGCGCCAGCAGCAGAACGGTGACCAGCCAGGGAGCCGCTCGCAGCAGCACCTCAACGCACCCCGTAACGCGCCAGCCAGGCCTGCTCCAGCGCCTCCATCCAGGACGGGTGCGGCTCGCGCAGTGGATCCCCCAGGGCTTGGGGCGGCAGCGTGGCAGGGCCTGGATCGATGGCCTCGAAGCGCGCCCGGTCGGCCGGACTCAGGGCGTCCATGCTCAGCACGGTGGTGCTGCCCATCACCTCGGGAGAATAGGCTCGGGCCTGGGCCTCGGGTGACAGCAGGTAGTTCGCCGCCACCAGCGCGCCCGCCCGGGCCGGCGCATTGAAGGGAATGGCGAGGAAGCTGACATTGCCGATGCTGCCTCCGCGCGGCACGAAGCTGCGCACGGTGGGTGGCAGCTCACCCGCCAGGATGCCGGCACTGGCCTCAGCCGGACTGAAGGAAAAGGCCAGCGCGATCTCGCCGTCGCCGAGCATGCGCCGCAGCTCGCCTCCGTTGCCGGGGAAGCTGCGCCCGCCGCGCAGCAGCGTGGGATGCAGCGCATCGAGGAAAGCCCACAGCGGCGCCGTGACGGCGTCGAACTGTGCAGGGTCCACGGGCTCGTAAAGCACCGCGCGCTCGGCCGCCAGCTCCAGCAGCGCCTGCTTCAACAAGGTGGAACCAAGGAAATCCGGCGGGCGCGGATAGGTGAAAAGCCCCGGATTGGCCTGACTCCAGCTCAGCAGCTCAGTCATGGAGAGCGGTGGCTCCGGCAGCAGGTCCGGATCGAAATAGAACACCAGGCGCGAGCGTGTCCAGGGCGACTCGTAACCCTCCACCGGAATCGTGAAGTCCTCCCGCATCTCGGGGAAGCGCTCGGCCTGCACCAGCGGAAAATTGGGCAGGGACTCGGCGAAAGGCCCGTACAGCAGGTCATTGGCCTTCAGGGCCGCGAAATTCTCGCCATTCACCCAGAGCAGGTCGACGCTGCCACGATCGGCATTGCCGGCCATGCGCTCGGCCAGGATGCGGGCAACGGACTCGGCCGTGTCGCCGATCTTCACATGTTGCAGGGTGACGCCATGCTGCGCCTGCAGCTGCTCGCCTGCCCAGACGATGAAGGCATTGATCTGCGGGTCACCGGCCCAGGCGTGGAAGTACACGGTCTGGCCTCGCGCCTCGGCCAGCACGGCGTCCCAGTCGGCCGGGTCCGGCGTGGCGGCGCGGCTGGCGGTGCCCAGCAGGGCCAGCAGAAGCAGTCCGGTTAGCGCTCTCAGCATGCGCCGGCCCCCGCCTCTGCGGAGTGGGCACTGCCCGTCACGACCGTGCTGCGCGCCAGCACTCCCAGGCGTCGGGCGCGCCGCTCGCGCGAGGCCTCGTCCAGCACGACACCCAGCACCTGCTCGTGGAAGCGGTCACAGCCGATGCACAGGTTCTGATAGGGCTTTCCGTCCGGCGTGGTGGTGTGACAGGCCGCGAGAAACTGCGCCTCGCTCCAGCCATAAGCGAGTCCCATGGTCTGCGGCGAACCCGCATTGATGGCCTGCATGGCAGGCAAGTCGCGCAGGCCGTCGAGAATCTCCAGCAGCGGCTCTTCCACCAGATTGCCCAGCGGATGCGCCGTCTTCAGGCAACAGGGATAGACGTCGCCGGTCGGGTCGATGGACACCTCCGACCCGGCCTGACCATGATTGAGAAAATTCAGCCCGCCCGACCAGGCATTGCAGAAATTGTCTTGCAGCGTGGCCGTGGACAGACCGTTCTGCCAGGCACGGCCGCGCGGCCAGAGCTTGCCGATCCAGGCTTCCTCGGTGGCGCCAAACATATTGAACAGCGGCGGCCCGATGTCTTCGCCCGGGCGGCGCGGCGAGAAGATGGCGGAGTTCTGCATGCCTGCGGCGGCAAACATGGCCAGCAGCTTGTCGATCAGCTTCTGGCGTTTGTCACCTTCCATGCCGACGTGATAGTCGTCCATGCCGGCCACGGAAATGGTGTTGACGCCCAGGGCCAGCAGCTCGTCTATGATCGTGGGGGTCAGCAGATCGCCCGTGGTCTGCACCACCACGCGCACACCGCCCTGGGCGCGGTATTTCTCTCTAATTGCTTGGAGGGTGGGATAAAGCACACGCTCGCGCACGGGTTCGGTCAGCACATCGCCGCCCGAGAGAATGAGCCGGCCGCTGCGCTCTACCCCGTTGTCCAGATAGCTCAAGCGCGCGGGCAGGTTGGCGACGATGCGCGGCGCATTGCGCTCGGCCTCGGCCACCACGGCTTCCAGCTCATCCCGCACATAGGGGCGGAAACGCTCTTCATAGCAATGCTTGCAGCGGCGATGACAATGCCAGCACAAGACGTAATAGATGGATTCCATGGTGCCCCCTGCCTCTCGCTTGTGTCATTCCAGCGCATCAGCCGCATAGACATGCAGCATCATGTCGCTGTGTTCGGACCACACGGCTTCCTCGGCCAGCAGCGCCAACCCCTCGTCGCGCTCGGCGTCGACGACATCGCGTGCGCCGAACTCGTCGATGTAGAAACCGATCTCGTCGCGTTCCGCCCCTTCCTGCAGGCGCTCGACCAGCCAGGCCTTGAGCTGCTGCGGATCCGTGTCCGGCTCCAGCCGTTTCAGGGCACGCAGGATCTCCAGCACCGAGGCTTCTTCATCCAGATTGCTGCGCAGGACATCCTCACGCATGGTTTGCACTCCTCATGACAGGGACTTCGGGGCAGAGACTGCCACTGAGTCCGGATTGTTACCCTTGAGCAGCACAGGATACACAAGGACGACCGCCAGGATGATGCCGGCGCCAAGATAAAACGTCAGCCCCAGTTCACGCTGCTCTCCCAGGATTGCCATGGCCAGCAGGATGGCGTACAGCGGCTCCAGATTCACGGCCAGCGCCGAGGCATAGGCCGAGAGCTGCCGCAGGGCCACCAGCGACAGCGCAAAGGGCAGCAGCGTGCAGGCCACCGCGAGCACGCCCAGCCAGAGCAGATCGCGCCCGGCCGGCGGCACCAGCAGGTCCTGCTGTGCGGGCAGCATGGCTCCCGCTTCCCACGGCGCAAGCGGAAGCACGCTCAGCAATAGCGCCAGCACCAGCACGAACACGCCGCCACCAAGCATTTCCAGGGCGGTGGCACTCAAGGCATCGGTGCGCAGGATCAGACGCTTGTTGAAGGCCGTGAAGAGCGCCGCGAGCACCGCCGAAACGATGGCGACCGCTATGCCAAGGTTCATGCTCTGCGGCGTGCCGCCCACCACCAGGGCGACGCCTGGCAGCACCAGCACGCCCAGCAGCAATTCGCGCCGCACGAAGGGGCGCCCGGTCACCAGCGGCTCGATGAAACACAGACAGACGGGAATCAGCGCCATGCAGGTCGCCGCCACCGAGGCGTTGGCCAGCTTCACCGCGGCATAAAAGGTCAGCCAGTGCAGCGCCACCAGCACGCCCACCCCGAGAAAGGCCAGAAAATGCCGCGCCGTGAGCCGCAGCATGCCGCGCCATACCCGTGCCAGCAACAGCAGCACAAGGCCCACGGCCACCATGCGCCAGAGCACCAGTGGCAGTGCCGGAAGCGTGATCAGGCGGCCGAGGATGGCGGTGAAGCCCCAGAGAAAGACGCACAGATGAATCTGCAGCCAGGCGGTGCGATTGACGGACATGGGGTACTCGAGAGTCGATGGCGGCTACTGCGCCGATGAACTCGACGCAGGGGCCGGAAAAGGCCGCCAGCCTACACCAAAAAGTCCGTCACCGGGGTGGCCAGGCTGCAATTGTCTGGACGCAGGCGGCAGGCTAGACTCGGACCGTCCCCTCACCTTCTTGGAGTCTTCCCTTGAACACCCCGCACTGGCAGGCGCGACTGCGCGCCATGGGCCCCGGCATCGTCATGTCTTCCGCCGCCGTGGGCGGCTCGCACCTGGTGGCCTCGACGCAGGCGGGTGCCCTGTTCGGCTGGCAGCTGCTGTGGCTGATCCTGCTGGTCAATGTGCTCAAGTACCCCTTCTTCCGCTTCGGCGTGCAATACACCCTGGAACGGGACGAAAGTCTGATCCAGGGCTATCTGCGCCGCGGCCGTGCCTACCTGATCGGTTTCACGCTGCTCAATGTGGTGGCGGCCGTGGTGAACACGGCCGGCGTGCTGATCCTGACGGCGAGCCTGCTGCAGTACTTCATTCCGGTCACGCTCTCCCTGACCGTGCTGTGCTGGCTGTTGCTGGCTGTGGCGCTGGCCATTCTGCTGGCCGGCCACTACCAGCTGCTGGATCGTCTGTCCAAGGTGATCATGGTGTGCCTGACCATCACCACTTGCGTCGCCGTGCTGATCGCCTGGCAGAACGGCCCCACCGCGCCGGCCGATTATGTCAGCCCCTCCCCGTGGCAGCTCTCCGCGCTGGCGTTCCTGGTGGCCATGATGGGCTGGATGCCGGTGCCCATCGAGATTTCCGCCATCAGTTCGCTGTGGACGCGCTCGAAACAGAAGCTGACCCGCGTGACCCTGCCGGATGCGCTTTTCGACTTCAATCTGGGCTATGGCGTCGCCGTCTTCCTGGCACTGGTGTTCGTGGCCCTGGGCGCGCTCGTGCAGCACGGCTCGGATCAGGAGATTGCGCTGGCCAGCGGCGCTTTCGCGCAACAGCTCGTCTCCATGTACGCCGCGACCATTGGCGACTGGTCCCGCTATCTGGTCGCGGCCATCGCCTTCCTGTGCATGTTCGGCACCACCCTCGCCGTGATGGATGGCTATGCCCGCACGCTGGATGAATCCATTCATCTGCTGCGCGAATCCCGCAGCGAACCGGCAACCTGGACACTGAGTGCCTGGATCGTGGCCCAGGCGCTGAGCGGGATGGCCATCATCCTGTTCTTCCAGAGCGCACTGGCCCCGATGCTGACCTTTGCCATGACCCTGGCCTTCGTGACCACGCCCTTCTTCGCCTGGCTCAATTTCGATCTGATGCGTCAGCAGGGACTCTCCAGACGAATGCAGGTCTTCGCCTGGATCGGCATGGCCTATCTCAGCCTGTTTGCCGCTGGCTACGTGCTGTGGTGGCTGACCGCCTAGAAAAAAAAGGGTCGCCAGTGGCGACCCTGAAAAACCCGGAAAACCGAGTCGAAAACCTTGCCTTGCAAAACGCTTGTCAGGCCCCGCGCACGAACACGTTGCGCTTGATGCCGCCACCAAGCAGTCGCGCCGGCCAGCGGAAGGAGCTGACAAAGGACACGAGCACTGCTGCGGCATACGGGATGGCCTGAATCAGCATCACGATGCTCCAGATGCGCAGATCAGGACTGCTGAACTCACGCGGAATCAGGTTCAGCATGGCCACGGCCAGACACAGACTCACCAGCATCAGCAACTCTTCGCGCACCGCGGTCAGCGCCTGCAACACAGCGGATGGACGCGCGCATTTCGGCGTGCGCACGAAGGGCATGTCATCCGTGAACATGCCACGCAAGGTGGCGATACCCACCGTGTGCGACAGAGCCAGCCCGGCGATCGCGGCCGCGAATGTCTGGCGCAGATTCGCCTTCACGCGGGAGCGGTACAGGTAAATCATCTTCGACAGCTTGAACACGAACAGTGACAAAGGCAGTACCGAGAACATCACCAGCGGCGCGTCGATCTGGGTCGGCGACAGGATCATCGCGATGGTCCAGGCGATGGCGGCGAAGTTGAACACCAGGTTGAAACCATCCGCCACCCAGGGCAACCAGCCCGCCAGGAAGTGATAGCGCTGACCATTCGTGAGTCGCGAATCCCGCAGCGTGAACAGTTCACGCGTGTGCTTGCGCAAGATCTGCATCGCACCATAGGCCCAGCGGAAACGCTGCTTCTTGTAGTCAATGAAGGTGTCAGGCATCAGGCCTCGACCGTAGCTGTACGAAAGATACATCGCTTCGTAGCCGGCCTCGAAGATGCGCAGCCCCAGCTCGGCATCCTCGGTGATGCACCACTCGCCCCAGCCGCCGACTTCCTCGAGCACACTGCGACGCACCAGGGTCATGGTGCCGTGCTGGATGATGGCGTTGCGCTCGTTGCGCGTGACCATGCCGATCTCGAAGAAACCCCGGTGCTCGGCGAAGCACATGGACTTGAAGGCGTTGTCGTCGTGGTCGCGGTAGTCTTGCGGCGACTGCACGATGGCCATCTTCGGGTTTTCAAACGCGCCGACCAGGTCCGAGAGCCAGTTCGGTTCCACCTGATAGTCACTGTCGATGGCCGCGATGATCTCGGCTTCGGGATGCGTGCGTTCCAGCGCGTAATTCAGTGCGCCCGCCTTGAAGCCGGACAGGGGCGCCACATGGAAGAAGCGGAAACGAGCACCGAGCTTTTCGCAGTGGCTCTGTACCGGTCGCCACACGGCTTCGTCACGCGTGTTGTTGTCGATCACCAGCACTTCGAAGTCGGGATAATCGAGCTTCGCCAGCGCGTTGAGGGTCTCGATCATCATGTCTGCCGGTTCGTTGTAAGCCGGCACATGGATCGAGACTTTCGGCGTGCGCGTCATCACCAGTTGCGTGGGCTTGATCTGACGTCGACGCGTGGTGTACCAGTGGGCTTCCGCCCACTCGTGGGCCTCGGTCAAGAGGATCGTCACAACGCCCAGCATGCCGATCATCAGGAGGATGCCGACGATGGTGGACGTGATGGTCAAATACTGCTGGGAATAGTCATAGATGATCCAGACCAGCACCGTCGCCGTGACGGAGGCCACCAGTGCCATGAGGCCATAGCCCTTGGTCTTCAGTGCCTTGCTGTTGATGCCGAAGATCGCCAGCATGATCACGGAGGTCAGGATGGAGATCGCGGCCAGCACTTCCCAGCCGGGCACGCGCACGATGGGCTCTGCGAAGGAGAACTTCGGATTGCGCTCCACATCGTAGACGCCCCAGTAGGCTCCCACGCCGCCTTCGTTCTCGGCCTTCCAGGGCTGATCAAAGGCTTCCATGAGGAAATAGTCATAGTTCAACTCGTCTGCGCGATGCAGGAATCGACGCAGGAACAAGGCCTCGTTGGCCTCGCTCGCCACCGCAGCTTCACGGGTGCGACCGTCGGACGGCCAGCCCACTTCCCCTATCAGGATCTTCTTGTCCGGGAAGGCAGCTTCGAGCTGCTCCATCTTGTCGACGATGTAGTCGACGGCGATGTCAACATCAATGCCTTCCCAATAAGGCAGCATGTGCACCGTGATGTAGTCGACATGGTCAGCGAGTTCGGGATAGCGCAGCCACACATGCCAAGGCTCCGCTGTGCTCACCGGCACATTCACTTCCCGTCGCACGCGGTCCATCAGCACGCCGAGATCGGTGGCACTGAATTCGCCACGCAGAATGGTCTCGTTGCCCACCATCACACTGGTCACATTCGTGCTGGCATTGGCGAGCGCGATGCCGGCCTGGATTTCGTCTTCATTGATGATGGTATCCATACCCAGCCAGATGCCGATGACGACGTCCATTCCGTAGTCGCGCGCAATGTCGGGTACTGCGGCAAGGCTGCGCAGGCTGGAATACGTGCGCAGTGCACGCGTGCTGCCGGAAAGCAGCTCGACGTCCTCGCGGATCTCTTCTTCGGATGGCATGACGTTGTAGATCGCGTTCTGCCCCTTCTGAAAGGGCGAAAATGCGAAGCCGCTGATCTCTTCAGGCCAGGGCACGACTTCGGTCGGACGATTCACCATCGCCCAGAGGAAATAGGTCACTACTGCGAACAACAAGGCGACAATCAAAGTCGATATACGCATAGATCCAGGGAATCAGAAAAAAATGGGTGGGGTGGACAAACGGCGCGCATGGTATGGTTACGCCCCATGCCCGTCAATGGTTCACACGGAAATATATTTTTGCCTCCGCAGGCTTGAAAAAACCTTGAAATGGCACGATTTTTCCCGGCTCGCACCAAAGTCAGGCGGCGCACCAAAAAGGCACATGAAGGGAGCTTTCGCACCGAATGAGGCCTCGCAAAATCTGTAATCACCGTTAAACAACCTCGCTTCCCGCGGATGAAAATCACGATGCAAAAACTCTTCCACATATTGTTGCTGACAGGCTTGTCCTGCGTGCAGATGCCTGTTCTGGCACAGACCGAGCGCGTCGAAGTGACACTCCCCGATGCCAGCACCCTCGCCGTCTACCGACTGCTCCCTCCCACTGCGCCCGCTGGCGGCGCGCCTTTGGTGATTCTCATGCCAGGCGGCTCGGGCGATGAATCCCTCGCACGCGATCTGCACTTCTGGCTGGGCGAGGAGCTCAAGGATCGGGGGTGGGCGGTGGCAGTGCCCGTGTCACCCAATGGCCGCTCATTTCGAGGCAGCAACAACACGCTGATTCCGCAGCTGATCACAGTACTGCAGGAAGATGAAAGAATTGCGGACGGTCGGACTCTGCTCGCCGGAATCTCGAATGGGGGCATGTCGGCACTGGAGATTGCGTCCCGCGCGCCAGAGGACTACCTGGGCGTCATGGCGGTACCCGCCTTGGTACCGGAGCGACTGGATACGTCAAGACTGAAAGGCATGTCCATCTATCTGCGCATTGGCGACCAGGACGAACTCAGCTGGATGAATCGATTCGAGGAAACGCGCACCGCCCTGGAACAGGCGGGCGCGATAGTCGATGCGGGACTGGTGTTCATGGCCCCCCATATGTTCTCGATGGAGTGGGAGAGCCTGGACCCATGGCTGCAGAAGGTTCTGCAGAAGCCGTGACTAGAAGTTGTGCTCGACCAGCGGGCTTGTTTCAGCATCGTAGTCGACACCCGCCACGCCAAAACCGAACAGCTTGAGGAATTCGGCGTTGTAGCCGGCGAAGTCGGTCAGCTCGAACAGATTGCTCTCGTCGACCTGCTCCCACAGGGCTTCGACACGTTGCTGCACAGCCGGGTCCAACTCCTTTTCATCCACACGCAGACGACCAACGGCATCCACACGCGGTGTTGCGCTGTAAAGACACTCGGTGAACAGCCGCTGGATCTGCTCCATGCAGCCTTCGTGCGATCCCTGGTCCTTCATCACCTTGAACAGGACCGACAAATAAAGTGGCATGACTGGAATGGCCGAACTGGCTTGCGTCACGACGGCCTTCAGCACGGCGACGCGCGCGTCACCCTTCAAGTCGACGAGCGAGTGCGCGATTGCGCCGGCAGCACGATCGAGATCTTCCTTCGCCTTGCCGATGGTCGCATGCCCGTAGATTGGCCAGGTCAGCTTGTCACCGAGGTAAGTGTAGGCGACTGTCTTGCATCCCTCAGCGAGCAGGCCTTCCTGCTTGAGTGCTGAAATCCACAGTTCCCAATCTTCGCCACCCATGACTTTCACCGTGGCGGCGATCTCCTCGGCGCTGGCTGGCTCGACAGTGATGGGAGCGATCTTGTGCGTATCGGTGTTCAGGTTCTTGGCAGTATAGGCCTGACCGATAGGCTTGAGCACGGAGGAGTACGTCTCGCCGGTCGTGGGATCGGTGCGGCGTGGAGCAGCCAGGCTGTACACGATCAGGTCCACCTTGCCCATGCCGGTCTTCAGGGCCTCGATCACTTGCTCCTTGCATTGCGTGGAGAACGCATCGCCATTGATGGTTTGACAGAACAAACCCTGCGCCTTGGCAGCCTCATGAAAGGCGGCAGTGTTGTAGTAACCGGCAGACGCAGTCTTGGCATCCGTGGGCGGCTTCTCGAAGCAGACCCCGAGCGTGCTGGCTCCACTGCCAAACGCCGCCGCAATGCGGGATGAAAGTCCATAGCCGGTGGAACATCCCAGGACCAGCACATTGCGGGGGCCACCGGCGACGGTACCCTGCGCCTTCACGTAGGCAATCTGCTCGTGCACATTGGCAGCACACCCCTGGGGATGGGCGTTGATACAGATGAATCCGCGAACTTTCGGCTTGATGATCATGAAGTGTCCTGTTTCCCCTTGGTGGCAAATCGATACGGCAGCTTCGAAGCGGGTTGCCTCGAGGCGAAGGCGGTCATTATAGTGCCGTTCGCTGCCTTGACAACACCGGATTAAACCGGCATAGTGCCGCGTCTAAAAATCGGCTGGCGAACGCGTGGCGTTCGTCGATCCGGCCTGGAATCTCCGGCACGGAATCTGCCGCAAAATCTGAATCGTATTGAATTGCCTATGCATCAAGGAGCATCAGTTGGCCAACTCAGCACAAGCTCGTAAGCGCGCCCGTCAGGGGGAAGTTCGTCGTCGTCACAATGCAAGCTTTCGTTCCATGGTTCGCACCTACCT
>JACCEA011965575.1_pt1 | contig 12973 bp, 7 predicted proteins | sample 7449851 | NCBI WGS metagenome assembly JACCEA01 (sample SAMN15323453, study PRJNA562643) | freshwater metagenome | isolation source: river surface water | place: USA:Blue River Watershed | collected 2017-08-18 | reverse complement strand
CATGAAACACGCACCAAGTCCAGTGCCAAGAGCAACCTTCGGTGAAAGCATCACCCCATTTATCGGGTCTGAATGGCGACTGAAAAGTGCCATTTTGATTTTTTCCACGCACAAAATTGGTCGATTTATCAAAGACATTGCGGTAGTTTTGGGCTCTTTTAGCGTATAAATCTATTTCGGCTTGGGGGCGTTTCAAAAGTTTAGCCAATTTCCAAATCGTAAAGTCATCGTAGGCGTATTCGAGCGTACGAGCGGTGTTTTCGTTGATGCCTACATCATAAGGCACATAGCCAAGGGTGTTGTAGTACTGCACTCCCAAACGCCCAACTGAACTCAAAGGCCCTGATTGATTGGCATTTTTGGTGATGGCTTCGTAAAGTTTCTCAATTTCTTGCACTTTTACACCTTTCAGATAGGCATCGGCAATAATCGAAGCCGAATTTGAACCAACCATACAATCTCTATGCCCTGGACTTGCCCATTCGGGTAGCCAGCCACTTTCTTTGTAAGTATTGGCCAAGCCTTCCATAATTTGGGCATTCATTTCGGGGAACATCAAGTTAAAGAATGGAAAAACAGCACGGAAAGTATCCCAAAAACCATTGTCGGTAAACATATATCCATCAGCAATTTGACCATTGTAAGGGCTGTAATGCACGATTTTATTATCGCTGTTTATCTCGTAAAACTTACGTGGAAAAAGCATCGTGTGATACAGAGCCGTATAAAATGTACGCATTTCGTCGTCAGAGCCGCCTTCAACCTTGATTTTGTTGAGTTGCGAATTCCAAGTAGCAGCTCCTTTTGCTACGAGTTGGTCGAAATTTTGTTGACCGATTTCGTTTTGAAGATTTAACTCTGCTTGCTCAGGGCTGATAAACGACGATGCAATTTTTAAGTTTACTTGCTCGTTGGCTTTGGTCTTAAATCGGATAATACTACCCGAATGTTTGCTCTCGATTTCGAGATTATTTAGCGTGATTTCACCTTCTTTTACCCCATAAACTTCTTCAAAGTCTTTATCGACATAAATCACGAAGTAGTTTTTAAAATTATCGGGTACGCCGCCCGAAGAGTTTCGGGCATACCCAACGATTTTTCGTTCTTTCGGGAAAATTTTGATGTAAGAATTCTTGAAAAAACCATCAATTATCAAGTAAGCCTTATCGGTTTGTGGATACGTGATACGGAAACGTGCAGCACGCTCAGTAGGCGTAATTTCGACGGTTGTATTATAATCTGAAAGATAGGCTCGGTAATAATGAGGTTTTGAAATTTCGGCCTTGTGCGAATACCAAGATTCTCGTTTGTTTTCATCAAAAACGAGCTTTTCAGTAGTAGCAAAAATCGAAAAAGCACCGTAATCGTTTATCCACGGCGAAGGTTGGTGGGTTTGTTTGAATCCTCTAATTTTATTGCTGGCATACTGATAGCACCAACCATCGCCCATTTTATTGGTTTGTGGAGTCCAGAAATTCATGCCCCACGGTAGTGCGATAGCAGGGTAGGTGTTGCCGTTTGAGAATTCAAACTTAGAATCACTCCCTACCAGCGGATTGACGTATTTTACTAAATTTTCTTGGTCGGATTTTTGGGCATAAGTAAAATAACTCCCTAAAATAATTAAGGGAATAATGAAGAGTTTTTTCATGAATCGTAGTTTTGTAAGGTCGAGTTTTGTACTAATATTTGATTGTATTAAACCAGCCCCTCTGGATTGGGAATAAAATTCAAGAATGAATCACTGTGTTTTTTATATTTTTCGGTGTCGAGTGTATAAAGAAAGGCCCCCTTTTTTGAGAAACCTTTTTGCTTTTCCTTCAACTTTATCAAAAGTCCTGTCGAGAGGATTTTTCTGCTGAAATTACGCTTATCGAAATTACTACCATAAATCGCTTCGTAGAGATTTAGAATCTGCGGAATCGTAAATTTCTCGGGCATCAACTCAAAGCCAATCGGATGAAAAGCTGCCTTGTAACGCAGGCGTTCGATGGCAATTTTTATCATTTCTCGGTGGTCAAAGAGCAATTCGGGTAAATCTTGCATCGAAAACCACTGTGCATGGTGCGTATCCGAAATCTTTGTTTCGTAGTCTTTCACATTGACTAACGCATAATAAGCCACCGCAACTGTACGCTCAACGGGGTCACGAGTAGGGTCGCCAAAAGCATTGAGTTGCTCCAAAAAAATACCCGTCACGCCCGTTAGTTCAAACAAAATGCGTTCGGCTGCTTGGTCGAGACTTTCGTTGGGTTTTAGCCAGCCGCCCATCAATGACCAAGTATCGTGGTCGGTTTGTACGCCACGTTTTACCAACAAAAGTTTTAATTCTTCGCCATCAAAACCAAAAATAATGGAGTCGAGAGCTACCAAACATTTGGTCTGTTGTTTATAAAGTTCTAACATTCAGGGTCTTATAGGTTATAATTTGAGGTCGGCATCGCAATATAATGAAGTAGCTATCCATGAACAACAAAAGTAGGTATTTTCTCTAAAAAACTCGTATTTTTGCACAAAAAAGCCTTTGATGTCACTGCTCAAAATTAGTCATCTGCATAAATCATTTAGTGGAGTAAAAGCCGTAAACGATATTTCAATTACACTCGAAAAAGGTAAAATCCTGGCAATTTTGGGTGAAAGTGGCTCAGGAAAAACAACGCTTCTGCACCTGATAGCTGCTCTCTACGAACCAGACTCAGGAACGCTTCTACTTGATAATGAACGCATTACACCACCCTCAGAAAAACTGATTGCTGGGCATCCCGATATTAAGTTAGTTAGGCAAGATTATGGGCTTTTTCCGAATATGTCAATTCGAGAAAATATTGCTTACGAACTACGTTATTATGAAGAAGACTATCGAAACGAGCGAGTAAATAAGTTGCTTGAAATCAGTGGTTTAGCTCATGTGCAGCATCATGTGCCTCGACAAGTTTCGGGGGGTGAACAGCAACGAGCAACAATAGTAAAAGCCATTGCCGAAGAACCAAAGTTGCTTCTGCTCGATGAGCCTTTTAGCCATTTAGATGCAGTAAACAAACGCCGACTAAAAACCGAAGTATTAAAACTTATTAAAGCCGAAGAAGTTAGTTGTATTTTTGTGACGCACGATGTTACTGATGCCTACGGAATGGCCGATGAATTGCTAATCATGCAAAATGGTAATGCTCTGCAACTTGGTTCGCCCGAAGAAATTTACCGAAACCCCATCAATCAGTATGTGGCTGAGATTACGGGAGAAACTTCTTTGAGTTCTGAGTTGAGAGTTGAGAGTTCTGAGTTAAAAACTGAAAGCATTGAGTTGCAACTCAGAACTCAGAACTCAGAACTCAAAACCTTTCTCCGTCCCGAACAGATTCGAGTTTCTGAAAAATCGGATATTAGAGCTACTGTATTATCGGTTAAATTTTTAGGAGCATATGATGAGGTGCTTTTACAAGTAGATGATGTAAAACTAAAAATGTATAGTTTTGATAGGCTGAGTGTTGGCGATAAGATTGGAATTGAAATAAAAACTTTAAGTTAAAATATCTTTGCATTTATCAAGAAATAGATAAAAAATCTATTCTTAAAAACTAAAGTAGATATTTTCTGTGTACGTTGAATAAAATTTAGATAAAAATTTATTACAAACTTTTGGTTTTGTATCGGTAAATTCTCAACTTTGTATCGGTATCAAGAATTTCTAATTAATTTTAGAAAACCAACCGAGTCGCAAACGCTACGGTGGTCAAAAGATGCGGGCTATTCTAAAGTCAAAAATGTTTTGTTTTTCTCTTCAAAAAGCCCTCTTCAGTTTCTTAGAAACCACCAATTATTTTAAATTCATATAAAACAACATAGCATTTATGCCTTATTTATTCACTTCTGAATCTGTATCGGAAGGCCACCCAGATAAAGTATCGGACCAAATCTCAGATGCCCTCATTGATAATTTTATGGCGTTTGACCCTTCTTCTAAAGTAGCTTGTGAAACTTTAGTAACGACAGGTTTAGTAGTTTTGGCAGGAGAAGTAAAAACGCAAACCTACCTTGATGTACAATCTATCGCTCGTGAAGTAATCCGTAAAATTGGTTACACGAAGTCGGAGTATATGTTTGAAGCAAATTCTTGCGGAATTATCTCGGCTATTCACGACCAATCGGCTGACATCAACCAAGGTGTTGACCGTAAAACGGCTGACGATTTCGAATCGAAAGCAAATGCTCAAGGTGCGGGTGACCAAGGGATGATGTTTGGTTATGCCACTCGTGAAACCGACAACTATATGCCATTGGCGTTAGATTTAGCTCACACGATTCTCCAAGAAATGTCATATATCCGTAATAATGAGCCAAATTTGATTCCTTATTTACGTCCAGATGCAAAATCACAGGTAACAATCGAATATTCTGATGATAACGTTCCACAGCGTATTGATACAATCGTAGTTTCTACGCAGCACGATGATTTTGCGGCTGACGAAGAAATGTTGGCAAAAATCAAGGCTGACGTTATTAATATCGTTATCCCACGTGTACAAGCTAAATTGAAAGCTGATTTACAGGCGTTATTCAACGACCAAATCACTTATCACATCAACCCAACTGGTAAATTCGTAATTGGTGGTCCACACGGAGATACAGGTTTGACAGGCCGTAAAATTATTGTAGATACTTACGGTGGTAAAGGTGCTCACGGTGGTGGTGCTTTCTCTGGAAAAGACCCTTCAAAAGTTGACCGTTCGGCAGCTTATGCTACTCGCCACGTAGCTAAAAACTTAGTAGCGGCTGGTCTTTGCGACGAAGTACTCGTACAAGTTTCTTACGCTATCGGTGTTGCAAAACCTTGTGGTTTGTTTATTGATACTTACGGAACTGCCAAAGTTGATATGACTGATGGTGAAATCGCTCAAAAAGTTGGCGAAATCTTCGATATGCGTCCGTACGCAATCGAGCAACGTTTGAAATTACGTAACCCAATCTACTCAGAAACAGCCGCTTATGGCCACATGGGACGTAAAAACGAAGTAGTAACTAAAACTTTCAAAGGGCCAGATGGCACAACAGTTACGAAAGAAGTAGAACTTTTCACTTGGGAAAAATTGGATTACGTTGATGCTGTAAAAGCAAAATTCGGTCTATAATTCTTTAAGTTTAAGATAGAAAAACGGAAGTCGAGAGGCTTCCGTTTTTTGTTTATAGTAGTACAAGTTTTTAACTTGTGGTTTTGCGTCAAAACATTCCCCAAAAACACTTTGTTCAATCTGAAAAAGAATGAGTAATTTCGCAGCAAAAACTATCAAACTGAATGAAACTCAACAAACAAAATAGATTTATCATGCTGAGCATGCTTTGTCTGCTATCGCTCTCGACAATGGCTCAGATTGCTAAACCTACAAGCGTTCCTCAAACCTCAACTACTCCCTCTCCGAAACCAACCGTTTATTCAATCATCGAGCAAGTACGTAAAAAATACGCTCCTGATAAACGAGTAGCCTTCTTTCAGGCCGAGCTTGATTCTAATCGAATTGTGGGTAAAACCAATTTGCCCGCAGCTAAGAAGGATTTGTTAAATCGCTTAAAATCAAATGGTTATGCATTGCTCGATGCTGTAAAGCTATTGCCTGATAATGACTTGCTCGAAAACCGTAATTGTGGCATTGCCAATATTTCGGTGTTAAACTTACGTAGCCAACCCAAAGAATCTGCCGAACTGGCTTCACAAGCGTTGCTCGGAACACCGCTCAAAGTGCTTGACCGTGAGCGTAATTGGTACATGATTCAAACCCCCGATAATTACATTGGTTGGGCCGATGGCTCGACTTTCGCTCGTATTACGCAATATCAATTTGACCGATACCAAGCCAATAAGTTTTTGATGTTTGCTAAACCTTACGGTTTTTCATATACCAAAGCTGACGAAAATTCTCAGACAATTTCTGACCTTACTTGGGGAAATGTTTTGGCCGTAAAAGATACCTTACAAGATTTTTATGAAGTTATTTATCCCGATGGTCGGAATGCTTTTATCTTGAAAAAAGAAGCCATCGGGCATCAAGAATGGAAACAGTCGGTTACGGTTTCCGAACAAAACTTGGTCAATGCGGCTTTCAGAATGCAAGGCTTACCCTACCTATGGGGTGGAACTTCGTGGAAAGGGGTTGATTGTAGCGGTTTTACTCGTATGGTTTATCAATCAAACGGAATCTTATTACCTCGTGATGCTTCGCAACAAGTTTGGGCGGGTGAAGAAGTGCCTTTTGATAGCCTTCAAGTGGGTGATTTATTATTTTTTGGCGAAAAAGCTACACCTGAAAAAGCAGAGCGTGTCGTGCACGTAGGTATGTGGTTGGGTAATAAAGAATTTATTCATTCATCGGGCATGGTCAAAATCAGTAGTTTTGATGAACGTTCGCCACGCTACGATGCCCATAATGCTGGCCGATATTTACGTGCCAGACGTATCTTAGGCACCGATAAAGGAATTGTTTCGTTAAAGAAATAATTCTTTTATGACAAACGTTGGCAAGGCTCTAAGCCTTGCCAACGTTGAAACAAATCAAAGTTATTTGTCAAATTTACACTTATTGTGTAAATTCGTATATTCTTAAGAAAATTCAACTAATTATACACAAAATGAAAAAATCAATCATTTTTTCAGTCTTTACGCTCCTTGTGGTTTTTGCCTGTAAGCAAACCCAGAAAACACTTTCCGACGAGAGCTATTCTAAGTTAACCGACGACGAAAAACGCAAGGTAGAACACGCCCTTGATGGCATTCAGTTGGCCGACCCAGATTTGGAAGTAACGCTCTTCGCATCAGAACCAATGATGATGAACCCAACCAATATGGATATTGATGCCAAGGGAAGAGTCTGGATTTGTGAAGGATATAATTATAGAAATAAACTAAATCCGAAAAATCCGTACAATAAAAAAGGCGACCGAATCTTGATTATGGAAGATACCAATCAAGATGGGAAAGCTGATAAAAGTACAGTTTTCTATCAAGGCGAAGACATCAATTCTGCTCTCGGAATCTCGGTTTTGGGCAATAAGGCAATCGTTTCTTGTTCGCCGAATGTATTTTTGTTTACCGATGAAAACAACGATGGGAAAGCTGATAAAAAAGAAATCATTTTTACTGGCTTGAAAGGTGTTCAGCACGACCACGCTATCCACGCTTTCACGTTCGGGCCTGATGGTAAACTTTATTTCAACGGTGGAAACGAAGTGCAAACGCTCAGCGATAAAAACGGCAAAGAATTAACCGATGATTTAGGTCGACCTTTTTCAACTTACAAACAAGGAAAAGTTTTCAGATGCGATGTTGATGGTTCAAACGTAGAGATTTTAGGGCATAATTTCCGTAATAATTATGAAGTGGCCCTTGATTCGTACGGCCGTATGTGGCAGTCAGATAACGATGATGACGGTAATAAAGGTGTGCGTATCAACTACGTAATGGATTATGGTAATTATGGCTACAAAGATGAAATGACTGGGGCCAGTTGGCAAGAACGCCGCACTAATTGGGAAGCAGAAATTCCGCAACGCCATTGGCACTTGAATGACCCTGGTGTTGTACCAAACTTACTTCAAACAGGTGCTGGCTCGCCAACGGGTATGATTGTGTACGAAGGGAAACTACTGCCCGAAAAATACCGTAACCAAGTGATTCACTGCGATGCTGGGCCGAGTATTGTGCGTTCTTATCCAGTTACTAAAAATGGAGCTGGTTTTACGGCAACTATCAACAATATCTTAGATGGCTCGAAGCGTGACCAATGGTTCCGCCCGTCAGACGTAACAACTGCTCCCGATGGCTCTATTTTCGTAGCTGACTGGTACGACCCAGGTGTAGGTGGACACGCCATGGGTGATTCGCTTCGTGGACGTATTTACCGAATTGCACCAAAAGGTGAAGCTTATTCGGTACCAAAATTTGATTTTGAAACCGCTGAAGGCTGTGTTGAGGCTCTCCAAAATGCCAATGTAGCTGTACGCTATTTGGCTTGGACAAAACTTAATGCCATGCAAGATAAAGCCGAAGAAGCTTTATTGAAATTATGGAAAGATGACGATTCAAGAATGCGTGCGAGAGCTTTGTGGTTACTGGGCAAAATCAGTGGCAAAGGTGCAAAATACCTACAAGAAGCCGCCAATGATGCTGACGAAGATATTCGCATTACAGCCATTCGTTTATCTCGTGAACTAAACACCGATAACACAGCATTGCTTCAAAAACTCGCTACCGACCCATCGGCACAAGTGCGTCGTGAAGTTGCTTTAGCCATTCGTCATAAAAATTCTTCGGCCGCTGCTGATATTTGGGCAACTTTGGCAAATCAATATGATGGCAAGGATAGATGGTATTTAGAAGCACTTGGTATTTCTGCCGATAATCAATGGGATACCTTTTTTGCGAGTTATTTGACAAAAGCGGGTGAAAAGTGGAAAACAGATGCCGCTGCTAAAGACTTAGTGTGGCGTAGCCGCTCAACCGATAATATTTTCAGATTAGCCGAATTGGCAAAATCAAGCAAAGATAATCTTCGTTATTTCCGTGCTTTTGATTTTCAAAGCAATCCTGAAAAAACAAAGATTTTACTCGGAATGCTTGATGGTGGAAATGCTTCTTCTGATATTATGACGCTGGTTTTCAAACACTTAGATGTAGCAAGTGCCAAGCAAGATGCCATGTTTAAGAGCCTTCTACCGAAAGTTTTAGACGGTATAAAAAATCCAACCGATTACCTGGATTTGGTGAAACGCTACGAATTAAAAGACCAAGTGGCTCGCCTAACCGAAATGGCAATGAAAGACTCAGTTTTGGGTGGAGAAGCTGCCAAGATTCAAATAAAAATGAATGGTTTAGGCGAATTTCAAAAACTTGTGCAGAATAAAGACGAAGACGTTGTGCGTAAAGCCATTGGTGTTTACGGTGGCGTTGACGAAAAGCCTGTAACCGATTATCTGGTGACATTATTCAATAACAAAAACCTCAGTAAAGGTGTGCGAAACCAAGCCATGTATGCCATGTACGGCTGGAATAGCGAAGAAATTTTGTGGAATTTGGTAAAAGCCAATAAGGTTTCGGAAGAAGTAATGCCGATTGCCAAGAAGATTTTGTTAGGGACATGGCACAGCGATATTCGCACCGACGCCATGAAAATGTTTGGAGAGGAATTAGATAAAGAGTTGGGCGATATTAACGAACTCGCCAAAGGTGTGGGTAATGCCGCAAGCGGACAAAAAGTATTTAAGATGTATTGTACAGCCTGCCATCAGGTGAAAGGTGAGGGCGTGAATTTTGGCCCTGCATTGACCGAAATTGGTAGTAAATTATCTAAAACGGCACTTTATTCGGCTATTATCAATCCAAGTCAGGGTATTAGCTTTGGTTATGAAGGCTATAAACTCAAGCTCAAAGATGGCACAGAAGTAGAAGGTATGATTTTGAGTAAAACCGAAAATGATGTAAATCTTAAACAAATCGGTAGCACAAATCCAACTGCCTTCAAGCGTGCCGATATTGTTTCGATGGAAGAAAACGAAGAATCATTAATGCCAAAATTCCCACTACAAAAACAAGAAATAGTTGATTTAGTGGAGTATCTACGTACGTTGAAGAAACAATAGAATGATATTTATTTTCATTAATAGGCAGGAGCATAACAATCGTTATGCTCCTGCTTTATTTTTGAGTAGTTTTGCAAAATCCATTCTATCAAACAAAATACCCTATGAAAAAAAACGTACTGAGCCTATGCTTTGCATTGGTGTTTATTAATGCTTTGTTTGCTCAAAATTCTCCTACTTTTACCAATCCATTACTACCATCGGGGGCTGACCCGTATAGTTTTTATAAAGATGGCTACTATTATTATACCCATACACAGCAAAACAAACTAACGATTTGGAAAACCAAGAATTTGGCAGATTTGAAAACGGCGGAGTCGAAAACAATCTGGACGCCACCCGCTGGTACAATGTACTCAAAAGAACTATGGGCTCCCGAAATTCATTTTATTCAAGGAAAATGGTATATGTATTTTGCGGGCGATGATGGAGATAATAATCATCACCGAATGTATGTACTGGAAAATGCTTCGCCTGACCCCATGAAAGGCGATTGGACATTTAAAGGAAAAGTGGCCGATGAATCGACTGATAAATGGGCGATTGATGGCGATATTTTTGAGCATCGTGGACAATTATACATGATTTGGTCGGGCTGGGAAGGAGATAAAAATGGGCAACAAAATATTTATATTGCCAAAATGAAAAACCCATGGACAATTACGGGCGGACGCTCAAAAATATCAGGTTCGGATTTTGACTGGGAAAAACACGGCGACCTCAACGACCCAAATCTTCCACACGTAAATGTAAACGAAGGCCCACAAATATTGAAACACGGCAAAAAGCTATTCATTATTTACTCAGCAAGTGGTTGCTGGACAGACTTTTACGCCCTTGGAATGCTTACAGCTGATGCGAGTGCCGATTTGATGAATCCGAAAAGTTGGAAGAAATCTCCCGAGCCGCTCTTCAAGCAATCGCCCGAAAACAAAGTTTTTGCACCAGGGCCTAATTCATTCTTTAAATCACACGATGGAAAAGAAGATTGGATTTTGTACCACGCCAACTCTGAACCTAATCAGGGTTGTGGGAAATTCCGCTCACCAAGAATGCAAAAGTTTACATGGAATGCCGACGGAACACCAAATTTTGGTGTACCTGTGAGAGAGAATGAAGTGTTGGCTGTGCCTTCGGGGAAATAGTTATTGGTAAATTGGTTACTGGTTATTGGTATATAAAGCAAAATGAGGCATACTTCAAAAGTGTGCCTCATTTTGCTTATTTATAGATAAGCCGATAGCCTAAAACAAGCTGAATACGGTCGTAATCAGAGTAGTAAAACTGATATTTTTTAAACAGATTTGTATTGCTTATATATCTACATTCAAAACTTAGTTTATTTTTTCCGTAACCTACTCCAACAGCGAAGTTAGACGCTGGAGATATTTCAATATTAGCAAATTTAGAATTAAAACTTGTGTTTACTCCAAAATCAAAATTTGTATGATAAAAAATATTACCTCCATTTTTCAAAAAAGATTTTCCCTTAAATCCAATAGGTAATGATATAAACTTAAATTTGATATCTGGATATGAAATTGTACTACTTTCAAATTTCCTTTTAGGACTTAAATGAAACGTTGGTTCGATGTATAAGCTCCATTTGTTCATATTAAAAGGCAAAATAGCTTCTATCTGGCACCCTAATCTATATTCCAATTGGCTTGAATATTTAATAGAAGTAAAGTCGTTTATAATACTCAGATTTGAATAGGATAATCCTGGAGTAAGGCTAACAGCTAAGACTTTTCTTTTTACTTTGCTCTGTACAACCGTTTGAGGTGTATTGAATGCTTGATTATAGCTTATAAATAGTCTTTCGAGACTTTCTTTGGTGTAGGTTAATGTTTCAAAATCAATCTTACTTAGTTTATCCGTTATTAAATCATTCATTAGTTGTTGTTTGTAACTAACGTTAATAGATGTTCCCGTACCCGAGCCTTCCTGTAAATACCTTTTATATATTAGTTGTGTGATTGCTTTATTTCTTTTTGAATAGAAAAATCTGATAAACTCTTTATCTTCAAAAACATATAGATTGGCTTCGCCAGTAATTAATACCCGCAAGAAGAAAGTTCGGTTTTCCAGAATTGGTTGTTTTTCATACGATAGTTTTTGTTGTAAATCGCTCGAAATATCGATATCTGTATTGATTTTAATAAATCTTGAGGCATTTTCTACACCAAATTCTTTGACATTTTCTAACGTACCCGTAACTACTTCTCCGTTTTCAGTGAATCTATATTTAAAACTTTGTGGATTTTTCTTCCAATCAATATTTCGTATAAAACATTCTGTTTTTATACCTTGATTATCAATAATATATCCTTTCTGATAAACTATTTGAGCATAAGTAGTAAATGTTAGGAATAAACTTAAAAAGAAGGTAGATGAGTATCGCATGATAGCAATTTGGGTTTTGTGGAGCTGTTCTCGTCACAATAATATCTTAATTCAAAGACTCTACCAAATATATTCTTTCAATTAATACTTTCACTCCTTAAACACCCGAATTGTTTTGCTATCATTGCCTTGTTTTACGCTTAAAAAATACTGCCCTGAGGTATTTTTAGTCAAAATTTGTGCGATTTGCGATTTTAATGACTCCCACTTACCCATGCTTTGAAATAAATTATTGCCTGATTTATCGCTTAATTTTATTTCTAAGTTTTCTTCGGGAGTTTGGTTGTTTATCAGCAAATCTATTTTCCCATCGGTTGTATTCGGGAAAACCGTCACATTAAAAGTCTTGTCGATTCTGTTTTCCAAATGAGTGATAATCTTTGGTTTTGATACTCTAATACTATCAATAATTACTTTAGAACCAACATGTATATCACTCTGGGGAAGAACAATATTAGCAATGTTATTTATTTTAACTTGGCTTGTTGTTACACCCTCGTTTGCAGTGAGAATAGCCAAAATTTTTGAAGTTGAACTGATAACAGCTTTTCCTGCTTGTGAGCCTTTAAGGTAATAATCAAACGAAACATTTATCACTTCTTTGTTTTCGGGTGAGTATGAAAATAGTGGGTTAAAATCAAGCAATACCCCTGCAATCGTTTTGCCTTGACTATCACGAACAATTAAGTAATTCGCTCCACCAGCACACCAACCCCCATAAAGCGAAAACTTAATAAGTGGCGAGTTTGGTTCTTCTTTCGAACTCAAAAACATAAAGTAATTAGATGGACTTAGGCTTGTACGCCCATCGTATAGATTACAAGCATTTCCGCCATAAAGTGCTATTTTCTGCATATCCTTATAAGTGAACTGAAAAGAAAAGCTGATTTTATCTTCAGTGATAGGTGTAAACGACCGAATCACATCTTGCCCATTTTTATTG
>JACCEA011722787.1_pt1 | contig 12977 bp, 6 predicted proteins | sample 7449851 | NCBI WGS metagenome assembly JACCEA01 (sample SAMN15323453, study PRJNA562643) | freshwater metagenome | isolation source: river surface water | place: USA:Blue River Watershed | collected 2017-08-18 | reverse complement strand
CGGTTGTTACTGCAATTGCACGAATTGATTTGTATATTTTGTTTCCTTCCAGATTGTGTTGTGATATAATTTAATGTGATACTTTCTTCCGCCTTCAACCTATTTGTGAATTGTTTGTTGTGGGGTTTTCGTCCTCTTTCTCCAACGAAGTAAACATTTTCTGCATTACTGTAGAAAATCAAAGTTTCTGTAGTGATGACTAAAATAAAACAATTGTAGAATATAAAATGAATTACATTAATTAAGAATGAAAAAAAAAGAAGAAAAAAAAAGATTTTTATGAAATCTACAAAACATTTGGAATGACTTCCTTCCAAATTTCTCTGCATCTCTTGGCAGACTCAAATAACATTTCATCAACCGTAGCAATCTCGTTAGGCCACGCATCAATCATATTCAATACATCAACTGTGACACGATCAGATTGAAGAGACTGCATTAAAAATATCGTTTCAACAGCATGAAATTCATCATCTATATGTTCAATATGCATATCCTTGATAAGGTAATCTATGACACTAACATGAAATAATTTTAATCGTTCTCCTATAAATTCTTGAACTTTAACAAAACATTCTCCAAGAATTTCTTTTGAAGTACATTCACAACTCTCTTTATTATATCTCAAACACAATGTAGTCATTAAGTTAACCTCATCTGCAAACATCTTTGCTGCATCTAATGCTTTTAACATCCAAAACAAAGCACAATTGAAACCATCAAAGTTATAGATAACGTCAGTGTTTGTTTGAAAGGATGGTAAAGTATGTACTTTCTCCCATGCTTCATGCCAAGCAATCAATTCGTCATTCAATGCACGAATCAAATCAATTTCCTCTCTTGGCAACATACTCAGTGCATGAACTCGAGTAACGGCAGCATCACAACAACAATCAGGAATATCGAGCAACATATACAACTCTAAACGAGTGCGATATTCATTGAAGTAAGCAAAGGCCGATTCCGAGGTCAATGGAGAAAAGAATGCATCATCTCGTTGGAAATTATTGACAGCAACAACATACTCTTGCCAACGAGGTAACAAAGTATCTTCAATATAAGTTATTTTCTTTTGTAATGCGCTATCTGGTTGACGAATACGTGTCGAATGCAAACTATCATAGACAAACACTTCGCGATTGACATCATCAGGTTGAAAATACATTGTACTTTCTATATCAAAATTTTCACCAAAATCGAGATAACTTTGTGCAAGTAAATGTTTCATAAGGCCATATGCCTTGTTAATACGGCGAGCAGTATCGGACAGTGGTTCTTCTCCTTCCTCTTCAATAGGAGCTTTCCAATGCTTGACAATAGATTCCGTCAAAAAATGCATTGCACTTTTTACAAGGATAAATCTTTGTGATGCATAACCATCTTCTTGAATAGAAGGGCAATAGATTTCTTTACCAACACTTCTCTCAATCAAGCGAACAAGCCAATCTTCTTGTAGTGGTGTCGGAGGGGTAAACTCTTCCTGGAATAGATAATGTGCTGTGAGAGGAGATACCCATACCATACCTGCTATACCATCCCAAGCAACTCGCATATTTGTTAAATCTTCATCCGCGTGTTCACTCATAACTTCCATGATTGAGTCAATATGTCTTGTTTTGGCAGAAATAGTTTGTCTCATCATTACATAACAACTACCATATGTCTCAAAGCTCATAAAGAATCCATCTATTGTCTCATGAGGCATCAGAGTCATCGTTGCTTTATTGAAATATCTACAGGCAGCAGCACCATACAATGCATAACAAAATACAAGTTCATCACGCAAAAAGCGAACACTATCATACATCTTATCGATACTATTACTTGAACGGACTACTAGATCATCATACTTCGAGCCATCTGGTTTTATTGAGTTTGCAATAGTCAAACCTTGCTTCATGGTGCTAATTGTTTCATCTAACTGAGAACGAAATGCTCTTGTATTAATATCCCTAATATCTGGAAACTCGTCGAGATCGTCAGAAGGATAACTTAATTGATGTCGAATAGAGTATAACTTGGCAATCCATTGGAAGATGTTCTGACGATCATCTCTATCCATGACCGGTGCTTGCAAGAGTGCTAAGTCTGCATAGATTGTATGCTGGAAACGAAAATATCTCTCTTCTTCCGTATTACTATGTTCATTATAATACTTGGCACGCAATACATGATGTTTTTCTGCTTTACATAACAATAATTCTTCAATCGAATGAGTACGCATTGTTTCTTGTAAATGTACAAATCGTTCTGTTGTTCGTTGTATTTGATATTCTCGATGCTTCTGACTTCGTAAATGAGATGACCAACCACTTGTATTACTTGAATATAAAGACGAGGTCATTTCTTTCAACTGATAAATCATTTCAGTCAATGGCGCAGAGAATTGATGGAAATAATCTTTACATTGTGGCAGAACACAATTAGCAACTCCATCAAGGATTCGTGTTTGTATATTATCCAATAACTCCATCGCATCTATTGTCTTGAGATATTTCATTCCATCATGTCCAACAGCTCGACATTCAATATGAGGAGGAAACCAAGGAAGACTGTGGAATCTCTTCTCTGCGGATTGAAGAGTGAACGGAATCATGGCAAATCCAAAGCATATCAAGTCTGTGGTCTCAATAAATCTTTTCCATTGGCTGCAGCAACGTAACTGATATACAACCAACGAGCTCTTAGAAAGCCATTTTTCTTGTTGCTTTGTAAAGAATTCCGACATGGCTGTGTGTAAAGTTGATAGTAAATAATACAAGTCAATAGCGTATGAGACACATTGATGCTGCCACCAATGACATGCAGGTAAGAAATATTTTGATATCATCGCTTCAATAGCAATTTCAATATCTTTCGTACTAATAATGGTTTCGTCTTCCGTATGATTTCCATCCGGATTAGACGATGTTGTGGGAAGAAAATGAATTCCAAGTTCTTCAGCGCGTTGTTTCTACGATGCATTGCGATTAGAAATGAAGCGATGTAATTTACAATTGACTTACCGATAAAGGTCCAGCAGAGAAAAGAGTTTCTACATCAACTTGTACAAGTAAAATTCTCAAATTATCAATTTCAAAGTAATTACAATAATAGATATCATTCACAAAATGTTGAGATAATCGTGACTTGATTGATTCATCCGTTTCCACCGGATTTATTCCACAACATTGCTTTGCTACTTCATTAATCATGATTGCATTTTTTAACTCTTCTCTGCGACCTTCGAATTTATCAATCTTCCAGTAGAGCTCAGGCAGCATCCATTGTTGCACGACGATTGCTAGGGCACGTTGTGCAAGATGGGATGGAGATAAATCCTCTGTTTTTCGCCGCTTGCTACTTCTCAATTCATCTTGTGGTCTCTCGTGGACAACTTGACCAGAAATATTTTGCTCACAACCATCCATTCTTGTCTTTTCAATTTTTTAAAATACATGGAAGAGCTATTGTTGTACAATACAACAACAACAATACAAGCGCTTGTAAAATAGGAATTTTTTTTTTTTATGTATCGCGGGTGGTTTGTTTTCTTTATTGACATAAAACATCACAACCTTCCTTTTATTGCACAAACACACTCCCATCTTTCTCAGGCGAGAGCGATCCAAAAAGCAAATTCAGAATTTTTTTGTTGTTCTGCTCATAATGTAAAGATTTCACTTGGGATAATGCCACGTAAGAGCATATCAAAGGTTCCATTGTTGGAAACACCTGATCAACCATGCCAACCTAAGAAAAAGCAACGACGAGGTAAATCTGCTCTTTCTGAAGAACAACCATCGGGAACAGCAGGATATCCACATCATCATGTCCCAAGAAAATCTAGTGTGGCTTATCAGGCTCTCTCGATTGTACTTCAACAATGGATGATCCCAGATCTCTCTTGGTATGTGAATAAGCAGGTTCTGGTTGACAGACAAATGACCCTGCGCAAAGATGTCTCACGAAGAATCGCAGAGTGTGAAGTGTTGGGAGTTGTTGGTGCTCTTCAATCACCACAATCTACTGATGAAGAAAATGGTGTGAAAATATCCCCTTCTCAAGAAACTCAAATTACGACCAAGTCAAATGAAAATGAAGTTCTCATGACGGGTGATCCTTACACCAAGACTCCATTTGAAGATACATTGCGTCACGTAATGTGGAACATGATAGCAATGGATTTTCATACTATGTTACATGAGTCAACAATCACAGTAAGTCCATTGCATTTCACTTTTAAGATGCTGTATTCTTACTTCGCTTCTTTCTCTGTTTGGCAGCATCCAACAATGTTCACCCCACTATATAATAGTGATGAGATCCACCGCATTGTCGATATCATGTATCATCGCCATTTCCTATTGATATCACATTTATCAGAATATCAATTAATAATTGGTATTGAAGAAGTACATCGCAGTATGATCAACCTTTATCGAAATATCTCTCATCATTTTACTTCTCAACAAAGTCGTTGGAATCAAGAGTGTCTGATTGCCTATCAACTACATCTTTACTCTCAATGGGAAATTCGTTTAGCGTTCATCGCACCGACTGTAATGAGCTTTGTTATGGCACCATCATTACTACACTATCACGAGATGAATTATACTCCAAGGATGCAATTGCCTGCTGCAGACTATGTGACCATACCATCAGATACACATTCCTATTACAAAGCAGACAATGCAATTGAAGCATTACAAACAGTACAAGAACGTTTTGATGAATGCTATGCTGAATTGAATTCATTCGATATACGATCGACTGTGATGCAATTGACCGAACCCATCGATCAATTGAGTAACTATTTGCGTGAATTTGCTACTTTGGATACAAATGACTCAAGTAGACCTAGTTACAATGCATTTATCAAGAAAAATCTCCCTAAACTAAAGAATCATCTTCAATCGACCGTAACGATCTATCATACGATACTAGCCGAAGATATCTGGCAATACAAACGACACATACAATTATGTTATAAAATACGTTATATGTATGAAGAGGATGCAGCTGTAAACCACCCCAATATGCCTAGTCTATGTCTATCGAAATGGCAACATGGTCTATTAACCGATTATTCATTGATTGCCTCCTCATTCACACGTGAACAATGGGATTATAATACCCATAACTTCTGTGATCGTATTGGTAAATTATTTCGATTAAAAGCAGAATTAATGGAAGAAAATGATTTGAATGATGAAAGAGAGAAAATGATTGAAGAAGCGATTAACGATGCCTTAGCTGGTGTTGCGTTAGTTCATTCGTTAGTCACACATGTAGCAACAGTAACGGCCGGGAAGATGACTAACGGGGAAAGTAGTAGTAGTAGTAGAGAGGGATTATTGAATCGGGAAGTGTATTATTTAAGGAAATCCTTAGCATCGTATTATGCAATTTACTTATCGATGACTTGTCGTTATTTTAATAAACGCGCTTTATCATTAGAATACGATGACGATGATGATATGGAAAATGATATCGAACATGCTGCGATTACACGTCGATATAATCATAAACAATTGGCATTGTATTTGGAATGTTATAATTATTCTAAACAAGCATTGATTGCTAAGAAGACATTGGTCAGTGAATTGATTGCATCACTGTCAATACAGGAAGTAACTCCATTGGGGAATGAAGAGGATGAAGATGTTGCCGTGTTGAAGGAGGAGGTCGGTAAGTATCAGGGACCATTGTTGGATCGAGTTACCACGGCGATTCAACCATTGACTGCCTACTATCTCTTTCATCACGATAGAGTTCACTCCAATGACGTATTGGCACGATATATACGAGCACAACATATTGCACAAGATAGTTATGCACAATCACTATATGATCTTGTCATAGAAGAATTACGATTTCGTACAGCCCCAGGTGATTTATTATGTGAACAACGATTAAAAATTCTTGTGAAAGGTATTGGATTCATTAAGAAAGCATTGGAATTGACACAAGAAGATGAGAGTGTTATGAAAGAGAGTTCCACATTAGAGATTGTTCCAACAACTGTTCCAGCAGGTGTTCCAACAAGTGTTCCAACAGTGAGAGTAGATCATAGTGATATGATTGTGATGTATCAATTAATGGGACAATTTATGATAAAATTTGGTTGTAATATACATGTAAGTGATGGTTTACCTCGACGATTAGAAGATGATGATGTAAATGGTGAATGTAGTGATGATTATGATTGTATGGATAGTTATTACTTACATCGTAATGCTAATGATTCAATTGGTACATTTATGAGTTTATTCTATGATCAATGTCTACAATGGATTAAACTAAAAGATATCGGTCATCTATTCTCTGATAGGCTCGTGACATGTAGACAATGTATAGAGAATGGCAATCAACATTGGATTCATATGATAAAAGAGACTTCAGCTCGTATACAATTGTACATGATGTTCAATGGTTGGAATAGTATGTCTGATTTTACAATTGTATCGTTTCATAATGTTGTTGAATATGATTTTGATTTATTTCAACAATTTCGATTGGAAGAAGTTGATTATCATGTTATTGGTAAGACAATAAAAAAACTACAAACTGGCTTAATTAGTTGGATTTCTGCATGGACTAATAATATAGATGATAATATTACTTTGCGTGTAACAAGTAAACCATGTAATTGGGATTTACTCTATTCTTGTATGTATTGGGTAAGATTATATTTATCAACCGCTAAGATGTTATATGATGAACTATTAGCAATATCTACCTATGTTGATAATAAAGAAGAAGAATCATCCTTACATGCTTCTATTATTTGGCATTATCGTGTTGTTCGTACTAAATATAATTTTCGTATGTTTCAATCACAAAGTATTATTGATTATCTTGTTATAGGTTTAGAAGCGGAAGCAAAGGTATTGCAAAGTGGTCCTGTGAAGACGAGTTACAAGTGGTTCTTACAACAACCTATTACAGCGGCTTTGTTAAAGGATGAAATGATTGAATATGTATTCCCTGTGAATGATGAAACAAAGCGTGTAAACGATGAGGAATTGTTTTCTGTTGCTATAAATTGTCAGAAAATATGGGAAGCATATTATTATCGTCAAAGTGAGAATTTATCAATTCATTCATTAAAAGATCCAGCAAAGAAAGATTTATTGTCATTATTTGTTAATTTGTAAATAGTAAATATAATAGTATTATAGATGTTAGAACGCTTTGTGGAAGCTTGTTTAGAATGGTCATTGATACAGTGCAGCTTGTTTATTGTATTATAATGTTTAAGAGAATTATGAAATACATTAACTCTACAATCCCTAATGCGTACAATCATTTTGATTGTGATTGAACCCAACTTTCTTTTGATTTCATTGAAATAGGGGTAAACATTTCGTTACACATTGGAACCGCCTTTTCAAAATCATCAAACAATTTCTAATAAGTCCAAGCATCGCGAGTAATGGCCATTTCTGCTGTTTGCTGCAAAGTTATGAGTAAATGAATAACTATAACTTGTTGCAACTATACAGCATCTGTATGTATTGATGTCTCTATAGTTTTGTTGACAGAGGGCTCTTATACCGTCGAAGTTTTATGTATGTTGTACTTAGCTCTGACCTGAATCAACCATTCAGTCATCCTATCAGCTCTCCGCATTCTAAGCGTCAATACGTCTGAGCGCCGCTTCTATTTGCGTCGACCATTTGTCAACAACTTTAACAATGGGGTTTATAATACAAGACAACATCATACCGTGATCGTATCGATATCGATATTATTAGTAACAGTAACATGATGAATCAAAAATCACCATTACAAACTATCTAACCACTCAGTAAGCGGATACCATGGGCTATATGAATTATTGCACTATCAACGACAATCACCGGATGGACGGTTATAGTTTAAATAAAGAATTACGCGGCCTTTTTACGCTTGCGCTTGCTCGCCATAACGGCCGCCGAGCAAACGCACACCGTTGATACACATGCGGCCTTTCCATCAATGTATTTGCATTGTTTACATGCGTCAGTGTCTTTTGCTGTACAATACACTCCATTGCCGAATCACCTCTTGGGTTTTGCCACTTAACAAATACCCCTACTGGGATATTTGATAAATATTTTCATCATTACTATTTACATTATTGTGTTACATTTCTCCAGAATATCATTCGTTTTTGTCTGACAGATCATGCCGTGTTAAAACATGATGATCAACACCAATCAGTCTAGGAATTTAATCAAACCAGAAGTGACATAAGGATCAAGTATATAGACGTTTATTACTTAAATTTACAATTAATCATGACTACCATTTATACTATATTATTAGTTGGTTATTATTGTATTTTCATTGAACTCTTTAATTTAAAATTGACAACGACCTATTATCTGTGAAGAAAGCACATAATTTATATAATATATTCTTATATCAACGTTTACTAATACTTCATAAATGTGTGATCATAACAGAGCGAAAGATAGAGCTTCTTGTTCGAGTTGACCATGAGCAACTTTTCTTTGGTAAACTTTAAAAATATAACGCAACACCTTCGCGAAACCAAGGGGAAAATAGCAATGCATGGTTCAAAATATAACGATAACTCCATTGTTTTACAATAACAAGGGTGGCACCATTAGATATGCCTCTGCATGTTTTATTTGACGGAGAATAAGCATCATTTACAGATGATTTAAAGTATACGGTTATTCACAGTACACCTACTATGGTATTACACAACTCTCTACACACTGCACACAATGAGACAAAAACAAGAAAAAAAAACATACAACTACAGCAGAACCAATAGAGAAAAAAGCAATATCAACCAATGCATCAATCTATATACAATTCACATAATAATACATGAAAAAGTACTTAACGATAATGCATTGGTAGACGAGCAATATACACAGCAACACAAGTTCACAACATATTGATATATTTGAAACACACAAACAAACAAAAGTTGATAAGACATCATACACCGAAATAGAAATAGTGAGGTTATTGGAGCTACGAAATGACAGTGAGAGAAGAAGAAATATCCAGCATAATGATAATAACAGTCATATATTTAACAATACAACATGACCAAACTAATCTATCTGTCACAATAACATTGAACTAATTTCGAGTAAGCATATTCAGCTTCCAACAATCAAGACTGACATGCTTCATCAGACATTAAAAGTATCACGATCATTCACGTGTTAGGAAGGTTCTATGACAAGAATGAACTTATACATGAAGGTGGATATTCATAATAACAACACATAAGAGTTAGATACGTTCAATAAGCGGTTTCAATCTACAAGTAAGTGGGTATATAACCACTTACAGTTGATTGGAGTACCGTATAAAATGAAGTAGGACAACGAGGTAATAACAACACATATACATACAAATTACAGTAGTTTGTGAATATAACGGTTGAATATGAACTACAAAAGAGTCCCAAAGGTTTATACATCAGACAAACAAAATCAAGTGAGATAGAATACAAAGAACACAAACAAAACATGCGAGTAAGGGGAAAACTTCAACGACAATAGTGAAGTGACGCAAATTACACAAATTACAATCACTTTATTGTCAATGGATGTTGGATTTGAAAAACAAATACAGAAGAACAAGAAATGGTAAAATCTTGTTACTCGTTCATAAAACTTGTTTTTCAAATAAAATCCCACAATAATTACTACAACAAAGTATGTAAGAAATATAACAAATGGTGGCGAGCAAAAAGAAACTGCTATGGGTGGTGTTAAAGGTGGATATGACATGTGTGTGGAGATATATTGCAATGAGACAGTTATTTGGATAAACGAATGAAAAAATGACAAATATATACACAAAACAGCATCCCAAACAATAATGGTGAAACAGCTCATAATAATGACAAAGCACAGACACGACTACAAATTTAACAGAGACAGATGGAGTGTTAGGATTGTAATAGAGACAAGAACGAGACTCAAAAAATCGGGATCGAATTGTTGACGACAAATAACAAGCGGAATTGGAGAATAACAATGATTTGTAGATTTGACTACTACAAACATTGAATATTATCGTATTCTGCAAGCAATTGTAGAAATTTTTGAGAACTCGTTTAAAGATCTTTCGTTATATTTAATTTAGCTGATAAAATTTGGATATATAATATTTTGACCAACAACGACAACAACACATACTATATCAAACAATAATTTATGTGCTAATTGTTGATCGATAAGCAATGAGCTACAATGGAAAGACAACAGAGACATATTACAAGCAAAATATTAGAATGTTTGAAGTATTGCGTTTTTTTCTATTACTAGAGTACAAAGATAGCGTCCGGCAGAACCAAGACTATCAAACAAATGGAGTTAGACAAAAGTTCCCAAATTGTAGCTGCACATCCACAAACAATTTTCATATTAAGGAGCGACCTCACCCATATTAACTAAATTTTCATCAACAGCGATTGTCGACTTTGTGACATTTAAATGGTATGGAAATATACAGGAGAGACGTACGACATGCATCGATGAGAAGGGTGAGAATTTGTCAATCACTAACACAGATAACATACTAATTAGATAGAAAAAATACAAAGAATAACTTAAACCTATATCTGTCAAACGTAAAGAGAATTTGTGAAGGAAAAATAAACAGAGAGAGTCAGTATGAGCAAATGCACCAGCGGAAAACTGATCAAGACGGTGAGAGTAAAATTGGTAACTTGTGTGATCTTTGAGATTCTCACAAGTACCAAACATGCAAACAAAATGGATGTAATATCCTGCAATTAAACAAGTGTAGAAAATACATGTATTGCAACAGTTACAGAGAACCTTTACCATCATCGATGGTGGCAAATGAACTAGTTATTAGGTTCGTACAACAAATGTTACATGTTACAAGGAAGGATACTTCTGCACAACACAAATTGTTTCTACCATTTACACAAAACGATATGGTAGATTAGAGCTCTTAATTATCATCATCGGGTAAAAAGTCAAGGTTATGATAAGGAGATAGATTTTCAGAAGATTCCTGTTGCAAATTTTGATTTCCATTCATTGCGAGGGATGATGCACCACTGTCTTCTCTAGATACAGAAAAGTGAGAATTATCTTGACCCATTGCTTCAATTTCTTCATGATCAGGCCAATCAAGAGCATTTTTTTGTTCTAATGATAAACCTGAAAGCAGATTATTCATATGTTGTTGACCAATTAAATCATTGTCGCGATCGAATAGTCCATAATCCGATGACAAAGACAATGAATTAGATCTTTCTTGATCACGACCGCGCATCGGACTTTGCATCTGAGTTGGAAAGAGCACATCCTCTTCAGAACGCAAATTATTGCTTCTCATCGACGCCTGCCATTGATCTTGTTGTTGCTGTTGTAATTGAAACTGTTGTTGGCGATCCAACAGTTGTTGACGTTGTTGCATCAACATTTGCTGCTCTTGAGACATGTTTGCGCGTCCAGATTGACCGGAATACATATTATCTTGAGTGAATCTATCAATCACAGTAGCATTCTGCAAAGCACGCTGTTGTTGCTGGTATTGTTGAGAGGCATTTGATAATGAATATAGATTGACATCTTGACCTATTCTATTTCCAAATGAATTCTGGGCTTGCGGGAATTGTTGCTGTTGCTGCTGATATCCTCTACGATTATTCATGTCAAAATTATTTTGTGGCATGTTATTAAAGCGAGTATTTCCAATAGATTGTTGCATGTGATTAATCCCAAAATTGGAACGATTCGCAAAGCTGTCATTCATTCCACTCATGCCAATACTATTAATACTCATTCCATTCCGACCATTATTAAAATAAGGCTGTTGAAAATCACCGACTCCACGTTGCGTTCTATTGAAACCAGCATTCATCAACATTTCTTGTTGATAAGATGGTGTTGGATTTCTTGATTGGAACGATTGTTGTTGCTGCCATGGTTGTAGAGACATAGATTGACCTTGGAATTGTTGGCGCTGATTAGGATATCCCCCTTGTTGAAAATGTCCCTGCTGACGCGAATCAAAGGCCGTCATTCCTTGTTGTCCACTGACCGAGCCAGGATGTCCGCTACCACCAATTCGGTTCGATTGCCCTGATAATTGACCAGGATGGAATTGAAAATTCTTTGGACGCTGTTGATCTAAGGGGCTTTGTTGAGCATTCGGATCACTGGTGGAAACATAGACTTGACCATTGCCAAGGTCATACACTTTGCCCGTCTTGCGGTTACGAAAGCTTAATGTTGCCCCAATGGCAATACCATGGACAATAGCTCTACTGCTGCAGTGATGAGCTGCACGAACAGCAGCCTCTTCTTCCTCAAAGGTGAGGAATCCATAACCTTCTTGACGGGTTTCACCCTATTTTAAAAAATGCAGATAAGAACTATCCCAAATATAAAACGCCGGATTAACACTTACTGGGTGGATTGTGTATTCTTTTACAACTACTTCTACGATTGGGCCAAATTGAATGAAATAGTCAGCGAGGAAAACTTCGGTTGGTTTGATCACATGGTCCGGCTAAGATAAAAATACAACAGAACACATGAAACCAATTCTTTCACAAAACAAACAAAAATATGCTTACATGAAACGTAGATGCAAAGGATAAAAATATTTGAAAACCATCCATGACATAAGCAGTACGGTGATGACGTAGAGGTCATGGTACGGCGTTTGGCACTCAGTTCAACTCTACAAATGAAGGATTAGATTTCCCGTAAAATGAAAATTGACGAAGGGACTTACTTGAGAACTCTTCCCATGAACATTTGATTATTAAGGGTTTCGGCAGCATTAATTGCTTGATCGGTCGTGGACATAACAACAAAGCCAAACTGTAAAGATCTCGTTTGGTTTTCATTACGAACTACTCTACAACTTTCAACAGTGCCAAAACGGCGAAAGATTTCGAGTAGATGAACTTCTTCACAAAAATATGACAGATCTCCAACGTACAGTTCATTCGGATTAGTGGGAGCTTTTTG
>JACCEA011159984.1_pt1 | contig 12984 bp, 14 predicted proteins | sample 7449851 | NCBI WGS metagenome assembly JACCEA01 (sample SAMN15323453, study PRJNA562643) | freshwater metagenome | isolation source: river surface water | place: USA:Blue River Watershed | collected 2017-08-18 | reverse complement strand
GTCCACCTTCCCCTCCGTGCGATAGGTTGTGTGTAGGATATCGAAGAGCATCGACCGCTCTTGCGATAGCGCATTCAGAATTTCCCGCTGTAAAGGCATCCATTGTTATTCGATCTGGTTGGAGGGTTGAGAATGGACGCTTACCGAATGCCGTACTTTTTCAAGATGTCCATAAGACTGTTCTCTTGATTGTCTGATGTGAGAGCTGCGCCTAATGGGTTAGGCTTTCCGGTATCGCTCCAAAGCGCAGGATCGGACCAGCCTCTTAGCTGTGCCTCTTGTGAGCCTGTCAGCTCATCAATGCCGCGTCCGTAAAGGGAGCGCGCTTGCTGGTTCAGTTCGGCATGCTTGATGTCATCCATTTGCCGAAGCAGGGCGGGATTGCTGAAAGCGTCGTCAAGCATATTGCCATAGGACACAGCGCGCGGCGCTTCCATGTCCCCGAGCGTTGCCGCCACACGGGCTGCACCCCTTGCCCCTGCCATGCCCTTCAGCGCATTCCCGCCATAGAGCGCCATCAGACCGGTCAGGGCATCGGACTGGTTCTGCGGATCGCGTGGGTCTGGCATCGTGCCCGCCGGCGTGTTCATCAGGCGGAAGAGCGCGTTGACCGGCTCTGTCACCATATTCGGCATGGCCCATCCGCCAGCCGTCTCGCCTTGCGGATTGGTGTATTCGGCCAGGAAGGGAAGCATGGCGGGGCGGTGTGTCAGCTCCCAGCCGTCGTAGCTGTTGCTCGGGACCGGTGAGCCACGCGTGGTGAAGGTGTCAGCCATGGATCAGCCCTTGCAGATTGCGCCATAAACGCGGTTATGCGCGATCACCTCGCGCCGGGTCTGGGCAGTGTCTTTTGTGGAGTTCGAAATCGGACGGAAAACTTTGCAGCTCCCATCTACTGTCTGCATCGTTGAGCATCCGCAGAGCGGGAAAACGAGCAAGATTGCTGCTGTCTTTAGCGTCATTGTGGTATTCTCCAAGGATGAAACTCACACAACAAACGCTTAAAGAACTTTTGGATTACAACGCCGACACTGGCGTATTCAAGTGGAAGGAAAAGCCATCAAAAAAAATATTGGTTGGATCAAATGCAGGGGTAATTGATGCATCAACAGGATATATAAGAATAGGCATACTAGGCAATAGGTACTACGCGCATAGGTTGGCTTTGATGTATGTTAATGGGTATTTTCCGTATCTCGGAGTTGACCACGTGAACGGAAATAAACAGGATAACCGCATAGAAAACTTGCGCGAAGCAAATCAATCACAGAACACATCAAACACCAGGAAAAAGAAAAAAAACGGTCTTAAAGGCGCATTCCTTCATAACGGTGGATGGCAAGCAAAGATATGCGTTGGTGGAAAAAGGTTTTACCTTGGCACCTTCGATACAGAACAAGAGGCTCACAACGCCTACTGTGCAGCCGCAATATTTCATCACAAAGAATTCTGTCGTTTTGATTAATCCCTGGTCATTGAATCTATGAGTGCGCCTTCTGGAAGACTATAAACCGATTTGCGCGCTCTGTCGGCTGTCTTGGAATTCTTTGCTATGGATCGTTCTATCTGTGCCGTAACCTTCCTTGCCCCTCTCCGTTCGTAATGTGCGGCTATGGATATCCACGCAATACCAAGGATAGACAAGATTACAGCCCACCTTCCAATAGGCGTAAAAATGAAAGATAGGAGTCCAGCAATCATTGGCTCTGCCCGCGTTTTGAGTACAGGTAGAACGCTGCGACCGTAATCGATAAACCTAAGGCCATAGTCGGTTGCGCTACTGCCCATGTTTTTATTGCTCCTGCATGTTCTGCAACTGTCTTCCAGGCTGTGACGTTGGTGATGCTGTCGGTGATCTCGGGCGGCACGCTTGGCACGGGAAGACCGGGAATGGTCTGCGTGGCGACAACGGCGGCTGCACCTGCTGCCGTCGCCACCGTGGCAGGCTTGGCCGGTTCCGCCGATGCGGTAACGGTCTGCGGCATGAAGGGTTCTTCGGGCGCAGAAACCGGCTTCAGGAACAGCGCCGCCTCTCTGGCTCGGCGTGATACCAACCCCGGCAACGTTTGCCCTTGGGCCTTGACGTAAAGCGATAGCTTGTTCGCGGTTCCTGACCGGTCGCCTTTGTTCAGAGGCACGATGAGCTTCTTGAGATTTCCGGGACCGCAGTTGTTTGTGAACAGGATCAGAGCACCGCGCTCGTTCTCATTGAGAGGCACCGTCACATACTGGTCGACGAACGCCGCCGCCTCCTGCAGATCCTCCATCATGCGTTGCGTGGCGTATTCCTCAGTCCACACCATGCCCATCTTGACGCCCTTGGTCGTTCCGTAACCGCAGGTCGGAATGTCGTACTTCCCGTTGCCAAGATACGTCTGGTAGGCGGTGCAGTCCCCATTCGCGAGTTTCTTATGGAACCCCTCAAAGGCCTTGTTGAGCCTCACGGCTTCCGCTGGAATGGTCATTCCTCGCCCCCCGTGATCTGATCTAGGCGGCGGAAGCTTTCCTGTTGCGCGGAAACCTGACGCTCCAGCTCGGCAAGCTTGGCCTTCAGCTCGTCAACGTCTTCCAGAGGGGCGGCCTCGACAGCAACGCCGCCCTTGGTGGCCCGGTAGGTTTCCAGAGCAGCCGCAGAGGCCTTCACAGAGGCCTGCTTGGCGGCTTCCGCGGCTTCCCGCTCACGGCGCACCTGCGCATCGCGGGCTTGCGTGTATGGCTCTAAAATCCAGCCGAACGCCCCGTTGAAATGCGCCTCATCGATCGGCATGTCGCCGGGCCGTATGTTGGGACGCATCGCGTTGCTAGTCACAATGGTGCGGTATTCAACATGACCCTGTCTGCTGTCCGTGTTGTATTGGACGGCGGCGACATCATCCCATTTCGTGGACGGGTCGCCATCAAACACGCTCCAGTCCACATCAGGCAGCGGAACGGCCACGCCGTCGCAGATGACCGTCTTGTCCTCGACTACGATGGTGATTTGCATGTCTGAGCCTCGATAAGTTTTGCGTCCTGCTGTTTTGAGAGTTCTTTTGCCCGGTACTCCGGGTTGAAGACCATTTCCCGGAACTGGGTCATCGCGGAATGCGTGCCGTCCGACTGGCGCAGGACTTCGCCCTGGAGGAACAGCACCAGGTCATCCACGCAGCCCCAGGCATGACGCTCCTTGCCCGTGAACGGATCGGCTCCCGGCAGCGAACGCCATCGGTTGCAGGTTCCGGAACAGACCAGCTCCCGGCATTTCTTCTCGAATGCGGTGTGGTGACAGAGCTTGTCCTTGTCAGGGAGTTCGAACGTCATGATTTCTGCCCGATCACGGTGCCAACGGTTTTGACGGCCATATTGAAGGCGTTCATCGTCAGCGAGTGATTGTGAGCCGTTGTTGAGCCTGTCGAACTCGTCACAGATACCGTGGTTGCGGCGTCGCCTGATCCAGTATAGCCAGGATAGCCAGACCCAGAAGTAGTTGTCGTATATGCGCTAGTGAGTGGATGGGTATGTGCCGCCGTCTTTGAAATGCTTGGCGTGTCGTTTCCGACCGTGCCGGTCAGCGTCTGGCTGGCAAACAGCGTGCTGACGGCAACCGATCCGCCCGTCGATACGGTTCCCGTTGTAAAGGCTAGAATCGCGTCGTTGTAGGATGCGCCCGTTTCCTTGGTCCAACCCGTCGGCGGGGTCGTCTGCTGAAACAGTACGCGTGCACCAGCCGAGAAGATGTAACCCGCCGTGCGCCATTCTCCCAACAGGTCAGCGGTGAGGTTTTCCCAATTGATATGCCGGTTTCCGGCTGCCGATGCGATGAAGGCTGGAAGCTTGTCACCAGTCGTCAATGTCGTGACGGCGGACAGAGCATTGGGGTTTCTGACATAGCGCACGTCGGCGGCATCCTGCGTCAGGAAGCTGCCGCCCGATGTGCCAGAGGCCACGACAGCGCCCTTGACGTTGTCGTGCTCGGCAATGGTAATGCTGTTCGATGAGATCGTGATCTTATAGGCACTGGTATCGGTATAGACGAGCGTCTTGGTACTGGAACCATAGGCCGTGACAGGGTATCCTGCCGAATCCGTGTATATCGTCGATCCGAGCGATACGGTCAGATCGGCGTCGGCATAGACGAGCTTCGGCGTGGTTGTGCCAGCCTCGCAGAATGTGACCTCGCAAGAGGCAAAGGGCACGCCGGATGTATCAATCAGACGTTGACCAGGGGTAAAGACTGCTACGGCGTCTGCCATGTGCTTGCGTTCCTATCGAGATGAGAGAACGTGAGAGACCCGGAACGCTACAAGGGCATCTTCATTTTCGTTGTCACCACCATCATCATGACCATCCTTGGTCTATGGCTGGCCTGGGTGCGGGACACAGGCCGGTGGCATCTTTTTGCGATCTACTGCGCCGTCATGGCGGTGATCATCATCAAGTACTGGGATTACCGGGACTGACGTTCAATGTCAGACCGCGTAATGCTTCCGCGAAGCGGCAAACCGGCTTGGCCTGCAGCCGTGACGGCTGGTGTGAGATTTGGAACACGCGGGCGCACGGCTCCACTGACAGCCTGCCGCGCCGTCGCTGCGTTCCAGGCATTGCCGACGCCGGTATAGTTCAGGGCTGCCGTTGCTGGCTTGCCAAGCCCAAAGGCATCAAGAACCTTGAGCAATCCATCCTTCATGAAGGAGGCGGCTGTATAGCCTGACCCCGAGGCATTGGGCGGCTTATAGGCAATGGCCTCCATCGCCCGAAGAAACGAACGGATTTCCAACATCTCTTGCGGACTGTAGAGCGTTTGCACAACGCTGCGCTGGTTGTTGAAAGCCGTCTTGATGTTGGAGACAACCTGCTGAGGCCCGGCCATCTCTCCCGTTTTTGCCGTCACAAGCCGCGTCCAATAGGCGAGCTTCAAATCCGCCCATGTCTGTTCAGCAACGTCCGGCGCAAATTTTCTGAGAGCGCCCTTGATGCTGTTGAGAGCGGAGACCATCCCTGCTGCGGCGTTTTTCGAACCCTGCGATCCAAACAAGGCTTTGATGACCTCTTCGCCGCTGTCCGCCTTCTCGCCATCGAGAATGCGCGACAGGCGTTGTCCTGCCGGTGATAACGTGCCTTGCGCGGTCTTTGGCTCAAACAGCGCCCGCACGTCGCGTGTGAAGCCACGCGCTTTGACAAGGTTCATTGCGGCAACCGGATCGCCTGCAAGAAGACTCTTTTCCGCTGCGTCCGTGATCCAATCGTTAAACCCGTCATACATGGCCCCGGACATGGCCTTATCGGAGCCTTGCGCCCCATCCATGAGAGACCCAAGCGACCGGCGCATCTGATCAATGTTCTTGTTCGGGCTTGCTTTCAGCCATTCCGCCGCCTTTTCGGGAGCTTCGCCCTTCATGAACCGTTCAATGGATCGTGCCATGGCCGACGCAGAAGGCGTCACGGTTTCATCCGGCATCATGCCGCCAAGCTTGGCGTTGAGAAAATCCGGCAGCGTCTTCAAGGCTTCCGGCGTGGCTTCCAAGGCCGTCGCACCTTTCCAGGCTTCCTTCTCGGCTTGGCGTGCCGCTTCCCGTGCTGACTGCAATCCAGCCTGAACATTTTCGCCAAGCATCGCAGGGCCAGGGCGCAAGCCTGCATTGGCCGGATTGATGGTTTCCGCAACGCTCTTGCCCCCGGTGCCGCCCATTCGTCCGAGCGCAGCATCCGACACGGCGGCAGCCTGGCGCTCATCAAACCCGCGCATCGTGTCTTGAGCGGCTTCGCCGTAAAGACGGCGGCGCATCCCTTCTTCCTGCGTCAAGAGATATGGGTCTTTTGTCACCTGCCCGCGCGTTGCCGGAATGCCGTAGCGGTCAGCGCCCGCCTTAATGGCCGCTGCCGCTTCATCGCCCGTTTCCGCCAGCGTCTTAGCAAACCCTTGAGCGAAATCCGGCGTTATGTCCGATGGATCAACGCCGGCCTTGCGGGCGGCCTCGATACCCTTGGCCGTCAACTGCCCCGTGCTCTTATCGATATAGCCGGGGATGGTCACGAACTTGCGCCAGAGTGCACCGGAGACCTTGGACACAACCGGCCCCGCCGCGCCAATGCCTGCCATGAGGCCAGCCTTGCCGACATCGAGACCCTGTTCTGACCCTTGCGCCATCGTGGCGGCATCCCCGCCAAGGCTGGTTGCGCCAGATGCCACGCCTTGCGCAAGCGCTTGCAAGCCAACACCCGCTCCACGCGTCAGCGCTCCTGCAGCACCACCCGTCACCAGATAGGGCAGAGAGCCATAGACCGCGCGCGATACGTCCTGTGTATCCAGTCCAGGCTTGTTGACGTAACCGCGCTGTTCGCGGCCATCGGCCCCGCGCGTGACAATGACCGGATAATCATTGGCGTCCTTCTCCTGGCGAATGAACCTGTCGCCAAGGTTCTTTTGGATCACGTCCGCCATGGCTTCATCGCTGGCACCGCCGATGGCCGCGTTGGCAGTCGGATTTCCAAGCTCGTTGCGGAATTGCTCGAACACGGTTCCGGTTTCAGCTTCACGCGGGTCTTGCCGCCCGCGCACGCTGTTGACGATCCATTCGCCCCAGCCCTCCTGTTTAGGTTGGGAGGGTTGCTGATCTGAAACAATCTGCTCTGGCGCACCAAGAAGCCTGTCAGCGTACCCGCTGCGCATTGGCGCTTGCGTCTGAACGGGGCCGCTGCCGAGCAACCTGTCTGCATAGCCTCCCATCAGATGCCAAACTCCCGCTTTAGTTGCTGATCAACGCGCTTTTCAATGCTCATGGGATCGGCTTTCGGATTGGCCGCCTTGAGATCGCGCTCTATTTCAGCGCCGCGTTGTTCGATAATGGCCGGAACGTCATCCAGCGACATGAACTGATCTAGCGAGCCTCGGTCGAAGTTGAGTCCCTTCGCGCGCATGAAGTTTAACCGCGCAACCGCCGACTTCAGGGAGCGCGTCGTGCGATCAGCCTTGGCCTTGAAGCTCACAGGATCGTCGCCGTCGAATATCCCTGTTCCAGCCACGGGCTGATCGTTCTGAATGCGCTCGTATTCCTGCGGCGTGACGGCCGCGCCGGAAAGTTCCTTCAGAATGGTATTGAGGTTGTTGACGGCAGCAGAGCGGAAGGACGCATACCGCCCAAGCTCTTTCTCATCATCCGGCTTGAGCTTCCCGCCGAATTTCGCTGTCCATGATGCGCCCGTCATCTTCATACGGTTTGTGATGTCAAGGAACTTCGGATCGAATCTTTGCATGATGTCGTTGAGGCGGCCAAGCTGAGTTGTCGCGTTCAACGTGCGTTCTTCGATCTGGTTCACGGTTGGCTTGGCAAGGCCTGATACATCAGCCGCGCCACCGTTCGCCGCATCCAGAATGGCCTTTCCTGCGGCTGAAAACTTCGGACTGAGCAGCATCGTACCGCCCAGTTCCATGGCATCAGACCGGCTCATACGGCCATACGGCGTGTCGATCATATCCTGTTGAGGCGATGCTGCCTGGGCCGGTGCTGTACTATCCGCAACAAGCTGAACGCCGGGAATCATTTGGGGGGAAGCCGAACCTTGCTGTGTATTCGAGATCGGCAACGCCTGCGGCTGGGATGGCCCCGGCGTGAAGGATTGGGGTTGCAGACTTGGCCCTGGTGCCGCTGATGGCGCTGCGGGCATTCCACTTCCGGCACGCTGCAAGCGGCCAAGGATGAACTGTTCAACCGGGTCAGGCTTATCCTTGCTGTTCAGCGCATTGATCTGCGCCTGTTTGTATTGCCGCTCCAACGGGTCCTGGAACAGCCCCGCCTGTGCCGCCATCATCTTAGGCCCGGTGCGATAATCCAGTTCTTCCGGGGACAGGCCGTCCGCGCCATGGCTCTGAACAATCCGCTGCCACGCCGCCTGCTTTTGTGGGCCGTCTGCCATGGCGTCGATGGCCATGGCCCGCTTGCCCATGTTCTCGACGTCCTGCTGCTTCCATGTGCGCTGATAGTTCTGTGCCTGCAGGTCATGCGATTGCTTGCGCATGGCAAGCTCGTCCTGCTGCATCGCATAATCGCGGTTGGCGTTCTGCTGCTTCTGGATGCCATCCAGCGCGTTGGTGACCGGGGTCAGGTCAAGCAGCGCATTGCGTGGCTCAAGATGAAGGGCGGGAAGCTGAGGCATGGGCGTTTCCTTATTTCATCCCGTAGGCTTTGACAGCGAGGCCCGCAAGGTTCATCAAATTGTTGCCGAGGATGCCGCGTGAACCGGCCATCGCATTGCCGAGGTTGATCCGGTTGCCGGCATTGGTGATCGCCTGATCCGTATCGAGGCCCGCCTGTCCAACACCGTAGTTGTACCCGGTCGCCGCGCGGTTACCCTGGATGTTGGCGAGATCTGAACCGGCCTGCATGCCGTACTGCGCGCCCTGCTGACCCTGGTTGGCATAGAGGTTCGCAACGTTTCCAGCCGTCTGTTGCCCCTGGCTCTGCAAGCCGGACAGCCGGTTGAGATAGTTGTTGTAGTCCTCCGAGCCGCGCCGCAGGCTCTCTTGCGCGATGGCAGCAGGAGCGACGCCAGAACCACTCAGCCCCCGTGCGTTCAACGTCTGCATGATGGCGCGGGATGCAAACTCGTTGTTTGCGTCGCGGAACGGATCGGCCTGATAGTTCTGCTGAAAGGTCTGCTGCGCGGCCTGCCCGTTGAGCCCGAGCGCATTGGAATAGAGCGTGTTCGCGTTCTGCCCGGTTTCCGAATAGGGTTGATAAGCCCCTACGGCGTTGTTCGTGCCGCGCGCCAGAGATGACAGTGCGTTCTGGTATCCGGTGTTGACATCCGTGCGGGCCTGCCCGTAGGCCTGATGGGCTGTGCCATAACCTGACGCCAGATTGCCGCGCGCTGCTCCATAGCCCTTGTCTACCGTTGCCGTTGAGTCGGCGTAGGCGTTGTTCATGTCGCGGCGCTGGTCAGAGCCGGTAAACGAGCCGAAGAAACCCATTAGTTCATCCTCATCTGAAAGACGCCGCACACGCCGTTGCGCCTGCTCCTGGGCTGGTATTGATCCGCACCGTGCGCGGGCTTTCCGCAGCCCCCGCCGTGTAGGTCGCGCCTGTCATCCAGACGCCCGCCGTGATGGCGTCGTGCTCTTCCGTCATGCCCGTCCAGGACACCGCGTTGGGCATCAGCCCGAACCCGCACGCGACACCACGGGACGAAACATCAAGATCGAGAATGTTTGTGCTCCCGGACGCGTAATAAGCCTCAGCATCGACGGCCGTGGCTGATCGCAGGTAGTACGCTGACCAAATCCCTATCCAGCACCCGGAAGCAGACCCGGTGTTAACCACGATGCTGGCCGTCGTGCCGCTCGTCACGATCCTAGCGAACATTTTCACCTGAACTTCCGTCGAGCCGCCTGACGACGACCGGATACCCGCCCCGCTGATCTCAGTGGCCGCCCCGCCTGCAATCGTGCAGGTCGCGCTCGATGCCGATGAATTGATGTAGGCAACGGCCACGATCACCAGCCTGGAATTATGCGCTGTTCCAATCGGCTGTGACGAAAACGTGTAGCTTGTATCTGACGTAAGACTGCCCGTAATCGTCTGGAATGCAATCTCAGGCAGACGCCCGCCGATGATCACGCACCTCACGGCAGATCGCGTTCATACTTCACGTTGAACCAGACGTTCTCCGCGCCAGACAGGCTTGAAACCGTCAACCTGAGATCGTTGCCAGTCGCCATGACGTGATTAGCCGACGGCGTGTTCTCGACTTCCGTTGTCGAGACCGAATTGACAAGCCCTGTCATCGTCGTCGTGTTGTTCTTGGCCGTCAGCGTGCAGGTGCCCGTGGAGCACTTTGTCGTCATGCTCAGGACCGTGATCGAAAAAGGCACGTTCAACCAGATGATATAATCTTGCGCTTCCGGGTACTGGATGATGCCGGAAATGCAATCCGTTACAGTCATCGCGCCAAACGTAGGCAGAGCAGATGCCCCGTTCGATAACAACGGCTGGCCGGATGTACCGGCCCCGACCTGTTGCAAGGAGCCCGTCGCGGTCGTTCCCCCTGCCAGCACGCGATACGTGCTCAATGTCGCCTTGCCGGTCCCGCCGTTGGCAACAGGCAAAACGCCAGCCACCTCACTTGCCAGATCGGTATCAAGCGCCGATGCGTCGGCAAGGTCGTTGTGCGCCTTCGCCAAGCCTTGAAGCAGTTGATACCAGGGCTTTTCAATCAGAACCGGCTTGCCATCGGGCCGGATGATCGGAACGGAAGCAACCGGAATGTTGACCCGCTCGACCATCACGCCCCCAGCTTGTCGGCATCAATGGCCAAGCCGGAAATCGCCCGCGCAACAGACGCCGAGCACGCCAGCCGCAGCGTGCAGCCGTTCGGACCGAACATACCGAGCCGGTAGGTTTTCAGCCGTCTCAGCCGGTCTCCCGCAACACCAAGCGCAATCCGGCGTTCCGCCCCGAACGTCTGTCCGCCATCGTTCGAAGTCGAGACCATCAAGACGGGGTTTGCGTTTTCATCGAGCGGCCCGCCCGTGCCAACGCCCGGCACCGCATCCACGAACAGCGCATTTATCCGCATACCATAGGGGGCCGAATGCACCACCGGCGGGATCATCTCCATGACAATAGGCTCACCGCCCTCGGTCGCAACGTCCTTGTCAACCCGGTAGATGGCTCCGGTCTGATAGTCCCCGATCAGCGTCATGCCGCGCCATTCGATGGCCTGGACGCCACGCCAGTTCGTCTGGCCGAAGCTTCTCAGCTCGCACCAAAGACCCGTTCGCATGTTGTAGGCGATCGTCCATGTCTCGCACGTCCAGGCCATCCAGGCATGGCCCGTCGATTTGTCGTTCCAGCCAAATCCGTAGATCGTTGTCGTCGCGCTCGCGATCATCCGCTCCTGCGCGTGGTTGGAAATCCGCCGCCCGGAATAGCCGTCCTGAATGCGCACCGTCCCATCCATCGCGATCCAGGCCACGGCCCGGTCGAGCTGCACGATCGTCTTGGCCGCAGCGCACCCCAGGTTGATCGAGGCGATTGGCGTGAACGGAAAATTTCCGCTGCCATCCGGGCTGTTGGACCACCATTCAATGGACTTTGCGCCAAAGATCATGGCGTCACGCTCGCCGCCGATGGCGTGCAGCGTTGCGTCCGGGTTTTTCTGCGCCCGCCCGTAATCGAGCGGAGCGATTGAGGTGCCGTCATCCTCGGCGGAAATGAACACCCGGTCAAACGTGGTTGGAAACAGGAAGTACCCGTCGATATAGCCGACGCTCGTTGGGGCTGGCAGATCGGCATCCGAGATCGTCGCAATCGACGTACCCGTGATGAACCGGCCCGTTCCGTCCGAGACCAGTGCAACCTGTGGCGTAGGCGAGCGCCGGTTGGAGGCCAGATACACATCGCCATCGGCCGGCAGCGTGACGATGGCCGTCTGAGCGCCAAGCGCATCGATGGCCGTCACGTTGCGGCCAGCGACCACATAGAGATAATCATCCGTCGCCAGAAAGGCGCGCACGCCCGTCACGCCGGAAGCCGTCCCCGTTGCCGGGACCGTGGTCCACACGTCAAGGCCTGACATGGCATAGACCGTCAGAGGCGCTTTGGCGTCGTCGCCGGTCTGCTCGGCATAGCAGTTCAGGAGCCGCGCCGATCCCTCCATCTTGAAACGTGCGTTATTGGTCTGCGTGGCGATGGAGACTGGGACGAGTGTCATTCCACTACCCTCCGCCAGCACCATGTCACAGTGCCATCCGTAATGGCCGTTCCGGTTCCGGCCGGACCGCCGCTTGAATCTGACGTTCCAGCCGTCACGACCTCATAGAGGTTTGAATTGTTCACCGCGAACGTGCGGGCCGCATAAACGGTATCGGGTTGCCAATCGGCATAGTCATGGGCGTCGCCAAGAATATAGGTGTCTGAGCAATCCGGTCCTGTGCTTGTGAGAGCTGTCTCAAACGTGCTTTTGGGAACGACAAAGTAGGCGGCCTGAATGGCCTTCCAAGCGTTGTCGGCGTCACGCGCAAGAACCTGCCCGACAGAAACCCCGTAGTCCTCAGCCAGCCGCACGGCCAGCATGGCGACGATGCCATGCTCGAACCGGCCGTCGAACGGAAGAGTGTTGCCGCTCAGCCCTTCTGCATTCCAGCTCTCAATCATCGCGCCAAGGGCCTCACCCGCGTCCTCAATATCCACGGCTGATGCCGATGCACCTGCCTGGATAATCCCTATCCGCTTGAGAGCCCGTTCGCAGATCTGCGTCTGTGTCGCCATCGATCCCCCTGAAAGAGAGGCGGGCCACGACAGCCCGCCTCAAATGCGTGTTAGGTGCCAGCGAAACGCACGGTCAGGCGCGGATCGATGAGCTTGCGCCCGTAAAGCAGGTCCAAGCGCCATTTCGAGATGTCGTTCGTTGCGTCGTAGGTCGGGATCAGGCGAACAGACAGGTTCTTGTAGCTCTGGCGCGTTCCGCCATAAGCTGCAGGCGGCATTTCCATCGGCACAACCGCCAGCGCCATTGCATTTTTGTGGAACGCAAGGTTCTGCCGGTAGGCCGTGGACGCCGTGCCGTCGAACACGAGACCGGCGTTATCGGCCGGCGCCACATTGACGGTCTGATATGGACCGGACGTGATGATGGGCGGCGAAATCGTCAGCGTCAGGTTGCCGGACGCATCCGAAGATCCATCCGAGATAACGACAAACTGCTGATCAATCGCCGTCGCAACCTTCGTCTTCGGGTTGACCATCTTGAGCTTGGCACCAGACGTGCCAGCCGCATAGATCGTGAACACGTCGCCAGCCTTGACACGAGACGCCGCAGCAGCCGTCCAGCCGTCCGTAATCAGGCTCTGCGTCCAGGCGTTCTTGGCAGTGTCATAGCTGACGTTCTGCGTTGCGCCGTTGACCAGCGGCGTTCCACCCAGAGGCCCGACCGTATGCGCCGGAGTGACCTGCGACATCATCGTGGCAAGGCCGCCAAGGTCGCCAAGATCGCCGGAACGGTATGCGC
>JACCEA010637653.1_pt1 | contig 12985 bp, 11 predicted proteins | sample 7449851 | NCBI WGS metagenome assembly JACCEA01 (sample SAMN15323453, study PRJNA562643) | freshwater metagenome | isolation source: river surface water | place: USA:Blue River Watershed | collected 2017-08-18 | reverse complement strand
CAATGATTACGGTACGGACTTACGATGCGCCGACAGGCGCCATCCTGTCGGAGGATTCGTTCGATGTAAACGTGAAGGAAGAGGGCGTCGCCGAACATGATGGGAATAAGGGGCGCATCTTTGCCGGTGGCATTGGAACTGACTCTAAAGGGAAGTCAGTCTTTATGTTGAGAGTGTACGATGCAGAAACGGGGCGGTTTCTTTGGGAAGGGCAGCTGAACTTGCTCAAATTGGGCGAAGGAGGGACGGCGAGAGCCAGCGCGACGATCATCCCGACCCGCACATCGGCGCTACAAGTATCGGTTTCCAGCACCATTCCACTTCAGACCCTCTTCTCGGTTCGGGCCGTAAATCCTTTCACGGGCGGACTTGTCTGGCAGGATCAGTTCGCCCCAGGGGTTCGAAAGCGGGCCCGGGTCGAAGGGGTGTTATTCGGTGGGCTGTTCGTCAGGCCGGTCGGCGACCCCATCGGACATATTTTTGATTTGGTTGTGCGGACCTACGATCGCACGTCCGGAACGCTGTTATGGGAGGATTCGTTCGAGCAACTGGATCGCATTGAGGAGTCTCCGACCGAGCCGGAGCTTCGTGCCCATCCCCAGGCCATTCCATCTTGGAATCTTAGCGCTGCGTCGAGGCATCACGCGTACCAGACGAAGCTGCGATAGCCTTAGGATTTTGGCTGAGCCAGTGTGGAGCCCAGACTGTCCGCCCATTGCTGCTGGAAGTGATCGTATGACAGCAGCAGCCTATCCTGCATGGCGGCAGCAATTGTCTGACGGGCCTTCAGGTGGACCAGCACCTCGTGAACCTTGTGCATGCCGAACCGTTCAATGAGATAGTGGGTGGCGGCATTGGCCTCCCTATAAGCGAGACTGACCTTCTCCGCAGGCAGACTCTCCCAACTACCCTCAAGCGCCGTCAAAGGAACCAGGCTGTGCTCACCGGGCGTGACGCTGGTCACCTCTTGCCAGGAATCACCGGCCAGCTGCATTGCCAAGCCTTCATTCAGCCAGGTTGGAATCATTCCACCGGTTGCCCCCAATTCCTCGTGAATCAGGGCATGCACAAATTCGTGACGAAGCACTCGAGTCAGCCAAGCCCGATCCGTTGCAGCGCCTTGGGTTGGGATTTGAATGCGCCCAAGGACGGGATCGAACAGGCCATCCGCCCAACCAGGGCTTCCCGTGGCGCCTTGAAACTGATTCTTTGTGTGCAGGACGACTATGATCGGCTTTGACGGGAAAAAGTTGAATTTCTGACCGATTTCCCGATAGGCCTCTTCAAGAATATCCAGCACGGTCGTCCACGTGTCCGGGTCGTCACCTCCGTCGTACTTGACGGTGAAGTGGACGCTGCTGTGCGTCGAGAATTTATCCTCGACCTTCTCGGCGCGATGTACTTTCGTCGTGACCGCCTTCAGATAAGACTGAAGACCGGGGTCTTTCTTAATTCGTTCCTTGGCCTGCGCGAGGTGTTTGCCGGCTTCCGGGAGGTGATCCTTCTCCTGTAGCAGGTCTGCCAAGGCAACATGGGGGAACGGCTCATCCGGAGACAGTGCCACGACTTTCCGGAGGAAATCTTCCGTGAGTGCGGGGTCCCGCAACCCCCAGTAGGCATGGGCGAGATTGAGGTGGGCAATCGGATTTTGGGGGTCGAGCGCGACCGCTTTCTTAAATGCCTTCACGGAAACTTCGGTCCCCCCGCTTCTTTCCTGGATGATTCCGAGGTTATTCCACAAGATGGCAACATGCCGCTTGGTGGCGGATTCCGTCAGGATCGACGACGGCAGTTCCTCCAGTTTCGTCTCTGCTAAGGCAATATTGTGCTTCTCGAGTTCTTCGTGAATGGCTCCGAGCAGCTCGGGATGTCTCGGAACTGGAATGCTGACGGGATCGATAGTCCTCGACCGTTTGATCTCCGGGGCGGTACGTTCCTGCGATGGGGCCACAGGAGCGTTCGACGCAGGGGTGGTTTCCTCGACAATGACCTGCGGTGATGGAGCCGGTGTGTCGTGGAAATAGCGAGGCTTCAGCCAGGTTTGATAGAAAATAAAGATGCCGATCAACACGGCTAGAGGCCCGAGAATATGTTTGATATTGCGTCGATACATAGGTGTCCTTCCGTGAATCCTACGCGAATTCACTGTACCACCGAGCCGGGAGCGGACAAAGGGAAGTTGAAAAAGCAGCCGGGGTCTGTGCGACTGGCTACCATTCGGCAGAAGTCCCCTCGTTGAGCCGTCAAGGTGGCTGTGGTACGATCCTGTTCCAGGATGCCACGTCCTGAATCCGCCGACTCTCACGATCCTTTCCAAGCCTTCCTGCATCGTGTAACCAGACCGATTGAATTTGCTTGTCGCGATGCTTACGCCCATCTCTCGGCGGTCAGGAATCTTGACCGTTTTGTGTCGCAACAGGTGATTGGCACCCTTGGCGAGCGAGTCTATCCGCGAGCGCTGGAGACGGAACTGATCGCACTACGCAACCTGTTTGTCGACTTTCACACTCGGCTCACACCCCTCGAACAGCAGGATCGGCTCACGAAAGCGCTGGCGCTGCTCAGCCGCCTACAAGGGGACGCGCGAGCGGTGAGTCAGCCGGTGGGGTCTCCGAAGGAGAAGCAAGTACAACCTTTACCGGTTCGGTCCAGTCCTGCCAGACCGCTGTGGGAGCTATCGATTCAATATGCAAAAGGAGTTGGTCCCAAACGAACCCTCTTGCTGGAGCGGCTGGGCGCGCACACTGTCGAGCAGGCCTTGTGGACGTTACCATGGCGCTATGAAGATCGTTCGGTCATCACGCCGGTGGCCGAGCTTGTGCCGGGGGCTACACGGAGCGTTTGCGGCGTGATCACTCGGGCAGAGGCAACGCGTGCGCGCGTTCGCCGGCTGTCGATTCTCGATGTGGCGGTTCAGGACGCAACGGGGACTGTGCACGCGGTGTTTTTTAATCAACCTTACTTGGAAGATGTGTTGAAGGAAGGCCTGCGGGTCATGATGTCCGGGCGGGTGGCGGCCGGTCGGGGTGGGTGGACCGATGTGCGGTTGGAAGCGACGCAATTTGAAGTCTTGAGCGGCGGCGAGGATGAGTTACTCCATGTGGGGCGCATCGTTCCGATCTACCATGAGACGAAGGGGTGGACGTCACGTCAGATGCGAGTTTTGATGCAGGGGTTGCTGGCGGAGTATGGGGCTGACATAGAGGAGGTACTGCCTCTGTCTGTCCGTGCGCGCCATCGGCTGCCGCCGATCGGCGAGGCGATTCAACACGTGCATTTTCCCTTGCCGAAGACGGATCTGGCCGCCCTGGATCAGGGGGTGACGCCTGCTCACCGACGATTGGCGTTTGAAGAACTGTTTCTGCTACAGGCGGCCATGGTGCTTCGCCAACGGGAGATGAAGGAAGAGCTCAAATCATTTCGGTTTAATCCTCACGTGGCGCAACTGAAGCAACTGGCGAAGATCCTTCCCTTTACGCTGACCTCCGCGCAGGAACGTGTGTTTCGTGAGATCCAAGCCGACATGGTGACCTCGCGGCCGATGAATCGCCTGGTGCAGGGTGATGTCGGGTCCGGGAAGACCGTCGTGGCGCTGCATGCCCTTGTGATGGCTTGTGGATCGGGCTGCCAGACGGCGTTGATGGTCCCTACCGAAATTCTGGCCGAACAGCACTATCTGAATCTTGCCCCCTTGCTGAGGGCAGTGGGGTTGAAGGCAGTGCTTCTGACCAGCGGCGGGAAGGCAAAAGACCGGAACGAGACGCTGAAGCAGTTGGAGTCCGGCGTTGCGCAGATCGCGATCGGCACCCATGCATTGATTCAAAAGAAGGTGCGGTTCGCGAACCTTGGCCTGGTGATTGTTGATGAACAGCATAAGTTCGGCGTCCTGCAAAGGAAGACGTTGCTGGAGAAAGGGTATCGACCGGACGTGCTGGTGATGACGGCGACGCCGATACCGAGAACCCTGGCCATGACGGTCTATGGGGATTTAGATGTATCGGTGATCGACATGCTGCCGCCGGGCCGCAAACCGGTGCGAACATTGCTCTATACCGACGGGCAACGTCACAAGACCTGGCAGCTGGTGGGAGATGAGTTGAAGGCCGGGCGCCAGGCGTATATCGTCTATCCGCTGGTCGAGGAATCTGAGAAGGTCGATCTCAAGGCGGCGATCCAGGGAGCGGAACACCTGCAGCGCGAGGTCTTTCCTCAGGCGCGGGTTGGATTGCTGCACGGCCGGCTTCCGACGGCTGAAAAAGAGCGCACCATGGCGGCCTTCAAGGCCGGGACGATTCAGGTTCTCGTGGCCACAACCGTGATTGAGGTCGGGGTGGACGTACCGAACGCGACAGTGATGGTCATCGAGCATGCCGAACGATTCGGGTTGGCGCAGTTACATCAATTGCGAGGGCGTGTCGGTCGTGGGGCACATCAATCGCTCTGTATTTTGATGGCCACATACCTTGCGCGAGAGGCCAGGACGCGGGTCAGCCGTGACGGCCGGCCGGAGCAGAATGCCTCCAATGCGCAACAACGGTTGGCCGCGCTCGTGAACTCGAACGATGGATTTGTCATTGCCGAAGAAGATCTCCGGATCAGAGGCCCCGGTGAATTTCTGGGGCTGCGTCAGTGGGGGGTGCCGGAGTTTCGAGCTGCGAATCTGGTGCGGGACGCGCAATTGTTGGAGCAGGCCAGGCAGGAAGCCGTGACGTTGTTGGAAGAGGATCCGGGCCTGATGTTACCCCAGCACCAGGCGTTCAAGGCCGCGATGTTTCGTCGCTGGCGGGGCAGGCTGGCCTTGGGAGATGTGAGCTAAGCAGCTGGGACACTGCCGGTTGGGTGGAGGGTGATCGATGGGAATGTTGCAGCGCTTGAGTCACGATTTGCGGGCGGGCTGGGTGACATTGCGGCACGGCACGGCCAAGGCCGCCACGCGCGCGCTGGAAGAGGGCGAACTACTGCGCTACCGCTTGGAATTGCGAAAGGTGGATCAGCAGCTTGACGATCTCCACGGGGACATCGGCGAACGGACGATTGCGTTGCACGATCGTGGTGAATCGGCAGACCGTATCCTGTCCGATTCTGAAATCACCCGCCTGATGCAACAGGTGCGGACGCTGCAGGATGAACATACCAAGTTGCTGCTGGAAATGAACGACATCACGGTCGAAGGACAATGAGCCTCAGCCGATGACCAACCAGACAACGGCTTCTCCTCGAATTTTCGCCGGTATCGATATCGGGACGCTCACTTGTCGTTTGCTCATAGCGGAACTGACCTCTGCCGGAGGGTTGAGAGAGCTCCGATCTGACCGACGCATTCTCCGGCTCGGTCAAGGGGTGGATCGGGAGCGCGTGCTGCGTCCCGATGCCATGGCACGAGTGGTGGCCACGTTGAAAGAATGGCGTCAGGTCATCGACGGCTATCATGTTGACGCGGCAACGGCCGTGGCGACGAGTGCGGTGCGCGATGCCGGGAATCGTGATGAGTTCCTAGGCCTGGTCCAACGGGAAGCCGGGTTCCAGGTTGAGATCATTTCCGGCGAGGAGGAAGCCCGCCGAACCATGCTTGGTATCCGTTCCGGCCTGCCCTCTGGTGTGACGGATCTGCTGGCGTTGGATATCGGGGGAGGGAGCACCGAGTTTATTCTGGACCGGCCCGGCCAGGCGACGCTGGCGAGATCCATCGATATCGGTGTCGTGCGGTTGAGCGAACGGATACTGCACAGTGATCCGCCGACCCCAGACGAGGTGCAGGAAGCGCGCGACTGGGTGCGCCGGGAAACCACTGCCGCAATAGCAGCAATGCCACGGTCGCCAGGAGTCATGTTCGTCGGCACCGCAGGAACCATCACTGCGCTGGCCGCTATGGTTCAGCAGTTGCCTGCTTATGAGCCGGCAAGAATTCACAACTACACGCTAACGCTAAATATGGTGAAGCAGTTGGAGTTGCAGCTACTCAGTTGTTCGAAGGCGCAACGGGAAGGCCTGCCCGGGCTTGAACGTGGACGGGAAGACGTCATTGCTGCCGGTGCGGTGATCCTAGGTACGGTAATGGACACGTTGGGAATGACGAAAGTGCTCGTGAGTGACCTGGGGCTGCGGGAGGGTGTGCTGATACATCTTGCCGGTGGTCGATAAGTGCTATTTTTTTCAGTCATTCGATTTATTTTTGAGCGCGTGCTGATCAATGACAATCCTGGCTTCTGTTCAGTTGAAGGCTCAGTTAAAGCGTAAGGTTTCCCTCTGTCGGATCGCGATCACACTTGAGTGGCCCCTAGTGCTGAAATTGAGGAATCGCCAGAACGTTACCTCTGCGAATACCAGCGGAGGCCGCTCTTCTGCTCGGTGAAGGTCGGTTGGGGGATGCCGCCCGGCTTTTCCAGGAGTAGCACCTTGAAGTCGATGAGGCCGAACCAGGCGGGGTCGGCGATGTCGTGGTAGTGGCAGCCTTGGAGCTTGGGGAGGATGTCGCCCAGGGTTTTGGTGAGCTCACTTTCCGTGTAGGCCCGCACAGAAAAGTTCTGCCCCAGTCCCTGACAGAACCGTTGAATCGTATAGGCCGCGCCGGTGCAGAGGACTTTCGTGTCCGGCTTGATCTGCAAAAACTGCGGGAGTGACAGGTACCGCTCCTGAAAGCCAAGCCAACGTACCGCTTGTCGCAGGTGGTTGTACTGCACCTCGTATTCCGTGTGGTGGGGGAGCTTCACGGCGGCGGGCCAACCTTCTTCGACGCCAAACTCCGTGAGAAATGCCCGACCGCCCGGCTTGAGTACCCGCCAGACTTCGGCCACGAACCGCATCGGTCCCAGATTGAAGATCACTTCTTCGGGCAATTCCTTCTCAAGCGGCAACTTCAGCCGCCTGATCCAATCCAGCGCTTCTTGATGTTGTGCGGTCTCGCCTGTGCCTTCCGTGAGCTCCTTGCGGCTGAGCTTCACCGGCGTCATGTCGGCCATATTTTCGTTGTCGATGATGAGGTCGACGGAGTTGTCTCTAAAGGGCAGGCATTCGCCGTTGGCATGGGTGCCGGTGCCGGTCCAGCCGCCAGCCTTCGCGCGTTTGGTCTGGAGCTGCAGGAACGGGCGCGTGACATCCAACGAAATGTATTGAATGCCTTGTTTCTCGAAGGGCAGTAGTTCCTGTCCTAGCTCGCGGGCGACATAACCCAATCCACCACCGATCTCGACAATGACTTTTGGCTTCGGTTTGAACCAGCCGAGCCGGCGTAGTTGGCGCATGAGCAGGCGGCCATAGGTCGTGCCGCCCAGGGCTTCGCAGGGTTCCCGGAAGAGGTGGGAGACGGTGGTTTCGATCAGATCGAAATGGCCATCCTCCAGGTCACTTTCCTTCAACTCGTGGACATGGAAATCTTCGAGGTGTTCCTCACCTTCGAACTCCTGCTGCCCCGACCAGCCTTCTCGGATTTGCTGCAGGAGCAGGTCCCATTTGGCCTTGTGGCGATGGCCCCCGGGCGGCTCCGTGCCGAAGTAGCACAGCGAATAATTGGGCGTGGACCACCGTGCCAGGTGCCAGGTCCCGGGCTGGCCGTCCGGGCCGCAGATCTTATTACCGTACTTCTCCACGAGCGCGCCCACCGTAATGTGGCCGTTCATGGAGGTGAGCATTTCAATCCCGACGGCATTGAGCCGGACGAGCGGGAAGTCGTCGTCGAGCGGCGCTAGCCACCATTCGTCGAAGGCGTGCTGGTAGGCTACGAGGTCGGGAATACGCCAGGCAAGCAGGTTGAGGGTGTCGCCGCTCAATGTGAGGGGCTCTTGGATGGCTGCGGCAGCTTTCATCTGGTTAGGTCCTAGGCACGAAAAGCCGCAGCCTACACGAGCGCGGCGCTGACGTGCAAGAACCTCGATGAGGAGGAGTGGCTACGTCTGCGAGGGAAGCAGCGGCGACTCCGTCACGATAATCATGCCGCGCATAATGGGGTGAATGCGGCATTGATAGGGGTAACGGCCAGGCGGCAGGCTTGGGATGGTGTAGGCTCCTCCCGGTTCGACGGCCCCTGAGTCGAAGGCGCAACGGCCGGTTTCTTCAAGGCATGCATCGTGGGTCACGGTATGGTGGGTGGGCGTTGGATTTTCCCAACGGATGGCGCCGCCGGCGGTTACAGTCACGGCTGCAGGCACATAATAGGGTGATCCGCTGTCCATCAGGACTTGCGTCGCCGGTGGCGTCGCAGAGGTCGGCCAGGCTATCAAGGTGCTTGTCGCCAATACGAAGAAGAACAGTCGCCAGCTCATAGCGTCGTTATTCCGGTGAATCAATATACATCTATTATACATAGAGACAGGTTCCCGACGGAAGGATTCAGTCGGCCTATGGGGAGGCATTCGCTTGGGCTGGAGGACGGAACACGCCGGGTCGTGCTGGATGCGCCCGAGCGGCGCCGACGGCACGAATGTGAATGCTTGCAGGGGCGCGACAGCGTTGCAGTCTGACACAGTCAGCCGTGGGTGCAGGATGGTTGCAAGAACCCGCTTGTTCATGCTAGATGGAGGCCGCTTTACCACCGACGTGCCATGCTGAAGACCTGAGAGGAGGACGTGGAATGGCGAAGAAAATCGTGAAAAAGAAAAGCGTTGCTGCCAAAGCCTCGCCGCCGAAAAAAGTCGCGGCGAAAAAGGCGACGAAGCTGAAGAAAGCCGTGGCAGCTAAGAAGCCTGTGAAGGCCAAGAAGGCGGTAGCGGTAAAGGGGAAACCTGCCGCGAAGAAAGTCGTCAAGCCCGCAAGAAAAGTGGCCCAAAAACCGGCTGCAGCGGCCAAACGTCCTTCCAAGGCGAAGCCCGTCTCCAACGCGGTGAAGCCGGCGCCGAAAGCCGTCAAGCCTGCGGCAAAGCCCAAACCCAAGCCTGCGCCCCCCAAGGTCAACCCTCCGGTCGAACAGTCGGCCGTGATTCCTGAGTCGAAACCTGCGAAGCCTCCAGTGCCGGAGGTCAGCAAGGCGGCGAAGGTGGAGCCCGAGCCTCAACCGCTGGAGCTCGACGACGAAGAGGAAATGGCGGAAGACCTTGAGGATGTGTCGGAAGAAATCGAAGAAGAGATCGAAGAAGAACTCGGACTCGATGGTGAAGACGACGACGTGGACTATCTGGAAAAGTCGGAAGATCTCCTCGACGACGCAGACGAGTATCGCAACAATTAGCCCACGTTGGTGTCGTGGCTTACCGGGTTGTGCTCGGTTGATGCCTCTCCGTGTCACATGCTCCCTAGCCAGTGAAGGCTCCACTGAACAGGCCTGATGGTGTCTTCCGTCCCGACAGGTCTGAGACTGTCTCGGGGAGAGTCCTCGAGCCAGTTGCTGTGGTGCTCGGCTTCTGGCCATCATCCTGATCCTATAAATTTCATGAGCCATTTTTTGTTTATCGCCGGCGCCCTTCGTGAACGAACTTCCCAGGAGAGTGCCGAGCTGCAGTTTGGCGCCGGGATTTGGGGGCTCTGCACGGCCTTGATTCGCGACAATCTCCAGAAGTTTTTGGCGCCTGACTCCCATGGATTGGTGTATGTGCTGAAGGAAGGCATTCGAGCGGAGTTTGCGATTACTTCACCGGTCCAGCCGTTTCAAGCGCTGGATGAATTGCTCAAGGACGAGGTGCGAACAGAAGCCCGATATGGATTCGTTCGGATCACGCCGCTTCGGCGTTGGCAGGTTCATGCGCCGGACTGTCAGGCCCTGCTTCAGCGGGTGTTGGGGATCGAGGAGCAGGCAGAATTAACTCGGCGGCTAAGTCTCGGCATGCATCGTCTCACGGACGCGGAGTTTCGGGCGATCGTCGAAGGGTTGGGGGTGGAGGCGTAGCCCGCGAGGTCCACTGACCGCGGGACTCTTATTCGAATGTGCCTCCGGTCATGAGACGGTAGGCCTCCTCGACTGTGGCGACCTCCGTGACTTCAACGTTGAGCTCCCAGGCGAGTCGGTTGAGGTTCCAGCGCGGATCGTCCCGCTGGCCTTGGGGGATCAGGATCGTGCGATAACCCTCGCGGGCTGCCGCACGAATCTTGTCGGGGATGCCGCCCACGGGTCCGATGGTGCCATCCTTGGCAATCGTACCGGTTAAGGCAATCCCTCGCCGGATATGATCTCCTTTCAATAGCGCCGCAAATCCGACCGTCATCACTGCCCCGGCGCTCGGGCCGTCTGTCCCGGTTGCGGCGTATGCGATGCCCATGGCACTGACCGTTCCCGCATGATCGATCTGTGGCGTGTGGGCTAGCGCATATTGAAAGGCAAGGACCATGGAACTGAGGTTCGTCTGTCCGGGCCGGATGTTGCCGCCCAGCCATTGCAGCTCCATGGGCGAGGGGCTTGGCCGGTGATCCCAACGCAACAGGAGCACTTCGAACACGCCGAGGTTATTCGATTGGATCGCCGCGAGCATCGGGACTTCGACCACCGCTTCTGCGCCGGCGCGCGGGATAGTTGCGAGTAGCACAACGGTGCAGGCAAAGACCGTGCATAGGAAGCGTCGGCCTCCGCTGGTATGAACCACGGGTGTAATCGCGGACATATGAGTCGAAGTGTAGCAAAAGCATTGGGGGAGTAACGTGTTCGCACCGTTATGTGTTTCTCGGTTGGTTCGGAGAGGTTTTGTGGAATCATCGAACCGACCCGCTGGATCATGTCGATTTCCCATCTGGGCCGCAATAGCGGTGTTGTGGGGAATGGTGCTGCTCCCCGTTGCACTGCGCGCGGAATGTGCCGCGGAGACGGGTGTAAAAAGCGCAGTGGCTGTGTTCACCCTGCATTTACCGAATACCTGTACCGAGGCTGAGCGGGAGGCACGTGCCGTATCCGCGCAAGAATTGCTGCGGGCGCTGGCGGCGGGAAAGGGTCTGGACCTGTCGGGGGTTGTGATTCAGGGCGACCTGGTGCTCGATGAGCTGCCGGCTCAGAAGGTGAGTATGGTGGGCGACCTGGCACCCGAGGACCGTCGAGTGCTTGAGGGGCTGAATGATGAGGAGGTGCATGTCATCCGCGGGCCATTCGTGATCAAGCAGTCGAGGGTGAAAGGACGGATCGTCAACCGGCTCAAGAGCGGGTTTCTGTTGATCACCGGACCAGTGGTGTTGGCGCACACGGATTTCGCCGGATTCGTCGACCTCTCGCGCACCGTGTTTCTCGGCCTGGTCGATGGATCGAATGCGACCTTCCATCAGGAGAGTTATTTTGTTCAGGATCGATTTACGCAGGGAGCCATGTTTTCGGATACGCATTTCGGCCCGCACGCTCGATTTCACCGCTCGGTGTTTGCCGGCCCGGCGATTTTTCGCGGGGCGACCTTTCAGGGGTTAACTGAGTTTCTGGAAGTGGTGTTTGAGCAGGATGCAAATTTTTCGCGAGCGGCATTTCACCTCGGCACCGGATTCTCCGGTGCTCATTGCCGTGCGAAGTGCGACTTCTCTTCGTCTCAGTTCGATCGGGAAGCCTTTTTTCTGTTCGCCATCTTCGACCGTCCGGCTACGTTTGCCTCCGCGCGATTCGGATCGCAGGCCGACTTTTCCGATGCCGCATTTAAACAGGCCGATGATCTCGCACAGGCGACCTTCGCGCGCACACCGCAGCTGACCAGAACCGCTCGTGTCAGCACAACGGTGCCGGGTCCTACGGCTTCTACCTCGGCTCCATTTTCCCAGGCCGTCACGATCATCCTATTTGTCATGGCGCTGGGGCTGTTGGTCTATATCATCAGGGCCAAGTAGCCCTGGCTGAACCCACAACATATAGTTTTAGTCTTGCCCGGTCCCCCCATAAATTGGTATAAGATTGAAACTTTGGCCAAGGGAGCCTCTCGTACCTGATGGACCAACCTGAACTGCCCTACCAAGTCAAGATCGAGAATTTCGAAGGTCCTCTCGATCTCCTCTTGCACCTCATCAAGAAAAACGAAATCAACATCTACGATATTCCGATTGCGCTGATCGCGCAGCAATACTTGGACTATCTGTCGGTGATGAAGGAATTGAACCTGGCTGTGGCCGGTGAATTCCTCGTGATGGCGGCGACGTTGCTGCATATCAAGTCACGGATGTTGTTGCCGGTCGACGAGGTGGCGGTGGACGAGGAGGACGGCCCCGATCCGCGCGAAGAACTCGTCCGGCGACTGCTCGAATATAAGCAGTTCAAAGAGGCGGCTTCGCAGCTGGACTATAAAGAACGTCTATGGCGGGATGTGTTTTCGCGCGAGCCCGGTCCGCCGGTCGAGGTCAAGAAAGACGAGAGTCTGCTCGACGAAATTTCCCTCTTTGATCTGGTTGATGCGCTGCAGGGGGTCTTGTCCCGCCATCCAGGCAAGCGACTTGTTGAAATCATTCCGGACAACCTCACGGTCCGCACCCGTATGAGCGCCATTATCGAGGCGCTGGAACTGCATGAATCCATGGCCTTTACGGCGCTGTTCGAGGAGTCGAGTCATCGGCTTGTGGTGATCGTGACGTTCCTGGCCCTGCTCGAATTGATTCGAATCAGGGTCGTGCGCGTGTTTCAGAGTGAAACTTTCGGGGCGATTCTTGTCTCGCGTGCCTTCTCAGCGGTTGCGGAAGGGGAGCTAGTGGAGGAGTCTGAATGGAAGAAACTATGAGTCCCGGCGTGGAGGAGGCAATCGAAGAATCGGTCGAGGTGCGGGACCCGGTTGACGAGCCGACTGCATCGCTCGATGCGGTTGAGGTGGTGCCGGAGTCGGGCCAGGGCGTTGTCCACGACATGGCGGCCCCGGCGGCCGATTCTGCGCTGTCCGACATGCGCGCACTGAAGGGTATCCTCGAGGCCTTGCTCTTTGTGACTGCCGAGCCTATTCCGGTCACACGGTTCTTGGCATTGCTCGGAGCGGTTACGAAGCAGGATGTCGATCAGGCGCTCGCGAGTCTTGCTCAGGACTATGAGCAGGAAGGCCGCGGGTTGCAGTTGGCTGAAGTGGCCGGCGGTTACCGGATCGTCACCAAGGCCGAATTCGCCCCGTGGCTCAAACGGTTG
>JACCEA010477585.1_pt1 | contig 12986 bp, 14 predicted proteins | sample 7449851 | NCBI WGS metagenome assembly JACCEA01 (sample SAMN15323453, study PRJNA562643) | freshwater metagenome | isolation source: river surface water | place: USA:Blue River Watershed | collected 2017-08-18 | reverse complement strand
CTTCATGTTTTCTACTTGCGTAAAAAACTTCAAGCACAAAGAAATGGGTATACAGCCGCCCAGTTGCAAACCGAGACTGAATAAACTATAGTATTCATAATCACCAGTCATAAATTGGAAGAAAAAAAATTATCAACCGAGGATAACGAAGGACATGATCCATCTCAATCACTCACCCAAAAGATTCCGGAAGAAGGATGTTTGTTTCAATTGTTCATGAGGCTGGGTATTGGAATTACCCTGTTTGGTTTAATAAGTTACCTTTTACCATTCTTTGGATTACGGTTTAAATTCGCCGGATATTTGGAAAAGCCCGGCGCTAAATTGTATACCGTTTTAACAGGACTTGGTCTGCTTTTGATTGCTTATTTGATGGAATTAATCATTTGGAAGATCAATCAGCGCAGAACATCATAGCACGAAATAAAAAAGCCGCTGCAATAATTGTAGCGGCTTTTGCTTCTGTTGGTAGATCCCGAAACTATTCTGGGGAACTTTTAGATTCGTTGGAGTAAACTAGTAGTCGCCTCCCATATCACTATTATATTCTGAATCTGCCTCATAATCTGGGTACATATCGCCGCTATTCATAGACACATCTCCCATTGTTTCAGCAGGAGGTTCAGGTGCAGGTGCTTGATTTTGAGCAGGAGCAGAAAAACTTACCTTATCTTCTTTCTTCTTTTTGGTTTTCTTTTCTCCTTTTAATTCTGTCTTTATCTCCTCCAAACGATCTTTGTCCTCACACGATGTTGTTGCTATTCCAAGCAAACAAAGTGTAAATAAAAAAATATGCTTCATATCAGTTTGTTTTTGTAGTGTTAAGTGCTGCATTCAATCTGTATAAGAAAACGATCATAACTCCCATACAAGTAAAAAAGAACCCGAAATACATCCAGTCGCGACCTGTATCTCGATTCTCTTGGCGTAAAATTTCTCGCGCACGTTTTTCTAAATTCGCTGCCTCCAATTTTTTAGCAAACAATTTTGAATATTTTTTGAATCTATCCAGAACATCCTTTTCCTTGTAATCAATTTTACCGCTAAAAAAGAAATCCTCCACACATTGTAATTCCAGCATGTCAACAGACTCCTCTTTTTCTTTGAATTCTTTGAAGTCAGTATTTAATGCCGCATGAACTACGTTCAATACAGCAACTGTATCTTTCATTTTTAGTTTTGACTTTAAACTTTTTGCGATTCGGTTCATTTGTTCAAATCTTGCCGGGGTAATATCCAAATTTGCCGCGCATTCATAAAGATTAAACAATTGATCCTGCCTTTCTTTAGGGCTATTCACTTTTGTCAAGCTAAACACAAGAGGTGTTTTCGTAATGGATAAGTGCAATTTTTCAACTGCTTTCATTTCCTCTATGGTAAGATTTTTACTTGATCTCAACACTCCTTTGAATTTATCAACTAACAAGGTGTCAACGCCTTTTTTATCCGTCATTTCCAGGAAATGGTCAATTTTGGATAATAAAACAAGTTTTGCATCAAAGTCAGCTGAATCAATTTCTTGCGACTCCAGAATATCATCCATAAATTTTTTCATAGAATATGGAAGCGAAACTTTTTTAGCCGGTGGTTCAGGCAAATTCGAAATAATTCCCTCCATGTACCAAGCGTAATACAAAGCGTAATTCTGATAGTACTCGGTCGTTTTTCTTTCATACTCATCATCGGACAACTCAATTTCGGTTCGATCCCATTCGGCTCCCGGAATCTTTTTTTTCAACGCCTTCAATTTCGAATTGTATTGTTCGAATGTGGCAACTGTAACTACATCATCAACTTGATAAAGGTCTTCATTGATTTTTCCTTTTTTTAATTCAAGTTTGCTGATGGTTACATGAGGTCTTTCACTTTCCGGATAATTGACAGCAAAGAATACGCCCCCTCCAATTAGCACAAGCAGCATAGCAAGCACTGTCCATTTCCAGATTGTTAACCCATAAATCGCATGAAACAATTTGTTCAGGTTGTTCTTCATAAATAGTTGTTTTAAATATTCCTACTCTATAAGCTTTTCGGATTCCGCTTTAACTTAAATTCTGTTTCGCAACGATTCTCATGTTGCTCTTTCAAACACTTCCCAAACCTTTGAAAAACTGATACCCACCAAAAATGATCGCTCCCCAAGCCACCACGTATGTTCCTCCGCCACTGGCGGCGTTGTAACTCATAATTGTAATTGCCAATCCCGCCAAGCACCATAAACCTCCGTATAGCATATCTTTACGGGCACGCTCTTGTTTAGCAAGCGCAACGCGTTCTAGCAGATCTTTGACTATTTTCCGCGCACTTGATTCTTCAAGCCCATCGGTCATCAACTCATGGATGGTTTCTTGCTCGCTTTTATGTCGCACGAACAACAAAACTGTTGCATGCTCGTATAGGGCGTCTATAGCCATTTGCTTGGCATCTTTTGTTTCCATCTGATAATTGATTTTCGGTCGTTTAAAAACCGTCATTGCTAAATGCCTCCAACTGACCCTTAAAAAACAGGATACAGCCAAGTATAATAGCGCACCACGCCAAAATATATCCGCCATCTCCTCCAGAGGTAGCATGGTTGTATGCTGCAATTGCGCAGCCGAAAACACAACAAATGGCACCGATCAACATATTTCTGCGAGAACGCAGAAACCGGACATATACCTGGCGTTCTTGCATGGCCTCCACTATTTCACGCGCAATCTTATTTTCAAGTCCAATACCCTCCAGTGCTGCAACTATTTCGTGGCTGCTATGCCCTTGTTCCAGAAGCATTTTAGCTAAAAATTCTGCAGGTACATTGCGATTACTATTGCTATTCTCTATCTGTACTTTTTTCATTTTTCTGTGGTTGAAAAGGAAACAATACTAATAGAGCCATAAGGCTCCTTGTAAGCAAGGAGAAACAAAAACTCCCGGCCTAAGGACCATACTTTTAAAGTCAGGAAAATTTCATGACTAGCGGTTAGTGAAGGGAAAGTGGGTTGGAGCATCAACTCGCAACAAGGTAAACTTACAGCAAATCAATCTTTTATGCAAGAGGTTTAGAAAAAAACTGTTGTTTCTGAAGTGTTAACCAAATTACCAAAGAAATACCAGCGCATGTGTCGCTTCTATTCACCGTTTTGATGTCAGAATAAAGCTATCTGAGCCAAACATGCTTTTATTTCCATCGCATTAGGTGAATTTCATAGGAGAAAACAAACGACATGGTGGCGGAGGAAAGTTGCATTGGACAAACGAAGAGACAGGTAATACGAAAGTTCAATAGCCACAGGATAATTTTTTCTACGGAAATCGGAGAATCACTCTTTTTCCGACATCTGAGTAGCGCGAAACATTAGCTATCGTAATTTTAAAGCGGTAGATGTTTCAAAAAGCCTGATGATAATATTCCAGCGATAATTGAAAAAATAATTGCCAGTATAACCAACCACGAGAGGAATCGAATATTTCTATCTATTGATTCAATATGACGCAATGTTTTTTCTTCTGTTGTCAGTTCATGATAGTTTCTTGTATCCGTTGACTTGAATGGTAACCAATCTTTATTTGACATATTTCTGTTTATGTATGATCTAAAAAAAACTTCCCTACCAAATGCCTCATTTGAAATCAGGAAACAGCGTGTTTTCGCTATTGCAACAAACGCCCAATCTAATAAAGACTGGGCGTTTAACCATTAATTAATTCTATTTTCTCTGTAAGCAGGGTCTTATTTTTTGCTCAACTTTATTTGGTTGTAATAAAAGTCACCACCATCCTCTTCGGTAGAGGTAAGGGTCATGGATTCCTTTTTATCGTAGTCTGTAATCTCATAGGTTTGGATAGATCCATCGCTTAATGTTAACCGAAGCTGAGTTCCCTTTTTTGCAATTTCATACGTGAAATTTTCGCTGATTCCATCAATTGTAACAATAGAACCGTCACCCATTTTCTTATCAAAGGTCATTGTGCCGTAGTTGGTGTAAAAATCATCCCAAAGCACATTACCAAGACCGTCCTCTGCATAATCCTCATAGGAATCAATATTCCATGAACCATTGAATTGTCGCAAGGTTCTTTCGTCTTTGGAACAAGAAGCTACAAGAATAAGCAGCAGAGATAAAATTGTAAGTTGTTTTTTCATTGTATTTGATTTAATTGATTACTGATGTCGCTATTGAGAAGTCTTTTGAGCCATCTCTAATTATTATGTACCGCTTGCTTTTAATAGTTGACAGGTTCTAAGCCGGAAAAAATATAAATTGACTAGAGTTGCCACTAATCGTTTTTACGGGTATAAGGCGTCTTTTTAGTCAAGTGTTTGATTAAAGATTCTGCCATTCCATTATAAGATGTAAATCCAGAACCAGACGTTTTAAAGTCGTAAGTCCAACCATTTTTTGTATCTGCGCAGTAATATAAATTTGCATTCACCAAACAAGTCTTGTTCGTAGCCCATATTCCACCTGTAAGAACAAAAAGCAACATCGCTGTTTGGTCACCGTATTTTTTTTCAAAACTGAATTTGGTTATTAAAACAGCATCAACTCCTAATATTTTACAAAGTTCCTCGTTCGTTTTGTTTTTCAAATCAACATTCTTAAGTAATTGATTTGTTTTGTCAATATCTAAAATTTCAATTTGGTGAATATTTTTCTTGGTGTTTCGCTTTTGCATATACGAGAAAAGGTCATTCTGAATTGTCATTGCTAATTGATTTATTACTTCTTCCGCATTTGCATCCTCTTTGATTAATGTTTTTCGTTCTATTAATTTGATATCTGGACGAACAATAGCAATCTTACTGTGTGTCTTGCTTTTTGACACACTTTGGGGGGCAAAGTAAATATTTGCACAAGAACTCAGAATCAAGGCCATAACGGCCCAAAAAAGTACTAGTTTTTTCATATGTAAATTGTTTAAGGTTCTTGCCCTACCTTGATTTTAGGAGTGTTCAGGCAATTATTCTCCCCATAGGGATCAGTAAGCGGCGGGAAATGCTTGTACAAATATACATTTATTTTCCATTTGTGTGCTTTTTTTGTTTATTTTAATATACACTAAGCTGCCCACCTTTGTAACACATGCAGCACAGAGGGGAAATCGTGGAACATGCCGTGCGCCAAAGTGGAATGTCGCTTTCGGAACTGGCAAGAAGACTCGGAAAAAGTCGTCGGTGGGTTTATATGGCCTTCGATAATCCCGTACTTTCCATAGATACCGTGATCCAGATTGGAAAGGTGATCCACATGGATTTTTCCGGATTCATCTACGAACTGAAAAACCAAACGCCGCTCACATCAGAACCCGACGGACCAGTTTATCAAGTTCCCGATCAATTGGACATGCTACTTTGGAAGGATAAATACCTCTTTTTGCTCGAGAAATACAATGAATTACCGGAAAAATACCAGCGCGTGTGCAGATTCAATCCATCGTTTTGATGTAAGAGAAAAGCTATTTGAGCCGACCATGCATTTAATTCCATCGCATTGGATGGAGTTGAAATGAGAAAACAAACGGTTCTGTGGCTAGTGAAAACAGTGCTAAACAAACAAAGAGCCAGGTAATACGGACGTTCAAGAGCCACAGGATAACATATCCTGCGGAAAGGGTGGCAGTACTCTTTTTCGACTATTTAAATATTATAATAGTTTCGGAGATGATTTAAAAAGCCTGATGATGATACTAAAGCGATAATTGAGAAAATAACTGCGAGTATAACCAACCACGAGAGGAATCGAATATTTCTATCTATCGATTCGATATGACGCAGCTTTTTTTCTTCTGTTGTCAGTTCATGATACTTTCTTGTATCAGTTGACTTGAATGGTAACCAATCTTTGTTTGGCATATTTCTGTTTATTAATGACTTAAAAAAAACGTTCTCATCCAAAAGCTTCATTTGAAATTGGGAAACAAGCTGTTTTGGATATGTCAACAAACGCCCAACCTGATACAGATTGGGCGTTTCACCATTAATTAATTCAATTTTTCTTTGTAAGCTGCGTTTTATTTTTTGCTCAACTTAATTTGGTTGTAATAAAAATCACCACCATCCTCTTCTGACAAGGTAAGCGTCATGGATTTCTTTTTGTCGTAATTCGAAATCTCATAAGTTTCTGTAGTACCATCGCTGTAAGTCAACTTCAATTGCGTACCATCTTTCGCAATGTCATAGGTGAAGTTCTCACTACCGTCGTTCGTAACAATGGATCCAGTTCCCGTTTTCTTGTCGAAATTCACGGTTCCGAAATTGGTGAAAAAATAGTCCCAGATAACAGTACCTGAAGCATCCTCAGCATAATCATCATATGAATCAATATTCCAAGAGCCATCGAATTGTCTCAGAGTTCGCTCGTCTTTGGAACATGATGCCACGAGCAGCAAAAGCAAGGACAAAATTGTGATGTGTTTTTTCATTTGTTTATGTGTTTTAGTTATTTCTGTTGAAGTAGGATCTTAATCCTTTTTGTAGTTTTCCTTACCTTTTGGTGTCAAGCCATTCGGTATAATTAACAGAATGATATCGATGATCCATCCAATACCAAACAAACCTGCAGTTAACAAATACAACACTCCGAGACCGGTATAGCCCAAATAAAATCTATGAACTCCCAGAAGGCCTAGGAAAATGCACAATATAAGCGCAACTATTTGAAGTTTACCTCCATTTTCAGCATTACCGGCTGCCTTTTTAAGCTTGGATTCTTTCTTTTTGAAAACAGAGAGTTTACCTGCTTCCTTTTCTGACACATTATCTTGCGAAACAACTGCACTAGTTTGCGTCTGTTCAGCGTTTACGTCATGCTGCGAAGGCTCTGCGACACTGCTTGATGTATTCTTGAAATCACCTAGATCAGCACTTTTAGCATTCGATTCAAGTACTATCACGTTTTCAGTTCGAACACTGTTCTTTTCTTCATTCACAGCCAATTCATCTGATGAACCGATCTTGTCGTCATTGTCCGCAGACGATTTTTGAGTTACTTGCTTTTTATTCCATGATACGTAGTAACCGGAATTAAACGTTCTTTTTTGAATTGTACACGATGAAACCAATACAATTGATAACAACGCCAAAGCACTGAGCGCATTTAGTTTTTTCATATGTAAATTGTTTAAGGTTCTTGCCCTACCTTGATTTTAGGAGTGTTCAGGCGGTTATTCTCCTCATAGAGGTCCAGTGCGCATCGGGGAAATGCGAATGATTGGTGCTAATGTAACACTTTGTTTTCATTTGTGTGCTTTTTTTGTTTAAATTACTGCATGAATTGCTGCCCACCTTTGTAACACATGCAGCACAGAGGGGAAATCGTGGAACGTGCCGTGCGCCAAAGTGGAATGTCGCTTTCGGAACTGGCAAGAAGACTCGGAAAAAGTCGACGGTGGATTTATATGGCCTTCGATAATCCCGTACTTTCCATAGATACCGTGATCCAGATTGGAAAGGTGATCCACATGGATTTTTCAGCCCTTATTTCAGAACTCAAGAATCAAAATCAGCAGGTATCAGAACCGGAAGGGCCTGTTTACATGGCTTCAGATCAGTCTGATGTATTGATGTGGAAAGAAAAATACCTGTTGCTGCTGGAGAAATACAACGAATTACTGGAAAAATACCAGCGTATACTCGAAAACAAGGGTTAGCGCATGGCCAGCCAAAAATCCGTGTATGAATCATCCGGATCGTACATTTCCTGTTGTTTTTGGATGGAAAAATGACGTCCACCTCTCGGGTCATTCCCGGCACCGGCAATGTAGGCCCAATTGCCATAATTTGAGTGCACATCGAAGTCCAACAAATGTGCTTCGAACCAAGCAGCCCCCCAACGCCAATCCTGTTGCAATTCATGGATCAAATACGAAGCACAGATCTGACGCATGCGATTGGATAAAAAACCGGTCAGTCGCAATTCGATCATCCCTGCATTGACAAAATCACTTGCAGTTTCTCCCTGACACCAGGCTTTAAACCGCTCGCAATCCGGTGAAACCAATTGAGGCTTATTGGTAATGCCCCCCCTTTGAAACATCTTGGAACCGTGAACTGCTACTTGTAATCGGAAGTACTCCCGCCATAGCAATTCAAACCACATCCAATAACTTCCATCCGACTTTCCGTGTTTTTCTTCAAATTTATGAAGCGCCTCATTGATCTGAACGGCAGAAAGCGAACCCAAAGACAACCAAAGACTAAATTTACTCGAGAAATCAGCTCCCAATAAACCATTACGCGTTTCTTTATACCGATCAATCTTTCCTACAGTTAAATAAGCTGCTAAACGTGAATTTGCTCCTTGCGAACCAGCTTCGTATGGTAAGCCCGGATTTGCATGACCAGACCTTTTTCGGTGATCATTAAAGTTTTCTAAAAAAAGAAATGCCGGCGGTAAATTCTGAAATTTTCCCGTTACCAACGCTCTGGGCTTCCATTCATTTTGCTCAATAAACAGGCGAAAAGACGTAAAACTCTTCCGCTGTTTTTCCGGAATTTGAAATAGCTGGTCCATCGGAAACAATCCACCCGAGTCTGAATAATCAATGTCAATTCCTGCCAATTCCAATCTTCGTTCCACAGCCACTTCTTCAGGAGCCCATTCCTTGTTTGCACTGATCACAAGTTGCCCAAATTCTTCGAATAATTTTTGCAAAACACGCAGCGGATCGCCAACATAAATAAGCAATTCTGTACCACGAATATGGTGTGCTTGCTGCAATTCCAGCAGGTTTCGCCGGAGCCAGGCCATGCGTTTCAGATCCATTCGTCGGAACGAGAAACTTTGCGCATCGATTCGGGAGAATGAACGAGGTTCCAGGATGTAAACTCCAAAATAGTGATCTGCTTTCGACGCTTTATCTAACCACGGTTGATCTTCTAATCGCAGGTCATTTCTAAACCAATGTACGTGCGCTCTCATTTGACATGAATTTTTCGAATTTCAGCTGCCTGAACTTTTGCAGCGGATGAAGCCTTCAAGGCATGTAATACTTCACGAGCATGTCTTGCTGCATTGTCCAAGTCGATCATGCGCGTTGGATAATCTTCACCGTATTTAAAATCAAAAAACAACTCCTCCATCGCAGTCATTGTCCAAGGTTCACGGGCAAAATTTTGGGGCAAATTAGCCAATTCAGGCAACCAATATTTAATGAAAGTCGCATCCGGATCGTGTTCTTCGGCTTGCTTTACGGGATTATAAACTCGAATTGTATGATAACCAACCGTTCCGGCCTGCATCTGAAATTGAGCAAAATGAATCCCCGGTTCAAAATCCAGAAATAAAGCTCCCATCCAATTTGCCAGCGGTTGCCATGGTTGAAACAAGTGATGTGTCCAGAAAGAAACCAACATGGCCCTCATGCGAAAGTTCAAATAACCGGTTTCTTGTAAACAACGGATACATGCATCGATCAACGGAAAGCCAGTTCGTCCGTGTGTAAACAGTTCAAAAAACTTCGGATTCATTGTCGTGCGAATGACATCGTATGCTTTGTTCTGGTTCACGAATTCTATTTCCGGCTCCGATTCCATTTTTTGAATGAAATGACAATGCCAATGCAAGCGAGATAATGCGGCTTGAAAATTTGGGTTTTTTGTTTTTTGATATTCCTTTGCCAAAGCTTGAACAACCTCTCTCAAGGATAAATTTCCCCACGCGAGATATGGAGATAATCGACTGCAATATAAGCGACTTTCCACTGGATTCGAAATTGAACGACTATAGCGTTTATGGCGATCATGGACAAAGGAATGCAACACGCGAAGTGCTTCCAATCTTCCGGGTGCTTGAAAATTATTTTGCTTTACTCGAGGAAGAATGGTGACCTTGTACTTTTGGCGCAGTTCGCTGGAAATTCTGACGTATGTTCCAGATTCTACATTTAATAAAAGCTGTTTCTGGTTCATGAATTGATCCCAGTCATCATCCCAACCTTTACGATTTTTCCTACCACGCTGAACTGCAAACTGCGGGAATTCGTGCCACGTTAACTGATTGCTTTTTGCAAATCGATTAACTGATCTATCCCTTTCATATGTCACCCCAATTCCGGTTTCTTCGTGCGAGAATAAAACAAAAGGGCCGTAATGGCGCAGCAAATCTTCGAAAATCTTGGTGACTGAACCCTGAAGAACATTCACTTTCAAATTCAGATGTGAAAATTGCGTTTGTATTTCGCGGATACTTTCAAATTGAAACCACCAATGTCTGTGACTATATGTTGGGTGATTTACTAACTCCGGTTCAACAATAAACAATAACATAATGGGCATTCCGGATTCCAAGGCAGCATGCCACGCGGCATGATCGTGCCAACGTAAATCCCTTTTGAACCAAACCACCGCGTGCATGAAAAATAGAACAAATCAGTTCGACTTTGGTTTTGTAACCTTTCAAGAATCACGGCTTTTTGCGTTTGATTTCAGGCGATTAATTTGTAAATTGGCACCAAACTATACTAGAACTTATGAAAAGAAAAATGCGCCAATTGGGATTGGTGTTGCTCTTCGTTGCTGGTTCAGCTGCAGGATTTGCGCAAAGCAAGTCTGAAAAAGGACCTTGGAGACGAGTTAATGAGTCATCCATTCCCGCAACAGGTACTCGTTACATTATTCCAACGAGTTATCTCACTTTTAGATTGGATGTTGATCAAATGCGTCAAACACTTTCGCAAGTTAAACGCATTGATGACCCAAATTACATTCCGGTATTTATCGATCTTCCAAAACCTGATGGATCCTCTTCAACATATCAGGTTCAATTGAACGAAACGATGGCTCCTGGTTTGATGGAGCAATTTCCGGAAATCAGAACTTATGATGGAATTGCAACGGATAATTCCGGTGAAATTGTGAAGCTGGACCTAACTCCACAGGGTTTCCACGCGATGACATTGATTCCAGGCAAACCAACCCTTTTCATCGATCCTTATTCCCACTTGGGTGATGGTTTGCATTACATTGTGTACTCACGTAGTGATTATGCAGCTGATAAAGGATTTGCTTGTCACCTGGAAACTGAGATCCCAACCGATGTCATCGACAAAGAAATGGATCCTGTGAAAGTTTTGGGTAACTGTACAAAAAGAACTTACCGATTGGCATTAAATGCTACGGGTGAATACACTGCTTTCCACGGTGGAACAGTTGTTTTAGCGCAAGCTGCTCAGGCGACAACTATGAACCGTGTGAATGGCGTTTACATGCGTGATTTAGCGGTAACCATGACAATTGTTGCGAATAACAACTTGCTGGTATATACAAATGCCAGTACAGATCCATTTACGAATGGAAACCCTGGTACGATGATCACACAGTCTCAAAACAACTGTAATTCAGTTATCGGGTCTGCAAACTACGATATTGGTCACGTTTTCGGAACTAACTCTGGTGGTTTAGCCGGTTTGGGTGTTGTTTGTGTAAGTGGAAGTAAAGGTCGTGGTGTAACAGGTTCTGCTGCTCCGATTGGAGATCCATTTGACATTGATTATGTAGCTCACGAAATGGGACATCAATTCTCAGGAAACCATACCTTCTCCGGAAATAATGGCTCTTGTAATGGCAATGGAAACGCCGGAACAGCTGTAGAGCCAGGATCAGGCTCTTCTATCATGGCCTATGCAGGTATTTGTGCGCCAAGCGATGTACAGCCAAATTCCGATGACCACTTTGTGTTCAGGTCAATGCAAGAAATTCATACATTCTTAGCAGGTACTGGTAATGGATGCGCTGTTTCAACAGTGATTCCAAATCAAAGTGCGCCTACAGTAACAGTTGCAGGAGGATCGTACAGCATTCCAATCAGTACACCTTTTGCACTTACTGCATCAGCGACAGATCCAGACGGTGATGTGCTGACTTACTGCTGGGAACAAAACAATGCTGCTTCAGGTGTTAATATACCAACAGCAACACAAACGACGGGTCCAAACTTCCGTTCCAGAACTCCTAGTACAAACCCAACACGTTACTTCCCAGCAATTTCAGCTTTAACAGGCGGAACAAGCACCTATGAAGTTTTACCTTCTGTTGCGCGTACAATGTCATTCAAATGTTTGGTTCGTGACAACGAAGTTGGCGGTGGATGTAACGATGAAGAAACCGTTTCGATCACGACAGTAGCTTCAGCAGGTCCGTTTGTGGTAAACCAACCGAATACTACAGGCATTACATGGCCGGGGAACTCTACTCAAACAGTAACTTGGTCAGTAGCAAACACAAACGTGGCCCCGGTTTCCTGTGCAAATGTGGATATATACATTTCAACTGATGGTGGTGCAACTTTCACCTTGGTTGCAAACGACGTGCCTAATGACGGAACACAGGATATCACGGTTCCAAACGTGGCAACAACACAAGCAATTGCTATGGTCATGTGTGAAAATGGAGTTTTCTTCGATGTTTCGAACAACCTATTTACAATCACTGCTGCAACGAACGATTATACCCTAGCTTTGGTAAATAACTCGATCTCAGCTTGTCAAGGTACAAATGCTCAATTTACCGTGACTGTTGGTCAAATCGGTACTTATACAAACCCGGTAACTTTATCTGCTACAGGAATTCCTGCCCCGGCAACTGTAAACTTTTCACCAAATCCGGCAACTCCTGGAACTTCAGTTACAATGACCGTTTCAAATACAGCAGGCGTTGCTCCTGGTAATTACAACTTTACAATCAATGGAACTTCAGCATCAGGTCCACATTCTACGAGTGGAACTTTAGTGATCTCAACTGCCGGTGTTACAGCTTCCACTTTAACACTTCCGGTGAACGCCGAGCCAGCTGCGCCAATTCAAACTGTTTTGACCTGGACAAACGCTGGAGCAGGGTTGTTGTATGACATCGAAATCGCGCTAGATAATGGATTCACAAGTATCGCTGAATCTGCAACAGGATTGACTTCAGCAACTTACACAGCAACTACTTTGGCAGCAGGAACAACATACTACTGGCGCGTGAGCACATACAATGCTTGTTCATCACCGGTGCTTTCAACAGT
>JACCEA011998193.1_pt1 | contig 12988 bp, 13 predicted proteins | sample 7449851 | NCBI WGS metagenome assembly JACCEA01 (sample SAMN15323453, study PRJNA562643) | freshwater metagenome | isolation source: river surface water | place: USA:Blue River Watershed | collected 2017-08-18 | reverse complement strand
TGCGGCGTTATACAAAACCATTTTATATAATTGTGCAAGAGAAAAAGGTTAAAAACATACCGCCATATTTATTAACAGATGGCTTATACAACGACTAAAACTATTAAAACCATTTTCAATTCGGATGATGATATTCGTATTGAAAAAACTGAATCCGGCAGTGAAATCTACGTTTTTGACCCGTACAATCCGCTAAATAAAGAAATCCAAGAAAGCGATATTGAGGCGATTCTACGCAACTATGGAATCAATGTCCCCATTACAAATGCAAATTTGTATAAACGCGCATTTATCAACAAATCATATTTGCGACGCCCCGACCTTGAAAATGCAATGAACAACATCGTAATTGTGCCTAAACCCGACAACTGTATGGCTCTACACACGAAATCTAACGAACGTCTTGAATTTGTGGGGGACGGCGTTCTTGAGCTGATTACCAAATGGGTTCTTTATCGCCGGTTTCCTAAAGAAAATGAAGGCTTCATGACCGAGAAAAAAATCGCCCTCGTGAAGAACGAAGCAATCGGCCGTTTAGCGTATGAAATGGGCCTACATAAATGGGTAGTATTATCGAAGCACGCCGAGTCAAAAGAAACGCGCACCAATTTGAAAAAGCTGGGGTGCGTGTTTGAGGCGTTTATTGGAGCGATATTCTTGGATTACAACAAGATGCAAGTGAAAGACGAGGGACATTTGTACGAGAACTTGTTTTTGTCGGGTCCGGGATTCCATATGGCGCAAGTGTTCGTGGAAAACGTGTTTAATAAGCATGTAGATTGGATGAACTTGATTCGAAGCGACGATAATTACAAGAATATTTTGCAAGTGAAAATCCAGAAGGAGTTTAAAATTACGCCTGAATATATTGAAATCTCAGAGCAACATCCAGACACGGGATACCATATGGGTGTGTATTTGTGTTTGGGACAACCGGTGTTTGGACTCACTCATGCTGATTCTATTCCGTATAGTCAGTTTGCCAATTTCCAGGAAATTCATGATTACATGTCGAGAGCAAGTAAGGCGTTCATATTGTTGGGTGAAGGCAAACATAAGATTAAGAAAAAGGCCGAGCAAATTGCATGTGAAACCGCACTCAAAGCGTTAAGTGCAAGCGACTAAAAAGCTGACATATAAATATTTAGTATAGAAGAAACCGTAGGTTCCAAGGGCACGGCTCGTGCCCGAGCCGTTGTGTCTCCTTTCCAGCCGACCTTCGGTCGGCATAAGGCCACTTCCCTTTATTAGTATGGGATTATAAGGGCATAGGCCGACGAATCGACGAGTTCCCTTAAGGAAAGGATTTAAAGGCATAGGAGGCAACTTCGTTGCCTCTGAATACCGTACGTTTACTTTACAGAAACGTTATTTCTTTATAATATATAAATGGAATCAGAATCAGAACCTTTTCAATTAAACCATTTAATAGCCAAACCGGTTCCAAAAAAACGTGACAATGTGGTTGTGAAAATATGTCGCAAAACCGTAATGGAAGACGATGTGTTTGATGAGCGCATTGTTGAACAAGAGCCTTTTTTAATTGATAAGCGAAACCAACATTTAATTAGTCGCGGTGATATTATGAATCGATTGCAAAAACTGATGAATGGACTCAGTGTGGATGAGCTTGTTTTACCAGTCGGAAACAACGATGAATCCATTGATACTAAACTCAACAAGTATTTTTCATCATCGGAATCAGAGCCATCTTCTAAAGAACTAGAGCCTTCTGAAGAATCAGAAGAAAAAGAAAAAGAGCCTTCTGAAGAAAGGAGGGTGCCAGAGGGCAATGGAGCCGACAATGTCGGCTCTGTATCCTTGGTTCCCTTGGAAGAAAAAGAGCCTTCTGAAGAAAAAAGGGTGCCCTTGGTAAAGAAACGCATCACTAAGAAACAAAAGGCATTGCAAGAAGGAATCCAAGAAAACCTGGTGGTTTTTAGCAATGATTTATACAAAGACATTACCAAGCCAAAAAAAATCCACATCCACAAAGCACCTACTTATTACATGGCCAATCGTCGTATGTTTATTCAAAAGCTAAATTCTCTATTCAAAGTGCACGCAGAAGAGCTAAGTAAAATCGACGACGCCAACGTCAGCTGCGACAAACGTTCCACCGAGGAATTTGAAACGCTCACTCACCAAAAAGTCGTCAGTGATTACTTGAACTTGTATTCGCCTTATCGCGGGCTTCTTATTTTTCACGGCCTCGGTTCTGGTAAAACCTGTACTTCTATTACTTTAGCCGAGGGCATGAAATCAGAGAAGAAAATCGTCATTATGACTCCGGCCTCATTAAAATCTAACTTCTTCTCTGAGCTTAAAAAATGCGGTGACGAAGTGTTCCGTAAAAATCAAAACTGGGTTAAAACCATGATTACTAACAGAACTGACGCAGTCAAACTGAATAAGCTCACCGGTTTAGACATTGATGACATATTAAACGCTGGCATATGGCTTGGCACGAAAAATGCCGATAGAGGCAAGAAGTTTGGCGACTTGAGCACCGCAGAGCAAGCCGAAGTAGATGCACAACTCGATAAAATGATTCGCTCCAAATATATCGACATTAATTACAACGGTATTAATACAAACCTTATGAATAAGCTCACTAATAACGGTGCCAAAAACCCGTTTGACAATTGCGTTGTTATTGTGGACGAGGCGCACAATTTAGTCAGTCGTATTGTGAATAAACTGAAAAGCCCTGATTCTATTGCATACCAGCTCTATGATTTTTTGATGAGTGCTCAAAATGCCAAGCTCGTGTTTTTATCAGGCACACCTATTATTAACTATCCCAATGAAATTGCCATATTGTTCAATATGTTGCGTGGATACATCAAAACTTGGACTATTCCTATCAATGTCAAAACTACCAACAAGATTAACAAAGAAACAATCCAGAGATTGTTTGAAAAAGAGGGGCTGAATACGTACGACTATATGGAATACAGTGGCAACAAGCTTATTATCACACGAAACCCGTTTGGATTCATTAACGTGCATAAAAGCTCCGCCAAATATGATAATCCTGCTGATACATACAATGGAATTACTCTGGATGAAACTGGAAATATAAGCGACATCAAATTCAAGGAGCGTATTATTAATATATTAAATACGAATGACTTGGAGGTGGAAAAATCCAAAGTCAAAGTGGAATATATTAAAGCATTACCCGACGATACTGAATCGTTCTTAAACATGTTTATTGACCCCGAGTCGGGCAATATGAACAATGTGGATTTATTGAAGCGTCGTGTACTTGGACTCACCTCTTACTTCAAGTCAGCACAAGAAAAGTTATTGCCCAAATACGACAAGAACCGCGACTTCAAAATTATTCGGTGCGAAATGAGTGACCATCAACTGGCGCATTACAGTTTGGCACGCAAAGAAGAACGCGACAAGGATAAAGTGCAAAAACGCAAGGCAAAAATAGACAAAGACGCATTTGAGATGGCATCCACTTACAGAATATATAGTCGAGAGCTGTGCAACTTCGTGTTTCCAGAGGAGTATCCCCGGCCAACAAAAAAGTTCAAAGGGGCAGAAGGTGTTGAAGCCAGTGTGGATGAAATGGACGTAGACAATGACAATCGCGATATTATTGTCGAATCCGACGCGGACTATGCTACAAAAATTAAAAAGGCGTTAGAGTATTTGAAAGAGAACGGCGACAAATATTTGTCAAAAGAGGGGCTCTTGACACTCAGTCCTAAGTTTTTGCATTTGTTAGAGAACTTAGAAGACCCAGATAATGAAGGCTTGCACTTGGTGTATAGTCAGTTTAGGACTATTGAAGGTATTGGGGTTCTCAAACTAATCTTGGAGCATAACGGATTTGCCGAATTCAAACTAGTGAAAAAGGGCGACGACTGGGATATCATGGATACTGACTCCAAGAAACCCCATTTTGTGTTGTATACCGGAACCGAGTCGGCAGAAGAAAAGGAGATTATTAGAAACGTGTATAATAGTAATTGGTCCGTTTTGTCAAATCATATTCGCAGTAAACTAGAGAAAATAAATCCCAATAACTTCATGGGTGAAATTATCAAGGTGTTTATGATTACATCGTCTGGTGCTGAGGGCATCAATTTGGAAAACACCCGCTTTGTGCATATTGCCGAGCCATATTGGCATCCAGTACGTATGGAGCAGGTTATTGGTCGTGCCAAGCGTATTTGCAGTCATCGCAACTTGCCCGAGCATTTACGCAACATTCAAGTGTTTTTGTATTTGTCAGTGTTGTCAGAGGAGCAAATCAAAAACGAACGCAACATTGAATTGCGCACCAAAGACGTCAGTCGCGTTGACAGGCAAACCCCGGTTACCACCGACGAATACTTGTTTGAACTTGCTAATACCAAGGAGCAAATTAACAAGCAAATTTTGAATGCAGTCAAAGAGACGGCGATGGATTGTTCTTTGTACAAATCGGATTCTAAAGACCTTGTGTGTTATACATTTGGCAAAGTGTCATCTAATGAGTTTTCAACTGTTCCTATATTGGAACAAGATGCTACACAACATGCAGAGATGAATGTTAAGAAGCAAAAGATGACAGGCGTCATCGTGGAAATTATGGGTAAAAAATACATTGCCAAAGCCACCAATGACAAGAATGTTAAAGAAATATATGACATTGATACGAAAGATTATGTGGGCAAGGCGATTCTAGAAAATAAACAGTGGCGCCTAGAGTAAACGAAGGGAACCTATGGTTCAAGCACGCAGTGCGTGCTCCCCACGGGAGGCCCTTTAAATCCCTCCTTATAAAGGAAGGGGTCATAGGGCGTAAGCCAGCTTTGCTGGCGAATAACCTTGGTTCAAAGCAGGCACTGCGAGCCTTGTGCCCTATGTTAAAACCCAGGATTATCAGTAAACACGGGCGCGGCTTGAGGCAATGTGGATTGCTCTGTTATGGCACCAAAGAATCCACCAAGGGATTTATGCAATGTAAACACAGTAGCGCTGGCAATACCAGTACAAACAGCAACATAAACGGCGTCGCGAACCAGCTCCTTTAACGGCTTAAACTCCTTATGAACATACTTCATTTCAATAATTTTTATTAATATGTAGAGAACAGTGGCAATAAATACAAGAGCTACAATGGCTTCCATATTATTTATACAATAATATGCAAGATACAAGAGGCAACTATAACGCACAATAAAATAAAGGGAAGGATTAAAGGAAACGTAGTTTCCCCTATAGTTCTTCGATACCATCCAATACAATAGATTGATCCGAAGGTGCAGAACCGTCTAAATCCGTAAATCCCAAATCAATCATGATGTCGTCGCCGTCAATTTTTAAACGGTCTTCATCTTCTTCTGCTTCCTCCAATTTACGTTGCAAGTTACGAGAGACGCTGATTTCCTCAAGTCGTTCAATTGTTTTGGGGGCATTTACTTTTTCCACGTGCCCCGCTTCGTGCAATACGTGGTCATTATCATCAAATGTTAGACGACTAACTACTGGCTTATCATCAACGCTAACAATTGCAGGCACCGTTGTTGGTATTACAGGCTCTTTGATAGGTTCTTCCGCTAAGGGTGTGGAAACCATAGGTTCTTCTTTGACAGAAGGTTCATCGGGCATCTCGATTTTCTCCTCCACAATCTCTTCTTCTTGTTCTACCGATTCGTCTAAATAAGCCCGCACAATCGCCTCAGTTGGAATACTATCACGAATTGTTTTCAAAATGCATTCTTCAATAATTTTTTCAAATTCTCTATTGTTCTTTTGTTGAGCAAGTGCAGAGGCGCTCTTGTCAAACAAATACGCGTTCTTGTACACCATGCTTGCTACATTAATGTAAACCTTGTGCAAAAAGTCGTTGAGTCGGGGAATCGATATATCGATTTTCTTTTGCCGTGTTCCAACACGAACACAAGTCAGTACTTTCAGTTGTATAACGTGCACGCAAGTAATCAAGTCCTCTAAATAGTTGCACCCAGACTTCTCAATTATTCGCACTTTTTCGGCTTCAATAATATTGGCATTCCACTTGGGCACGCGACACAAAAAGTTCTGAAATGTCATCAAATACTTATCAACCTCTTTATTCTCTACACTGAGCTGCCAAGATTCGCTAAATATAGATTTAATGCCCTCAATTATACGTGGTGATAATACACTTACTAAGCGACTGCACCATTCATTACGGGATTCATTTAAATTAGCCAATACAAAGTCGTCCATTTACAAAAACGATACATTTGTTATGTTGCGTTCTGAACGAATGAATACATAATCCAGCATATACATCATCAGCAATTTTTCGTTTCTGAATTCGCCTTTCACCTTTTCAAAACAAAATCGAATATGTTCTTTGTTATCACCCTTTGTTAGTTCTTCAACTAGGTCTAAACAAGAGATTCCATTTTCATAAAGTGTATTACACAATTCAATGCATTCTTTGTGGGTTTTTGGATGAATTGGCGGTAGTTTGTTGTATGTTTTAGCGGGTCGCCAGTTTCCAAACACGGGCTGAACTGGGTCTAACGAAACATTTACGTCAGGCACGTAGATTTCACAAAACCGCGACAATATAGGTTTCAACAATTTTTGTTTATTTTCTACGACAATGAAAAATCGCGTATTATTACTAAACAGCTCTATGCATCTTCGCAGTGCAGATTGGGCGTCTATTGTTAGCTCATCCGCATTATACAACACAATGCTTTTAAACCATGTATCGTCGTTACACTGCATATTTGCTTTGGCAAAGTTTTTAAGTTCATCGCGAATAAACTTAATTCCCTTTCCATGTGCACAATTGACGGACATGACGTTGTTTTTCATTTTGGCGCGGTCTTGACCGTAAATGTTTTTCAAAAAATTGCAGACGAGTGTTCGCTTGCCCGTGCCAGATGACCCGTGAAATACTATGTTTGGAATTTTTCTAACTCTTAAAAAGTATTCGAGTTTTTGGGATGGCTCTGTCATATAAAGGAAACCAAGGTATTCTGTATATACTTTTGCCTTTAAATCCCTCCTTTACGAATCCAGTTTTTTTACAACAAGCATTTGTTTGGTTTTCAAGTAGCGTTCATGGTGCATGGTTCGCCGACGCAAATTGCATAAAAGACATGCGACCTGTACATTGTCTTTATTATGCCCCACGGTGTTATCTATGCGCTCTAATGTCCACTGGCTATTTTCTCTGACATAATTATAAAAAATATATACTGGCTTTGAACAATAATAACATTTAAAGTCTTTTTCAAGCAATAATTCACACACAAAACCGTAATCTACAAACTTGGTTGGGTCATATTTGTCTTTCTCTACATCTTGCGACTTGTATCCATATATTTTGTGCATTATTTGCCGTTTTGCCAGAGAATGCACTTCAGAGTTTGAATCTAATACTAATCTCTGATTTTGCACCTCTAAAAACTCGGGTGGTAAATTCCATTGCGATGCCTCTTTTCTTTGTGCTTTTTCTTTTTTTATTATTTGTTTTTTAACCGAATCCCTTGAAGGTTCAGGAATAATAAACGTTTTGTGTTCCATTAAAACTATATAAACATTTTTTGATAATAATATAAAAGAACAAACACAATAATATGTTTTCACAACCCGAACCTGAAGTTACCCCTACTAACGATTCCAACACAGATGTACTGAAAAAATACAAGCAATTTATTAGCGCGCATGAAGAAACTGCTAATATGACTATGGAGCACATTGATGGCTTACTTGAGTCCGAAAAAAAAAGCATGAGCGCAGAGCCGTGGAATAAGCTTGATAAACGCCTGAAAATCCAGAAGTTGCATGCTTTTGCTGAGAAGTATGGCAAAGAACACGGATTGCCCGCAAAGGAAGTGAAAGGCCTAAAGACGTTTTTCAGTGAGTGTTTGGCCAAGGACAAGATGTCTAAGGTCAAAGAAGTTGAATACAATAAGGCAACCGGTCAGATACTAAACATTCCAGGGCTTGCATTCAATACGGTAAGCAGAGCATTTACATTAAAGAACTTGGACAAAAAAGTAAGCACACTAAAGTCTCTAACGCCAAAAGATAAAATCGATGAGTAAGGGAACTGAAAGTTCCCGACTGATTAAGGGCACCTTTGGATTCAGATGCAAACGCAGTAGCCTCATATACACGACTGGATTAGCGGTTACGTTGAGATTTGGTTTTATAACGTCTTTTATTGGTACGTTTTTTATTGGTGCGTCTTTTCTTAGTTCCTCCTCGCGATTCATACAGTGAAGTATTGCCACCAAGTGAGGCAGGTCTTAATGCAGGTGTATTCAATATTGTAGACATTATACAATATAGAAATATATTTATAGAAGTATTATTCATGCCAACTTACTGTGTTGCATTTGTGTGTAATTTCCGGTATTTGGACAAGTTCATTGAGACATGTAACGCACTCATATATGTCGGCGAATACAGTGGCCCTATTGTATTATTAGTTGGAAACGACATCAATATTCGAGCGCTAAGTGTGTTACCATTTTTTGCAAAGCATCCTCAAATACTAATTCGACAAGAGCCTGACATAGTATTCTCTGACCAAGCGATAAAAACTATTAATGCAACCAACGCCAAGTGCGATAAGTTTGGATATAAGCTGTTTCAATACCACAAGTTCTATTTATTCACACCGTATTTCAAGCAGTGGGATTACGTGTTTTACGTGGATTGTGGTGCCAAAATATATGATTGTATTGCACCAATATTGGCTTGCGCTATCCCGGGAAAACTGGTGGCGCATTCGGATGCATATCCAACATACAAATGGAAACTTAAAGACCAGTTTGTAGAGTCAATAGACTATGACATCGATTACTTTCAAACCACTATTATGTTGTATAGTACAGAGATTATTAATTCTATAAATACTTTCAACAGTCTCTGTTCTTTGACCGAAAAACACCCTGACTGCAAAACCAATGACCAAGGCATCATAAATTTGGCTTTCATTGACCATTGGTCCCAAATACCGTTCGGCGATGAAAAAAATCATTATTATGACTTTTGTGTTCGACATAGTACTAAGCCATACATCATGACCAAATATTATGTGTTTAACGACTAATAAACAGATAGTCTCTGAACAATCCGTCAAACCCATTTTCAAACAGCAATTTTATTGTTTTTTAGTTGTCTTATTCCAGATTTTGATTTTCAGCTTCTGGCGATGGTGATGGTGGTGGCAGATTTGGAACCCAATCTTCAACACGTTTCGGTTTTTCTTTTTCAAAATATTCTGTTAACATTTCCAATGTCTCTGCATCTGCAATTTGCGGAACACGAGATACAAACGCCTTTATTTTTGTTATATTATTTTGATTGAACGCTTCAGCAATGAATATCATATTTTGTCTAAAAATGTTGTAAACCATCCAACTACTATATATAATATTTGCGTCTTTATTAACATAAAGAGGGTTATAATCATAAATTTGTTCATTTTCATTGTCTTCTTTGTGTATTTCATACAGGTCAATCAAATTGGCTGTATTTGTTACACTATACAATAATCCTGCATAATGTAATATTAATGCAATCAATGATATTTGTATTTTACGATTTGCATGGATGATTTTATTTTTAGCATTGACAGTTAAACCATCTTGAATTGATTGCAATTTTTGATATTTTTTTTGAAACAAAGAATTGTCAGGCGTAATTAATGCAACAATTTTTTTTGTGAGTTTTCGTGCAATATCGTTGAAACAACTTGAATGAACAAATAATCTTTGAAAGTCATTGTTTGTGACTAACGAATTTGCTCTATAATTCATTCCTAATTTAATAATTTTATCAACCACTTTTTCTAAATGTGTATTTTCTCCTCCTTTCAGGTTACGTTTTCGTGTTTCTCCACCAATTCGCTTACGTTTTCGCGTTTTCATCATTATATATGTAAATGATATAGTATTGTCAGATATTCAAACAGAAAATAGTTGACTGTTTAAATATTTTATGGATTCTACATTTCGAGGCGAGTGACTTTTGAGTCTATAAAACAATGATACTATGCGAAGAAAAAGCCGTTAAATCAAGAAAAAATTTTTGCACTGCGTCCCATGGCACCGCCTTTAACTCGACGTGACATTTGAATTATAACGTGTAAATAAACTCTTTGATTGTTTTCAGCCATTGGTTGCCTACTGTTAGCGACATATAATTTTCCGGCTCATATACTGTATCCGTATTTGAATTAATGTGCAACACTGGATATTTATAACCTTCATGGTCAATTTGGTGTATTTCCACATAGTCATCCAGGTTCACGTGATTGCAACAATTGTTGAGCAACCATTTGCTATGATAATCGCGACACTTGCTCAAATACTCGAGCGGAATGCCGGCTTCGCCGGTTCTTGACCGCTTTGCAATTCGTTCCAAACAAATCTCTGGGTTAGAGTCCATATATATAACCGCATCCACGCGATAATCTTTAATAAACTCGTCATACCATTTATTGTAAATATTGTATTCCATATTTTCAACTATGCCGTCATCGTGTAACATATTCATAAATATGTTTTTATCGGCACATAACGACCGCTCGATAATAATTACATCAATGTCCGGGTTATCTTTGATGGCGTTTTTTAGAAGCGATAGCCGAGTAATGTAAGCCATAACCTGAAACGTAAAACCATATCTGCTTTTGTCTGCATAAAATTTCTCCAAAATTGTATGACCAGCATCATCTCTAAACTGTTCCCATAGGTCGACGGGCTCTTTTAAGAACAACACTTTATCGTTTTTAAAATAGAGCTCCATGTTCTCGAGCACAGTGGATTTGCCAGCTCCAATATTACCTTCAATAGACACTAAAATCGGGCGTTTCATGGTTATATAATTAAATAGACATACGTTTATACTCTTAATTAAACGTAGCCGTTAGTTTTCAATTTTATAGAAGAAACCTACGGTTCCAATGGCGCGTCTTTCCAGTCCGCTTCGCGGACATAAGTGACGCGTCCGAGCCGTTGTGTCTCCTTTCCAGCCGACCTTCGGTCGGCATAAGGCCACTTCCCTTTACCATAAAATAATTATCATATCAATGAGTTATCTTGACGTATTATATATGCTGAAAACCATCGTTTCTATTATTATCATTGCATTTTTGTCATTGTTATTCGTTTATCAACTTGCGAAACCCTATTTTGAATTGCATCCATGGACTAGAAATAGTATTTTAGAAGGTTTTGATGCTTCTAATAATTCGATACCTGAACAACAAGTTTCTGAAAAAGGTGTTTCCGAAAAAGGTGTTTCCGAATCAGTAGAAGACGACTCCACACAAAAGTCAACTCAAATGGCTGATTTGTTTGAGCAAGTAAATACTCAAATGGACGTGCTAAGAACTCTCAAGTTAAGCGACACTTATTTGCCTATTAGTTTAGACAAGACTGCACAAGAGCCATATGTTATTCTTAGTAATTTGCGGTTGCTTATTAACAACGGTATTTACAAAAACGAGCTGGATATTAAAGACCTGAACGACAAATACATTGGTAACAAGGCTGTCCAATTACTTGCTTCTGATATTAATTCACTCAATATGGAAGGTTCAACTACTCAGGAACAAAGTTCCCTTAAAGAGGTGAGAGCCAATGAAACCGCCTTTTTGAAACGCGCGCAAACGATTGCTGACGCTCACCAAAAACTTATTGACAAGATACTAGAGTCTAAGTCAAAAGAAGAATAAGTATTATCTAGTCATAAATTATATGCTGTGGTTTGCAATATATATTTTGTTGTTTATATTGATTGTATTGTTGCTTAAACCGTATAAAGAGGGTTTAAAAACAAAAAAAGCAAAAAATCCGTTCAAAAAACTGGGTCAAGACATCAAGAAAAAAGTAATTAACCCTGTCAAAAAGGCAGTAGTTAATAAACTGGTATCAAAGAAAAAGCCGGCTATAAAAAAACAAGTGTTACCGGTTCCCGTAGCATTTGCATCATATGCCGACAACGTGTTAAGTCCATACGACGGTCAAGAGTTTGCTAGTATTCAAAAAGACATCGGTGAATACCAAAAAGCGCTTGACGGAAAACCATCCGATAAAATCGTCTCGAAAACCCCATTAGGCGCATTGTATTTTGCAAGCACCGGAACTAAATGCAATGCACCCGATGGCAAACTGGTAGATAGATATACTGTAGTGGATTCCAGAGCTAATACCGACCTGTTTAATTCGGCTGATGCGGACTTTAATGAAAGCTCTAAACCGCTTACAGAATTAGATTACAAATCCACACTTGCAAATAAATGCACGCCGAAAACAATTACACCCATAGATGTATATGGACGTCAACTGGCAAAACAAACGCGATACGTGTGAAGTGGCAAAACAAACGCGATACGTGTGAAGTGGCAAAACAAACGCGATACACATTAATACAAATTAAAGATATTGTTATAATACTTATAATAATATGTCCAAAATTACGCTCCAATGTGTAAAGGAAAAATCCAAGTTGCGTATAAAATTCCACAGTTTCACAGACGTTGAAGGTAAAATATACACCAACGTATATAACAATGCTCTGAACTGCAAATTTCCAAAAGACATTCGACAAGAAGGATATTTCTACGAAATTGGCCCGAATGATTTGTCGCTTGTGTCAAGACCTGGAACTAAGGCGTTTTACCAAATAAATACAAACTCGATTAAGGTTGTGCCTATTATTAACTGGACTGATTTTAAAGTGTATGAAATTACCGAATGCGTGGTATGTATGGCAGACGAATCATCGCAAATTATGGCTCCATGTGGTCATCGATGCATGTGTAAGAGTTGCTGCGACCATTTGCTAAAAATCAACAAAAAATGCCCCATATGCAGACGAGAAATTATTCAAGTGTTAGAAAATATTCCCGAGTAATTATTCACTTATTGGAATTATTTTTTCTTGATTTTATTTTTCTCGATTTTCTTAATTTCACACCTGACCCAGTTGTTTTTCTTAATTTCACACTAGACTCAGT
>JACCEA012422395.1_pt1 | contig 12993 bp, 19 predicted proteins | sample 7449851 | NCBI WGS metagenome assembly JACCEA01 (sample SAMN15323453, study PRJNA562643) | freshwater metagenome | isolation source: river surface water | place: USA:Blue River Watershed | collected 2017-08-18 | reverse complement strand
ATCGAGACTAAAAGAGATTCGACATGCAGTTACTATGCCAGAAGATCACAGACATTACCTTTCTCACATGAAAAATGCTTTAGGCATAAGTCCTAAGGTTGTCTATGATGTAGGCGCAAGCACACTTCATTGGTATGACGCTGCTAGAATTGTTTGGAGTGGTGCAAATTATATTGCTTTTGAAGCAATGGAAGAATGTGCAGCCCTGTACAAAGAAGCAGGAGTTAATCATGCTATTGCAATGTTGAGCGATCGAGACAATAAAGAATTGTATTTTTACGAAAACAAAGAAAATCCTGCAGGCAACAGCTATTATAGAGAAAATGTTGAGTTTAGTCCAGCTGCTCAATTCTTATACGACGATGCTCACAGAGTAAGAAAGTTTGCTAAAACTTTAGATTCGGTAGTAAAAGAAAAGAACTTCCCTATGCCAGATTTAATCAAGCTAGATATACAAGGTGCAGAAGTTGACGTTTTAAAAGGAGCAACACAGGTATTAAAACACTGTAAAGATCTTATTGTAGAAATACAAGAAGTTGAATACAACAAAGGTGCCCCGTTAAAGCAGGACGTTATTGAGTATCTAGAAAGTCTAGGGTTTGATTTAGTAGGAGACAAATTTAGCGGAGATCATATAGCCGGTGACTATCATTTTACTAGAAAATAAATATCTTTAACCCACCTTAGGGCCGTTTGTCGCTACGGAAAAAGGCGTCCGCGCAATTGAACTGCACCGCGTAGTGTGCTCCGGATAAAGTAACCGGAACTAAATAGTTTAATGAGAGCCAAAGAATTTTTATCAGAGTCTAAACAAAAAGACATTTTCCTAGAAATGTTTAGGAAATTTCTACCTTTAGCTATGCACTATATTGGCCTTAAAGATTTACCAAGAATGGTGTTTTTACATAACATAGACGACGATGATCAACCTACATTCGGACGTTATGTAAATGATGAAAAGACTTTGTATGTTACATTGGCTAATCGACATCCTAATGATATTCTAAGAACTATTGCCCACGAGCTTACTCATTATAAGCAAGACACTGAGCATTCTTTACATAACGGAAGTGGAGAAACCGGTAGTCCTCATGAAAATGAAGCTAATGCTACTGCTGGCATAGTAATGCGCCATTTCAATAAAAAGTACCCTCAGTACCTTTCAGTTAAACCTTTGATTGCAGAGTCAAAATAAAGCCCCGAATTTCTCCGGGGCTTTTTATATAATATAATTTTAGGCTACGCCACTAACATTTTAATATAAGATAATTATTTATTTTTACTATTGGCTGCGTTGACAAAAGCGTACATCTTTTCAGCAGTTTCTAGAACTTTATCAAGTCCAGGAAACTCTGGCATACCTACCTTAGTAACAATTTGACCAGTTTTTGGGTCACGTTCGGCAGTCATTTCCCAACCTTGGAACTTAACAGCAAAGTCTTGCTGTACCATATCCTTGGCCATTGCTAAGATATCTGTACGGATTTCGTAACCGTTTTTGTTAAATTTTACTTCCGGCATTTTTGGTAGATTAAAATTTTCAGACATTTTTTTCTCCTTGTGTGTATGTGTCTTATTTGGTATATGTAGGAACAAAGCACTTGACATTGTTCTGAACGTGAGCAAGCATAGCTTCGGCGATTGCCAAGGAACTCTTAACAGAACCTTTTGCAAACTCAGTTTGGCTATCGATCAGCTTAGTTAGTTCTTCTTTGAACTTATCGTCGGTTACAAACGTATTAACGATTTGCTTTTTACCATTCTGGATGGTATCGATGATGGTTTCATGTGTAAACATATTTTCTCCTGTATGTGTATGATTTACTGCAAGACAATTTTATTGCCTTACATATATTATATATCTTTTTATTTAGAAACGCAAAGGAAATACTAGCATACGAGCAAATTTCCTGTTTAGTTTCCCCAAGTGATCAAATCTAGCTAAGTTAGACTCGACCACTTCGTGCATGAAACTGGCAGCATCTGCGTCCGGAATTTTAATATCTGCTAGAGTTTCTGCCCCTTCGTTAATAAGAATACCATGCTTACCTGCCAGTTTTTTAATAGCAGCATTAGTACTTAGACAAACCATAGTTCCTGTTTTGATATTACGGTTTTGGCACCATTCTACGCATCTGGACATTAGGGCACTGCCCATACCTTTTTTCCTATGTTCTTTTAAAACACTGAAGGCCAGTTCGGCCCGATCCTCTTCGAGACTGATATGTCCAGCAGCAATTACATTTAGTTCCTGATCTTCTATGACAAATAACTTATGCTCTCGGGTATTTGATTCTACCCTGTCACATAGTTTATTGATCATTTCATCTGATGCATGATAACCAAATCTAGTGTATCTACTTTCCATATCTAACGCTAGCAGGTGATTTCTGTATCTATAATATTCTTCAGGGATTAACCTGTAGACAAAATGTCCCATATCAGTAGCCTCTATATTTGGCTTTTTGGGCAATAAACTTAGCTCTTTCTTCGCTTACGGCCATAATAAAATTCCAAAATTTATCTAACATCTTTTTCATATCATCCATCCTTTGGTATTGTTTTTGTCGAACTGATTAGTCCAATGCTCTACTTCGTAAACGCTCTGTGGGCGTTTAGAAACAATATAGCGTTCGAGTTCAGATCCGTAAGTTGTAGGTTGTTCAACCTTATTGACTATCTTGCTAATCCAAGATATGAGAGTTGTGGTTAATAACATTGTGTGTATCCTTTATCTGTGTAGGAACTCATGGTTTCTACTGATATTATTTAGCATAATATATTGCACCGCAACAAAATACAAGTATAGACTTTACCAAAATATGTGTTAAAATATCAACAAGGACCGCTAAATATCGTAAAGGATTACTAAATTGAAACGAGCTACTCGAAGTCTTTTAGAAGAACTTAACAGCATATCTGTTAAAAAGGATAGCGAAGCTGTCATCGAAAGCAGAGCCACGCATGTTATTGATAGTGCTATAAATCTACTTAGATTAATCAAAGAAAACTATCCACCTGATCAAGCCTATGAATTAGAGCGCCGTTTTCTTAACAGTATCAAAGGTGAAGATCCTGCTAAGTTTACACGCAGTATTCGTAGACTACGCGATAATAAAGAAACTGCCAAGGGCCTAACAGTTATCAAGGGCGACCTAGAAGATCTAGATTAAGACCGATAAGACGCCATTTTTTTCCAAAGAGATAAATAATTACACTATGAGATTCATAGGGAATCTCAACAACGATTAGGAGAAATAAAATGGCAGGAATTGCAAGAGTACATGGTGCACCAGAAGCACAAGGTTTTTATGGTCTACAACCAGAAGTTATTAAGATTGCAAGAGCAAACGTTTTCACAGCTGATAGCGGCGGCGGCACAACAGAAATCGTAGAAGGCGGTTATACCAAAGGTATCCGTGCTCTACAAACAGTAGCTAGCATTGTTATGCTAGGTGCTAAGGACAGCGGTGATGATTCTATCTGCGCTATCGTAGACGGAGCTACATTTAATGACGGTCCTGGTTTGACCACAGCTGGTACATACGGTGCCCTAAAGGATGCTCTAGTAGCAGCCGTAGGCGGCGTAGCTGGTAACTATACCATTACAGTATCTACCACACTAAATGGTGACGGTACATTCACATTTGCTTAATTTTTAATTAGGCTAGACAAAGGGAGTTTTTTGACTCCCTTTTCTTTTGCCTATAAATAAATTAAGTTGGTACTTTATGCAGACTGTAGAAATTAAAACTCTTATTGATATTACAAAAAATAAAAATCTAAGACTAGGACAGGGATCGTCTTTAGAGTTAGATCAGTATAGGAATTTCATTACTTTACTACAGTGTACAGAATTAAGATCTATTGTCAGCTACAACTCTAATCCTTCATTAGAAGTAGTTGACCTAAAAGGACTAGGGTTTGGAACAAAATTTAAAGGTAAACATAATGTATGGACCTTTACAATTTGCACTGACAGAGATGATGTTTACTTAGATGGCGATAATCCTTTAGGAAAATTGATCGAAGATATTCATTCTGTTCCTGTGATTAAAAGTCTAACTGAAACGATAAATATTGACAGGGCTGTTTTTGATTGTAAGGATCTTGCAAATAAAAATACTTTGATCTTGCTTGTACCAAACGTAGATCAACAATGAATTGGAGAAAATAATGTCTGGACCTACAGATATTGAAAAAGAAAACCTTGAAGCTCATGTTGAATTGTGCGCCGAACGCTACAGACAACTAGAGACTCGTTTAACAGTTATTGAATCTAAAGTTGCTACCTTACAGGACACTATAGAAAAAAGCCATCTTAGTACAATTAAAGTTCTAGTTGGCACAGCTGGTACAGTTATTGTTGGAATACTTTCTACCTTAGCCGTAATAATTACAAAGATGCCTTAATCATGAGATTTGCAGAAATAACAGAACAAGTGGGAACTATAGGTACAGTACCTTCTACTGCAACACCTACTGTTCCGTCAGCTGCACTAGCTTCTAGTCTAACAGGAAATACAGGCGATCTAAGCGATCCTAAGGTACAGGCAGCTCAGCTAGCAAAACAAAAACAACAAAAACAGCAGGCAAAACAGGCAATTATGCAACAAATTGCTGCTTTAAATAAACAACTTGCCGATTTAAACAGAACAGCTTGATCATGAAAATAGTTCAGTTATTATCTGGCATCAATACGCATATCACTAACGAAGAACAAAAGTTCATTAACACTCATCGTGAAAATGTTAAGATTCATAGCCTCAACGAACGAGATCAATGGTTAGCTCAAAATCTTGTGCGTAAAGGACTTTACACCATAAGTAAAGACAGTAACACATTAGTGAAGAACGTAGATGAAACAGATATCTGAACACCTGTATAAGAAACTACAGCAAGTAACTGTTGAAGTTAAAAAATCTCTAAGTCAAAAAGGTATTGCGATACCAGTTAAAAATGACGACGGATCTATTTCAATAGGTCTTTATACAGTTAAAAAAGTAAACAACCATTATCAGATTTGGGATTACAGCCAAGAGGTAGTTGTCGATTGCATAAACTTACCTCATAGTGCTATAATTTTAGCTAACGGTCTAGCACTAGGAAGATATCTAGACAGTGATCTACTAAACAAAGATAGATACTACGGGTATGCTGCTTTTGAAGAAGAATACTATAAAAAGATTGCTCAAAAAAATCTAAGCAAGAATATAGATAGGGCCGATTTGGCCTTTACAAAGAGTGCTGTTAACAAAGGTAAGAAGGATATGTACAAAGAAGACATCCTAAAGACTTTTGAAAAACTTAAAAGATTCGCATAAATAATTAAAATATTTTCTAGGACCCACTATGAAAACTGTAGATTTTTTTACATCTGTTAGCAGCAAACAATTAAAAGAAAGTTTTGAAAAGCAATTTGGATCAAAGCTCGACCTCGACAAATACAGCCGCGAACAGCTTGAAGATATGCGTAATAAACTTCGCACTCGTGTATTTCAGCAAGAAGGAACAGCCGGATTTAACGACCTGCTAACCAATGAAACGTATCAAAAAGACCAGGCTTTGCTAAAGCTACTAAACACAAGGATTAAAGAAATGTTAGGTGAAGACATCAAAAAATTAAAAGACAAAATGGTAGAACTAAGTGAAGCCAAGAAGGGTGTTAAGGCCCCTAAATATAAAATCCACAGCAAAGGTACCGCTGCTAAAGATTACGACGGAGATGGTAAAGTTGAAACTCCAAAAGCCGAAGTATGGGGTAGCCGTGCTAAAGCTGCTGCTAAGGCAGGTAAGCCATTTGAAGAAAGCGCCAAGCCAGACTTCTTAGATATGGATAAAGACGGCGACAAGAAAGAACCAATGAAGAAAGCAGCTAAAGAAAAGAAAGCCAACGAAGGTTGGGATGATATGATGAAAGCTGTAAAAGATCGTAGCGGTCCTCAGCCAAGCGGTGGCGCTGGTGTTAAGAAAGGCCGTGCCTACGGTGGCGCTGCTCAGAAAGACGTTAAAGAGCCAGAAGAAAAGAAAGCTAAAAAGACTAAAGAGTCTGTAGTAGCTGAAAAAGATGAAGGCAAGCCAGGCAAAGGTTTTGAAAAGATTGTTAAGAAGGCAACTCCTAAGTATGGAAAGGAAACAGCTAAGAAGATTGCCGGAGCTCAGAGAGAAAAAATGAAAAAAGCAGGCAAACTAGAAGAAGCTAATACAACATTCAAACAACATGTTCGTATTGTTAATGAAAACCTAGCTCGTTATATTGCAGAAGACGAAGAAGGAAAAGCAAAAGCCATTACCGCAGCCAGCGATATGGTAAACGACTTCACCAGTTGGATGCAGCGTGTTGGCCAATATCAGACCAAGGCTATCATTGAGCTAGCAGATGCTATTCGTGCAGACTTTGGTGCTCAAGAAGCAGAACAATTCAAGCAATCTGTTTCTCCTGCTCTAGCAGCAACTTTAGAGACCTTAACTCAACAGCGTGAAATTATCAGCAATGCTGTTGCTGTTCTAGCCGGTGAGCAGGCTCCTGCAGAGCCGATGGGTATGGAACCTGGTACAGACGCCGATATGGCTCCTACTGAGCCAGGAATGGAACCAGCTGAGCCAGATATGATGAATGAGCCAGAAGCCAGTGATGAGTTTGGTGCAGCAGAAGGTCCAAGCACAAGTCGCGAAGTTCGTGAAAGCGTAGAACAGCGCCGTGCCCGCAAACTAGCCGAAGCACACAGTATCATAGCTAAACTTGCCAAATAATGAGATTATTTGAAGTAGATTTGGGATCTGCCAGAGACGTTCTGGCAGTATTCCAAGGATTAGCAAATAAAGAAGGGCAGTCATCTGAACTGCCTTTTCCAGTTGTAATGAATATTCTACGTCCTTTTGCACTAGGCATCAGTACTCCGGATGGTCTTATTGCACTAAAAAACAAAGTCGACCCTGCCGGTGATGTTATCAAAGATATTTTAGATAATGGAACAGTTGTGCTGAAGACTAACAAAGAAAGCAATGTACAGGACCAGCCAATGAATCAACCAAAAGGTCCTTCAGTTGATAAAATGGCAAAAAGTGCTTCTAAAAAATTAACTCCAGATATTTGATCTTTAGAAAATAGATAGTTATAATTAAAGATATGACTATCTATACTCCACCTCCGTTTGTTGAGCGTTTCCAATATAAAAATTGTGTACAGGTAAATGATCCTGTTACTCGTAAAAGAGTTTATCAAACTCCCGACGGTGAAAGCCTCCCTAGTGTGACTACAATTCTTAGTGCTACTAAGGATATGACACATCTTAATGAGTGGAAGAAACGAATAGGAGAGGATAAAGCTGCTCAAATTACCAAAGAGGCAGCGGGTGTAGGTACAGCAATGCATGCCAATCTTGAACGTTTCTTAATAGGCGAGCAGCGTCAGCCTGGAAACAATCCAGTCCATGTACAGGCCAATAAGATGGCTGATATTATTATCGAAAATGGACTAAGCAGAATGGATGAAGTTTGGGCTATGGAACAAAGTCTATACTTTCCTGGACTATATAGCGGAACTACTGACCTAGTAGGTGTATTCGAAGGCGTCCCGGCAGTTTGCGATCACAAGCAGACTAATAAGCCAAAGAAAGCAGAATGGGTAGAAGACTACTATCTACAATTAACTGCTTATATCTTAGCACATAATGAAGTCTACGGTACAGACATGCGTCGTGGTGTCATCTTTATGTGTAGTCGGGATTTTCAATATCAACAGTTTGATTTAAAGCCGGAAAATTTTAACGAATACCAGGATATGTGGCTGACTAAAGTAGAGGAATACTACAAACTTGCAAACGGATAAATATCTCATATAGGGATATTCATATGGCCGTTTTAGAAATTGCTAAAATACAGGTCCGTCGAGGACAAGAACTTATTACAGGGACACCTAACTTAGATCCTGGAGAATTCGGTTGGGCTCAAGACACAGAGCACCTTTACATCGGTAAAAGTATGACAGAAGGTGCTGATAGTAATGCCCCTACAAGAGTGTTAACTGAGCCAGATCTTCAAAATATCTTTTCTCTAATTGGATCTATCAGCAACACTGCTACTATCAATACTCTATATACCTATAGACTAGGCAATGATTATCTATCTCACACTAGCACCAGTACAATTCAAACTAAGTTAGACAGTCTAAATCCTAGTTTGTATGATTTTGGTGTTGTTAGTACTTCTACTGTAATTGATATTACTCAAGAATTAAAAAATGCTGTAAGAGATTTGTTTAGAAACGAATCTATTGGTCCAGATTGGCTAGGTCCCGAAGCAAAAGATTTAAGACGTCAATTAATAATTCCGGCTGGAACATACTTAATCAATGATACAGTAAAGTTGCCGCCTTATGCTAGCATTGTAGGCGCAGGACCCGATAGAACAACACTTATTTTTAATAGTTCATCGTTAAATCTGTTTGAAACAATAGATCTAGCAGGTAATGATTGGGACTCCGAAGATATGCAGAGTGGAGCAATAAGAGCAAGAGAAGTCTATATTGCTAACATGACCCTACAATTTAGCACATCTACTAGTGGTAATAACAGTTTAATTAGTATAGACAATGTATTAAATGCTCAAATTGAAAATTGTGTATTAAAATCAGACATTGCAAGTTTGTTCGAAAACACTAGCACGAGTACCTATACTCTACATTCTAGCGATACTGCTACTTTCTTTACATCAAATTTAGGCGTTAATTATTTTACTGGTCAACAAGTTATTGTTTCTTACGATAGCGATAATTTCTTAAGAGGAGAAGTAGTTACCTATAATACAAGTACAGGTGCATTAGTTTTAAATTCAAACGGTGCAACACAACAGTTTGGTATAGGAACCTATTCTAATTGGACTATAAAATTAGATGACTACTTTACAGCCTATGGGTTTGCTGTACACGGAGTTGGAATACAATTAAGAGGTACCGGTGGCGGAATTACAGGTGATGCAAATCTTTGTGAAAATATCAAAATTAAAAATTGTACATTTGATGGATTAAAGAATGGTATTCAAGGTTACGGTTCTGTTATGCAGATCTTAATCGAGAATAACACATTCAATAATTTAGATAGCGGAATTAGATTCTGGAGCCCGGATTTAATTGTACCTGCTCCTACAAATGCTCATGTATTAAAGAATAGATTCCAAAATATCATCAAAGAAGGATTCTATGTTGACAAAAACGCAGATGATAAACCTACATATCATATAAGCGAAGGCAACACTTATATAAGAGTGGGTAATGGAACATATCTTGACGATAGCGTTCAGTCTACAAATTCTTGCACAACAGTTATCAGGTACTGGGCCACCGGTAACAAGAGTATCAACGATTATTTTAGTAGAAGAGTTGCAGCCAACGAAACAACTGATCCTTTGTTCTATTACTTCCCTCTAATCACCGAAAATGTTGTAGTAAGAGATGATTCTGTTTATCTAAAAACTATGTCAGCTAATAGCACTACAGCTATTACTAAATTCTATCTAACAGACAAAGATCAAAAGATTGACATTAATTATCAGATGTCCGGTAATGGGCTATCTAGAAAAGGTACACTGTTATTAAATGTTGCACCGGATGGCTATGTTGGTTATACTGATTACTATAACTATAGTCAGACTGTTCAAGCATTAGACGAACCGTTCTTTGCAGAAACAGTTTTAACAACTTCTAGTTTTAGTATAGAGAGAACAACGGCTACTAGTTACATGGATGATGTTGATTCATCAGGTAACTGGTATGTAATAGGCGTTAATGATCCTGAAATAGGTGGACTAGTAACTAGTGCAACAACATCTACTGTATCAGGTAAGATATACTATACTTTTGTTGTTGCTCCTGCACCGGCAATTAATCTCAATACATCAACGTCATACGATTTTGCCTATAGTGATTTCTTACAGCCAACTTTCAATGTAAATACTGCGTCAATTGCAACCACGACTAACTGGGCTTCATTAGAAGTAGTCAGCGGGTCAGGGTTCGATATGACATTAGAATATAGAATTGATCAACAAATTTAAAAATGTTTAATTTATCCATTGACGACAGATTGTCGTCGTGGTCTAAGTTTAGAGCCGACTTGGACCATTCCACACAACCTCTCGAGGATGTTTGGGAGTTTTGGAAACAGGCTCCCTATATTCCTTACAATAATAAAATTGATCCCTATTACCGGGACTCTTGGCCAAGCCCGTGGGAAATCATCGTAGACAACAAGTACGATGATTTTACCAAAGCATTAATGATCGGTTGGACATTAAAATTATCAAACCGATACAAAAATAATGCTATTGATGTTAAAACATACGTAGACAAATCCAAAAACTCTATATATAATGTTGTTAGTATTGATGAAACATGGCTCATTAACTATACTGATAATGGGCCTATTGGCATAGAAAAATTGCCAGAGTCGTTTTCTTTACAAAATCTTATAGAACTAAAGACTCCAAGGTAAATATCTTCCTCGGAACAGAAAAGGTAATAAACTATGATCACAGTCGTGAAACGAAGTGGAACTCGTGTTCCTTTAGACATCAGCAAGATACAGAGACAGGTAGCATACGCATGTAACGGAATTGACGGAGTTAGTCCGTCAATGATCGAAATTAAAGCTCAATTAGAATTCCATGATGGAATGACCACAGAAACAATTGATGCTCTACTATTAAAAGCAATGGTAGACTTAATTGACGAAACAGAAAACCCAGAAATCAACAATGTAAACTATCAATACGTAGCAGGACGTCAAATGAACAGTATGCTACGTAAGAAGGCTTACGGACAATTTACACCCCCGAGACTGTACGAAATTGTCAAAAGAAATGTTGAACTAGGTATGTATACCAAAGAGTTATTAGATTGGTATACTGAAGATGAATGGAACATTATTGATTTGTTCATTGATCATAGCAAAGACGAAGACTATACCTATGCTGCCATTGCACAGCTAGCGGAAAAGTATCTTGTTCAAAATCGTGCTACAGGAAAGATCTATGAAAGTCCTCAGGTTCGTTATGCAGTAGCCGCAGCAACTGCATTTCATGCCGAACATAAAGAATCAAGATTAAAGTGGGTTAAAGATTATTACGAATGTGCATCAACTGGACATTTTACATTGGCTACTCCTGTGCTTGCAGGCCTAGGCACTACTACTAAACAGTTCTCTAGCTGTGTGCTTATCAGCAGTGATGATACTTTAGATTCTATATTCGCAAGTGGCGAAATGATGGCCAAATATGCCTCAAAACGAGCCGGAATCGGCCTCGAAATTGGCAAAATCAGACCGTTAGGTGCCCCAATTAGAAACGGTGAAATCAAACATACAGGAATGATTCCTTTCCTGAAGAAATGGTTTGCAGATCTACGTAGTTGCAGTCAAGGCGGTATTCGTAACGCTAGCTGTACAGTAACATTCCCTGTATGGCATTATCAGTTCGAAGATCTTATTGTTTTAAAGAATAATCAAGGTACAGAAGAAACTCGTGTCCGTCAAATGGATTATAGTGTTGTAGTTAATGCCATGTTCTGGAATCGTTTCCGCAACGGCGAGAACATTACATTATTTGATCCTCATGAAGTTCCTGATTTACGTGATGCATTCTACAGGAGCAGTGAAGAGTTTGAAGACCTTTACATTCGTTATGAAAAAGATCCAAAAGTAAAAAAGAAGGTTGTTTCAGCAGAAGAGATTTTTAAGAATGGTATTCTTAAAGAGCGTACTGATACTGGACGTATCTACATGGTAAATATTGATAATGTTATCAATCAAGGGCCGTTCGATACCACAACTGATCCGATTGTTCAATCGAATCTATGTCAGGAAATTCTTCTCCCGACTCGCCCCTTCCAACGAATTGATGATCCTACTGGCCGCATTGCCTTATGCACACTAGGCTCAATTAACTGGGGCAGCTTCCGTAATCCTCAAGAGATGCGTAAGGCCTGCCGTGTATTAGTACGCAGCCTAAGTAATCTACTAAGCTATCAAGACTTCTTAAGCATCCAAAGTGAATTAGCTAACAAAGACTTTGAACCTCTAGGTGTAGGTGTTACTAATCTAGCATACTGGCATGCACGTCGTGGATACAAATACGGCCAATCAGACAGCCTTGCAGAAGTTAAGCGTTGGATGGAACACCAAGCGTTCTACTTAACTGAAATGAGTGTTGAACTTGCACAGGAGCGAGGAGCTTGCGAACGCAGTTCTTATACCTGGTACGGTCGTGGAGTGTTTCCTTGGGAGCGTAGAGCGGCCGGCGTAAATGAATTAACAGACTTTACACCTAGTGGTAATTTAGATTGGGAAAGTCTTAGAGACAAGTTGAAGAAATATGGTATTCGTAATGCAACACTGATGGCAGTTGCCCCAGTTGAATCTAGTTCGGTGGTATTGAACAGTACTAATGGTATTGAGATGCCAATGGAACTGATCAGCGTTAAAGAATCGAAGGCTGGAAGTTTTGTACAGGTTGTACCCGAATACAAGCGTCTAAAGAATCGTTATCAGCTAATGTGGGATCAAGCAGATTGTGTAGACTATCTAAAAACTTCTGCTGTACTTGCTGCCTACATTGACCAAAGTCTCAGTACCAACACTTTCTATAATCCTGCAAATTATTCAGATAGCAAAGTTCCCGGTACTGTAATTGCTAAGAACTTGATGTTGGCCTATAAGTGGGGCATTAAGACTATCTACTACAGCTTGATCAATAAAGTTGGTGCTAAGGCAGGTGTAACTGCTACAAACACAACTCCTAATCTAGCTAACGGCTATATCAACGCCGCAGACAATGTTGTTCTTTATGAAGAATTACAAGAAGATGCCGACTGCGAAGCTTGTAAACTTTAAACGGCAACAAAACAACAGGAAACACACAAATGAGTAAAGCACAATATAACCTTACCAAACAGACAAATTATCTAAAGCGTAAGATGTTCTTGGATCCAGAAGGTCCTGT
>JACCEA011742261.1_pt1 | contig 12993 bp, 11 predicted proteins | sample 7449851 | NCBI WGS metagenome assembly JACCEA01 (sample SAMN15323453, study PRJNA562643) | freshwater metagenome | isolation source: river surface water | place: USA:Blue River Watershed | collected 2017-08-18 | reverse complement strand
CCTTACAGGGCAAGGTAGAATTTAGCGATATCAAATACGTCTTATCTATGCAAAATTACCGCACCCCGGAAGCAGATGAATTATTAGCGAGGGTACAGCGAGAATTTATCAAAATTACAACCGTCAACGCCCCTGGAGGAAAAGCAGGAACAGGGGGATTGCCCTACGACGTTTATGTGAGAAGAAAAGATGACCCCAAGTAATAAGCGGATACTGCATTTTATCGAGAGCGAAGGGGTTTATGGTGCCGAGCGTGTCATCTTGAATTTGTCGCAACAACTATTAGTACAGGGGGAATACACGCCTGTAGTAGGCTGTATTGTCTCGAGCCCAAATGCTACCAGCGCACTTTATGACGCGGCCATAAAACTAAATATAGAAGCAATAAAAATTCCTATTGCCAATAGCCGTCTTATCGTTGACTTATACAAAGCATCTAAACAACTAACAGCAGAAAAAATTTCACTCATTCATTCACATGGATATAAACCCTCGGTTTTTGGCTATCTGCTTAAGAAGATAACGAACATTCCCGTCATAGCCACTTGTCATCTTTGGTTTGAACCGTCCAAAGGACCGCTTAAGATGCGAGTGATGATTACTCTGGAAAAATTTTTCTATCGTTGGTTTCCTAAAATTATTGCGGTCTCTGAACCCATAAAACAAATACTTTTGGACAGCAAACTGCCTGCCGAAAATATTGAACTCATTCGCAACGGTGTTGACACACCTGAAATAAAATTATGTACGGAAGAAAAATTCGCATTGCGCCAAACACTGGGCGTTTCGCCCAATGACTATTGCATACTCAATAGCGCTCGATTAAATCGCCAGAAAGCGCAATGGGTTCTGATTAAGGCCGCTAAATTACTTAAGTTACAGGGTGCCAACGTAAAAATCCTTATCGTTGGCGAGGGACCTTTGCACCAGGAGCTATCTGAATTAATCGCGCGTGAGCAAGTAGAAGATCAAGTAAAGCTGTTAGGCTTCCGATGCGACATTGATAAATTGCTCAGTATTGCAGATTTATTCGCGCTTCCATCTATCGACGAAGGCATGCCAATGAGCCTGCTTGAAGCGGCAGCGGCGAAAACTCCTATAGTGTCCACAGATGTAGGAGACATCGGCAAGCTGATCAAGCACGAAAACACGGGATTAATAATTCCGTTAGAATCACCCGAAGCACTGGCATCCGCTATTATCAGATTGCAAAACGACACATTGCTCGCGCAAAGGCTTGCGATAAGTTGTCATGAGTCCATGGTATTGAATTATTCAAGCAGGGCGATGTGCCTTGCTTACCTACCTATTTACCAATCCCTTATTCCCAATAGCGTGTGAGCACATCGATATGCAACCGGTGAAAATTATTTTTTGTATCGATAAGCTCATTCGTGGCGGTACTGAATTGCAACTGATCGGCCTAATTAACCAGCTAGATCGTGAAAAGTTTACTCCCTATTTATTAACCATTCGCGAATCCGCGCCGGACTTAACCCCAGCCAACTGTATACATTTGAACTGGGATGTTAAAAAGTTATTTTCCTTATCTGGAATAATGTCGCTCGTTAAATTAGTTCGTTATCTTCGCGACGAAAAAATCGATGTGGTTCAAACATTTTTCCAGGATTCCACTTTATTTGGTGGGACCGCCGCATTTTTAGCAAATACCAAAGTCCGTATTGCGTGCTTTCGCGATCTCGGCTTTTGGCACTCCAAAAAGCAAGCCGTCTTGCTGAAATGGGTTTATGGGAAGATGACCGGCTTTATTTGCAACGCAGAGATAGTGAAAAGTCACTTTAGCAATAGTTTTTCGTTACCACGCGAGAAAATGGTGCTGCTTAGAAATGGAATCGACGTCACTGCACTACCTTATGTAGAACATACCGGACCGATCCAGAATATTGGCATAGTAGGCAATATGACCCGGCATGTTAAGCGGACGGATCTGTTTATCCGGGCAGCCGCTATTGTTCACAAAAGTTACCCATCAATCCGCTTCCACATCATCGGCGATGGACACATGCGACCAGAACTTGAGGCCATGGCGAAAGAGTTGGGGGTATTTCGCCAACTACACTTTGCAGGTCGGGTCGCCGACGTTACCGGCTATCTCGGAACCCTGGATCTGGGCGTTATCTGCTCCGATTCCGAAGGACTGAGCAATGCGCTATTAGAATATATGTTTAGAGGTGTAACAGCGGTTGCCACTAGTGTCGGCGGTAATCCGGAACTTGTGGAGGATGGGGTAACCGGATTGCTGGTTCCACCAAACAACGAAGAAGCACTTGCCCAAGCGATGACAAACTTAATCGAAAATCCACTGCTAGCAAGACAGCTTGCAGCCGCTGCACGCCAAAAGGTTGAATCTGAATATAGTTGGGAAAAATGTATTGCGGCACACAATCATTTTTACCAGGAGCAACTCGCCAGACCCTGAACATGAGCGGCCACTACGTAATCAACACTGTGGCCTAATTAATTTGTTGCCAATTTGGGTAGTATGATGAATAACCTGGATCGCAAACTCGAAGCTCCAAATATTAATACGGCGGCATATGAAATTAAGTCATTTTTCAAAGGGCAACCGCTTGCCTATTGCGTCGGATTTTATATTTTTGCCTTTTATCTAGAGCTACATTTTCGCATTCCCGAATTACAAGCTATTCGGTTTCAATTTACCTATGGCGCCTTTGTTGGAATTTGGTGCCTGGTTAAATATTTCGGTGATTCAACCAAGCAAAAGCAATTTAACTCAGTAACCAAAACTACGTTCTTGCTAATTTTGATTCTGGGAATCTACACAATATTTTCCATGGACAGGCCCGAATCCATTAGAGTTTATAATGACAGAGTTATTAAATTCGCATTAATTTCATTTTTTATTTATGCGGCCACTGAGAAAATTGAAGATTTGCGAGTTATCGTCGCATTCATGCTATTGGCCTGGTTAAAAATAGGACAGGAAGGTTTTTTCGGTTGGCTGACTGGTAGCCTTATGTGGGAAAATCAGGGAATTCAACGCTTGCACGGATCAACAGCAATGTACGGACATCCAAACTCCTTCAGCGGATTCGCGGTTGGTTGCCTCCCGTTTGCCGTTTACATTTTGATGTGCGTAAAAAGTAACTTATTAAGGGTTGGGCTGTTAACACTTATATTATTTAGTCTAGTTATCATAGTAACAACCGGGTCCCGTACCGGCTACGTCGCTGTAGCATTGGGCACATGTTATTTTTTAATGAAATTGAAAACAGGAAAGTTCAAAATTTTTCTTTTGGGAATAGCGATTCTCGCCGCGACCTTCAATTTTGTACCAGCCGAGTATAAGGAACGTTTCGGGTCTATTTTCACTGGCCAGGAAAAAGAAGGTGGCTCTAGTGAAAAACGTAAAGAAATCATTGCCGATGCAATTGAGCTTTATATTGAACATCCAATGGGTGTTGGAGTTCAAGCGTTTTCCAAGGTCAGATATGAAATGTTCGGAAGGAGCCAAAACACTCACAATCTCTACCTTGAAGTGCTAACAAATATTGGTCCAATTGGCTTTTTTGTTTTCTTTTACTTTGTATTTAAACTCATAAAATTAAATGCAATGAACATTAGGAATTTAGGGAAATTTGGTGAGGAATCGATAAACAATCATTTCCTGATTAACTTGAGCAAAGCAGTTATTGGATATCTTTTTATTCGATTATTACTTGGTCTGTTTGGCATGGATTTGTATGAAGTGTATTGGTGGGTTGCACTTGGCATTGCTCTCGCTGTTAACAAATTAATCCACATTGAAACCCAGAAGAGTTACGAAGAGCGATGAGTGTACACAAACAAAATAATTCAGGTTGGTTTACATGGGAAGTTCAACCACGAAACAGAAGCATGAGCGCATCACTAGGCGTAGATCTCTACGAATTCACCTCGAAAAGGCCTCGTTCGATTAAATATATAATTTTATTAGCGAAGACGTTGTCTGCCATTTTCTCAAAAAAAATCAGCGTTATTTACACGCAAAACCCTTCGATCGTTTTATCTTTCGTGGCCGTGTGCCTTAAACTCTGCTTGCGGCGCATAGTAATTGTCGATGCGCATAACGCCGGGATTTACCCACTCGAAGGAAAGCATAAGTTTCTGAATTTAATCGCCAGATTTATAGCGCGTAATGCCAACCTGGTGATAGTTAGCAATAAGTATCTTGCCGAACAAGTAACTAATTGGGGAGGAACGCCTTTTGTTTTTCCGGATCCCATTCCACCCATCGCCAATCACCCGACGCAGCCCCCTTTGCCCGCCGGTGAAAATTTTGCGCTTTTCATCTGCACCTGGGCGGCGGATGAGCCCTACTTTGAGGTTATCAAAGCCGCAGAGCTAACACCCGATATCGCTATTTATGTAACAGGAAACTATAAAAATAAGTTAACCCAGGACACTATAAACTCGCTGCCCAGCAATGTCCGGTTACTGGGTTTTGTTAGCGAAGAGGAGTACGTCCACTATTTTTCAAATGCCTTGGTTGCCATCGATTTAACAACCCGGGATCACTGCCTTGTCTGTGGGGCTTATGAGGCCGCCGCGTTGGGAGTTCCCGCCATCCTATCCGACAGTAAAGTTAACCGGGACATTTTTAATAAGGGTTTTATCTATACATCCAATAATGCTCATGACATTGCCATATCTATCCAAACTGCTGTTTCCCAACGACAGAGTTTGGCAACGGAGATCAAGCAATTTAAGCAGTCGCACAACCAATTAATTGATTCCCTGACGCTAGAACTCAAGCATCAAGTTAATAAGCTTCAGAATGAATCATGAAAGGGAAAAAAATCACATTCTTATAAACTAACTCGCTATATGCGTAGTCGCATAGACTACATTAGTGTAAGACATAATCCGGTTTCGGTACTACGCTTAATGAGTAATTGCAGGAGATCACAACATATGCAAACGCCACATATCTTTATTAAAAAACTCATTACCCTTGTAATTGCTCTCACCCCGGCAAGCCTTTTAGCAGCAGCTCCGGTAATTACGACAACCAGCCAAACTGATGGCGGTCCGTTAACGATTACGGGTAGCGGATTTGGCAGCTTTGATGGGGAAATTGTTAGCTGGGATGATTTTGAAAGCCACCCCGTCGGTAGTAAAGTTAACGGTTTAAAACCCATTGTTGGGCACACTTGGTCAGCCATTTACGATTACAACGGACAAGGTATAGTTGTAACCAAAACCCCAACGGAAGATGACACCGGAAATACGATGAAGGTCGATTGGACAATAGACCCTGAAACGATTCGCGCATTTGGTTGGGCGGGAAAAGGGCCATACAATCAACTTTACATTACGTACAGACGACTAATGACGGGTAACTTTGTTGCTTCTACAGCGAACCATAAACAATTTTACCTCTATGGTAACAACTCTCAAATGCCACAGCTAATGCCAGTTATTCCGGGGGGACAGGATAGGTGGGGGGTTTATAACAATGTTAGCACTGGCGCAATTAGTGCTAGTAATCCGAACCCAAACAATATCAACACCCTAGGCTGGACTTGGGGAAACACTAACGGAAAACTGCAGCGCTGGGAGATATTTACCAAACTCAACACACCCTACACTGAAAAGAACGGTGTTGTGCAAGTTTGGCTAGATGGAAAGCTGGGTATTGATAACAAGGCTTATCAGATTCGGCACGTGAATGGTGAGTTCACAGACTTTCGTCTGGGACACATTGCCCAAGGTTTCTACACTACCGCAAAAGCCTGGTTCGATGATCTATACATCGCAACGACACCCGCTCGAGTAGAGATGTGTGATTCTAAGGTCTATGCTGAGTGTACCGTTAAGCACATTCAATATGTTAAACCTGAAGACTGGACGCCCACATCTATCAAGGTAAATCTTCGCAAGATAAGCGCTTTTAAGCTTTCGAGCGGCGTTGCATATCTCTATGTAGTCAATTCTTTAGGCGAGGTGTCTAATGCTTATCCGAGCCCTGAACCACTTACACCAACGCCAGAATAAATAATTAAAAACGGTGCGAAAGCACCGTTTTTAATTCCTCATTTGAAGGCAATCCGCTTGAAATTTAGAAATCACACAGGCCTCTAGTCTATTTTACTTTTATTAAACCTCTTAAACTAAATCTGACTTTTTCTTCAACTCTTACTACAAGATATGAAGTCAGTATTACCAAGGTTATTCCGACCATTATCCAAAACGGCAGGGATTCCTTAGCGCTTAGAGCATCAATGAAAGTTTTTCCTGCTATATTGTGTAGCAGATATACTGGATAGCTTAGAGCACCTAACGCCAATAGAAATTTATTGCTCGATAGCGAAAAGTAACCACGGGAAAGCAAATAAAAGAAAGAGAAAATGGCAACTACCGCAACCCCAGCAACTATTCGCTCTTGTTCCGTGACCGAAATCAGGAAGTGTTGGGATTGGCTTTTTGCACAAAAAAAACCGAAAATCAGGCTTACAAAAAATATGGCGTTAGCAAGAATATTTTTTGGCTCTTTGGTAAGCAAATACGCACATACCCCACCCATAAAATAAAATGAGTACCCTGGGTTAATGAACCACCCCATAAAGAATGGTTGTTTTATAAAAAAATGCATCACTGCCATAGTCATCCATATAGATAGCCAGTACTGCCACTTTTTCAAAACACCCAATAAAATCAATATAAAAATGCAACCGTAAAACTTCAGTTCTGCCTGCAAGGTCCAGTACACACCATCGATATTTTTTATACCAAGATAATCATTGACGATCAAAGCATTAAAAATGGCATCCTTCAGGGGGATTGCTTGCCCCCCAACTAACGTCAATGCCGCGATTGTTAGCAAGAGACAAATAATAAATGCTGGGTATATTCTTAGAGCGCGCGCGACCGCAAATTCAAAGGCAGATCTATTCTGCGCAGAAGCCATAATAACGAAGCCACTTAACACGAAGAAAAAATCTACTCCTAGATACCCATATTTACTTACCTGGTATAAAGCACTTTCACTCCCATAAAAGTGAATAGAATAGTGATAGAAAATTACGGCGATCGCTGCAAAAAAGCGCAATGGGTCAAGAATTCCGTAACGGGTATTTGAGCTGGCCATATGTAGAATGCTTTTGTTTCCAGTAACTGAATTTAATACATCGAAGAAATCAGCAACTTGAGTGCTTTTATATTCATTTTTGCAGCCATGCTTTTCAACGCATTTTCCCGTTGTTCCTTCCTATTCCCTTTTTGTTTATACGCATAGGCCATAGACACATAGTCATTCGCAATCTGCTTATTAACGAGCCTAACGAGCTCTGGGTCAACTAACTTATCACGAACTATAGTAAGCGCGTGAATTTTACTTGGCCCCCTACGAATAAAGCCCTGATTACTTATACTATTCTTCAAAATTCTGTACTTATGCAAAATTTTGTTTAAAAAAATGAACTTGTGAGTCAATGAAAATAGTATCCAAAATAATCTATCGTCTGAATTTTTTAGCGACTCATTAAATTCATCAACTGGAAGAAGCGCGCTTCTTCTTAAAGCAACACTGGATGTTCCAATAAAATTTACCCGCACGAGGGCGGGACAAATTAATTCAGGCGCAATAACCACTGAATCGTTAAAATCGCCCTTCAACAATTTCCACAAGGTGTCGTAATCTTTAAGAAAATCTGCTTTTAATTGGTTCCCTTCCTCATCAATAGTAGAAAAGTTTGTAAATAGCAAATCCGCTTCTGGGTGAGAATCCATAGCACTTATGGAAAGACGCAACTTTTCAGGCACCATGATGTCATCCGCATCGAATATAAAAATATATTCGCCTTTAGATTCCCGAATGCCTACATTTCGCGGCCCAGCAGGCCCACCGCTATTTTCTTGTTTGAAATACTTAATCCGCGGATCGCCAATACCTTTTACCTTATCGCCCGTTGTATCTGTTGAACCATCATCAACAACAATTATCTCAAAGTCAGAAAAATCCTGATGCAAAATAGAATTGAGCGTTTCCTCAATGTAACTTTCTGCATTGTAAACTGGCACAATAACACTTGCCCTACACATAGATGATCCGCGCTTGCTGATGAGGAACAGGAAAGTAATTCATATAATTCCTTTGGCATAGGAAGAAACTAATAGCTTCAAAGCCTTGTAATTTGGATTATATTTAATGCTCTGCTTCGCATAAATTCGTTGCATTTTGGTATCTTTTTTATTTTTTGACTCTCTGGACATTGAAAGGTAATTATTTGATATCTCCTTGTCTAAAAGACTTATAAGGTCTTTTTCTTTACAGAAAGCCTTCGCCTTTTCCAGCGCGGCTATTTTATTAGGCCCTTTTTTTAACATTCCCTGCCCAGTGATACCAGACTTAACCACCCTGTAGTCATGTAAAATTGAATTCAAAAATATTCCGTTATGTTGTGACGACAATTGAATCCACATCAATCTGTCATCGGCGTTTTTCAGATTCTCGTCAAATCGGTCACCAGCTGTTAACGCAGTTTTTCGTAAGGCAACGCTCGAAGTCCCAATAAAGTTAGTCTTTATGATTGTCGGAAGAAGCTCGCGGCTACTCAAGTAATATGCCCTACCATCAACCTCTTCCGTGCCAATCAACGCACTTAGAGTCGTATACTCCCTTAAATAATCGTCTCTTAAAATTTCATTCGACTCATCAATTAGTGAAAATCTTGTACAAAGAATATTTGCCTCAGGGTTGCTCTCTAACGCAGCAACGGACTTTTCCAATTTCTCTGGTCGCATTAGGTCATCAGAATCAAAAATAAAAATAAAGTCACCCAATGCGCTATCTATGCCCTTATTTCTTGCTTTCGAAGGGCCGCCATGATTCTTCTGAAAGAAATAACGGATGCGATCGTCGTTATAGGAATCTATTACTGCCTTGGTGCCATCGGTTGAGCCGTCATCAATAATCAGTAACTCAAAGTTTGAGTAGGTTTGTTGCAATATTGACTCGATGGTTTTTCCGATAAACCGCTCGCAATTATATGCAGGCATTACAATAGAGACTTTTTTCATAGAAACTCGCATAACGTAGGTTAACGCTTAACCCCGGATTTCAACTTACTAACAATAAACTTCATATCACTCAGATTGAACAGTGAAAGAACTGCAATCAACACCAGCACCCCCCCTGTACCGACGGCCATAATCGCGAAGCCCATATAGCTATCCGTCGCAGTCACAAGGTTACGAAGATAAATGGATACGGCTACTGCTATTGATATAAATATAATTATGCGGGCGATAAGCTTTGGCCAGGCAATTTCTACAAACCGGGCAGCGTATACACTTATTACAAATACGCGGCCCAGGACCAATGGGATCGCGATTGCAATTGCCGCTCCCATTAATTGGAAACGAGGAATTAATACAATACTTAGAACCGCTGCGAGAATAGTTTCCGCGATCGCAACTTTTGCTGTTATGTCGTGTCGCTTTACCGTCAGGAGCAGGCTTCCAAAGGGATATGTCATAAAGCTTATCATTCGGCCGCAACCGATGATGACGAGACAAATATACGCGGTATTCACTTCGAACGAGGGCCCCATCCACAGGCGAATAAAGTTGTCTCCTAAGATATAGAATCCGGCTGAGATAACTGAACCGAGAATAATGTTTATCTTTAGAAACAACTCAACAGCAAAGGCGAGCTTTGCATGGTCCTCTAACGCGTGGTACTTGGCGTACAAAGGACTAGACATTCCGGTAGCCTGAATCAAGAACTGGACCGCATATTCCACAAGCCTTACCGCAACGTAATAGATAGTTACCGTAGACAATGTTGTGAAATAGGCAATGAACCATATATCCATTTTGCCTTTTAACAGCGCATTGAGATCGTTGACAAAAACCCACTTGCTAAAGTGAAAAAGCTCTTTCGCCGTCCCTTTTTCGAAATGATTTATCGAGATACTTAAGTCCGCAAAAATGCGGGTACAGTAATAAACGTAAAACACCGTGCTCAGAATGCTGGTACAAAATACAATCAAGGACATTGCAACCAAACCATACCCTGCTTTAATCGCAGCGTATATAAATAGCGCATCCGCAATAGTCTTAATTAAACCAACGATAGCAATGGTGTCGAAACGCATGTAGGCACTAATGACCCCCGGAAACGCTTTAGCCGGAAATTCAAACGCTAGAGATATGCCACTAATGATTAGTAAGATTTGAACTAACTGAATGTCATCTTTATTTTGAACAAAATGATCAACGCCAAAGCGGGCTATAAAAAAACTTAAGATAACGACAAGCAGGCCTAGTCCGGAATAAATTAGGAGCGATGTAGTTATTATTCTATTCGCACCTACATAGTCTTTCTGGTGGATGTAACGAGCAACATAGCGGGTAACGGCCTGAGAGAAACCCAAATCCAATAAATAATAGGATGCAACCACACTACCTATTGTGATCCATAGTCCATACAGATGGGTGCCGAGTTCATTTAATAAAAACGGCATCATCAGGAATCCAATGATGATGCCAGCCAGAGTCTTTATGACTCTTAATGTTGCACCACGCAACATGAGTCGAGATGTAGAAGCCATATTAAGTGATTGTGATTCAATAGAGTTTTTATTCAGGCCCACAGGTGCATTTTTGCAATGGGCCAGATCTGGTTAACTGGAGGAACTATTTTTTCCCATATGCCCAATAGAGCCGCTTTAGCCATCCTCGCGCCAGAACAGTGGAAATCATATTGATTTCATCAGTGGCAATTTTTTGTTTGTAATTGGAATTTTTCCCGGTTCCTGCAAGAAGGTCATAGGCCAGCCCGTTAGCTAACGCTTGTTCAATTGCAATACCAAAGTGCAAAGAACCCAACGCAATTTGCGGGAACTTATTTTCAAAATAACCTGATTGAAAATTGTATCGCACGCCATTCCAAACGACATCAAACAATACCGATACGGTCTCGCCAGCCACCTGAAGTAGCTGCATTATTGGCCGTCCACCCTCACCACGAATACGTTCTATAAATAGTGAAAGGAATTCCATGGATTGGGGCGAATAACAAGGGCGCCCCCAACGAAGCCGATGAAACTCATTCAGTAGCTGAAAGAAATCCTGCGTAGAAGAAAGCTCTAGGAGCTCGATACAACCATATTCGCTCAGTTTCGATTTTCGATTGAAATATTTTGCCCGTACCGAGGAGCTTAGTTGCGCTTTGTATCTGGAAATCTCATCCGATTTAATACGGTAAGAAACTTCAACCTTGGGCGCTATGACTTTCGCACCGAATTTTTCTGAAAGCGCGGAGAACGATTCGTCTATTACACCAGGGCTGAGATCAGTTAGTGCCCACTGGTTCCATGGCAGCTTTATTAGCTCCTTAAACAATAGCTCCCTACCACCCGCAAGCAACAAGAGCGAGTCCAGATTGTTGTATTCAGCCCTCGGCAAGTTGAAATCGGCAAAGCCATTACCAACCACGACAAGGCTGGTTACCGGAATTATTCCTTTAATTCGATGATCAATCAGATAGACCATTTCCAACGGATTGCGTCGTGCACCCAAGTCAATCAGCGTAACCCGAGGGTGCGCCCCCCAAATATCCACCCAGGATTGCACCCAGGCCAAGGTTCTAAACAGGCTCATTGTCCCGGGCGACATAATTAGATAGTTAGCTGCAGTTACTTGCGCTTTTGAGCTTCCTTTACGTGATCAAGAATTTCTTTATTATCGGGTGCCGCATTGGCGGCCCGCTGCAGATATTCCAGACCCTCGGCAACATTTCCTTTCTCAACCAAAATCCAGCCATAGGTATCCAGGATTGCGGGATTGTTTGGTGCAAGTTCATAGGCGCGCTTCGCCATCTCCTCGGCACGCGGGTCTTTTTTCTCGTGATACATCCACGCAAGATTGTTTAATGCCGCAGGCATTTTTGGAGCTAATTCAATGGTCTTTTCATACCATGTCAGCGCTTCACTTTGGTTATTGGCTTGCTGGGCGTTGATCGCATTGATTAAAGCTGCGCGATAACTGCCGGGAATTTTTTCTGCCCACTCTTTGCCAAAAGAAGCCATCAAATCCGCTTTTTGTTGCATCTGATAGATGCCATAGATAGCTTCCGCAACTGGCTCTAAAGGTTTCAATCCCCAAGCGGTTCTGTACAAGGTTAAGCCTTCGTCCACCTTCTTCTCAGCCATACGAATGCTCGCCTGCAAATAAAGACGTTCGGCCTCGTTTTCGTCGGTTTTTACAAACTGATCCAATAATTTTTGCGCCTCCGCAAAATTATTATCTGCAAGCTCAACCTCGATGAGATTATTCAGGAAACTCGCATTTTCCGGGAACAGTTTTACGGCGCGGAGAAAGGCTGCACGCGCATCTGCTAATTTTTTATCCTTGCGCAGCAGGACACCTTGAGCCTGGTAGAGGCGTGCCGCGATCTGCTTTACATTGGTTGCCTCATTACTGCGGCTCAGTGCATGTTCTATGTACTCAATTGACTTATCAATTTTATTATTCTGCAACTCAAGTTGAGATAGCAAAACGGATGGCTGCCAATTGGTACTGCCACTTTCCAAAGTGCGCAAAAACTCCAAAGCCTCTTCCTGGCGATTCAGTTTTTGCATCAAAGCCAACCAACGACCATAAGCTGCTGTCATGCTGTGATCAGCTTCTATCGCCATTTGCCAGCTGGCAACTGCTTTTTGCGGTTGATTCTGTAATTCATACACCTGCGCCAAACCTGAATAAGCCAGTTGTCGCTCCGGGTTATTTTTAACCGCAGCGGCCAATTCAAATGATTGTTGCGCGGCTGTGTAATTTTTCTCTTCGACGTTATACCAACCTTCAATAAAATGGCCGCGAGCATTTTCGGGGAATTTTTGTTTGAATAATTCCACCTCTTCTTTTACTCGCTCAGCGGCACCGTTATCGAACAGTAATTTTAGATATGTCTGTTGGATAATAAGGTCCAGTGGCTGTTCCTGATAGGCCTTCTGCAATTGCGCTATT
>JACCEA011032003.1_pt1 | contig 12996 bp, 10 predicted proteins | sample 7449851 | NCBI WGS metagenome assembly JACCEA01 (sample SAMN15323453, study PRJNA562643) | freshwater metagenome | isolation source: river surface water | place: USA:Blue River Watershed | collected 2017-08-18 | reverse complement strand
TCACGCAGTTGGATTTAAATTTAGGACATAGTTTAGCGGAAAAATTGCCTGATCCGCAAGGCGTGTTTAAGTAAGTTACCATGGGAATTCGATCCTTTTTTGCGAAACCTTTTGCGCGTAAGGTGGTCAAAAAACACCAAAAGAGTCATGCGCAGGCGATTCAAATTCAGGAAAATTGGCTGAAGAATAACCTCAAAAAGGCGGAGCAGACCATCTTTGGTCAGGCCTATGAATTCGATAAAATCCGCAATTATTTAGAATATAAAATCCGTGTTCCCATCGCTGAATACGAGGATTTGAAGACCTACATCGATGAGATGGTTTTGGGTTCTCCTAATATTTTATGGCCGGGAAAGCCAGCCTATTTTGCCAAAACGTCAGGTACAACTTCCGGAGCTAAATACATTCCGATTTCCAAAGAGTCAATGCCATTTCACATTTCAGGTGCCCGTGATGCTTTGTTGCATTATGTGCATTATTCAGGAAATTCAGCTTTTTTAGACCAAAAATTGATTTTTTTGTCGGGCTCCCCAGAGCTTGAGTCGAAGCATGGAATTCCGACAGGTCGCTTGTCGGGGATTGTCAATCATCATGTCCCGGGCTATTTACGCAGTAATCAATTGCCATCTTATGCGACGAATTGCATGGAAGATTGGGAGGAGAAATTAGAGGCGATTGTGCAAGAAACGATCCAACAACGCATGGGTCTGATTTCGGGAATTCCGCCTTGGGTGCAGATGTATTTTGATCGGCTTGAGTCTTTATCTGGTCAAAAGATCGGTGATTTATTCCCTGATTTTCAATTGTTTGTAACGGGTGGGGTGAATTTTGAGCCTTATCGCCAAAAATTGATGGAGTCGATTGGTCGGGAAATTGATGTTGTTGAGACCTATCCCGCATCGGAGGGTTTTATCGCATTTCAGGATTCAACGGGCGAGGAGGGATTGTTGTTGAATGTTGACGGGGGAATCTTCTTTGAGTTTGTGCCAACTGATACCTATTTCACGGCGACGCCGAAACGTTTGATGCTATCGGAGGTCCAATTGGGCGTGAATTATGCCTTATTGATGTCGACGAATGCGGGACTTTGGTCATATTCGATTGGAGATACGGTGAAGTTTGTGTCTCTGAATCCGTTTCGCATTGTGGTGACGGGTCGGATTAAGCATTTTATTTCGGCATTTGGGGAGCATGTGATTGCGGAAGAGGCGGAGCGTGCCATGGCAGAGGCATTAAAGGCCTGTCCGGAAGCAAGTCTTGTTGAATTTACCTTAGCCCCGCAAGTAAATCCACCATCGGGTGAATTGCCCTACCATGAGTGGTTGGTTGAATTTGCTCAGGCCCCACAGGATCCTACGCGTTTTCAAGCTGTTTTAGAGGCGTCAATGAATGCTCAAAACATCTATTACAAGGATTTAATTACCGGAAAGGTTTTGCAGCCATTAAAACTGACGATTTTGAAGCCTAATGCTTTTATCGATTACATGAAATCGCAGGGGAAATTAGGGGGCCAAAATAAGGTTCCACGTTTGTCGAATGATCGGGTTATTGCGGAGGGCCTAGGGAGGTAGGAGAGGGTAGTCCGAAGTCCGGAGGGAAATTGTCCGGAGGATAAAGTGAAGTTAATGTTCTTTTCATAGCCCCAGACTACAGTCGTCAGTCGCTCGTCATCTGTCCGGAGGGAAATAGTTTGGAGGATTTTATAACCCCAGACTTTAGTCTGAGGAGCTGTGTGCTTTCTTGGGATCCCTAGGCTAAAGCCCAGGGTTATAAACATCAGTCCCAACGTCCAACGTCTAATGTCTATCGTTGCCACCCCGCATATTCCAAATAATTCATCGCGGTTCGCATAAAAACCTCAGCGGCTTCAGGGCTTACAGGCTTGAGAAATTTGGCCGGGTTTCCCGCAAAGATACTGCCGGCGGGAACACGGGTATTTTGGGTTACGACAGCCCCTGCGGCGATGATGGACCCCGTCTCAATTAACGCCCCGTCCATGATGATGGCACCCATGCCCACGAGGACATAATCCTCGATGGTACAACCATGAACGATGGCATTGTGTGCGATGGACACGTAATTCCCGATATGCGTTTCGGTTTTTTGGTAGGTGCAATGGATCACCGCTCCGTCTTGTATGTTGCTGTAATTGCCTATGCGGATGCGATTCACATCCCCACGAACGACCGCATTATACCACACCGTACAATGCGAACCAAACACAACATCTCCTACGATGGTCGCGTTCGCTGCCTGCCAATTTTCTTCACCAAATTGCGGCGAAACCCTCTTTATTGGAACAATTAATGCCATTTTCGTATTGTTATGCAGGCCATTTGCCCTGTAATTTCATCACTTTTTCAATAACATCTCGCACGGATCCTTTGCCTCCGCCAAATGGCGAAACATATTTACAGGCCATTTGAATTTCCGGAATGGCATCTGCCGGGCAAGTACTCAATAATGCAGGTCGGGAAAGAATTTTTAAGTCCGGAACGTCATCGCCCATGTATAAAACTTCTGACTCGTCGATGCCCATTTTGTCCAACCAACCCAAATACGTTTCCAATTTATCCTTTCCACCCAAGCCAAAATAAATATCCTGAAATTTCAGGTTTTCCAATCTTTTTTTGACGCCCTTATGGCCTCCGCCGGTAATGACACACAAATTATATTCCGCTTCTCGGGCTTTCTCGATGGCATATCCGTCCCGAATGTGAAAGGTTCGGTAATGTTCCCCGGTTTCTAAGACATGAACACTTCCGTCTGTCATGACGCCGTCAATGTCGAATACAAAGGCCTTAATTTGCGCAAATTGCGTGAGTACGTTGGACATAATGATTGATTTGAATGGTAATTTACATAAATCTGCGGAAAGACTTGATGCGATTCGTGATGGCTTTTTTGTATTTTTACCCCCTATGAGGCTTTTGCGAATAATTTTCTGGGTTGGCTCCTTGGTATTTTTGCCCAACTATGCCCATGCCCAGCAAAATACCAACGCCACGCTTTTAGCCGATTTATGCGCGAGCATTAGCCAAAGTAAGTTTTCAGACGCGCCTGTTGTTGTCAACCAATTGCAAAGTCTTTATGCGCAGCAAGCACAATCGGAGTTTTTTACGCGGGCCCAACAAATGCGTGCGGCTGGCTTCAAAACGCCCTCGTTTTCTTATTTGTTTGTACGAACGTTTTTGCAAGCAAATCCCAATTTACAAAAGGAATTAATGCATGTTGCGGAAGAGCTTGCCATCCGAAAAGTGGGCAAACTCGCCATCGATTTTTACGAACAAGTAGATGCCTGGCAGTATAATCAACAGCTGTTACAAACCGGAAATTATGCCATCCGTGTGCAGGGAAACCTGTCGGTTCGTTGGCAAGATGCCGATAGTACAGTCGTTCCAGCCGACAATTGGGATACGCCTGCCGATGAAAGCCCTGCGGAAACGTGGATTCAATTTCAGGCGAAAAGCCCAGGCCCTGTTTTAGTTTGGACAGATGCGCTTTGTGAATCGCTCATTGGAAAGGATAGTCTTCGGTTGGCAGCGAAACAAGTCGTTTTTTCCGTGAAAGATCGCTTATTTTTTGGCCAAAAAGCGCTTGTGGAACAAGGAAATTTGGCCTTGCCGCAATTTCAAATCAACCCCCGCAAAGGCTATTTGCTCAGCGAAGAAATGAACTGGAAAGAAGGAGATCGTTTTATCATGGGAGCGTTGCGGATGCAATTAAAAAAGAAGACAGGCGCAAAGCAATTTGATCTGGAGTTTCGATCTAAACAATTTGTTAGCGAGGCTTTACAAGGGAAATATGTCAAAGGTTTTGGTCGCTTGCTGGTACGCGGAAATCAGCGAGGTTTGCTCGGCTCCAAGGAAAAACCGGCACGAGTAGAGATTTGGGGCCCCCAGCGGAAATTGGGTGAAATTTTGACGACGCAAGCCTTGATGCAGGCAAATGAGTCCATTCAGATTAAAGAAGGTGCATTCATTGGTTATGTTGGAAAAAAGGATTCGCTGTACCACGGGTTTTTGATTGCGAATTGGATTCCTTCAGAGGCTGCTTGGCACCTTAAGCCCTCGCAGGAAGAAATTCGTTTTGAAGATAGTTTTCACCAGGTTTCGATTTCTGCTGATTTAGGAGTTTTACACGCAGATACGCAGAAAATGGATTTTTATCGCTTATCTGGGAAAAGTCAAAACCCCGCCTGGGTTGAGTCCTTTGACTTTTTTGATGCGGGCAGATTGGATAGCCAGCAGGGCATATTAACCTATGATCCGATTCGAATATTGTATAACCATTTGGCCACGATAAAACGAAGTCATGCGAATATATATGACATTGCCGAGGCGAATAAAAAAGACCCCAAACTATTACAAGGCGGTTTTCAGCAGTTTAAACATGCGGGATATTTGAATTTTGACGAGCTGAGTGGCGACGTTTCTTTCACACGTTTGGGACGTCATTATGCACAAGTGAAATATGCCCAAAAGGATTTTGATCGGTTTTATGTGCCCTCGTTTGGGGGGATGTTGGCAAAAGATACAGCGAATATTTCGTTGGATTTAGGCCAACAAAAACTCGTGATTCGCGGTATTAAGGAAGTCATGGTGTCGGATTCGTTGAAGGCCAATTTTATCCCATCGAATAATCAGATTGTGTTTGGGCAAGGGCGAGATTTTGATTTTATGGGCGAAATTAAGATTGGAAATTACCGTTTCCGGGGTCAGGGATTCCGCTTTAATTTCACGGATTATTCAATTAATCTTCCTCAGATTGATTCGATTACTTTCGTTCGAAAGGGGACGAATCGTGAGCTAGGTGGGCAGTTTCGCTACGAGGCGGGACATATACTATTAGCGCCCCCGAATAATAAATCTGGCCGACTGGGTCTTGCTGCTTTTCCTAAATTGATTATTCCGAAAGGGGTTGTTTCCTATTTCGATGAGCCATGGAGGGCGACGGGCGTTTACAGCAAAAAACATTATTTTCAAGTTCCACGCATTGAGCTGGATAGTTTAACCCAAAAAGAAATTACGTTTGAGGGAAGTTTTTATTCGGATGGCTTGTTGCCCACATTCAAGGCGTCTTTGGTATTGATGCCGGATCAGAGTTTTGGTTTTTCGCATAATCAAAAATTACCCCTTAGCATTTACCGCAACAAGGCGACATATCAATTAAAAAGCCCCTTGTTGATGAATAAATCAGGCCTTTCCGCATCGGGTTCGATGACCTATCAAGGGCTTATTTTGAATCATAAAGAATCACATTTTTACCCGGATTCTTTGATAGCCACGGGTTTAGAGGCAACTATGCAAGGGAAGGGTTTGCCAAACATGCAAATGGGGGAGCACCGGTTCACGTGGATGCAATCAACGGATAGTCTTTGGATGCGCCCCTTGAAGCAATCCATATCGTTGTACAATAAAGAGGTCCAACTGACCGGTTCGTTGGGGATGCATCAAAAACAAGTTTTTGGTCGGGGAAATTTAACCTTGCAAGATGGAATTATGGAGTCGTCTAATTTTCGTTTTGATACTTCATTATGGACTGCATCGGAGGCGAACTTGAAAATTGGAAAACAAATGGCGCTATTCCCCCCGTCTGTTTTCATGGATCGGGTGGCTTTAGAAGCGAATATGACAACTCATAAAGTTATGATAAGGCCCATGAAAGGAGATATGGGTTCGGCAATTACATTTCCCTATGTGGCCTACCAAAGTTCATTGGCGGAGGCGACCTGGGATTTAACGAATCAGAAGTTTTTGATGGGGGGCCAACAAGGATTTGAGCTAAAAAGTTTGGACAGCTCGGGAATCGCGGGGTCCATCATTAAGGCAACAAATGCTTCCTATGATTTGAAAGCGCAGTATTTGGCATTAAGCGGTGTGAAAGAAGTGGAGGTGGGTTCGGCATTATTGTATCCTGAAAAAGGTATTTTAGGTATTCAAAAAGATGGGGCTTTTAGGCCTTTTTCGGGCGCCAAAGCGGTTCTAAACGGCAAACATTTGCTGAAGGATTTAAAGATTTCGGAAGGAAATTCTGCTGGATGGAAAGGGGAGGCGAATTACCAATTTCCACGCAGCGATGGGGATACTGTGGCGGTTGCATTACGGAACTTTCATTTTGAAGGGAAAAGTTACATCACGGCTGATGGACTTTTGTCGGAGAAAGTACCCTTGCGTTTCAGTAAACATCAGCAATTCAAGGGCGAGGTTTATTTAGATACGCGCTTGCCTAATTTGAATTTTAAGGGATTTATTCGACCGGTGATTGGTTTGCCTAATTTCCGTGCGGCATGGATTCCATTTGAGAGCAACAAAGGCGAAGATCCGCATTTGGTCTTGAATAAAGATCTCCATGATGAGGCCGGTCGGCCAATCACCGCGGGCATATTTATCAATGCGCAAAACCGATTGTATCCGACATTTTTAAGTCCCCAATCGGATGATCTGGATCCTGTGTTATTTCAGGCGGAGGGGGATGTGATTGAGTCGAATGACCGCTATGAGGTGAAGGGAAAGCAGGCGCGGATGCAATTATTTATCGATAAGCATCGCGTGGAGGCGGAGGGGCCGATTCAATTGTTTACGGGAAATCAGTCAGTTCGTGCTTTTGGTCAGCTAAGTATGTCAACTGACAGTTTGATACCTCGCTTAGACACTTGGGTGAATTTGCAATTTCCGTATCCGGCCAAATTACTGAAGGTGATGGGTGATCGCATTGTCAAATATTTATTGGACGAGGGAATTCAAAGCGACCCTGCGGATGATCCGGAGCGTCGGGATGCATATTTAAATCGTGCGGAACAAGTATTGGGGAAAGTAATTCCGGAGGCGACGAAGACCAAAATGGATCAGGTGCATATCGCTTTGGATAAAGTGGCGCCTGAATTTGCCAATTCAATTAACTTTTCGGGGGTTTCTTGGGTTTGGTCACCGAATACGTCGGCCTTTTATTCGGTTGGCGGTATTCCTTGGGTAAATGTGGGTCCGGTGGATGTGAATGCAACGGTTCGAGGGTATATGGAAGTGATTAAGAAGCCGAGCAAAGAGGAATTTTATGGGTATTGGGAATTGTCAGAAGATTTATGGTATTATTTTGCCTATTTCAATGGCGAGCTGGGTGTTTATTCTTCGGATCCCGCCTTTTTAGCCATCATTCGAGAAGCGGTTAAATCAGATAAAAAGGGTAAATTGGTCGTTGTGGAAGCGGCGGGAGATGAGAAAGATGCATTTGTGAAGCGTTTCTTGGCGTATTATCGAGCGACAACCCCAATGAAAAAAGTGAAGAAAACGGCAGCACCGGTCAAATCAACGGCGCCTACAACGAAGTCGAAAAAAGGAGGTTTTTAATATGAGTCAGTCAAAATTGGCCAAAGTGTTTCGTTTCATGGACACGCTCGGATTGGGTGAGCGTGATCCCTTTGGCAATCCCATTTTGTTTAAGCGGATTGTGATGATGATTTTGGGCTTTATTTCCTACAATCGCTTAACCGTTTACAATAAAACAAAGATTTCAGGAACGGAGCATTTAGAAAATTTGCCTAATGAAGGCGTGCTTTTTTTGCCGAATCATCAAACTTATTTCATGGATGTGGTGTGTTTGTACCATATCTTTTTTTCGGTCAAGTGGGGTTTTCGGAATACGTTAAATTATCCGCTTTATTTACTGGCACCTCGGTCGAATCTCTTTTATGTGGCCGCGTCTGAAACGATGAAAAATGATGGGTTATTGCCGCGCGTCTTTGCGCAGGCGGGCGCGATTTTGGTGAATCGTTCTTGGCGTGCGGAGGGGGTTGATGTGAAACGGGAGGTCGATTTAGCAGCAGTGGAAAAGATTGGGAAAGGATTAAAATTTGGTTGGGTCATTAGTTTTCCACAAGGAACGACACGGGCTTTCGCCCCCTTGCGAAAGGGAACGGCGCATTTGATCAAAGGAGAAAATCCGATTGTGGTGCCGGTGCGCATTAATGGCTTCCGACGGGCATTTGATAAAAAAGGTTTATTGTGGCGAAAGCGGAATACGACGTTGACGGTTGAGTTCCGTGAGCCAATTCGCTTTGCGGCGGATGCGTCGACCGATGAGATTTTGACTCGTTTGCAGCACGAAATCGGTTTGGACTATGCTGAATAAGACCAAAGGAATCGTTATTCAATACATGAAATACAGGGAATCATCCCTGTTGGTGACCATTTATACCGCTGAATTTGGCATCAGTTCTTTTGTGGAAAATGGCGTGCGTTCGGCTAAGGCCAAACATAAAATTGCCTTGTTTCAGCCATTGACTTTATTGGATTTAGAGGTATATCACAAGCCGGGAAAGGGCTTGCATCGGATTTCAGAGGCCAAATGTTATTATCCTTATCGAAAGATTCCCTTTGATATTGCGACATCGAGTATCGCACTTTTTTTGACGGAGGTGTTGAGTAAGGTGTTGCGGGAAGAGGAGGCGAATCCGGTATTATTTTCGTTTTTGGAGGAGTCTTTTCAGTTATTGGATCAGGGGAAGGGGCATTTGGAGAATTTTCATTTGCAGTTTCTGTGGCGTTTGAGTGAGTTTTTGGGATTCCATGCGGGTCATGTGAGGGAGTTTTTGGATCAATTGCGGGAGGCTGGCGTTCCTGGCTTGGGGGATTTAGAAGCTTCGACTGTGCAGGAATTATTTGATGCAGATTATGGAGATGGAGTAGGGGTTAATCGGGTGCAGCGCGCCGCAATTTTGCGTGCTTTGATTTATTATTATGGCTTGCATATGGAATCATTTGGGGAATTACGGTCATTGCAAGTTTTACAAGAAGTATTGTCATGAGGACATTGAAATATCGGATAAGCCCTTCGTTTCATGCGTTGGATATTGAGTTGACATTTGTGCCTGCACGCACGGGGCCGTTAGCATTGCATTTGCCTATTTGGCGGCCGGGTCGTTATCAGGTGCAACATTTTGCGAAAAACATTGCCACAGTTACCTGTGATGATGCAGTGGTTGTGAAATCGGATTTGTCTACGTGGACGATTGATGTTAAGGAGATGAAACCCATTACGGTTTTCTATCGCTATCATGCGGAGCAGCCGGATGCGGGGGGATCTTGGGTGGATGAATCGATGGTTTACATCAATTTTGTGAATTGCTTGTTGTTTCCACATCGCGGTGAGAACCGGGCATGTGAGGTGGAGGTTATCTTACCGCCGGCGGGGTTTTCGTCGGAGGTGGGGCAGGAATTAGGTGGCGCTTTTCCGGCGAAAATCACGCCGGCAGGGTGTTATGAAACGTTCTGTTCATTAAGGACTTACAAAAATAAATTGCGGGCAAAATCGTATCGTGAATTGGTCGATTCGCCTTTTCTGGCTGCGCCACAGCTGCATACACATGCTTGGAAAACGCATGGGGTGAAATTCTATTTGCAAGGCTTGGGGCCTAAGACGCATTTTTCAGAGCGACTGCTAAAGGCATATCAGAAATTTGTTGCTTATCAGTTGGATTATATGGGAGAATTTCCCGTTCGGGAATATCGATTTATGTTGTGGATTTGTTCGAAGCCATTTTATCACGGAGTAGAGCATACGAAATCGACGATGATGGTCATGGGTCCGGAGGATCGAGATTCCTATGAGGATTTGATTGGTTTGGGTTCGCATGAATTGTTTCATGTGTGGAATGTGGCGACGATCCGACCGAAAGCCTTATTGCCCTATGATTATACTCGAGTTGTAATTTTTGACACGGGGTGGATTATAGAGGGGATTACGACCTATTTGGGGGATTGGTTTTTGTGGGCATCGGGTGTGGTGAATGCGGAGGAATATGTGAATTTATTGGCGGGCAATTTGAAATTACATTTTGAGCGGGATGGAGCTTCAAAGCAGTCATTGATAGAAAGTTCGGTTGATTTGTGGTTGGACGGTTACGGTTCAGCCTTACCGGGGAAACGGGTTTCAATCTATTTTAAGGGGGCCTTGGTGGCATTGGGTTTGGACCTGTTGATTCGTCGGAAATTTCAGCATGCCAAATCGCTTCGCGACGTCATGTTGCTGATGCAAAATCGCTATGGCCAACTGAAAAGTGGGTATACCCGCCAGGATTTTTATGCTTTGGTGGAAGAAGTTTATGAGGAATCTTTGTCTGAATTCTGGAGTCGTTGGGTTGAATCCTCACATCCGTTAGAAAGTGACATTGCTATGCTGTTGGAAAGTGTGGGCTTGCAATTTGAATCGGCTGGTGTTTTAAAAATTATAGCGTTGAATCGCTTGGAAGTCTTTGGAGTTGCACAATAAGAAAATCTATTTCGAAAATCGACATATTTTGTCGATTTTGTCATAACGGGTAAGTATATACGATTCATTATCTTGCCTTATGAAAAAATATGCAGCAAGACTCCGTAAGATTCGAATATCTCATGAGTATAGCCAGGAGTATATGGCAATAAAATTGGGAATGGCGATTTCGACTTATTCTAAATTAGAGCAAGGTAAGACAGAGTTGACTGTATCACGCTTGGTGCAGTTGTCGGTGATTTTGCAATTTAATCTATCCCAATTTTTTGAGGAGGAACCCGAAGTGCAAGTGGCAGAGCATGTCTATGCGGGATATGGATTTGTGACACGCGCGGAATTTGTCCAACAAGTTGATAAATTACATTTATTGGAACGACAATTAAACAATATCCTTTCCCAACTGCCGCAATAATTCCTACCTTTGTGCCTTAAATCATTCGATATGTTACAAAGGCCGCGTAGAAATCGTCAGAGTGCAGTCATTCGAGATATGGTCGAGGAGACTCGCCTTTCGGTGAAGGACATGTTATTTCCCTTGTTTGTTCAGTCGGGTTCGGATAAAAAGACGCCGATTGTTTCGATGCCGGGCATACACCGCTATTCGCTTGATTTATTGTTGAAGGAGATAGAGGAATGCGTGAAATTAGGAATTCGCTCATTTGCCTTATTTCCGCAGGTGGAGGAGTCCTTGAAGGATTCAATAGCCTCTGAAAGTTACCGTTCAGGTTCTTTGTATTTAGATGCGATTCATGCGGTTTCGAGCCGTTTTCCAGAAATTTCTTTGTTGACTGACGTAGCCATGGATCCATATAGTTCGGATGGACATGATGGGATTGTGAAGGACGGCCAAATTTTGAATGATGAAACGTTGCCGGTACTTGCTAAGATGGCGATTGCGCAAGCGCAAGCGGGTTCTCGTTTGATCGGACCTTCGGATATGATGGATGGACGTGTGGGCTATTTGCGTGAAGCATTGGACAGTGCAGGATTTTCGAATGTGGGAATTATGGCTTACACGGCTAAATATGCGAGTGCTTTTTATGGCCCATTTCGGGATGCATTGGAGTCGGCACCTAAATTTGGAGATAAAAAAACCTACCAAATGAACCCTGCGAATCGTCGGGAGGCCTTAATCGAATTAGCATTGGATGAGGCGGAAGGTGCGGATTTCTTGATGGTGAAGCCGGCTTTGGCCTACCTAGATATCATTGCTTTGTTACGTGAAAATAGTCATTTGCCCATTGCGGCGTATAATGTTTCTGGAGAATATGCCATGATTAAAGCAGCTGCGCAAAATGGCTGGTTAGATGGTGAGAAGGCGATGTTGGAGAGTTTATTATCGTTTAAACGGGCGGGTGCGCAGGTGATTCTGACGTATTTTGCCAAAGAATTTGCTCAATTAAATCAAGCGTAAAATATGTCAACCGATCGCTACATGCAACGGGGAGTTTCGGCTTCTAAAGAAGATGTTCACAAGGCCATTGCCAATTTAGATAAGGGTTTGTTTCCGCAAGCTTTTTGCAAGATTTCACCTGATATTTTGGGTGGAGATGCGGATTATTGCAACATTATGCATGCGGATGGGGCAGGGACGAAGTCGTCTTTGGCTTATTTGTATTGGAAGGAAACGGGTGATATTTCAGTGTGGAGAGGGATTGCGCAGGATGCGGTGGTGATGAATACAGATGATTTAATTTGTGTGGGGGCGACGGATCAAATGTTGCTTTCGAGTACAATTGGTCGGAACAAGAATTTGATTCCCGGCGAGGTGATTGCGGAGATTATTAATGGGACCGAAGAGGTGCTGGAGATGTTGCGCGAGAATGGTTTAGGGATATATAGCACGGGAGGAGAGACCGCAGATGTGGGAGATTTGGTACGTACGATTATAGTGGATAGTACGGTGATTGGTCGGATGAAGCGTTCGGATGTGATTTCGAATGGCAATATTCAAGCTGGTGATGTGATTGTCGGTTTGGCTTCGGATGGGCAGGCGACTTATGAAAAGACCTATAATGGAGGGATGGGGAGCAATGGGTTGACTTCGGCACGTCATGATGTATTGGGGAATTATTTGGCAGGAAAATATCCAGAGAGTTTTGATCCATTTGTGCCGTTTGATTTAGTTTATTCCGGTTCACGTTCGTTGACTGAGGCTGTTCCGGGAACACCTTTGAATGTAGGCCAATTGATTTTGTCTCCTACACGGACCTACGCGCCCGTGATTAAGGCGATTTTGGGTTCATTAAGAGCGCAGATTCATGGGATGGTGCATTGTTCTGGCGGGGCGCAGACGAAAGTGATGCATTTTGTGGAGGGCGTTCATGTAATCAAGGATAATTTATTTCCGATTCCGCCGCTGTTTGATTTGATTCAAAAAGAAAGTGGTACGAGTTTTCAGGAGATGTACAAGGTGTTTAACATGGGGCATCGGATGGAGATTTATGTGGCGCCGGAGTTTGCGGATGAGATTATTCAAATTTCGGAGTCATTTGGCATTCCAGCGCAGATTGTGGGACGTGTGGAGGTGGCTCCAACGAAGAAATTGACGATAAAAAGTACTTACGGAGAATTTATTTACGAATAAGGCTTTGCTTTGTAGCAAATCCTTTTTATATTTGCGACCCCATTTAAAAGGCTTTGTAAAGGTAACGACCTGGCCTCGTGGGATTGTTTCACTTAAATACATCTAAAATGTACGCAATCGTAGAAATTGCCGGGCAGCAATTT
>JACCEA012276593.1_pt1 | contig 12999 bp, 5 predicted proteins | sample 7449851 | NCBI WGS metagenome assembly JACCEA01 (sample SAMN15323453, study PRJNA562643) | freshwater metagenome | isolation source: river surface water | place: USA:Blue River Watershed | collected 2017-08-18 | reverse complement strand
TTGACTATAAATAGCCCATGGGACCCCATTTACCGTGGTAGTTGATGACAGCAATGGCCGACATTGCTGGTCATTGTTGGAAGAATTGTTCCACTCACTTCTGTCCACTAACGAAGGAGGCTGATCGTTTGGCAAGCGACCAATAATCACTTCTCCACTTTGATTGTTTCCCATTTTTAGAAAATATAATTATTGTTGTTCTGGTGGGTTTTTCTAGTTCTAGAGTTCTGCTGCGCTGCCTAGGGCACAACTAGTTAATTACATAATAAAGGATATAATGTGATAATAATATGTTAGTGCAAGATTGTGTCGGAGATTTAATTAACAATATATCATTGCTACCAATCGAGTTCTATTGCGATTGACATCGATGATGAATGATTGTTTGATCCTTCTGGGGATGTAAGAGCGTTGATAGAAGTGACAGCAGGACTACGTTTGTTATTATCAACAGGAGACGATTTGTTGGTGAACTACTGAGAATCTAAATTATTACTCTGATCATTCCATTTCTATATGCTTCACCAGAAATGTGTCTCCAGGATCTTGCACTGGCGAAACATCTAAACATCAAGAAAAATAAAAAATTGCCCCGCTAAGTTTCTTAAAAGTTGTCAATTACATAATAACACCTACAATCTCAACATGTATCCCTACAAACACTACGAAAATAAACTTATCTTTCTACTTGTTTTGTTCTCTCAAGGCCGCTTCAAAATTATCACAAGTTTGTTGAATAGAAGCAGCAAAGAAGTTTAATGTTGCGGAATGTCCCCTACTGCTGCCACTCAATTCAATACATCGGGCTACACTTGCTTGAATTGCTAACAACCTTTGTACTAATTCTGAAGTTGAAATTTCCATATCATTTGATGAAACAGCTGCATTTGGGATATTTACATTCAAATGAGAAGGATCAATAATCAAACCACCTGAGACAAAAGAGGTATCTAATACTCTGCTAGTGATTAAGGTTGGATCGACATTCAAGGCAGCAGTCTCTGGCATGACGGGCGATGGAATATCAGCTTCAGACAATGCACCAAATACAGGAAAAGAAGCAGACGATGAACTTATAGTTACATTCGATTTCTTTGGAGATTTGATTGAAGAATCTCCTGTAGTATCTCTAGGCCGTTTCTCACCAGATGCTTTAACACCGCTACTCACAATACCCATGCTATCATCATCACTGCTATCGTCATCGTCACATGGTTGCATCAAAGGTTTGTGTGGAGTAGATTGTCCAGCTGATATTACATCATCAAATATAGATAATTGATGATCGCTTTGTTCCTTCTCGTGATTTTGTCTGGGTTTTGCAACTTTTTCAATACCTGTCACAGCATGATAGAGTTCACTACGCAATCTTGTTGCAGCATTCACAGTACCAGCAGAAATATATGTTGCACCAGATCCCTCTAGCCAACCACATGCTAACATAAATGAAGCTTTATTGCGTACAGCTGGTACTCCTAATCCCAGTAATGCATTCACACCACGAATATAGCCCAATATATATTCATTTGGTTTCACACCAAGTTCTTTTAAATATGGGCATCTTCCTTCTTGTACATCCCTTTCTGTTATTTTAGGATATTTATTATCTAATAAATATTGACGTAAATATATCGCCCAGTATGCTCCTTTAACTTTTTCTTTCAATAATGGAATTCCTTTGTCAATATCAGCGGGAACATGATCTTTCCATACATTTTGAAAATTTTCAAACGATGCTGCAGTTATAGCATTTTTACTTTCTTCTGCTCTTTTCCATACAATATTGACTAAAGTTTGCGTAATGACAGCAGGAAATAATCTTCGAAAAATTTCTAGGAGTCTTTCAGGATTTGTGACATATTCGTTATCAACAAATTCCTCTACTTTCACAATAGAGGTGGATGCAGCAGCTGCTGCTACAGCTGGCTTTTTCCCACGAGTTGTCATAGTAGTTGGTAAGGTCAGAGAAATTTTCACTGGAGGGAGAGCAGTAATTGGTTCAGGGGGAGTGGGCTGTTGTTGTATCGATGGTTTTGGCTTGAGAATTATTTTGGTTTGAAGATCTGAAGGCTCAGCTTTTGAAGGCACCGCAACTTTCTGAGGGTTAGATACAAGTTTTATGGTTGGAGCAGAAGCTGGTTGCGAAGAAGTAACGGCAACTCGTGCTGATGGCTCGAGATGTTCGTCATAACTAACCACTGAACGAGTATTGGAGGGTTCCTCATTGGGGCTTACTCCTCCCAAGGAAAATCCATTTCCCATCTTCATGAATCCTCACGATATTTGTGTCTTAAATTCTCGTCAAAGAATTAAAGAACTAATCACTTAAATTGAAAAATATTTTTTTTTAAAACCAAACAGCTTGCAGAAAAAAGCAGCAATTTAATTTTCTTCGCATATGCTTCTCGGCTCGGCTGGCTGGCCGTTGTGTTGTGCGCGGCTGGGGCGCCACAAAATTCAAAAGTTACATAGTACATATTAAAACTCATAAACTGCCGATATTAATCTTATCATTAGCTGCAAACTAAGCAGGCCTTATAAACTACATGCTCTACAGAGATTTATTCATAGAAGTACTAAAATCGTTTTCAAACTTTTCACAACTTTTATCAATATCTGAGGCATGTTGAAGAAGCGTGGCAATATCAGGTAGATTCTTCACTTTGTCAGGATTAGCTATACCCACACGAATGCAACGTTGTAATCGTTCTTGAATTGTTGAAAGTGTCACTAACAAGTCCGCGTTCTTCAACGAAGATGAAGATGATGCACCAGGGACAACTGGATTAACTCTTTTAGGAGTGGCAGTTTTAGATCCTGCTAAATGAATGAGTAAGTGAGATCCAGCTCGAATATCAGCAGGAGGTGAAGTTTCCGAAGGTGACACGGTGATATCCAATTCTTGGGACTCTTCTTCTTCATGGAAATCACCACTATCATCGTGATCATAGATATGCCGTTCGTTATCATCATCTAACCCTCCTTCACGACTTTCTCTCCGTCGTCGTGATGTTGAACTACAATAATTTGTGTAGTGTTGAATAACAATGCCTCGAATTTTCAATGGAATCGTCGGCCTTCCACATGTAATATATCGGCATAGCGATCCTTCCAACATACCACCTACATACATAAAAGTATTTCGATTGTGTTGGACCGAGAGACCAAAATCTTGCAATGCAGTAATAGCGCGAACAAAATTTGGTAGAAAGGAATTCTTGTGTTCATCAAAATTACCTTCCATCTGATCTAGAATATCTGGGGGGAGATTTTCAAAGGTCACTACAGGATAATTATTCTCAATAATATATCGACGTAAAATAGCGGAGTAACATATTGCTTTGACAATTTCACGACGATTTTGTTTCTTTTGAACAACATCCCAAACACGTTCAGGAAACCAACGCTTTTTATAAGTAAACATCAAATCGACTGTCAGTTCATTTGGTGGAAGAGCATCGATTTCTTTCACTATTTTTGCAACATATTCAATACAGATTGGTTCTTCCTTTAAAGCTTTCTCGGCAATTTGTACTAAGAAAGAAGAGTCGTTAAGAAAGTCAGGACTTGGTCCAGTCTGACCTGGAGTTACACGAGATCTTGGGGAAACGAGTGATGTACCACCACTGCTACTACGAGGACTAAATGATGTCAAACTTGCGGTTGTTTTAGCTTTTTTCTTCATAGTGCTTTCATCTTCACTATCATCTGTATCCGGTTCACCAGTTTGAGGCTCTTCGGGTTTGCCCGTTGCATCATGTTCTTGTTCTTCTAAATATACCCCTAAACTTCGACGATTTCTTTTACTTTTCCTAAAACCCGTCATCGTCAAAAATATTTCTTCACGACGTTTTGTAAATCCTGATGATGAACCACCAGTAGTATAGAAACGTCCAGATCCTTCCACCATTCCACTAGCAAAGATAAATGCTGCCTTGTTTTGTTTTGGGGTAACTTGTAATGCCAATAGAGTCTTAATACCGCGTACAAATCCAAGTAAATGTCGCACTGTATCTGGTCTATAATTTCCTTCGTCAGGCGAATAAAAGGAGAATTGTTTGAGTTCATCTTTATCGGGTAACGGGATCTTTTGATTGATGATATATTGTCGCAACAATAATGTCCAAAAGACACATTTGACTGATTCAATCATATGCGATCTATTTGCACTATTCTTCACAGATTCTTGTAAAGCAGCTGTTGAACTGCGTAATGGTTCTTGAGGGGGCATCCACATATTCGTACACTTTTTGAATGTTTCCGGTGTGATAAGTGTATCATTTGCAGCAATTTCTTCACAAGCTTTGGTCACTTGTTCCACTAATCGCGGATCAAATACCTCCACTCGACCGCACAATAAACCTAATATAGTTGGTAGATCCATCATCCAATCATTGTCCTCGATATTGGTCGTCTGTTGGGGTGCCTGAATTGGTTCTACCTCAGATGGCGTTTCAATAGCCGCTTCTGCCGGTGGTTGATTGCTGTTTGCCGATAATACTGCTGCTTCTGCAGCTTCTTGGATCAAATTTTCGTCACCACCATGGTTGGTATTTTCAACTCTTCCTGATTTTTTCTTGCTCGTGGAATTCGCCATATCTCTTCCCGTTCCGCACAATAATTTTTTAAAAATTCTCTACCAGCACACATGAACATGGACTTCCGATTTCGAATTTCCCCGATTTTCAACAGTTGACTGGATTGACTCTTTACAGGATAGCAACCATATTTACGTACAAAAAGGAAATGAGAACGATTTTCTAAATTATTTCATACCTTATCATTATTAATTACTACCATCTATTTGCTACAATCTTCTTGTAACATACATTTAAATTTATCACACGCTTGTTTAACTGCTGTAGCAGCTGTCATTAATGCGGTTGTCCGTTCAAAACCATCAAATCCTAACCTAAAACTACGATCAATATGTAACTTCATACATGCTGCCAGCTTAGCTTCAATATCTATAAACGATTTCAATACATCTTCATCACTTGGTTCTACTACTTCATTGACTTCGACATCAGCACTAACAATACCATGAACATCCTTAGATTCTTTAGCTACACCTTTCTTACCCATTATACCAGCAGAAGATGCGGATATCTTCGTTGTTTCCTTCTTATCATCCTTCTTATCTTCTTTACTCTCATTCCCTTCACTAACAATCATTGGATCACTATCCCCTTCACCTACAATATACCGTATAATATCTAATCGTATACGTATAGCAAGGGATGGATTACTACTTAACCAATATAAATTACCGGACCCTTCTAATATACCACCAACAAATAGGAATGTCTCTTTATTCCTTTCTATTGGAATATTCATTGCACGTAAACCTTGTATAGCACGTATAAAACCTGATAAATGATATTCATGTATACGACTATTTGCATGTATACCAGTAGTTGTTGATAGACTATCCGCAGCAGCACGCAATTGGTCTCCCGTTCCATCGGATAATTCACTGACGATATCATCGAATGATTTTAACCGAAATTCATCTATATGATGTACCATATATTGTCGTAATATCATCGCATAGTATAATGCCTTTGCTGGTTTTGCATGATTATCTTTCATTATCGCTTGCCAACGATCACGATCTTTTAACCAACGTGTTTTGAAATTTTCCATTAAATCTAACGTTAATTCGGACACAGGTAATTGACTGACTTCTTCAACTGCAGAACGAAACGTCATCAAATCTTGATCACGAAATATTTTCATCGCAATTTGTATTAACATATTGCTATCTTGTAAATAATCTATCAGTGGTGTTGTTTTATCATTGTCTGGTTTGGTTGATTTCCCTCCACTAGTGGTCATACTGCCACTACTACTTGTAGGGATTGGAAGTAGATCAGGACATATATGTTTCAATATATCCAATCGATGTTGAATATGAACACCTGGTGTACCAGTAACAACATAACGTGTAAATGATCCTTCTAATAAACCACCAACAGCCAGGAAGGTATTACGATTACGATCAATCGGTATTCCAATCTCTTTCATGGCATACACTGTACGTATAAAACCAGGCAAATATTTACTACGTAATACTTTCGCATCAAAATATTCATGATATGTGATTGGTAAAGACATCATAGCATCATGTATTGACATCAATGGAATCTTTTTATTAAGAATATATTGACGTATTATCATAGCATAAAAGATTGCTTTTGTTGCCTCAATACGTTTTAATTTTGATAATTCTTGCCATAAAATATGTGAATTCGAATCATCAAACCAACGTCGTTTATAATTCATTAATAAATCAATTGTAAACTCTGATATTGACATTTGTTCAACATCATCGAATGCTTTCATAAAGATTGACATTGCCAATTGTGCAGTGTTATTGTTCGTTTGACCATCTTCATCTGTAATTGGATTGATACCATGGCGACCTTTGAATGCTTTATCAGCAGCATGAATGAAATGTTCTTTGACTTCCAGATAGTTGATATTAATGGGGAATGCGACATGTTGTTCTTGATTTGCATTGTCTGTAGTACTGGGGGCAGCAGACTCAGGTTCGGGTTGAGCAGGAACGACGGGAAGGTTAGAAGTGTGAGTAGCAGCAACTGCAGACAACATGGCAAGCGATTGATGTGAAGGATGCATGGTAATAGGCTCAAGATCAATCGAAGGAGCGGATAGATCAAGCTGACCAAATACTGGCATTGAAGCTAGAGTTGCTGCAGCAGACCTTTCCATGGACTTTGTACGCTTCAGAGTAGAAGCCTTCTCACTAGCACCTTCCGAACCATCATCTCGTGGGCGTTTAACAGCACTACGTGGGGCAGATACTTCTTCTGCAACTTCTACTGACATTTCTGAGTCATCATCAGACATTACACTCATAGGAGGTGGATTCGGTGTGTTAGAGAGAGCACTAACATCGATAGTTATCTTTTTCTTCTTGTCGATACCAGTAATCTTCTCAATCATCTTCTCACGACGTTGAGTTACTACCGTCGCATTTCCACCGGTTGTATAAGCAGTACCTGAACCTTCTAACACACCACCAGCCCATAGAAAAGCATTTTTATTACCAGTAACAGAAAGACCAATTTGCATAAAACCTTGAATCGCTCTTAAGAATCCTAATAAATGTGGCATGCTATCTACTTTATGATATCGCCCTGTAGTAACAACCGTTTCACGTTCCCCAGGCTGTGTAGTAAAATGCAACGGATCATCTGGATCGCTTAAAAAGGGACATTGTTGGTATAACTCCTCTTCAGAGGGTAGTGGGACTTGTTGATTGAGTAGATATTGTCTCAATACTATCGCATAACATCCAGCTTTTACATGATCTTGATTCTTGCCACGCTTTTCACCCATTTCTTGTTTAACGTCAGGATCTTCAAGAAGGCGTTGATTATATTCTAACATGAGTTGAGGTGTCACCTTATCGTGCGGTAGTTCGCGTAACTCTCTAATCAGTTCCCCGAATCTTTGAATAAGAACATCTTTACCACGAAACTTGGTCTTTGCCATCTCAACTAGTGGAGCATCGTCGTGAAGATAGTCTGTAGAGAGATCGTATGGTGTTGATACGGTTGAGGATTCCGTCGCAGGAGCAAGTGCAGATGGTATAATTGACTTTTTTGGTGTGGTTTTGGGTTGTTGAGGGATAATGATAGTCTCCATTGCAGTGGATCGTGTCATGTCTGACTCTGTGAGATCTAGGACCTTATTTGGATCTATCGCACCTACCACTGGCGTCGAGTGTGGCGGCTTAAAAGTGGTTGACACATGTTTTGGCGCAGTTGTTGAGCCACTGACAGTGATCTCGGTTGAAGGAAGATTCTTCGCGTCTCCTGGACCATCAGTACTGTTGGCTTCAGAAGAAGTATTACCCATGCTTTGAGACTTTGCTTGAGAATCCCTTTGTTTTTAGAGACGGGACAAATGTTTCGCACAAAATTTTCTGTTTTTGAAACTGAATGAAGAATTGAAATCGCAACAACATCATTTCCTCGACGTGCGTTGCGAGATGTTCACGCAGCCGCAGAGCTTTTTGCGCAACGAGATTTCCAATTTGTGTGGCTGTGGTGACACAAGTGAGGCGCATGAACAACAATTTAACCGAAATAATTAAGCATTTATTCAATTCCAAAATTCTACACAATTTCTAACTAAAAAAAATCATTTCTTTTGACAAATATGTAAGGTTGCCTTGAATTCATCACAACCTTTCTTAATGGCAGTTGCTGCATTCATTAATGTGGCTAAATGATGATATCGATCGATCGAGGAACCCGCAACACTATCAGTGACACACTCTTTGATACATTGAGTAAGCTGGTATTGAAGTTCAGAAAATTTCTTAACCAACTTATTATTAGCTCCATTCTCAACATTTAACCCAGATGAACTTGATGATTCATCCACATTAGCTAAATTAACTATCACTGGGGCAGGATTGTGAGTTGTTTGTGCCATCATGTATTGGATAATTTCCAATCGCAAAGATATAGCAGCAGTCGTTGTTGCAATAGAATCAGGCAAGATATAGACATTACCTGACCACGACTCTAACAATCCACCAATTAATAAGATAAGAGCTTTGTTATCGTCATCTCCAACAAATCCCATATCCATCAAAGCCTTGATCGCACGGATAAATGCAGGAATGTGCACTTCATGGTCAATATTAGTGCTACTGCTACTACTCGAGCCAGCTTTGCCTTCGTCCTCCTGTTCATTTGTACTGATTGATGCGATGAACCTTGCAGCAATATCAGCAGGTAATTCACCACTAATGGAAACTAATGAAACCAATGGATATTTTTCATAGTGGTGAAGAATATATTGCCGCACAATCATAGCATAGAACATCGCCTTAGTCGTGAGATTGAGATTATGTGCAACTAACCATTGCCATCGTTTCTTATTCTTAATCCAACGCTTTCTATACGATAGCATAAGAGTAACATTGATTTCTTTCGCAGGAAGACTTGAGACTTCACGCAAAGCTTCTTTGAATGAATCGATTTCTCTCGATTCAAGTACTCTAGTTGCAACTTGTATCAAATTATTATTATCATAAAGAAAGTCTGATTGTGGGATTATTATTGCTGCTTCTTCTGTTAAATCTACTGTTTCGCTATTGGTAGTAGTAGTCACAGGTTTTGACTGACCACAGATATGTTGGATGATGTCATTACGATGTCTTACATGAGCACCGGAACTCTTTGAATGCAATTCATAACGGCAACCCGATCCTTCTAAAATTCCACCAACACAAAGATAGACAGTGCGTTGACGATCAAAAGGCAAGCCCATATCAAATAGTGCAGTCACTGCACGTACAAAACCAGGTAAATATTGACTGTTACGATATATGGACTCAAAATATTCCACGTATGATACTGGTAAACGACATATAGCCTCTTCTCTGGTAGGTAAGGGAATCTTGTTATTGATTATATATTGCCGGGCAATTGCAGCACAAAATAATGACTTCACACCATCCACACGCTTATGTTTAGAGAGTACTTCGAGCAAAGGACGAGTCTCTGAACTTGAAAACCAACGCTTTTTAAAATTATGTAAAAGTTCAGCATTCAATTCACTTGGTGGAATAGTTGGCAGCTCTTCAATTAATTTCTGAAATACTGCCACAGTAGCGTCTGGAATGGCTTGCAATGGGTTGGCTGTCTTGGATTGTTTACTTGGGGAGGGCCCTGGTTCATTGTCGCTCCCCTCATCTTGGTTAGCACTAATGACAACAACCTCATCATCAAGGGCCTCTTCATTGGATGGTGGTTTCCCTTGAACTTCTCCCGATTCATCAGCGTGAGGCTGCTGCTGCTTGAGGCTGACTCGAAAAGACTTTTCAGCCAATGTCAACCATTTAGGTATACAATGAAAAAGGTAATCATCAGGGGCAATCTCCCGATCAACAGTCTTAGGAACAGTAGGAGTTGCAGGAAAACTTATGCTTTTAGTGATATTGGGTTGCTGACGAGCCATATAGTTAATAACAGTGGACGACAGTAATGAAGCAACATGGGGATGCGTAGTTGTAAATTCAGTTGATGGCGCAGAAGCTGTTGCCAAAGGCGAAAGAGGGGTCTCCGAAGAACTTTTTGACTTTTTCATTGAGGTTCCATCATTACCAGGAGTGGATGTGGCCTTATGGGGTGTCAGTGGGAGTGAATCTCTTTCGCGCTTCTTGCTTTTGCCGGAAGACGGTGGTGCGACGATTGGCTCAGTTTCTATATTCATGGCATCATCGTCTGAACTATCTCCATTTACATCAATCACCTTCAAAGATAAATCGACAGGCGTTGAAGACTTTCTAATTCTTGATTGTTTGGCAATACCAGTAAGTATTTCGATCATCTTTTCGCGTCGCCTTGTTACTATTGTAGTATTCCCACCAGTGGTGTATGAATGTCCTGAACCTTCTAACAAACCGCCCGCCCACAATAAGGTACTTCTATTTCCAGTTGCGCTTAAGCCAATGCGTAGAAAACTTTGAACAGCACGGAAAAATCCTAATAAAAATGATTTAGATTCACTTTTACGATGATTAGAAGCTTGTGGTGCAGTCTCCTCTTTGACCGATAAATGCAGCTCATGATCCGGGTCAAAGATAAAAGGGCATTTCTCTTGAAGCTGCTCTACAGTGGGAAGTGGAATTCTCTCATTCAAAATATATTGTCTCAATACTAAAGCGTGACAAGCTGCTTTCAAATAGTCGAGAGTGTTACCTCGACGCTCGGTCACTTCTTGATGAATCGAGTGATCTTCCAATAATCGTTGATAGATTATTAACATGAGACTCACGGATATATTATTTGGTGGTAAAATCTCCAATTCTTTTAGTGCTGTTTTAAATCCAGCGTTAAGTGCTTCAGCATCTTTGAACCGCTGCTTGAGGAAATTTAAAAGTGTATCTGAATCTTGTAAGTAGTCTGTGAATGCTCCATCAGATGAAATGTGAGCATTTGAATTATCATCATCAATCCCCATCACACGATTTTTGTCTTCTCTACTATCAACGTTTCCCATAACTACTTCCAAGCGACAACAACAAAGCTGTTTCTTCTTCACTCAGCACAAAAAAACACAATTTACATAATCACAAACAAGCAAAAATTCGAAAAGGCGCCAGCAGAGCGCGCCAGACGCCGCAGCGGCCGCAGGGCAACGGCGGCGCGTGGTTTGCTTACAGGTGCGTCCGTGAGAACGCAACAAGACATTTTATCACTCAAAAATAGAAGTAATATTTATGCGCATAAGCCCAATTCAATCCTTACAGCTCATCATGTTAAAAGAACTACAAAAATACTCAATGTTCTTCTAGTTGTACATTATCTGAAGGACTTGCACCAGATAAGATTTCCATAAGCTTCAAACGACGTTGAACAGCAAGGGACGGACTAGTTCCATAATTATATCCATGATGTTTAGGACCCTCCAATATACCACATGCGTACAGTAAAGTGTTTCGATTACCTTGAATAGTGATACCAAGAGAGGTCGCAGCTCTAAGTCCGCGTAGAAATCCACGCAACAATTCCTCTGAGTCTTCCATTCCCTGCTTTCTCCATGAACCAGAGTTAATCTCCACGCCACCGACTGGAAACGCCAACGAACTTGACGAGTCACTCAAAAAGGATCCAGCAATGTCATAAAGTTCATCACGAGAAGGTACTGGTAGTTGCATATTGAGTATATGTTGTCGTAGTAGCATGGCATAGAAAGCGCCTTTCACAAGCTCACCTAATCTTCGTTGAAGAATACTTTGCCAAATCGACATCTTATCGCACGCCTTTCCTTCATCTTCCTTTGGCTTGAACCACTGTTTCTTATAGTTTTCAAATATATACTTAGTTATCATATTCGGTGGTGCGAGAGAAACTTCCTGTATCGCAGACTCTAGTACACTCCTTTCTTGAGATCCAAACCGATGACTAGCTACTTCAAAAAAGGATGCAGTATCATGGAGGTAGTCGTTCGGTAAGACAGGTTCAGATACAGGTGAAGAAGATGAAACACGAGTAGAACCATCAGTAGTCGTTTGTGATGGCAACGTGTTCTGAGATGATGGTGCAGCGTTTGCGGTTGTTCCACTGCTTGAAGCGGTCTTCGTAGCCATCCAGTATTGTTCAACATTGTTTGTCTTTCTTCTTTTGGATACTTTTGTTATTTTAGCAGTTCCGACGCTTCCCTTGCCTTTAATCTGATTCTTTTGTGAAACCGTTTGAGTTGGCAACTGTTCCGGCTGAACAGGAACACTGATTTGCTCTGCAATACGACGGTGATCAATAGACTGATCGATTTCACTGTCACTACTTTGTGCTTCATCCTCAATCATCGCTGGTGGAACCACAAAAATTGATGACAATGAAGACAACTGGGGAATAATCTTCGATTTTCCTCGTCGCTTATTGGGCTGTCGATCGACGACAATCTCTTGTTGCAATTGTTCTACAGGAAAGTGAACGGGATCGGATTCCACTGCTGCTGTCGCTGTCATCATTTCCGACGACAATATCCAAGCAGAGGAAGTGATGGATTCATCTTGAATCCGATTCTTTGGTTTTCTTCCTCGTTTTTTAGGGACATTGATGATGTTGAACGACATCATTGCCGGCACTTCTGTCGGCGGAGCCGATGATGATGGTTCCATCGGATAAACGTCAAGAACTCTTATGAACAAAATGAAAGGGTTCACGAATTTTCGCCTCAACAAGGGTCGTTTGTTTTGTTTTATGGATTACCGGCCATAAAAAGAAAATTGGCCTCGACAGCCGATCAATTATTTACATATTACATATTAAACACACTAAAATGTGTATTATGCCTTACATTGCTGAAGCTGTTGATAAATATTCAAATTGTAAAACGTTCGTTAAAAATATTATACGTCTTTTGCAATACTTTTGAAAACATGATCGTTTTATTGTATACTGAATGATATAACGCACCAACGGTAAAGCGAAAAATTCTATTTTCTTC